>Ga0183097_10089_pt1 | contig 337998 bp, 279 predicted proteins | sample BioMet8_FD_128883 | JGI IMG/M metagenome (GOLD analysis project Ga0183097, IMG submission 128883) | Microbial communities from bioreactor (seeded with sewage sludge) at Lawrence Berkeley National Lab, California, USA - Biofuel... | ecosystem: Engineered > Bioreactor > Anaerobic > Unclassified ... | reverse complement strand
CACCGCTTGAACCTTGTGCTTCGCCCAAAATCGCTTGGGGGTACCTCCATCAAGACTCATCGGACACCTCCTCGACGACCTCGATAGTCGCCTAAGTTGGTGTCCAAGAAAACCCTATGCCGATCCACTTCCAACAAAACCGGGTTGTTTTTTCTTTGGCGATTATCAAATGTTATTCTCAGACCTTAGCCCGGATTAGCCTCTACGCCCCTTGACCTTTTGTTCTTTTATTCTATGATTACATAGAGATGAGACAACACGAACTGTTCGCCGTACTCGCCGAACGTATCGGCCCTGAAAAAGCTGAAGCTGCTGTCTCTGCTATCATCGCCAATTGGGGTGGCGAAGCACAGATGATCCCGAATGGCACACGGACGCGGCGCATGCTGCGGGAAGAGGAAGTCCGGCGGCTGTTTGCCTGCGGTCTATCCGCCAGCGCCATCGCGGAGCGCGTCGGCATATCCCAAAGGCATGTACGCCGCCTGATCGCCACAGCTATCACGCCGTTCCCTGCCCAGTGATGCCGTTGACGGCCGCCCAAACCTTCCAGGCCGTTTCCGAAACCCCGTAGTCTTTGAGCCAGTATCGGCGGACATCCTCCGGGACAGTGGAAAGCATGAGGAAGGCGTCGTGCGCTTCCCGGTCAATCTCGTCACAAGGCCCAGGTACAAGTGGCAAGGACAGAAGCGTAGAGAGCTCGTGGCACGCCCACGACGCCCGATCATTCCACATCTCGTCTCTCGGCATATCCTCCCTCGCTTTTCATTGAGCCCAGGCCGGCAACTCATCCCGCCTGGCAGGTGAATGGATAGGTCTGGACATTGACTTCGGATCGGGAGACAGCCCGACCTGAATCCAGGCCCGCAGGTCCAAGCCGGCTTTCATGCCCTCGCCCGGGTCCTTGCCCAGAACCGGCGGCAACCGTTTGGCCTGATGGTAGGCGCTACGCCACCACAGCCAGCCTTCATAACCGGCCTGGTCAGCGTCCAGGGCGCAAAGGATCATGGGAGCCGTCCGAAGTAGTGCGTGGGCCTCGACATCGGGGCGGCCCTTGGCCGTGCGCATGGCCATGGCCGTGACCAAGTCCCCGGCCGCTTGGTGGATGAGGAGCGCGTCAAGTTCGCCTTCGACGATGGCCACCGGTCGGCCCGCTGCCACGGCCAGCGTCATGGGACCTTGGCCACTCCCCTTGACCACCACGTATTTCGGCAAGTGGTCCCCTTCGCGCCAGTCTGGCCGGCGCACCTTCAAGGCCACCACATGTCCGGCGTGGAAGGTCGGCACGACTAGGCCACGCGCCACCCGCACCTTCCGGGGACGCCCTGTTTCCGGGTTGAGCTCGAGCGGCAGCCCCCAGGACTCTCGAGGATCGTAAACCGTGACCGGGTTCCAGCCGATGCGGCACGTCCGGATCGTCTCCGGCGTCAAACCGCGCCCCAGGGCGTAGGCCTGTCCCTTGGCGTCCATGGACATGACGCCGGTCGCGAAATCTACGAACGCGGCGGCCGTGGCCTGCCACGTCGCACAGGGCAGGAGGGATGGCTTAGGGGTCCAGGCTGCTTTTTGCTGGAAGTCCATGGAGCGGCGACCGGGACGCGGCGTGGTTCCGATACGCCGGCACGCCTCGATGTACCCCACGCCGTCGTGCTCCATGATGAACGCGATGCCATCACCCGACCGACCGCAACCCCGGCACCAAAATTTTCCCGACGCGCCCTTGTTCGGCCAAACGTGGAAGCGATCTCGGCCGCCGCATTTCGGGCAGGCGCCGCACCACTCTCCACCGTCGGTCGATGAGACGTGCTTGAGCCCAGCAAGGGAAGGATGGTCCAGGAGGTTCATTCCGCGCCTTCGGTTTTGGGGTTGGGGTCTAAAGAGCCTAAAGAGAGAAACGTCGGAGAGACGTTTTCTCTCTCTTTAGAGAGGCCGGTTTGGCCGGTTTGGATGGTTCCATGATTACAGGTGGTTAGAGAACCGGCCAAATCGTCGGCCGGTTCATTTTTCGGCCGGTTCTCTTTGTCATGGTTTCCCAATATGTTATGAACCGGCCGAGACGTTTTTGACAGGGCGGCTGGTTCGGCCGGTTTACTCTTGGCCGGTTCTCCGGCCGGTTCTCTTTCGGGGGCAGCTGAACCGGCCAAATCGTCGGCCGGTTGATTGGCCGGTTCGGCCGATTCAACCCTGAGAAACTCAACAGCCCGGCCAGAGCCATTTCTACCGGGCTCCAGGAGGAGAGCTCCGTTGTTTACAGCGGCCCGCGCGACCTCCAGAATCCTGGCCCGGCTAGCACCGGCGATGCTCCCCCATTCCTGGGAGAAATCTTTGAGCATCGGGACGGTCAGGGACGGGAGGCCCTTTTCCGCTTGGTCCTTGATCTTCGCCTTGATCCAAGCAAGGACCGCTTCTTCGACCTGGGCTTCCTCCTCCGCTCGCTCGGGCGCGATTTGGCGCAAGGTCCCATCGTGGTCACGGCGCAGGTAAAAGACTTCGCCCAGGGGCGCATCATTGGCTTTGCAGACCTTCCCCGCGAGAAATTGGCCATCGCCCGCGTTGCTGGCCACGCCTCTGTCCTTGGCCGCCTTGCCGGGCAAGGACGCCAGGTTGAGTTGCCACCGCGCAGCAGCCGAAAAGCCACTGGCCCCACGCATGGCGTCCTGGTGCAAGGCCGCGTCGACATCGAAGGAGCCATCCTTTTTCTTGCCCCCTCCCTTGCCCACATGAGCGCAGCACAAGACACCCGCTCCCGTCTCCTGGGCCAAGCGTTCAAGCACTGAGCAAAACGTGGTGGCGGCGTTGTTGTCGTTTTCGTTTTGCCCGTAGAGACGCGATTGAGGGTCCAGGATGGTCAAGGCCAATCCGGGGATGGACTTCGCCAAGGCAAGCAACTCGTGGAAGTTGCGCGACGGCCGTGCCTCGCCGCCAGCCATCTCAACCAAACGCAGGTCCTGCCCGGCGGCTGGTATAGCGATGAAGTTGGCACGGAAATCCGCCTCGGCCGGATGAGGAAGCAGTGTCACGCTTTTTCCGTCTTCCGACTCGGCCTGGATAGGGCAAAAAGCCCGGAACATGCGGCGGATGCGTCGCCATAGGACAGGTCTGGATTCTTCACAGAATATGGCCAGGACCTTGCCTTTGCGGGCCGGGTGTAGGGCGTCCCCGAGAAACCCTCTATGCCCCGTGGCAATGGCCGCACCGATCTGGAGTAGGAAGCGGCTTTTCCCGGTCCCTTGCGCCCCGGCCACAAAACCGACCGTCCCAGCAAGGAAGGAATTATCGAATATCCAGGAAGGCGGGGGCGGCTCCTCATCCAGGAATAGCCCGGTGTCGAACTTGGCCAAGTCCAGGGTAGCGAAAAAGCCGCGGGGCTCTTCCTGGCCCTGCACCCCTTCTTGCCGGGCCTCTTCCTCGACTTGGGCTCGACACACGGCAGCGGCGATGGTCACAGGATCGCGGAGAGGACCCGCCGGCGCGGGATCGTCGAGCGGTGTTTGAGCGGCAAACTGGTTGAGATCGATCACCGCTCGGACCTCGGCGCAAAAGGTGCAATGAAATCCTGAACAGCCTCCCAGACTGTGGAGGCATCGGATTCGTCGAGCTCAACCGGGAGATGGAAGACCTGGGGGATGGTTGGCACGCATTTCGTGCAAAGGCCAATGAGAACTGTGCTCTTCGCACTCGCTCCGTTTGTTCCCGTCCCGGGTATTGTGCCACAGCATGTGAACCGCGCAGGCCGGCCGCATTTGATGCAGGCACGCCCCACGAGGCTTTGAGCAGCAAGGAGGACGCTGGTGGGGACGTGCGATCCGCCGACCTGCCAGTCGAAGAGGGCCTTGCTCCAATCGCCTGGAACGATTATGATTGAAGACAGATTCAGCTTTTCTTTTTTGGCCGTGCGCCCTGCCCGGGGACGTGCGGCCTTTTTCTTTTTCGGCATGACCACACGCCTCCCTACGCCACACGCGAAGGATCAACCCGGTGCTGATCCAAGAAGGCGTCCAGGTCCGCCAGACGATACCTGATGCTGCGGCCGATCTTCAAAAATGCTGGCGGCTTGTGAGCGGCCCTTCTCGCTTGCAGGCATTTGACGGACAGGTCGACGTAAGCAGCAGCTTCCTTCTCGTTCACCACCTCATACCGGATGGACAGGTCTTTACCCATCACGGCCTTGACGGTACTCATGGCGAAGTCTCCTTTTTATCGAGCCAAAGGTTTGGATGTAGCCCGAGGGTTCACCATGAATTTTAGAAGGGATTCTGGGTAATGGGGAGTTGTCTCGTTGTCTCGCCTCTCAACTTTCTTGCTGGCCACTGAGACGAGACAGCCGACGTAGGGATCGAGAATGCTAACGCGAAAAGGGGAAAAAACCAGAAATTACGAGATATCTCACTTCATCAATCAACAGCAAGATATCATCCAGGGGCGGGCTATTTTTGCCTAGGATCATCCATTTTCAAATCGCTGGGGAGTGCACGGCGGAAAGCCTCAAATGCTTTTTGGCGAACCGCCCCACGAAGGATTTTCCACTCGTCTTTGTGCGTAATTGTTTTTTTTCGTTCCTTTTCCCCGACTAGTTTTACCGCAAGAGCAACCGCGCACTCCACATCTTTGATCCACTCGCCAACATGTTTGTCTTCAGCTTTGCAGGCGGAGCAGTCGGGTAAGGCTCTTGTCTCTTGGTGATGTGTAGTCTCAATTTCGTCAGTCTTGGCTTTTAATGCCGCTTCTCTCCGCAAGGCCTCTTCAAGCTGGCGCTCCAGGTCGGAAACTTTGTCTTTTGCTTCGGCTTCTTCAGAAATATCATATGTAGAAGGGATGGCTAGAGCAGAAGGCAACACAGATTCTTCCTGCTCTGGCACATCAAGAGCATTCCAAAAATATAAAGCTCTTTCTCGACCAAATACATTTTCGATGTATGTGAATAATTCTGTTGTCTTAAAATATATATGATCTAATTTCTTAAATGCATTATTTCTTTCCTTCTCATACGTACCAAAACCTTCACAGTAGATATTAAGATCAATTCCCCTAAGTGTCGGTGTCGGGGCATTTTTAATGGCCTTGACATGGGATCCATCAGCATCACTGTAGCAATGGCAACCAGAATCAATAGCATTTTGTAAGGTAATAAGATCAATCCCTGTTTTGAGTTGAAGGCTAAACGCGGAAAGGAATGGTGCAGGCATTTCAAGCCCCCTTCAGCTTCTCCCTTGAAAGAATCCAGGGCCAGGCCGCCAAGGGAAGCGGCTTTTCGCCGGAGTTCATGAGGCCCCGGCTAGACCCTGGAAATGTCGTCTACAGGTCGAGTGCCACCTTAAGGGCTTGATCCAGGGTAATCCTGTCCATGCGGCCGATGACGCGATGCACGGCCTTGACGGCGATGGTCGCCACGCAGTCGGCCATGACCACGGAATCGGAAAGCAGACCCGATGCCCGGCCCTCGGCACTGGCCAGAGGAATGAACACCCGAAAGGGCTTCCCCTGCCGGCGCAGGTTGCTCGTGACCATGGCAACCAAGACTTGCGACAAGCCCGTGTCCAGTCCGTCCGCCTGAATGATGACCACCGGCCGCAGCTTGGCCGTCAGGCCGTCCGTGTTGGGGAAAACGGCAAGCGCCACGTCACCGCGTTTCAAGGGACTTCCTCGCGGCGTCGTAATTGTCGTAGGCATCCATATCTGGGGAATCCCAATCCGGAGCGAAGGCTTCCAGGCGGGATCGGGTTTCCTTGCCCTCGGCCGGGGTCATGCCGAGGTCCTCGATGGGGAGGGGGACGCCAAATTGAGCGCCGAGGCGTTCCCGGATGGCTTCCCACTCGGAAAGGGGAATGACCACGGCGACACGGTTGCCCTGTTCGTCTGTCTGGTACTGAATGCTCATGCGTCAGCTCCCTTGCCGGCTCCGGTGGCCAGCCTGCGGCTTTGACGTCCTTTCTATCATCGCTCTTTTCCCAGGGAAACCACCTTACGTCCCATGGACCCATCAGGCTTGCCGACGTTCCCCAGCAGGTCGCCGGCCACTTCGGACGCCTGCTTGAGAGCGTCGTCGCGCAGGTGGGAATATCGCTTCGTCATTTGGGGCGATTTGTGGGTCAGGAGCTTTTGCAGGGTCAGCATGTCCACCTTGCCGCTTGAGGCCAGGGTGGACGCGAACAGATGCCGCAGGCCATGCAGCGGGCGGAAATCGGCAGGCAGTCCGGCGCGGGCTTTGATCCGGTTGGACGCCACCTGAATGGTCACGCGCTGCTTGCCGCCTTGACCGGGGAAGACGTAGGGCGAATCCTCTACATGGGGGTGGGCTTCCAGCACTCCCCTGGCCGCATCGTTGAGCGGAATTTTTTGGCTCTTGCCGCCCTTGGGGTGGCGGATGTGGATAAAGCCGCGCTCGAAGTCGATGTCGCGCCATTCGAGCTTGAACAGTTCGCCGCGCCGCAAGCCGGTGAGCATGGCCAGCCGCATGAAGTTGGCGGCCTGAATGTTGGGCTCGTCCTCGATGGCCTGGACAAGTCGGGCCAGTTCGTCGGCATCAAGGTCTTCCGTCGTCTCGTTGTCCACCTTGGGCATGACGATGGTCTGCTTGCGGGCATCTGGCGCATCGCACAGGCCCTTCCTGACGCCAAATCTCTCCAGGCGCTTGAAAAGGGCCAGGACATGCTTGACGGTTTGAGGGGACTTGCCCTGCTTGAGCAGCCGGGAGCGGAGGCGGTCAAGGTCCAGGGTCAGGACTTCGGCCGGTTCCTTCCCCCCGAAGATGGGCTTGAGGTATTTCTCGAAGCGGCTCTGATCCGTTCGTAGCGCCGCCCCAGGCGTTTTCTGTGATGCGTATTCCTCCCACAACCGGGTGAAGGTCCAGCGTCCGGCCTCTGCCTCCTTGGCGGCCTGCTCCTCCTCGCGGCGGGCCTGGTTGGACAGCGCCTTGCCCTCGATGCGTTCCGCCCTGATCCGCGCCGCCTTGGCCGGGGTCATGGCGTCCTGGTGCTGGCGCCCGGCCTTCTCCTCGATGAGCTTGCCGTCGCGGCGGTAGCGGATGAAATAGATGCGCTCAGGCTTGCCCGTGGCCACGGCGGTTCCCATGATGAAGCTCACGCCCGGGTAGTCGGTCTTGAAGCGTTCCTGCTTTGGCATGGTGTCCCCCACAGGTGTGGTTGGTGGAGAAGCCGGCAATTCGTGTCCCCCACACCATCCCCCACACACGATGTCAAACTACATCGCCCAAGGTAGGAGTCAATAGGAAAACGCAAACCAATTGTTCATCCTGTAATTACAGTATACTAGGAGATTATAGGAAAGAATGGGAATAAAAAGGAAAGGAAAGAAAAGTTCAGAGATAGCCATATTGATGGCCTCTCACGCCGATAACAGGGGTTCAAATCCCCTTGGGGACGCCACGAAAACTCAAGGGCTTGCAGCTAAAATGGCTGCAAGCCCTTTTTCTTTCCCCACATGCTCCCCCATAACAGCAAGCACTGGGGAGACCATTGCTACCTGCCCGGCGGTGGTCGTTGCCTTCCGTCTGGCATCCCCAGACTGTCTTATTGGGCCTGCTTGACGCGGCCATCCTCGATCTCCACCACCCGGGAAGCCATGGACGCGTAGCGCGGTTCATGGGTGACCATGACCACGGTGATGCCCTCCGCGTTGAATTCCCGCAGCAGGTCCATGACCGTGTTGCCCGTGGTCCTGTCCAGACTGCCCGTGGGTTCGTCGGCAAAGATGATCCGGGGGGCGGTGACTAGTGCCCGGGCAATGGCCACCCGTTGCTGCTCCCCGCCCGAAAGTCTGCCCGGCAAACGGCCGGCCTTGTCGGCCAGCCCCACCCGGTCGAGGCAGGCAAGTGCCTTGGCCCGGGTGGCGGTACTGACCGGCGCCAGGCGCTTGAAAAAGGGGACAAGGACATTTTCCAGGGCGGACAAATAGGGAAGCAGGTGGTGCATCTGAAAAACCATGGAAAAGTCCGTGGAACGCAGGCGGTCCAACTCACGGCCCGGGAGCCCGGACAGGCTGCGATCCTCGTAGCGGATCTCCCCCGTGTCCGGGGTGAGCAGAGTTGCCAGCACATTGAGCAGGGTCGACTTGCCCGACCCTGACCGGCCCACGATGCAGGCGAAATCCCCTGCCCCGATGGTCAGATTCACCCCTTGCAGAGCCGGAGCGCTGGCGGAGGCGCCGGCATGGCATTTGGTCACATCGATGGCACGCAGCATGACGGGTCTCCTTCTAGAGCATGACCAGGGCTTGGGACGGTTCGATCCTGGCGGCAGCCAGGGACGGCGGCAGGGAGGCCAGGAGCGACAACCCGGACACGGCCGCGAAGATGACCGCGAACTGGACCGGATCGAACACCGGCGGGGCCACGTCGCCAAGGTCCAGCAGGCCGAAAAACCGGAAGCTGGCCGCGAAGCCGGCGCAGTATCCGATCACGGCCGCGACGCAGCCAAGCAGCAGCCCCTCCAAATTCATGAGAACAAACACGGTCGTTTTGGAAAAGCCCACGGCCCGCAGGAGTCCGATCTCGTTTTTGCGCTCGTTGACCGACGAAAACACCGACAGGCCGATCATGACGCAGGCGGTGATTAGAATCACCCCGGACACGGCCAGGGCGAGCTGTTTGACGAAGTTCACGGTCATCATCCGCTGCCGGACCACCTGCTGCATGGCCTTGATGTCCGTGCCCGGCAACTTGGCCGCGATCTGGGCGGTGATCTCGTCGATGGGACAGCCGGCGCAAAGCGCCGCCACCTCCACGAAATGCACCCGGTTCTCCTTGCCGACAGCCTGTTGCAAGGTGTGCAGATCCGCGAACAGGACCTTGTCGTCCTCGCCGCCCGTGGCCGCCAGCACCCCGGCCACGGTAACCGTCCGTCCCTCCACGACGACCGAGCTCCCGGGAGCTAGCCCCAGGCGGGTAGCCGCCTCGGACCCGGCGAGCAGCGCGTCCGGGGCCTTGGGCAGACTCCCGGCAGCCGCTGACCAGAAGCTCTTGATGGCGAGCTCCTCCTTGAAATCCACGCCGATCACCCCCACGGGTGTCCCGCCGACCCGGGTGAACACCGCGAACTTGGGCGCCACGGCGCTGATGCGGTCCTTGTGGTGAATGGAACGCACCGCGGCCGTCACCGCGTCTTCTTGCAGGTATTTGACGTCATAGGACACGTCGCCGAGCATCAAGCCGCCGTAGCCCACGGACAGGGTCTCGGTCTTGGGGACGATCAGGATATTGGCCCCGTAGGCGGCCAGTTTTTTTTCCAGGCTTTCGCCCACGGCCTTGGAGAGCTCGATCAGGGCCGTGACCGAGGCCACGCCGATGGAAAAAACCAGGATCATGAGCACGGTGCGCGCGGACTTCCGGCGCAGGTTGCGCAGGGGGATGGTGAAGATATTCATGGGGCAAATCGCCTTTGACGGAGTGGCCTAAAAAAAGCCGGCGCCCGCGGCCAGGTCCGAAGCCTGGATCACAAGCTTGTCCCCGCTCACCGAACGGGTCAGGGGCCCGGGATTGCAGCCGCCCCGAACCTCGCCCACCATGTTCAGATGGAATCGGCGGCCGCAGTTGGCGCAGACCACGAAATCCCCGTCGGCGCGGTAGCCTTTTTTTTCCGGATAGCAGACATCACAGGCGTCAAAGGCAGTGCGGAGCTGGCCGTCCGGACTTTTGACCGCGAAGAAACGTATCGTTTTGCCGTGTTGCTCGATGGAAAAGAAATGGACCTTCCCGTCGGACACATCGGCCAGGGGGATGGCCACCACCCCGTTTTCCGCCTTCACTTCAGTGTCGCCGGAAGACAGGCCGAAAAAGGCCCGGGCCTGGCCGGACATCAGAAAACTCCCGGCCAGGGCCAGGAAAACGACGAGGACAGCACCGCGCATGGAATACCTCAGAGGGGTTGGAGGATCGATCGGACAGCCGGCCCGGCCGGCCTGGCCAGACAAAAACCATACTTTATCCGTCTGGATTTCGGCCAAATAAGCAACAACCGTGCCCTTGGCAAGGGCATCCCAGCAACAACCCGCAATTTATAGTGAATTTAAGACAGGAACGTCCCTGAGAAGGTTCCTCCAGGAAGGAATGGCCGGACGCACTGTTCAGTATTTAGCCGATCTGTCTAAAAATATGCCCCTGGGGCGCTCTCGCTGTCTTCTTTTTATACAGTGCGGCGCGGTTGGGCTTGGCTGACGGCGACGGCTAATCATCACTTATTCGGTTGACAAAATAATCTGAAAAGGCTTCCCTCTGCCCAGCCCCTGTGGGCGGGCAACACGGTGACGCCCATAATCTAGACTCATTTGGTATAAAATAGCCTCCCAGGAGCCTGCCATGCGGCAAATATGGAAACGCGACGACATCCTCCCGCTCCTGCGCGCTCGACCGGGAACCGAGCGGCAGGCCCTCTACGACCGGGCGGACGCCGTGCGCCGCACACAGATGGGGGATGAAGTCCATTTACGCGGTATCATAGAATTTTCCAACCATTGCCGCAACGATTGCCACTATTGTGGCCTCCGGGCCGCAAACTCCCGGGTGGCGCGCTACCGCCTCACCGACGCGGAGATTCTGGACGTGGCCGGGCGCATGATCGGCTACGGCCAGACCACCGTGGTTCTGCAATCCGGCGAGGCCCCGTCCCGGGAAGACGACGCAGCCCTCGGCCGGCTTATCGCCCGCATCAAGGCGGAAACCCCGCTCGCCGTCACCGTGTCCGTGGGCAACCGCTCCCGGGAGGTCTACGCCTTCTGGCGGGACTGCGGCCTGGACCGGTACCTGCTGCGCTTCGAAACGAGCGATCCGGCGCTTTTCGCCCGATTCCATCCGGACTGCGACCTGGCCGAACGCCTGCGCTGCCTGGACGATCTGCGCGCCCTCGGGGTGCAAGTCGGCAGCGGCTTCATGGTGGGCCTGCCCGGGGAAACGCCGGAGGTCCTGGCCGACAACATCCTGCTTTGCCGGGAGCTCGGGCTGGACATGATCGGCATCGGCCCGTTTCTGCCGCATCCGGACACGCCGCTTGGCAAAACGCAAAACGTCTACGCCGGTGACCCGGACATGCATTTCCTGGCCCTGGCCGTGCTGCGCCTGGCCAATCCCGACGCCCACATCCCGGCCACCACCGCCTTCGACGCCCTGTTCCCGGGCACGGGCCGCAACCTGGCGCTCGTCCGGGGGGCCAACGTCTTCATGCCGAGCGCCACCCCCGTGGCCCGGCGCAAGGATTACCTGCTCTATCCCGACAAACCCTGCGTGGACGAGACCGGGGACAAATGCGCCCGGTGCGTCTTCGGACGCCTCGCGGCCATTGGTCGCTGCGTCGGCATCGGCCCGGGGCATTCCCGCCGGGACCAAACACCCTCCTCTCACCCCAAGGAAGCACCGCTATGAACGAGACGCCCCCCAAACCCGGTTTCGGCACCCTGGCCCTGCACGCCGGCCAGACGGACGACCCCACGACCCACGCCCGGGCCGTGCCGATCTACGCCACAGCCTCCTACAACTTCACCGACGCCGACCATGCCGCCAATCTCTTCGGCCTGCGGGAGTTCGGCAACATCTACTCCCGGCTGACCAACCCGACCAACGACGTGCTGGAAAAACGCCTGGCCGCCCTGGACGGCGGCATCGGTGCCCTGGCCCTGGCCAGCGGCCAGGCCGCCATCACCGCTGCCATCCTCACCATCACCCATGCCGGCCAAAACTTCGTCGCCTCGAAAAACCTCTACGGCGGCACCTGGACGCTTTTTGCCCACACCATGAAAAACCTCGGCGTGACCGTCCGTTTCTTCGACCCCGGCGATCCGGAGTCGATCCGGGGGCTGGTCGATGCCGACACGCGGTGCGTCTACATCGAGAGCCTGGGCAACCCGAAAAACAACGTGCCCGATTTCGCGCGGCTCGCCGCCATCGCCCACGAGCACGGACTGCCGCTTATCGTGGACAACACGGTCACGCCCCTGCTCCTGCGCCCCATCGCGCACGGGGCCGACGTGGTGGTCTACTCCACCACCAAATTCCTGGGCGGCCATGGAGTGCACATCGGCGGGGCCATCGTGGACAGCGGGAAATTCGACTGGGCGGGCCATCCCGCCAAATGGCCCGAATTCGCCGCCCCGGACCCTTCCTACCATGGCATGGTCTTCACCGAGGCCCTGGCCCCCATCGGCAACCTGGCCTACATTCTCCACATCCGCACCCACTGGCTACGCGATACCGGGGCCTGCATGAGCCCCTTTGCCGCCTTTCTCTTCCTGCTCGGCATCGAAACCCTGCACCTGCGGATGCCGCGCCACTGCGCCAACGCCCTGGCCGTGGCCCGGTTCCTGGAGACCCACCCGGCCGTGGCCTGGGTCAACTACCCGGGGCTGGCAAGCCATCCCGACCATGCCCTGGCCGAGCGCTATCTGCCCCAAGGGGCCGGCGCCATCATCGGCTTCGGCATCAAGGGCGGCCGGCAAGCCGGCGTACGGCTCATCGACCACGTCAAGCTGGCCAGCCATCTGGCCAATATCGGCGACGCCAAGACGCTCATCATCCACCCGGCCTCCACCACCCACCAGCAGCTCACGGAAGCGGAACAGGCGGCCACCGGCGTGACGCCGGAATACGTGCGCTTAAGCGTCGGCATCGAGGATGTGGCCGACATCATCGCCGACCTGGACCAAGCCCTGCGGACTGCGGTGCGCGAGTAGCGGAGGCCCCATGAACACGTCCGAAAACGGAATCCCCGATCCCGGGGACCTCTCCGAGGCCGAAGTCGCGGACCGCATCGCGCGGTGCAAGCGCCGGCTGGGCTCGGACGTCCTCATCCTGGCCCATCATTACCAGCGGGACAGCATTGTGGCCGTGGCCGACCAGGTGGGAGATTCGCTGCGGCTGGCCCAGTACGCGGCCACGGCCACCGCGCCGTACGTCGTGTTTTGCGGCGTGCACTTCATGGCCGAAACGGCCGACATTCTGACGGGTCCCGACCAGGCCGTCCTCCTGCCGGAACTTCGCGCCGGGTGCTCCATGGCCGACATGGCCACCCCGGACGACCTGGACCGGGCCTGGGACCGGCTGGCGGCCACGGTGCCGGACCGGGTCATCCCCGTCACCTACATCAATTCGGCGGCCACCCTCAAAGCCTTCGTGGCCCGGCGCGGCGGCACGGTATGCACCTCGTCCAATGCCCGGGCAGTCCTCCAATGGGCCTATTCCCGAGGCGACAAGGTCTTTTTCTTTCCCGACGAGCACCTCGGGCGCATCACCGCCTTTGAACTCGGCGTTCCGCTTTCGGACATGCTCGTCTGGGATCGGGACAAGGACCTGGGCGGCCATACCCCCGAGGCCGTGCGCCAGGCCAAGATCTTGCTGTGGAACGGCTACTGCGTGGTCCACCAGATGTTCGACGTCGAGGACATCGTCCAGTGGCGGCGCAAGGAACCCGACATCCGGGTGATCGTGCATCCGGAATGTCCCTTCGAGCTTATTCGGGCGGCCGATGCCCACGGCTCCACGGAGGCCATCGCCCGAACCATCGCCGCGGCACCGGCCGGCAGCAAATGGGCCGTGGGCACCGAGATCAACCTCGTGTCCCGACTGGCCGCGCGCCACCCGGACAAGCTGGTGGAATCCCTGTCGCCGCATCATGCCCTCTGCGCCAACATGTACAAGATAAAACCCTTGTCCGTGTTGCGCGTGCTGGAACGTCTCGTCGAAGGCCGGACCGAGAATCGGATCACCGTGGCCAAGGACGTGGCCGGCCAGGCCCGGGTGGCCCTGCACCGCATGCTGTCCCTGTCCTGACCGGAAGCCCAAACAGCGGAGCGTCTTTGCGACAACAAGGCCGCCAGCCATCGTCCCTCGGGTCCGGGTCGCATGCGCCGTACAAAGGGCGAGACTCCGGGGCGTGCTTGGGCCCCAGGTCCAACATGCAGCCGGCCAAAACCATGCGGGAATGAGACTGCTGCACAATGCGTCAAAATTGATGCCTCCGGCGGCCACAGGGCTTCGCCCTTTGGAATCCCTTCATGATTCTAGCCGGTTGCAATTCGTGCTTTCGGTGCCCAACACGCCCTCTGGCAATTGTGCAGCAGTCCCGAATTCCAAAGGGCGCAGCCCGTTGGCGCCGGAGACTTCCTCGCCGGGCCGCTTGGGTCAGGGGGGCCGCCTGCCCGGAAATGTTGACGGATTGTCATGCAACCCGGGGCGCTTTCGTTTGCCATCCCCTGGCCGGCTTGCTAATTTCGATACGGTTTTCAGAATTGTCACCTACCCGTCCGCCGGAGGCGCCCATGTTGCGGTGCGTGCTTGCCCTGGTCGTGATCGGCATTCTGGCGCCCTGGGGCGCGCTCCCGTCCGCCCTGGCCCAGAGTGAAAAGGCCATAAGCCTGCGGCGCGAAGGCGGTCTCGTGCCGTATGCTCCGCCCCAGGCCTTCCTTGACGGCTACTTCCTGACCGATCCCATGCACCCGGCCTTTCTCTACGGCCCGGTCAAGGATTTCGTGGCCAGTCGCACCTGCCCCGCCACCTGGCTCATCGAGGAAGACGCCAAACAGAACCTGGACAAATCCGCGGCCAGCGCGCCCCTGGCCGAATACAGCCTGACCCTCGAAGTGGACTGCCCCCGGGGGGTTACCCAATTCGTGTTCGTGGACCAAAGCGCCCTGTCGCCCAAGGACTGGTTCGCCTGGCGCCGGAAGTTCCACGGCCGCAAAGCCGAGGCCGAATACGGCGATACCGTCGCCCAACTGGAAAAGGCCCTGGCCGACGGCTACCGGGTCACGGGCGAACTGCGTTTCGTGGCCCGCGACGGCGTCCTCGACCCCCGTTCGCCCCAGGATCTCCCCCCCGAAATGTTGGCCAGCGCGCCCCGCTACGACTGTCAGCGCGGCGCCCCCACCGGGCCCTAGGAAACACCGCCCATGTCCCGAAGGCACCTGCGGACCAGTCATGGCCAGACCCTGGCCGCCCTTGCGGTCCTGGCTGTCCTTGGCATCCTCGCCGCCTGGCTGTGGACGCGGCAGGCAATCTTCAGTCCGGCCGTGGAAGTGGCCCTGCATCCGCCCACGCCGGTCGGCTCCGTGCGACCGGCGGGACTGGCCGCCTTTGCCACGGCGGCCTTCCTCAACGACCTGCCCGGAACCGAGGCGACGCCGGCCGGGGTCGTGGAGAGCTATGATCCGGACACCTTGTCGGACAAGATCGACGGCAAGGCGGAACTTTACATCTCCGCCCATTTCAAGGAGATGTCCTACCGCCCCTTCACGCTCTCCGACGGAACCAGGGTCCAAATGTATGTCTATGCCCTGGCCACACCGACGGATGCCTTCGCGGTCCTCAGTTCCCAGCGGCGTCCCGGAGCCCAGGCCTCGACCGTCACGCCGGAGGCCTATCTGGCCGAAAACACGCTGTGCCTGGCCAAGGGTCGCTTTTACGTGGAGCTGGTGGCCGACCGGACCGGGCCCAGGGTGGCCGCCAGCCTGACCGCCATGGCCACGGTCCTGGCCGGACGCCTGCCCGTGGAAGCGGCCAAGGCTGCGCCGTCCTTGGTCGAAACCTCGCTTTTCCCAACCGACGGTCTGGATGCGTCCAGCCTCCGGCTGACCGCCTCGGACGCCATGGGCATGGCCGGATTTACCAATGTTTACACGGGCGATTACAGTCTACCGGGCGGCCAGGCCACGGCCTTCCTGGCCGTGCGCGACACGCCGGAGAAGGCCAAGGCCGACGCTACGGCCTTTGCCGCCTTCCTGACCCAAAACGGGTACGCGCCGGCCACGCCGCCGGCCGGCGCACCAGCCCAGCCGGACGGGGCCACCCTGCTGGCCACGGACGGTTCCTTTGAAATCATCTTCACCAGAGGCCGGGTGCTGGCCGGAGTCCACGACGCGACCAGCCTCGCCGCCGCCCTGGAGCTGGCCGGACGCCTGGACCGGGCCCTGGAGAGCATCCCATGAACGAACCCAGGGAGATAGCCGCCAATCACAATGCCATCACGGCCCTCAACCGTCGGGATTTTCTGCGCCGCCTGGCGGCGGCCTCGGCCCTGGCCCTGGGCACCGGCGGCGCCGGTTTCCTGTGGCGCGACACCCAGGGCCCAGCCGCGAACGCCGGACAGACCGTGCTCCCGGGGCTGGGTGATTTTTCGGTCGCCGCCCCGCCCGCTGGCAGCCCGCGTCTGGCCGTGGTCCACGGCACGGACCGGGGCACCATGTTCAAGACCGGGATCGAGGCCCTGGGCGGTCTTTCCCGTTACATAAGCCGGGGCGACAGCGTACTGGTCAAGGTCAACGCCGTGGTTGCCTCACCGGCCATCCTCGGCGCGACCACGCATCCCGACCTGCTCGCCGCCGTGGTCACGGCCTGCCGGCAAGCCGGGGCGGCCACGGTGCGCGTCACGGACAATCCCATCAACAGCCCTGAATCCTGTTTCGAGGTCTCCGGCCTGGCCCAGGCGGCCAGACAAGCCGAAGCTCGCCTGCTCCTTCCCAAACCGGGATTTTTCACCCCGGTCAGCCTGCCCCAGGCCAAGCTGATCAAGGACTGGCCGGTCATGGCCGGCGCCCTGGCCGGGGCGACCAAGGTCATCGTGCTCTCCCAGGTCAAGGACCACCACCGGGCCGGGGCGTCGCTGAGCCTCAAAAACCTCTATGGACTGCTCGGCGGCCGGCGCAATGTCTTCCACCAGGACATAAACGGCATCATCGCCGAGCTTGGCCGTCTCATCCGCCCCACGCTTTATGTCCTCGACGGCGTGGTTTCCATGATGACCAACGGCCCGACCGGCGGTTCCCTGTCCGATCTCAAGGCCACAGACACCTTGTTCGTCGCGACCGACCCCGTGGCCACGGATGTGCTTGGAGCCGGATTGCTCGGACGTACCCCGGACGAACTGCCCTATCTGCGCCTGGCCGAGGCGGCCGGGGTCGGCACCACCGACGTGGCCAGCCTGTCCCCCGTCACCATCAACACCGAACCGGCAGCAGGCTGATCCCATGCGTATCGTCACCGCCCGACGCATAAGCCAAGGCTTTTTCCTTCTCCTTTTTGGCTGGCTGGCCGTGGTATCCACGGTCGGCGACCAGCTCTGGCAGCTTCGGGGCTGGCCCGTGGGCTGGCTGCTCGCCCTTGATCCCCTGGCCGCCCTGGGCACCCTGCTCGCCACCGGCACCGTGTTCGGCCTGCTGGTGTGGGGGCTGGGCGTTTTGGCCCTGACCTTTCTCCTCGGCCGCTTTTTCTGCGGTTTCATTTGCCCGCTCGGCACCTGCCAGCAGATCGCGGGCTGGCTTTTCCGGCTGCGAACCGGACAGGACAGACGGGTGGCCGATAACCGGCCATCCCGGGTCCAGGGCCTCAAGTACGCCCTGCTCGCCTTCCTGCTCGTCGCGGCCGCGGGCGGCTCCTTGCAGACCGGACTGCTCGACCCGCTGCCGCTTCTCACCCGAGGCCTCGACCTGGCCGTACTGCCCATGGCCAACGGCGGGAGCGGCCTGCTCTTCCCCGAGGCCAGGCAGGTATCCGGCGCCTGGCTCCTCGGCGGCGTGCTCCTGGCGGTCTTGGGACTGACCGCCCTGCGCCCCCGATTTTTCTGCCGCACGCTCTGTCCGGCCGGCGCCCTGCTCGGGCTGGCCACCCGGTTCGTCCCCTGGCGCATCGGCAAATCCCGGGCCGGCTCCTGCGGCACCTGCCACCTGTGCGAGGAATACTGCGAGGGCGGCTGCGCACCCTCGGGCGAATTCACGGTGGCCGAGTGCGTGCTGTGCGGCAACTGCCTGGACCGCTGCCCCACCGGACGCATCGGCTTTGCCGGCCGGCCGTCGGTGGCCGGCGAACGGGCCCTGCCCGACCTGTCCCGGCGCGGGGCGGTGGTGGCCGTGGCCGCCGGCGCCCTGGCCGTGCCCCTGTGGCGGGTAGGGGGACTGGCCGGCACAGGACGCAATCCCTCGCTCATCCGCCCGCCAGGCGCGCTGGACGAAGACCATTTCCTGGCCCGTTGCCTGCGCTGCGGGCTGTGCATGCGGGTGTGCCCGTCAGGCGTGATCCAGCCGGCCCTGCTTTCGGCCGGCATCCAAGGCGTGTGGACGCCGGCCCTGGATTTCCGCCTGGGCCGAGCCGGCTGCCAGATCAACTGCATCGCCTGCGGCCAGGTCTGCCCCACGGCCGCCCTCCGGCCGCTGACCCTCGACGAACGCCGCGGCACCGGCGCTTTCGAGGACAAAGGCCCCATCCGGCTTGGTACCGCCTTCCTCGACCGCACCCGTTGCCTGCCTTGGGCCATGAACAGGCCCTGTATCGTCTGCCAGGAGGTCTGTCCGGTCAGCCCCAAGGCCATCTACACCCGAGCCGTGTTCGAACCGGTCCGGGGCGGCCGATTCCTGCCCGTATCGGTGGAAGGCGCGACGGTTCGTCTGGGCACGCCGCTCACGGCTGGACGCAACCTGGCCGGCGGCGACTATTTCCTGCGCCCGGCCGACGATGCCCGGGCCGAGCCCCGGCGCATCACCGCCGCCGCGGACACGGAGCTGACCCTGGAGAAAGCCCTGCCACCTGGCGATCCCGGCCAGGATCTGGAAGTCGTGGTCCGGCTCCAACAACCGCATATCGATCCGGCGCGCTGCATCGGCTGCGGCATGTGCCAGCACGAATGCCCGGTGTCTGGGCTGCGGGCCGTCCGGGTCACAAACGAAAACGAATCCCGCTCCGGCCCGGGCCGCATGCTGGCGTAGGGAGCGAGGACAAGGAAAAGAAGAGAGATGGAAGATGCCTCCGGCGGCCGGGGCATGATGCCCCCGGACCCCTCGAAAACAGGGACCCCTTTGGCCGCCAACGGCATAACACCGACCCCCTTTAAGGAGCAGACCATGGCTGACGGAAAAACTGCCGGCCTCACCCGCCGGGATCTCATGAAAGGCTTGGGACTGGGCGGCCTGGCCGTGAGCGTGGCCGGCGTGCCGGGGATGGCCCTGGGCGCCGAGGCACCGGCCGACAAGTCCAACCTCGCCCCCATGCCCAAGCGCCCCCTGGGCAAAACCGGCTTGGACGTCTCGATTTTAAACCTCGGCGGCATGTTCGACACGGTCAACAACCAGCTTCTGCTCAAGCAGGCCCTGAACTGGGGCATCAATTTCTGGGACACGGCCGAATCCTATGGTAACGGCCTGTCCGAAACAGGCTACGGCCGTTTTTTTTCCCGCAACCCCGAGGCCCGCAAGGAAGTCATCCTGACCACCAAGCTCGTGGCCAAGGAGGGCAAGCTGACCGAGCGCCTGGATGCGGCCTTGTCCCGGCTCAAGACCCCGTCGGTGGACCTGTTTTACATCCACTCGGTCACGAACATCGCCGAGATGGACGGCCAGATCCGCGACTGGGCAGCGGCCATGAAAAAGGCCGGTAAAATCAAGTTCTTCGGCTTCAGCAGCCACACCAATATGGCCGACTGCCTGGAAGGGGCAACCAAGCTCGACTTTATCGACGCGGTCATGATTTCCTACAACTTCCGGCTGATGCATGAAGACAAGATGCGCCAGGCCATTGCCGCGGCCAAGGCGGCCGGCATCGGCGTGGTGGCCATGAAGACCCAGGGGGGCGGACCGATCAAGACCGATACCCAGGCCGAACTCGACCTGGCCGGCCATTTCCTGGAAAAGGGCTTCACCGACAAGCAGGCCAAGCTCAAGGCCATCTGGGCCAATCCCGACATCGCCAGCCTCTGTTCCCAGATGCCCAACCTGACGATTCTGTCCGCCAACGTGGCCGCAGCCCGGGACGCCACGCATCTGGCCCGGCAGGATTTCGAGGTGCTGTCGCGCTTTGCCACAGCCACGGCCGGAGACTACTGCGCCGGCTGCGCCACGGTCTGCGCCGGGGCCATGGGTGGGGCGGTGCCGGTGGCCGACGTCATGCGAGCCATGATGTATTACCGGGACTACGGCGAGCGGGAACTGGCCCGGGAGCTCTTTGCCAGCCTGCCCGAGGCCGTGCGGGACAAACTCGGCCACCTGGACTTCTCCCTGGCCGAGGCGGCCTGCCCCCGGGGCGTGCCGGTGGCGGCCATCGTCCGCGATGCGGCCAGCCTGCTGGCGTAACGCAGGGAGGAAGGAAACGCCGTCAGCGGGCCAAGGGCGCAGCCCTTGGCCCATCCATGGCATCTCACGCTTCAGGTTCTGGAGCATGGGACTCGACAGGAGGCGTGAGGAAGGGGTGGGTCGGAGCAAGGAGCGCACGCCCCCATCCCGTCCTTGCCGGGGGCCTCGGCTTTTTGTATCTCTTGTAACTGATTTTGCGTGTGCGTTCTGGGGATAGTGCTGGGGAAGGATAGAGGCTCGAACAGGCTGGGGTAAAAAATACCATCTCACCATCTGATTGAACTGGCGCGCCCGGAGGGATTCGAACCCCCGGCCTGCGGATTCGAAGTCCGACGCTCTATCCGGCTGAGCTACGGGCGCGCGGGCGGAAAGTAATGAGCACGCCACGCCGCGTCAACCCCCGGGAACCCATGCACGCTCCAACCGGTAAGAACAGCATCCGCGCTCGCGTCAGCCGCAATCTCGAACCAGTCTTCGACCAATTTCTTGCCATCCAACTCCGCCGGCTGACGGAACTCGAACAGGCCCTGGCGGCGGAGGACCTGCCCACCCTCCAACGATTGGGGCACGCGATCAAAGGCGGCGCCGCGACATACGAACTTCCGGATGCGGCCCATCTCGGGGCCCTGTTGGAACAGGCTGCCGCAGCCAATGATGTAGCGGCCGCCGGCCGTTGCATCGACCTGATACGGGAGTACTTCGCCGCCCTGGTCGTGACCTTCTTCCCCTGAGCAGCCCCCCGCTGCCGGGTTCTGTCGCTTTCTCACACCGATCGCCGCATTTTCACCGCTCCGAAACAACCGGACAGGCCTGGCCGCAAGCCGACAACGAATGCATGACGCGCTGTCCCGGCAAAAGCGGCAAGCCGCTCCACGTGCTCGGGCCAGTTCCTTGTGCGCACCTCCCCTTGCGTGCCGGTTGTGCTGACCGCTGCGTGAATTTGTATTGCCTCCCCCATAGGCCTGGGCTAAAATGTATCCTCTTTGTACTGATCACAGCGTCCTTCCTGAAATCCCCGGTGTTGCAACACAGCATACCGCTTCACTGCTGCGAAAAGCCGATGGAGGGAAAAGGATCGTAATTTACGGGAGGAGCGCATTTCGGTATGGGCCTCCCTCGTCCCCGACACACGCCAGTCAGATGCGCCACAGCCGAGGAGCGAATATCCGTCCAGAGGGATGGAGGGAGACTATGAGCCTGCGTCGGACCGCCGTTTTGATCGTCTGCGTGACCTTTTGCGGCCTTTTCGCCGTCTTGTATGCCATTTCCCAAAGCAATATTCAGGCGAGCTTCAATTACCTGGAGCGGGAGGAAGTGGAAGAAGAGCTGACCCGGGGCCTCAAAGCCCTGGAAGGCGAACTGTCGGCGCTTGACGCCACCACCGCCGACTGGGCCGTGTGGGACGACACCTACCGCTACCTCCAGGATCACAACGAGGACTTCCTGCGCGCCAACATCACCCTCGACAGCCTCCAAACCATCCATGTCGGCCTCATCCTGCTCTACGACCGGCAGAACCAACTCGTGTTCGGGCGCATCCTGGACGCACCCACCGGAACCTTGACTGCCGTTTCCCCGGTCCTGGCCGACCGGGTGGCCGCCTCACCGCTGCTCCACCGGCCCGGAAGCGCGGATACGCCGCTCTCCGGACTGGTCGTCGTCTCGGGAGAGACCTGGCTGCTGAGTGCCTGCCCGGTGCTGACCAGCCAGCGGACCGGACCGCCGCACGGCACCCTGGTTCTTGGCCGACGCCTCGATGCGGCCAAACTTGAGACCCTGTCGAGTGCCGTCATGCTCGATCTCAGCGTGGCCAATCTGCAAACCGAAGGTCTGTCCCCGCGCCTCAAGGATGTCACGGCCGCCCTGTTGCGCACCGGGCAACCCCAGGTCGTGCCCGAGGGATCGGACCGCATTCAGGGTTTTGCCCTGCTCCGCGATGCCGCCAACAAGCCGGCCCTGCTCCTGTCCGTGACCCTGCCCCGCCGCATTCACCAGCAAAGCCAGCTGACCCAGCGCAACAATTTCCTGTTCCTGCTCGTGATCGGCATGACCTTCGGGCTGGCCATGCTCTATCTGGTGGAACGGCGCATCCTGTCCCGGGTCACGAGCCTCAGCCACCAGATCGACCGCCTGGGGGAACAGCCGGGCGCGTTGCGCCAGACCTTCGTTGCGGGCAACGACGAGATCGCCGGTCTGTCCAAGGCCATAAACGGCATGCTGGCCGCCCTGGAACATTCCCACGGCCGCTATGCCATGGCCACCCGGGCGGCCAAGGTCGGCGTCTGGGAATACCGCAAGGATACCAACACCTATTACGTAGATCCCAGCTTCCAGGAGCTGCTCGGCGCAAGCGACGGCACCGGCCAGATCAGCCTGGATGCCTGGATGGAACGCGTCCACCCCGAGGACCGGGAGCGGGTGCGCGAGGCGCTCACCGCCTGCCTCGACGGCGAACAAGACGAATACGTCGGCGAACAACGCATGCTGGCCAAGAACGGTTCCCTCCGCTGGGTTCTGGTGCGCGGCCGGGCGGTCCAGGACGCGGCCGGGAAGCGCACCCACTTCGTCGGCACGAACATGGACGTGACCGATCTCAAACGGGCCGAGGAAAGCATCCGGGAACTGACCGGAGCCCTGATCACGGCCCAGGAGGACGAACGCGCCCGCATTGCCCGGGATTTGCACGACAATGTGGCCCAGTGCCTGTCCGCGGCCAAGATCGCCGGCGAAACCCTCCACGACGGCGCCCTGCTGTCCACGCCGGAACTCAAGGCCCGGTTGACCGAATTCTCCTCCCTGATTTCCCGGGCCATCTGGTCGGTCCGCGAAATTTCCTACGACCTGCGGCCGCCGGATCTGGAATACCTGGGCCTGCCCCAGGCCCTGGAGCGGTTGTGCGACGACTTCTCCCGGGCCACCGGCATCCGGGTCGTCTTCTCCGGCGCCGGACTGGACGGGGTGGTCCTGGGCCAGGACGTGGCCATCAACCTCTACCGGATCGTCCAGGAAGCCCTGGCCAATGTGCGCCGCCACGCCAAGGCGCGGCAAGTGTCCGTGCGCCTGGTGGAATCGTTCCCGAAACTCATCGTGCGCATCAAGGATGACGGCCAGGGCTTTGATGTCGCGGCCCAGCAGGAACAGGCCGGCCGCCATCGCCACATGGGCCTGGCCAGCATGCGGGAACGAGCGGGACTTTTCGGCGGGACGTTGCGGATCGTGTCCGCGCCCGGCCAGGGCTGCCTGGTGGTGGCGGAAGTCCTCTATGTCGACGCGAAGGACCTCGACCATGAAACGCATTCTGATCGTTGACGACCACCCGCTGTTCCGGGAAGGCCTCAAGTCCATCCTGCGCCGGGACGCCGGGATCGAGGTCTCGGGCGAGGCCGGCAATGCCGCCGAGGCCCTGCGCCAGGCCCGAACCGATGCCCCGGACGTGGCCCTGGTCGACATCTCCCTGCCCGACCGTTCCGGCATCCAGCTCGTGCGCGAACTACGGGCCCTGCTGCCGCACCTGTCCATCCTCGTGGTCAGCATGCACACCAAGGCGGACTACATCGTCGAGGCGATCCGGGCCGGCGCCAACGGCTACGTAACCAAGGACGCCGCCGCCGAACGCCTTCTCGACGGCCTGCGCCAGGTGGGAGACGGTGCCTTCTACCTCGATCCGGCCATTTCCCAGGACGTCTCCCGGGAGCTGCTGCTCGGCCCCCAAAAAGCCGAACCCGCCTTTGCCTCGGCCTATGACAGCCTGACCCAACGGGAACGCGAGGTCATGCGCCTGGTGGTGGAGGGCCTCACCACCAAGGAAGTGGCCGAGGGGCTCGCCATCAGCGTCAAGACCGCCGAACACCACCGCTGCAACCTCATGAAGAAGCTCGGCCTGCAAAATTCCGTGGAACTCGTGCGTTATGCCTCGCGGTTGGGCCTGATCGACTAACCCCCTTTTCCCGCAGCCTTTTTCCCGCCGCACGCCCGCACAAGACGCGCATCCCCGAGGACGTGTCTAGGGGACTTCCCCGATCCCCTGGGGAATCGAGCCCATCGACACCCCCATCCGGGCTGGTTACCCCTCAATCAAAGCCCGATGTCCGGGCCGCACAACCGACGAGGGACCACCATGCAACCATGGACTACCCATCACGCACAGCGCGGCATGGCGACCGTCGAGTTGGCCTTACTGCTCCCCGTCGTCCTCCTGCTGCTTTTCTCCCTGGTCGACTACGGCCGGTTCTTCTACCTTCGCTCCATGGCCGCCTCGGTGGCCCAGGATGCGGTCCGGCTGGCCAGCCTGCCCGGAGCCACCGATGCCGCCGTCACCGCGGTCGTGACCGGCACCCTCAACAACGGCCCCACCGGCACTCCCCCCGGCTACAGCCTGGGAGTCACTCCGGCCGTGACGATCGCACCGGCCGTGCGCGAGGCCGGAGACATGGTCACGGTCAGCCTGAGCTACCCCTTCGAGCCCCTGATCCTCCCGCAATTCGTCGGCCAAACCCTGTTTCCGCCTGCCATCAAGGCCGGCGCCAGCGCGGTGGTGGAGCCATGAACGAATACCACCAAAAGGACGCGGCGGCGCGGCAACGCGGTTCCCTGACCACGGAACTGGCCTTCATGCTGGTCTTTGTGCTCATGCCCATGCTCGTGGGGGTGGTGGACTTCGGCCAAACCCTGCTCGCCCAGGCCGTGGTGACCCGGGCGGCCCAAGCAGGCGCCCTGGCCGCCTCGCGCAATCAGGACGTCACCGCGGCCGTCAACCAGTACATGCAAAGCGCCGGCTACGACCTAGGGCTCACCCAGGTGACCACGAACGGAGACAGGACCGCCGGCACCCCGGTTACGGTGAACGTGCGCTACGAGACCTCGGGCATGTATATCATACCCTGGCAAAACATCAGTTCGGACCTCGGCCAAGTCGTTGGCTCGGCCACGGAACGGCAATCCTGACCAAGGGAGAAACACCATGGCAACACGATCGCACGAACGGACATCCGTCGGACAAAACGGCTCCGTGGCCGTCCTGGTGGGCCTATCCCTGGTCATCCTGGCCGGAATGTCCGCCCTGGCCGTGGATTACGGCTATCTGGAATACAAGCGCAGCCAGTTGCAAAATGCCGCCGATGCCGCAGCCCTGGCCGGGGCCAACGTGCTGCTCCAATATGGGACCAAGCTGTCCCAGGTGACCGACACGTCCGTGACCTACGGCCAAGCCAATCTGAGCGAGTCCGATGCCAAGAACCTGGCCATTCGCGACTCCGACGTGACCTTTCCCAACACCGCGACCGTCCAGGCCGTCGTCGGCCGCACCACGGCCCGGGGCAATCCCGTGGAAATGTTCCTGGGACGCGTCCTCGGCTGGAACACCCAGGACATCACCGCCCATAGCAAGGCGGCACTCTTTTGCTCCGGCGGCTCCAACTGCCTCAAGCCCTGGTCACCACCGGCCAAGTTCACCTGGAACGACACCTGCGACACCAACAAGAAGTATTACAACAACGGACAACTCGACGCGGAAAGCACCTGCGAAATGAACTCCGTCGAGGTGCAGGGCTATACCAACGATGACGTGGGAACGCAGATCCTGCTCAAGTTCGGCGATGCGACCAGCGTCGTGACGCCCGGCCACTACCAGCCCGTGGACTATCCCGCCGTGAACCGGGGCACGCCCCAGACCGGTGCCGATATGTACCGGACCAACATCGCCGGCTGTTCCGGCTCCAACAATACCCGGGTCAGCATCAATGACCAGCTCGAGATCGAACCCGGGAACATGGTCGGCCCCACCCAGCAGGGTCTTACCGATCTCATTGCCCAAGACCCCGGCGCCACCTGGAACGACTCCACCAAGTCCATCGAAAACAGCGCCTTCAGCAACCCCATGCAAAGCCCCCGGGTCGCCCTGATTCCCTTCTACGATCCGCGCTTTCCCCAGGTGAGCGGACGCAACATGATCACCGTCTACCAGCTTGGGGCCGTGTTCATCGAAGCCGCCAACGGCAGCGGGGACGTGACCGGCCGCTTCATCAAGGCCATGGCCATCAATCCCGTGCGCCAGGCGAACTGCGATCCGGCCGCCGACTACGCCCTGTTCGGCGCCGGCTTTGTGCAATAGTTCGGGGAGGAGTGTTTTGACGCCTCCGGAGGCAAGGGCTTAGCCCTTTGGAATCCCTCCACCACAGGCCCCGGTTGCAGGCAGAACGCATGCAACACTGACCTGAAGCCCCCTGCGCTCCGGCACGCGACAAGGACGGGAGTCCAGGGGGCGTAGCCTCCTGGCCGCCGGAGGCGTCTCCCCCCCGCTTCACCCCTCCCCTTCCACGCCTCAGTGCGGGATGACCAGGTGGAATTCCACGCCCGGGGAGCGGCTGTTGACGACGGCGCGGGTCGGGGTGCGACAAAAAATAAAGCCCCGGTGGGCTTCCACCACGAGCTTGCTGAAGGCGAGCCCGAGCCCGATGCCGCGCCGCCCCAAGCCGTCCTCGGTCTGGAGGGTAAAAAACTTCTCGAAAATGGTCTCCTGGTAGGCCTCGGGCACCCCGAATCCGGTATCCCGGATGATGATCCACAGATAACTTTGGGCCGGCACGACCCGCTGCCGGTACTTGCCGGGCAGGCACGGGCTCAGGCCGATGCTGCCGCCCTTGATGACGGTGGTCGAAATCTCGATACTGCCGCCGATGACATTGTAGTTGATGGCGTTGGACAAGATATTGTTGATGGTGCGCTTGATGCGGAACAGATCACAGTACACCTTGAGATACTGGCCGCTTTGGGCAAACGAGACCGTGAGTTCCTTTTCCGCCGCCAAAAGCGAATGCTCCTCGATGCACTGGCCGATAATCTTGTGGATGTCGTAGTAGTTGGCGTTGAGCTCGAACCGGCCGCTCTCGTCGCGGAAGATGTCGAGAAAGGCGTTGACCATGCTACCGAGCTGGTCGTTGGTGTTGATGGCCAGCTTCAGGATCTTTTCCTGGTTGCCCGTGACCGGTCCGAGCCGGCCGTTGCACAGGAGTTCCAGGGCCCGGTCGATGGCCAGGATGGGGTTGCGCATGTCGTGGGTGAGCATGCCGACCAGGTCTTCCTTCATCTTGGCGATGCGCTTTTCCTCGGTGATGTCGCGCAGGATGGCCACGTAGCTGACCGCCTTGCCGGATTCGTCGTTGACGCGCGAAATGGAAATCTGGACCGGGAACGGCGTCTTGTTGCGGGTAAGGGCCGTCAGTTCGAAGCGGAAATTGTCCTGGACGCCCTGATCGAGATTTTTCTTGTAGGCGCTGAGGATCTTGTAGTCCTGGACGAAATCGAGCAGCGACTTGCCCTGGAATTCGCTCGGCGGAGAGCCGAACACCTCGGCGCAGCGCTCGTTGCTCATGGCAATGGTGAAATCCGTATCCACGGAGATGATGCAGTCCGAGACGCTGTTGATGAGCTTGTTCAAATACTCCTTGGATTGCAGGGTGAGCAGGATCTTTTGCAGGGCCAGGTCACTTATGGTCTGGGTGATGACCGACATGAGGTTCACGATCTTGCGCAGGCGCGAGCGTTTCACCCGAGGGATCTTTTTAAGCGCCAGCAAGTAGCCGTCGATATCCGTGATGCCGATGCTCTTGGCCCGGATGATCGCCTCCTCGGTGGCGATGGATTCCTCGAGCACCTGGCCGCCGTTGAGATTGCCGATGTGCTGGCCGGCCACGATGATGGGCGTGGCGCAGTCGACCAGGCCGGCATTGAGGCAGTCGTAGACGTAGGGCTCCTGGTAGTTGAGCGACATCTTGCCGCCGTAAGCGTCGCTGGCGTAGCACTTGAAACGCCCTTCCGAGGTCGCCCGGCAGAAATCCTTGCAAAACGTGCAGAAGTTGGACTCGCTGGAAATGGGCCGCCCCTCGGTGTCGGCAATGACCGAGCCGATGCCGCAGGCCTCGTTGACGGCTTGCAGGATCTCGTCGAGCTTTTCCTTGGAAATAAGATCCAGCAGGTGGATGGACTGCTTCATGGCCGCGACTCTTTGGGGCGTGGCACCCGACCGGATTGCCGGACGCCTGGGCGTCCGCAGGCCGTCAATCGAGCATCTTGGCTTCCCGGGCCGTGATCACGGCCTCGAAGCGGTTGTTGACGTGCAGCTTCTTGAAAATGTTCTTGATGTGCGACTTGACCGTCTCGATGCTCAAAAAGAGCAGGCCGGAGATGTCCTTGTTGTTTCTGCCCTCGGCGATGTGGCGCAGGATCTGCAACTCGCGGTTGGTGAGGGTTTCCAGGGACAGATCGGGCCGCACGTCCTCCGGTTCCAGGTCCACGGACAGGTTGACCAGATAGGGCGAGACAAGGGACTTGCCGGCATGGAAGGCCTCGATGAGGCGCACCAGGCTGTCGATGTCGATGGTTTTGAGCACATAGCCGTCCGCCCCGGCTTTCATGGCGTTCTTGATGTAGTTGGTGTCGTTGTACGTGGAGATGGCCAGGATCTTCAGGGCCGGCAGGGCCTTGCGCAGGACGCGGATGGCCGGGATGCCGGATAGCCCCGGCATGTCGATGTCGATGAGCGCCACATCCGGCGCGCACTGCTGGATCTTTTCGATGGTGTCGAAGCCGTTGTCCGACTCGCCGACAATGCTGATCGTCTCGATGGTTTCGAAGGCCAGGCGCAAGCCGATGCGCAGCAAGGGATGGTCATCCGCGATGAAGACCGTGATCGGGTGATTGCCTGACGTGGGTCTCATGGGCTCTCCTCCTTCCATCCGGAACGGAGCCAAGGCGGTTCCCCAAAGCATGCGTCATCCGGCGCGCGATGGCAAGGCACGGTCCGGGCCGGACGGTCAGCCACCGATGGTGACCGCAAGGGGAAAGTCCCGCAAAACCGCTGTCAGTCCCTCCACCGTGGCCTTGTTGTGGGGCGCGAGCCCGTGCAGGGCATAGTCCCGGCCGAGCTGGCGCCATTTCGGTTCGCCCATGCGGTGATAAGGCAAAACGTCCAGGGCCACGAGATGGCGAAGGGTCACCGCGAGCTCCCCGGTCGCGCGCAGGTTGTCCTCGCTGTCGTTGAGCCCCGGGATAAGGGGCAGGCGCAGGCGGATCGGCAGTCCGCGCGCGTCCATGGCGCGCAGGTTGTCGAGGATGCGCGTGTTGGGCCGGCCGGTCAGGCGTTCGTGGACCGCCGGGTCCATGTGCTTGATGTCGCACAGCACCAGATCCAGCCAGTCCAGGGCCGGTTCCATGGCTTCCCAGGCAGCCTGACCGCAGGTCTCCACGGCCGTGTGCAAGCCCCGCGCCTTGGCCTCCCGGGCCAGGGCGGCCAGAAAATCCGGCTGGGCAAAGGGCTCGCCGCCCGAAAACGTCACCCCGCCGCTTGAGCGCTCGTAGAATTCCCGGTCCAGCTCCACCTCCTCCATGACCTCGGACACGGTCAGGTAGCGGCCGCAGATGTTCAGGGCATTGGCGTAGCAGGCATGCTGGCAGGCCCCGCACTCCGGCAGCAGGCAGCAGTCCCGGTTAAGCCGGATGCCGTCCCCGGCCCCAGGCTCCAGACAGCCTTCCGGACAGGCGGCCACGCACTGGTGGCAACGGATGCAGTTGCTGTCGATGTACATGAGCTCGGGCCGGGGATGGATGTTCTCCGGGTTCTGGCACCACAGGCAATGGAGCGGGCAGCCCTTGAAAAAGACAATGGTGCGGATGCCGGGGCCGTCGTGGATGGAAAAGCGTTGGAAATCGGTCACCACGCCGGTCGGTTCCCGGTTCTCCGTGGCCCGGGGCCGGTACAACTGAAACTTTTTGCGCAGGGTCATCAGGCATCCTTTTGCCGCGAACGGGTGGGGAGGCGGTATGGAGGCGGTGCGGACGCCTCCGGCGGCCAAAGGGCTTTGCCCTTTGGAATCCCGACAAAATAAAGAGCTTGGCCTGGTTGGCCGGCCAGCCGCCGTCCGAACATCGGACAGCGGCTGGGGTTACAAGCCGATTCAGGTGCGTTTTCTAGAACATCTGCTCGGTACGCGAGATGATGTCATCCTGGATGGAGCGGTCCAGGGAGGTGAAAAACGCGCTGTAGCCCGCCACCCGGACGACCAGTCCCCGGTAGCTGTCGGGATGGTCCTGGGCGTCCGTGAGGGTCTCCTTGCTGATGACGTTGTACTGGATGTGGGTGCCACCACCGTTGAACAGGGTTTCGGTCACGGCGATGAGGTTGGCCACGCCCTGCTCGTCCTTGAGGGCGTTGGGATGGAACTTCATGTTGAGCAGGGTGCCGTTGGAAGCGATAACATGGTCGAGCTTGGTCACGGACTTGACCGAGGCGGTGGGGCCGGAATGGTCCATGCCGGACACCGGCGAAACACCGTCGGCCAGGGGCGCCCCGGCCTTGCGGCCGTCCGGGGTGGCGCCGACCACGGCGCCGAGCGGCACGTTGGCCGACACCGGGTACAGGCCGGGCTGGAAGGTGCCGCCGCGCGGGTTGGTGTATTTCTCGACTTCCTTGCAATAAATGAGCGCGCCTTCGTGGGCGATCTCGTCGGCATAGGGCTCGTCGTTGCCGTACTTGGGCGCCCGGTTGAGAAGCATCTGGCGCAGGGTTTCGCCTTCGACCCCGGCGAAATCCGTGGCCAGGGCCTGCTTCAGGTCGGCCAGGCTCACGGCCTTGTCCTCGTAGACGAGCTTGCGGATGGCGGCCAGGGAATCGGCCACATTGGCCACGCCCACGCCCTGGGGGCCGGTGAAGTTGTAGTGGGCGCCGCCCTCCTGGAGGGACTTGCCCTTGGCGATGCAGTCGTCGACCAGGGAGGACAAAAACGGCAGCGGCGCGCGCTGGCCATGGGCCGTGTCCACGGCGTTGTCGCTGATGACGAGCAGCCGGACGTCATAGGCCATCTGGGCGCGGTAGGCGGCCATGAGGTCGTCGTAGGTGGCGAAGGTGGTCAGGTCGCCGGTTTCGGGGCCCAGACGCGCGCCCGACAGCGGGTCCACGCCGTTGTTGAGGGTGAGCTCCAGCACCTTGGCGATGTTGAAGAAGGCGGCGTCGTGCCAGCCTTCGGTCTTGCCGCCAACCTGGGGCTCGACGCAGCCGATGATGCCGTAATCCCGGGCATCCTCGCGGGTCAGGCCGCGACTGAGCAGGGCCGGGATGATGAAACGGTCGTTGTAGTAGGCCGGCATGCCAAGACCCAGGCGCGTGACCTCGGCCGCCTTTTCGTACAGGGCCCGGGGCGTTTCGCTGTGCACGCGGATGGAGATGGAGGGCTGGTAGAGCCGGGTGTTGGCCGTCGCCTGGAGGCACATGTAGGACAGCGGATTGGTCGCGTCCTCGCCCTGGCGGTCCACGCCGCCGACGATGAGATTTTGGAACATGGGGTAGCCGCCGAAGGCCTTGGTCGAGCCCTCGTCGCGCACCTTGTTGATCTCGTTGAACTTGATGAAAAGCAGATCCAGCAGTTCCTGGGCCTTTTCCGTGCTGATGGCCTTGTCGGCGAGCAGGTAGGGGAACAGGTACTGGTCGAAGCGCATGGGCGAGATGGAATGGCCGTTGGATTCGAGCTGGAGCACGAGCTGGATGAACCAGAACGACTGGAGCGCCTCGGCAAAAGTCTCGGCCGGCTTGGCCGGCACCTTGGCGCAGATGCGGGCGATTTCGAGCAGCTCGGCCTGGCGGATGGCATTGCCCTCCTTCTCGGCCAGCCCGGCGGCCAGGTCCGCGAAGCGCCGGGCAAAGGCGATCACGGCCCGGTTGGCGATGCATACGGCATTGAGGAAGGTGATCTTGGCCGCGTGCTGGGGATTGGTCATGTCGAGGGCGGCCAGGGCGGCTTCGGCCTCGGCAATCACCCCGTCCAGGCCCTTGGCCAGGACCTTGGCATAGTCCACGGAGATGTGGCCGACGCCGTTGAAATAGTAGTTGCCCACGGTGAAGACGCCGTATTGCTGGGCGTCCAGGGCCTCGCGCGGCATGAGGGCCGTGGCCAGCTCGTTTGTCGTCTTGCCGTTCCAGTAGGGGAACAGCTCGCGCAGAACGGCCTTTTTCTCCTCGGAGATCAAAAACACGTCGCCGGTGCGTTTTTCCAGACGATCGAGTTCGTCCTCCAGCCATTTGCAGGAAAATTCCGGGAAAACCGGGGCCGCGCGGGACTTGGTGCACTGATTGCCGACGATGATCTCATCGGGCTGGATGAAGACGGTCATGCCGCCGAGGATCTTTTCCAGGGCCTTGGCCCGGCGAAGGATCATGGGCTGGGCTTCGGTCTCCCGGTACGAGGCCGTGATGAGCTGGGCCCGTTCCACACAGATCTCGGGTGTGATGGCGATGAAGCGTTCCCGGATGGCCTCGACCCGGTTCGTCGGCCCGGGCAAATGCAGTACATCGAACTTGCTCAACAACTCTTTTTCGACACTGCCTGTCATGACGCCGTCCTCCTGGGGTTGCGGTTTACGTAACAGCCCTGGCACCATACGCACCGTGTTGCAGGGGTATTTTCTGCTTGCTGCGTCACGGAAATGCCCGTACGCTGTCCTCCAGTTCGTCTGTATGGCCAGACCTGTTGCGGCTGCGGATTCCTTTCACCACGTTTCCCTTCAAAACCGTGACCTAAAAAGTCACCCTCCGCCAATCCCCCACGAGGGGGATTCGTTTCACCCTTTCGGGGGATTGTACCCGTTGCGGCCAGACCGTCCCCGCGACCGCACTACACGCAAAGGAACGCCTCCGGCGGCCAAAGGGCTGCGCCCTTTGGAATCCCCTTCCGATGAACCGATTGGACGTTTCTCTTGGCGGCCACAACCGGGCATGACACATGGATATTGCCGTCTCAAATCAAAGTCGCGCTTGCTTCCAAGCACCACAATCGCGTACATTGGCAATGTCCCTTCCGCTCCATGACCGCCGTGCCCCCCAGGGCTGCTCCTGTCCGTCCCGACACCTGCGGACGACAGAGCGACACAACACTACCATCCAATCAGCAAAGGCCATGAGCCAAACCATCCACCACCATTTCCACCCCCCCGTCCAGTGGATCATTCACGGCTTGGGCCTCCTGACCCTGGCTTTGGTCATGGGGATCAATTTTTACCAAGAGTACTGGAGTATCGAGGAGCACGAAACAAAGCATCTCCTGCGCCAGACACGCCTTGTGTGTGAAGTCCTGGAGCACGACTTCAGCCGCCTCCAAGCCACACTCGACGGCCTGCGACACGAGGCTTCGCTGCTTGCAACCCATGAGGACAGCCATGTGCATCTGGAGCTGCTCACCAAGGCCGTGAGCGGAGCGCGCACCTTCAGTATCCTGGATGCCCAGGGCATTGTCCGGGCCTCAAACGATCCCGCCCTGGTCGGCCAAAACGAGAGCCGTCAGCCTGTTTTCGCCGCCCTCAGCCCCAAACGCGCGCAGGATTCCCTGGTGCTTGTTCCGGCTTCCCCAGCGGAATCCGGGAAGGATACGGTGACGGCGGGGCTCAGGATCGACGGGCCGGACGGGGCCTTTGCCGGGGCCGTGATCGCCGCGCTGTCCCCGCAGTTCTTCGCGCCCCTGCTCGATTCCGCACGCAGCGCCCCGGAGCTGTGGGCGGGTCTCGCCCATGCCGATGGCACGGTCCTGCTCATGGAGCCGGCAACATCCGGTCTGGCCGGGGCACAGTTGAACCGGCCGGAGAGTTTTTTCACCCGGCACCGCGTTGCCGGCCAAGATGTCAGCGTCTGCGACGACGCCCTCCCGCCCTCCGGCGACCGCCAGCGCATCGTCATGCGCACGGTAGGACCCCACGGTCTGCGCCTCGAACCGCCCCTGTACCTGATGGTCGCCCTGGACCGGTGGACCATCCACGCAGGTTGGCGCCAGGATCTTCTGCTCCAGGGCGGCGCGCTTGTCCTCCTCATCCTCTTGTCCACGTTGCTGCTCCTGGGCTTTCAGAAACGGCAACGCGACAATGCCCGCCGCATGACCGAAGCCAGCGAGAAACTGGCCCAGCGTGAACGGTTCATCCGCACGGTCATGGACAACGTCCCGACCCAGATCGCCTACTGGAACGCGGCGCTCCACTGCGAGTATGCCAACGCCGCCTATCTGGACTGGTTCGGTACGACGTTCGAGGCCATCCGCCGCCTCACCGTCCAGGAACTCTTGGGGGAAACGCTTCTCGCCCAAAGCGCCACGTACCTCCAGGCCGCGCTGGCCGGCGAACCGCAACTGTTCGAGCGCGGGCTGCCCAGGGCCGACGGCTCGACCGCCTATACCCAGATTCGCTACCTTCCGGATCGCATCGACGGCGAAGTGCGCGGCATGTACGTTCTGGCTTCCGATGTCAGCGAGCTCAAGGCCACCCAAAAGGAGCTCGAACAACGTATCCAGGAACTCGACCGGCTCGCCACCACGGATACCCTGACCGGCATTCCCAACCGCCGCGTGCTTCTCGAACAGACCACGGCAGCCCTGCATCGGAGCCAACGCTACGGGGAACCGCTCGCCTTCCTCATGCTCGACATCGACCATTTCAAACGGATCAACGACAACCACGGCCATGACATCGGCGACGTGGCCTTGCGGCTCATGGCCGAAACGCTCCAAAAGACGGTCCGGACAACGGACCATATCGGCCGGCTGGGGGGCGAGGAATTCGGGGCGGTGCTCATCCAGACCACGGCCGCCGAAGCCCGTGTCGTGGCCGAGCGTCTCTGCCAGGCCCTGCGCGACGTCCAGGTGCCGACCCCGGCCGGGCCACTGCGCTTCACGGTGAGTATAGGCTTATCCATGGTCGAAGAGGGCGTCCGCACGGAAGATGAGCTCATCAAACGCGCCGACCTAGCCCTCTACCGGGCCAAGGAGACCGGGCGCGACAAGGTGTGCAATTACGAGGAATGCTGAGGAAGGCGGCGGCGTCCGCGAAATGACTCTGCCCGGACGCCGCCGGACGCCGCCGCAACCGGCGCGGCGGGCAAAAACAGAAAGGAAGCTGGTCTAGAAGGGCACGTCGTCCATGCCCGAGGCTTCGGACGGAAAAGCCGGGCCGAGGTCCTCGTCGGGCTGCTGCTGGCGCGGGGCGCCGCCCTGACGGGGGCCGCCGCCCTGGCGCGGACCGCCCTGGGGCGCGGACCGGCGCGGGCCGCCGTAGCCGCCCTCGTCGCCCATGGGCGCCTCGCTGGCCTGGCCACGGGAATCGAGTCCCTGGATGGTGTGGCCGGGGCCGGTCACCACGATCTCGGTGGTATAGCGTTTTTGCCCCTGCTGGTCGTCCCAGGACCGGGTGCGCAGGCTGCCCTCGATATAGACCAGCCGTCCCTTGGACAGGTAGTTATTGCAGAATTCGGCCGAGCGGCCGTACACGGCGATGCGGTGCCATTCGGTGCGTTCGACCTTGTTGCCTTCGCGATCCTTGTACGACTCGTCCGTGGCCAGGGAAAAGTTGGCCACCGGGCTGCCCGAGGGCAGATAGGTGAGCTTGGGATCCTGGCCGAGACGGCCGACGAGAATGACTTTATTGATGCTTCCGGCCATGGGCGGACTCCTTGGGACGCGCCGGGCGCGTCGACGTTTCGGGGACGGAGGTTAGGGCTTGGGCGCGATCTTTTCAAGCTCGCCCAAGGCATCCTCCACGGCGTAGGTCAGCTTGTCGGCCGTATGGGCCTCGCGCTCGGCCAATGCAGCTTCCAGGGCGCCCTTGGCGGCCACGGCCCGGCCCAGGGCCGGGAGCATGGCCTTGCGGTCCGCGCCCGGCACTTCGCCAAGCCTGATGCGGTCGTCCAGGGCCTGGACAAGTTCGAGCAATCCCTGGGGGCCGGCCGCCGGCGTGGGTTCCACAGGCCAGGCCAGGGCATAGAGCCGGGGAAAGGCCTCGGCGGCCCGGTCCTGGTCCCAGGTCGTCACGGTCACGCGGACTTGCAGGAACCTGCCCATGGCTATTCCCCCTCCTCCCAGCTCGTGCGCACCCGGTTGACCACGTCCTCGATGAGGCCGGTCTGGGATTCCTGGCACACCCCGACCAGGGGCGCGCCCTGGTCCACGTTCTGGTCGTGCTGGAAATACACGGCGTAGATGATGCCTTCCGGGCCGTCGTACACGAGCGGCTTTTCCCGCTTCATACGCGAAACGATGAAAAGCTCCATGCCCGGTTTGACGCTGACCGAACGCGGACCCGAGGCCTTGACCTTCTTGTCCACGCTCGGGATGAAATAATACTTGGCCCGCTCGGGCGCCGGAAACAGAAACAGCACCTTCTGGAGGATGGCCGCGATGACCTCGTCCTTGGACAGAAAGTGGCGGATGACGGCGAGCTGCGTGCCGGCCTCGACAAAACGGCCTTCCAGCTCCGTGCGCACCGAGCCCACCACGCCCTTGACCTCGGCATGGATGGGTTTGTCGTTGTGCTCGCGGGTGAGCTTGGCGAGCAACGTGCCGGGCTTTTCCCCGTAGGTGCCGGAAGCGCCGACGACCCGGGTGCCGGGCGCAACGGCGGCGAAACGCACGATGCCCGTGTGGGGCGCCAGCACCTCGATCTCCTCGTAGGGCGCGGCCTTTATTTCCTCAAGCAAGGCTTTGACGTCGATCACGGAGTCACTCCCGTCGTATTGTGTGGGGAGAGAGGTGTGGGGAGGGGAGAAGCCTCCGGCGGCCAACGGGCTGCGCCCTTTGGAATCCCGTCACGGTTCGCGGCACCCGTCCCATGCGCACAGGCCCGCTCCCCCGGGATGGGGTGGTCCAGGAGGGGCCCTTGACCCCTCCTGGCCGCCGGAGGCGTTTCTCTCCCCTACGCGCTCCCCCTAGCGATAATACAAATTACGGCCGCCGATGGTTAACAGCACCTGTTTCAGGTTCTTGCGAATCTCGCGGCGGTCCCAGATGCCCTGGATATGGCCCCGGGCCAGGGCGTTATGCGCCCGGTGGTAATCGGGCGCGATGTCGATGCCGGTGGTCTCCTTGATGACGCCCGGACCGGCGAAGCCGATATTGGCCGAGCGCACCGAAAACTGGTAGGGCGAGCAACCGAGGAAGCTCGCCACCGGACCGGCGTAGGAATTGGTGTCGTAGAGCACCACGTAGAGTCCGCCGGCCTCAATGTAGCGCCGCACGGCCATGGTGACCCGGGGCATCTGGATCAGGCCGTTTAAGCTCTCCTGAATGCGGATGCCGGCCGTGCCGTGGACGTAGGCCAAAAACGGATAGTGGCGACGACGGGCCCGGGCCAGGGCGCGGATGAACTTCTCGCCCTCGGCCGCTCCGACCGAACCGCCCCGGAAGGCGGCATACAGCACGGCCGAGACGAGCTTGACCTCGTCGATCTTGGCCTCGAAGGTCACGCAGGCCGACTTGCGGCCGGTTTTTTCCTTGGCCGCGTCGAGCTTTTCCTCGAAGCCGGGATAGTCCAGGGGATTGCCAGCCTCGATGTCGGCGTCGAATTCCGACACCGACCCCTGGTCGAAGACGTTGCCCATGACCCACTGGTATTCCATGGGAAAGTGGTGGCCGCAGTGGACGCACACCCCGGCGAAGTCGCCGTAGAGGTCCGGGGCCCAGAGGTCCGGGCAGCCGTAGGTGGCGGACTCGGGGCAGGTGACGGCCTTGTCCTCGGCCGCCTTGGGGCTCACGTAGCACCAGCCGAAATCGGCCAGGCAGGCCCCCTCCTCGGGGTTGGACAGCTCCACCAACATGCGGCTTTTTTCCGGATCGCAGGTGACCGGGGCGTTTTCCCGGCCCCGGCGAAGCGGCGCCAGCAACCGGTTGCCGACCAGTCGCAGTTCCGATTCCATGTCCGAAGCGGTCTTGGCCCAGTTTTTCAGATGCTTGCCGAGAAAGTCGTAGCGAATGAACGAATAGCCGGACCAGAAGGCGCTCTGAGCCCGGGAGGCCAGGCGCGCGCCCGAGGGCCGGCCGTCGCGGAAAGCGGTTTCGGACATGCGCCGGTACTTGCGGTAGCGGCGCCAGACCAGCCGGTCGGCGGCGGCGTCATCCAGGGTCCAGCGCACGAACATGCCCTCGGCATCGGCCGGACCGCCCTTGCGCCGGGACGCGGCCCGGGCGCGAAAGAGCTTGAACCCGGCCACATCGAGAAACACCTGGTCCGTGGCCCGGATGACCTCCTGGCGCAGGTCCTTGAAGAAATCGTAGTTATGGGGCCGGGCGCCCAGGGGCGGCTCGTCCACGATCTTGTCGATGTAGCCCATGCGTAGGTTGTCGGCGGCGGTCATCTTGAGGCGCCGGGCGCACTCGGCGATGCATTCCGGGACCACGCGCTGGCCTTGCCGGATGCCGGATTCGATGGCGGCCGCGCCTTCCGGGGAGATGACCGAATAGTAGCCGTGGGAGAGCATGAGGCGCAGGTCGGACAGGCCGATGGCCTCGGCCCCGCCCGAGCCGCCCTCGGAAATGACCGACACCACGGGCACCCGCAGTCCGGCCATCTCGTAGAGGTTGCGGGCGATTTGCTGGGCCGCGCCGGGATAGTCCTCCACCGGAAAGGCGCCGGGCGTGAACACGTAGGTGTGGATGGGAATGCGCTCGGTCTCGGCCACCTTCATGTACTGCAAGGCCTTGGCATTGCCCCAGGGCTTGACCGAGCCGCCGTTGCGAAACTCCTGGCCGTGGCCCTTTTCCTGGCCGATGACCATGACCGGCTGGTTGACGATCTTGTCGCCCTGGCGCCGGGTGATGTAGGCCCGGGCGATGAGCATGCTCGGGTCGATGGAGTATTCGTCCTGGCCGCCGATCTCGGTGTAGTTGTCGTAGACGTTTTCCAGAATGTCCTTGAGGCTCACCCGGGCCGGATGCCGCACGATCCGCACCCGATCGATGGGGGTCAGTTCCTCGTCGAGCTTTTTTTCCAGGAAGACGAACAGGTCCTCGACCTGGCGCACGAGCTGGGCCTTTTCCCCGGGCGGAAAGGCGTTCTCCCGGCCGGCCAGTTCGTCCAGACGGGTCTGCATGAGGGCGATGTTGGCGTTTTCCCGCCCGCCGAAGATGTCCTTGATGTAGTTCAGGCGATCGCGCAACTCACCGATTCGCTTTTCTATTTCCATGAATAGCATCCAGGTCGTGACGCGCCGGACCAGGCAAGGGCGCCCGGGCCGGACCGCAACCGCGCCGACCGGTTAGAATTGCAGGATGGTGGCCGTCTTTTCCCGCAGGAACCGCACATTGGACTTGAGTTCCTGACCGGCGCCGTCGGCTCCGGACAGGGTCAGGCCGTCCAGAAACTCGCAACCCCGCTTGCGGGCCTCGGACAGATCCGCGCCCCAGACAATGGCCAGGGCCAGGTTCGGATCGTACTCCGTGGGAATCTCGTAGGGCTCGTCCATGGGAATGTGGGTGTGCAGGCGCAGCCAGGGGAAGGTCGGCGCGGCAAACCGGTCGATGCGCCCCACCCAGGGCGTGAACCGGTTGGCCGGGTCCTCGGCGATGAGGCGGTATTCCACGCCCACGCCGTCAAAGGTGATGTCGGACTGGGTATAGCCCATGGGCTCGCCGAGACCAAGCCGGATCTGTTCGGCGATGAGATTGACGTCACCCCGGCCCTTGATGCGGGAGATGGCGGCCGACACGCCGTTTTCCACCTGGATGCGGGTGTTGACCTCCATGAGGAAGGGCTGGCCCGTGGGCGAGACGATCCATTCCCAGGTGCCCACGTTGTCGTAGCCCACCTCGTGGGCCATGGACAGGGAATAGCCCACGAGATCGTCGAGGAGCTTCGCCGCGTCAAAGGCGTAGTCGATCTCGCCGGGCCGGAAACCCGGAGCCACCTCCACCCGCTTCTGGCGGCCGGTGGACTGGATGGTGCAGTTGCGGGTGCCGAAGTGCACGATGTTTTTGCCCGTGCGGTCGGCCACGATCTGGACTTCCAGATGGTTGAAGTCGGAAATGCGCTGCTCGATCAGCACGCCCTCGTCGTGGAACTGGCGCTTGGCGTAGTTGCGCACCCGGCGGTAGACGGTCTTGAACTGGTCGAGATCGTAGATTTCCTCGATGCCCATGCCGCCGCCGCCGGCCGAGGCCTTGACCAGCACCACCGAGTCGCTGATGCCCTGCTCGGCCTGGAAGGCGAACAGGGTCTCGGCGATCTCCTCGGCTTCCAGCTCGTCGTACACGGGCCGGTCCGAGCCCGGCACCGTGGGAATGGACAGGCTGCGGGCCAGGCGCTTGGTGTTGATCTTGTCCCCAAGGGATCGGATGATGCGCCAGGAGGGACCGATGAAAATCAGTCCCCGGGAGCGCTCGGCTACTCGCCTGGCAAAACGGAAATCCTCGGCGAAAAACCCGTAGCCGGGATGGATGGCCGTGGCCCCGGCATGGTCGGCCACGGACAAGATCTCGTTGGCGTCGTGGTAGGAGCTGACCCGGAAGGCGCTCTCGGGACCGCCGAGGGACCGGGCCAGCCGCAAATGGCCCGAGGCCTCGTCGGCCTTGGTGTAGATACAAACAAAATCCAGGCCGAGCGAAACGCAAGCCTGGATGATGCGCATGGCGATCTCGCCCCGGTTGGCCACCAGGACTTTATGTTTCTGTTTCGGCACGGTCCGTCTTCTTTTTATCCTCAAGGTTGTCGGCCGCGGCCCGCGCCTTGCGCAGGTCGATGCGCCGCTTTTGAATCTCCAGGACCAGCTTGTCGAGCCAGGCTTCCTGGCGCGAGGACAGTGTCCCGAAGACCACGCCAGCCAGCTTCCGGTCCGGGCAGGATTCCCGGACCACCACGGCTGGCAACCCGCAGATCAGCGCCTTGCCGGCAATGGCCAGGGACAACCGAAAGGTGTCCCCGTGGCGCAGGGCCCGCTCGGCATCGACCAGGGCCAGGCCGGAGACGCTCACGTCGTGGACTGTGAACACGTCTTCCCGACCCTCGATCCGGGCCGTCAGGCCGCGCACCCGTTCCCGATGGGCCTGGCGCCGGCCGGATTCCCCCACCAGCTCGAACGTGAAGTCCATGCCGGCCTCCCTACTCACCGATCCAGCGTTCCAGGGCGAATTCCACGCGCTGGTTCCTGGCCCGGTTCTCCGGAGTCGTGTTGGGGTAGAGGGGTTCTAAATCAGCTAATCCGGTGGCTGTCAATCTGTTGGGGGGCATCCCCAATGCCAACAGATACCGTAAAACGGCAACCGCCCGCAAGGACGAGATTTCCCAATTATCCCGGAAACGGCTGCCCGGCCCCGGCGGCTGGTCGTCGGTGAAGCCCCGGATGTTGACGCGCTCGCCCGAGGTCTTGATGAGGAAGGCGTAGAGGAGCTTGAGTCTGGCCTGGCCCGCTTCGGTCAAATCCACGCTGTCCTTGGCGAAAAGCACGCCGGCCGGGAACGTGATGGTCAGCCGCCCCGCCTCCAGAGTGGCACCCACCACGCCCGTCAGCCCCTTGTCGGACACGTAGCTGCGGAACTGGTCGTACACCCGGCGCTGCTCGCCGATGATCCGCTGGCGCAACCGGGCCTGTTCGACCAGGGTGCTCATTTCACTCGACACCGGGGCTCGGGCGCCGACCTTGCCCTGGCCGCCCAGGGCACTTTGCACCGCGGAAAACGATTCCGAAAATTTTTTGGTGTCCAGGCTCGACATGGAAAACAGCAGGATGAAAAAGCTCATGAGCAGCATGGACATGTCCGCCAGGGTGGTCAGCCATTCACTCGGCGCCTCGGACTCCTGTTCGTCCTCCAGACCGACCGCGTCATCCTCGTCCATAGCGGCGCTCCCGGGGGGCAATAAACGAGGACAGCTTCTCGTAGACCAGCCTGGGGTTGTTGTTTTCCAGGATGCACTTGGCGCCCTCGAAGATGATTTCGAGCTGCAAGGTCTCGTTTAAGGTCCTGGAGCGCAACTTTCCGGCCACGGGCAGAAAAAACAGCGTGGACAACATGGAACCGTAAAAGGTCGTGATGATGGCCACGGCCATGGCCGGGCCCAGGGTCTTGGGATCGTCCATGCGCGTGAGCATCTGGATCAGGCCGATGAGCGTCCCGATCATGCCGAAGGACGGAGCATAGCCGGCCAGGGACTTGAACACGGCCTCGCCTATGGCGTGACGGCGCTTCATGGAGCCGATCTCGATGCGCAACGTCTCCCGGATGAGTCCCTTGTCGGCGTTGTCGGCGATGAGTTGGCAGGCTTTTTTGAGGATGGCGTTGTCGGTCTGGATGTTTTCCAGGGCGATCAGCCCCTCGCGGCGGCTGATCTCGGCGATGCGCACCATCATGTTGACCACCTCGGCGTCCCGGACCTTGCGCGAGGCGAAAATCTGCATCATGGCGGCGAAGGCCTGGAAGACCTCCTCAAAGGGATAGGCCACGCAGGTGGAGGCCAAGGTACCACCGAGCACGATCATCATGCTCGGCACGTTGACGAACTCCATCAAGGTGCCGCCCATGAAGATGGCGCCGAGCACCATGGCGATGCCCGAGGTCAGCCCGAGAAAGGTGGCCAGATCCATGCATCCATCCGAGGCGGGGAACCGGTTGCGACCCGGCCCATGCGACCGGTTGTTCCCTCTTTTCGGTCGGCAGAGCCCATGGTATACCCTAAGGCGAGCGGAGGAAAATGTATATGCAGTGTCCCGAAGATGTAAAGCCCGCTGTCCGGGCCGCCCTGGCCGAGCTGGGGAGCCTGGCCGCCGACACGGTGGGACTGGTGGCCGGGACCGGCTTGGCCGGACTGGCGGCGGGGCTGGCCGATCGTCGGGAGATCGCCTGCGCCGCGTTGCCCGGATTTCCCAAGGCCACGGCCCCGGGACACGAAGGCCGGCTCGTGGTCGGGACACTCTCCGGCCGGCAGGTGGCGCTTTTCACCGGCCGGCTCCACCTGTACGAAGGCTATTCCCCACATCAGGTGGCGTTCGGGGTGCGGTTTCTGGCTGGCCTTGGGGTGCGCACGCTGGTGCTCACCAACGCGGCCGGCGCGCTTGATCCGGGGTTTGCCGCCGGCGGGCTCATGCGCCTGACCGACCACCTCAATCTGACCGGACGCAATCCCCTGGTCGGGCCCAACGACGAAACCCTCGGGCCGCGCTTTCCGGATATGAGCCGGACGTATTGTCCGCGCCTGGGAGCCGTTGCCGATCGGGCCGCTCTGGCCTGCGGGCTACGTCTCGAACGCGGGGTCTATGCCGGGGTGCTCGGGCCGAGCCTCGAAACACCGGCCGAGACACGCATGCTGCGCCTGCTCGGAGCCGACGCCGTGGGCATGTCCACGGTGACCGAGGTGATCGCCGCCCGGCATCTGGGGTTGTCGGTGCTGGCCATCTCTTGCCTGACCAATGTCAATCTGCCGGACTGCATGGCCGAAACGACCATCGAGGATGTCCTGCGCACGGCCAAACGCGCCGAGGCCGATCTGACCCGGCTGCTCGGAGCCATCCTGCCCGCCTGCTGACCGTCACGCCCGTTGCAAAGCCGCGCTCAGGCCACCATGCCGATGAGCTGCATGACCCGCTCGGCGGAGAGGCCGTCGTGGGGAAAAGTGGCGTCCTGGCCGGAAAGGGCCTGGCGCACAAAAGACAAATCCGTCTCCGCCTCGTCGGCGGTCATATCCACGGATTGGGTCCCGGCGGCCCGCTGGCCGGCGGATTCACTGATGGTGGCCGTATCCCCGGAGTCGGTGGCCACGGTGTTCGCGCCGCCCTTGCCGACCTCGCGCTGCACCGGATCCGTCAGCGTGGCGAGCAGGCCCGTGCCCGACTGAATGCTCTCGATCATGTGGTTTCCTGCCTTGCTTGGCGCACGTCCCGGACAGACATGCCTTGCCATTTGCCAAAGCAATATCGGGGCCATACAAAATAATTAAATAATTTCAATATATTAAAAATCACTCGGCAAGATTGACCACTCCCGCGCCAACGGCCTGACACCCGTGGGGGGGGAGAGGAGAAGCAAGAAACGCCTCCGGCGGCCAGGAGGGGGCCACTGCCCCCTCCTGGACCACCCCGAAAGGGGCCGCCACAACCTGCCCCCCACATCCCCGTTATTGGAACTAGTCCATCCCCCCCTTCAGGGGTCCGGGGGGATGATCCCCCCGGCGGAGAGGTCCAGGAGAGGCAGCGCCTCTCCTGGCCGCCGGAGGCATCTTCCCTGCCCTCTCTCCCCCGCCCCGCCCAGTCCCTTACCCGCCGGTACGGCGCGGGTCCGGAACGCGCAGGCGTTCCGGTTCGACCGGCGCCACGGCCGTGTAGATGCCATTGGCCCGGGTCCACCAGCCGTCCTGGGGCTTGTCGGTGAATTCCAGCCGTGTGACGTACTTGATGGCCTTGTAGGCCAGGTCGAAGGGGCACACGAGCCGGGCCGGCGCGCCGTGGGACAGGGGCAGGGGCGCCCCGTCCAGGTCCAGGGCGAGCAGGTAGCCGAGCCGGGGATCGAGCAGGTCGGCCAAGGGCAGGCATTCGACATAATGGTCGAGACCGCCCGGGTGGGAGCGGGTCTTGCCCAGGGCGTGGAAGACCACGTAGCGGGCTTCGGGCTTGGGCCGGGCCCTGCCCACCAGCTCGGACAGACGCACTCCGCTCCAGGCCACGTCCGGCACGGACCAGCCCTCCACACAGTGGAAATCCGAGGTCTGGTCGGTCCGGGGCAGGCCGCGCACGGTGGCGTAGTCGAGATGGAGCGGGTTTTCGACCAAGCCGTCCACGGTCAGGACGTACGGTTCGGCCGTGGCGCCCCGGGTCACCCGGCCGGTTGCGGCATCGAAGCCGAAATCCTCGATTTCCACGGTCCGAGTGGGGAAAAGCGACAGCAACCGGGCCCAGGCCTTGCCGGTCAGGCTCGGCAGCACGGCCCCGGCCGCCAGAAGTTTCAGGAGCAAACGACGGGTCACGGTGTTCATGGCGCGCCTCCTTCCACCGCCTTCGTCGCGGCAGGTGGATCACGCTCACATAAGCATCCGTGACAGGGTGGTCCAGGAGGGGGGATGCCCCCCTCCTGGCCGCCGGAGGCGTTCAGCCCTTGTCCTCTCCCTTGCGCCCCTCCCTGCCGGCCACGCCGATGGCGCCGCGCCGGCCGAGCTGGCGCAGGAACTGGGCCACGGCCAGTTCGGCCTCCCGGGTGTCGAGCCGGTAGTCCCGGGCCAGGCCGGCGGCAATGGCCGCGACCGATGTCCGGCCGTCAATGGCCCGCCAGACCGCCGTGCCCAGGACGTCGAGTTCCACGGTCTTGCGCAGCACCCGTCCGTCCCACAAGCCCAGCCGCCGGGCGAGGCCGGCCAAAACCGGCCGCACGGCCACGGGCAAGGACAGCCGCACCAGCCCGTCCGCGGTGCAGGTTTCGTCCACATCCCGGTTTTTCACCGGCACCAGGGCCAGGGACTGGGCCCGGGTGAGCCCTGAATCCGGCACCGGCCGGGACCTAAACGGAAACACAGCCTGCCGCCACGTCGGCCAGCCAGGCGCGATCCACGGGACGATTCGCGGTCAGGGCGGCGCCGATAAGTTTGTTTACGGACGATTCGTGGCGCAGCACGGCTAGCCGTCCCGGACGGCCCAGGGCCCGCAGCACCACATCCCAGCCTTTGGCCCGTTGCCGGCTGGCCAGCCACACGGCCGCGTGTCCGGCCACCTGGCCGGGCTCAGGGCGGGCGCCGGCCTCGAAACCGAAGGCGCGACCGGCCACGGTAGCCAGATCCTCCCGGCCGAGCAGCACATCGGCCGGGGCCAGGCGCACGACGTCCAGGCGTCGCCGGCTGGCGGCAAAGGACAGGGAAAATCGGCCGGGTAAAAATTCGAAGGCGGACAGGAAAAAATCCGGCGGAGGCGTGAAGGTGAGGCCGTAGACCTGAAAGGCGGGGCTGCCGGGCCGGTCCAGGCGCAACGAGGCCAGCACCCCGGCGATCCGGTCGCACAGCGCCCGGTCCGGGCCGTCCGGGCCGCCATAGGCCTGGAACACGGCGGCCGTGCCGGTGGCGGGATCGAACAGAGCCGCGCCCAGGCCCGAGCGGCCCTCCTGCGCCCAGGACAAGGGCATGAGCTCGTAGGCATCCAGGGCGGCCAGCCAATTGTCGGGCAGCACCTCTCCGGCCCGGGCCCGGTGTTTGGGCGTCAGCGCCCGCAAGGCCGCGTCCATGCCTCCCCGGCCGGCGCCGGGACGCCATTTCCACTCGAAGACCGGCCCCTGGTCATCCTCCAGGTACAGATGACGCAGACCTAGACGGGACGGATGCCAGGCCCCGGGCACGGTCAGACTCAGGCCGTTCCACGCCAGGGGCGTATCCTGGCTGTCGGTTCGTATCGCGGTCATGACGGAAGTGTAGGCCAGGGCCGGGGAGCGCGGCAAGACCCGCAGTCAGCCCCGAAATCGGGCGGTCCGGACCAGGGCCTCGTCCATGCGCCAAAAATGTCCAGCTCTTGCGGTCCTCCGTCCGGCCGACAACCGACCGGGGGAACACGACGCGCGGGATGACTCCGGAGACGTGGACTGCAAGACGGAACGCGTAGGTGGTTGTCCTGGCTGGCGAACCCCTTTTGGGCCTGGAGTGGGGAGTCCTTCTTTATGCGCCGATCGGCATTGGCTGCCAAGTTTTTACAAGAACGCAAAATATTACAAACTTGAAACAACACAAAACTGTAGTCTTCCGCTAATGACTTTTCAGCCACAATCTTGATTTTTTGTAGAAGACACAGTGGCTCTCCTCTCTTACCAAAATGAAAGAAAGACAAGTACAACAAAATTGTATCAAAATACCGACTTTTGCAGATCAAAATTGTGAAGCGGAATTGGTTTTTCCAACAATTCAAAGGAAAAATACAGCTGGTCCCACGATTGCAATACCCCCGTCGTCACGGCGACGCACACCTTTCCACCGGAGGCCCGACATGCGCACATGCTTCGATTCATCCTGACCAACTCCGGTTCCGTTCGCTTCAGGCAGCGCCAATGGTCCAGGCGCCCTTGCTCGCATCAACCCAGGCTTTGGAGACAACCATGAAAAAACAGATTTCGTTCCTGCTGCTGGCCCTCATTTTGACAGTTCTGGCACTGCCGCTGGTTTCTGTCGCCGACGACGCCCCGACGCCACCCCCGGTATCCGATCCTTCGGGCGCCTCCATCGGCGGCGCCGCCGATGTGGTCGGCGCCACCGCCGGCTCCCCCACCAAGGAAGACCTGGCCACCATGGCCGACAAGGAACCCCTGGCCGCCAAACTGGCTGACACGGTCGGCCACAACCGCATCTCCATCAACATGGTCTGGACGCTCGTCTGCGGCTTCCTGGTCATGTTCATGCAGGCCGGTTTCGCCCTGGCCGAGACGGGCTTTACCCGGGCCAAAAACGCCGGCCATACCATGGCCATGAACATGATGGTCTACGGTATCGGCATGCTCGGCTACTGGATCTGCGGTTTCGCCCTGCAGATGGGCGGCAGCGGCGGAGCGGCCACCCTCGGCGGCGGCGCCGCCCTGGCCAATGAGTTCGCCATCAGCATCGGCGGCAAGGATTTCGGCCTGTTCGGCACCACCGGCTTCTTCCTGTCCGGTTCCGCCTACGACGCCGTCATCTTCTCGATCTTCCTGTTCCAGATGGTGTTCATGGACACCACGGCCACCATCCCGACCGGTACCATGGCCGAACGCTGGACCTTCAAATCCTTCGTGGTCTACGGCTTTTTCATCTCCATGTTCGTCTACCCCATCTACGCCAACTGGATCTGGGGCGGCGGCTGGCTGTCCTGCCTCGGCAAGTACTTCAGCCTGGGCCATGGCACGGTTGACTTCGCCGGCTCCTCGGTCGTGCACATGACCGGCGGCGTGGCCGCTTTGGCCGGCGGCATCTGCCTTGGGCCGCGGCTTGGCAAGTACAAGGAAGACGGCACCCCCAACGCCCTGCCCGGCCACCACATCCCCATGGCCGTGGCCGGCTGCTTCATCCTGGCCTTCGGCTGGTTCGGCTTCAACGCCGGCTCTTCCTTGGCCGGCACCGACCTGCGCATCGGCGTCATCGCCACCAACACCATGCTGGCCTCGGCGGCGGGCGCCATGTCCTCCATGCTCTACATGTGGAGCTTCTACGGCAAGCCCGACATCTCCATGTCCGCCAACGGCCTGCTGGCCGGTCTGGTCGCCATCACCGCGCCGTGCGCCTTCGTCAACTCGGTCTCGGCCGTCATCATCGGCGCCATCGCCGGCGTGCTGCTGTGCATGAGCGTGTTCTTCGTCGAGCGCACCCTCAAGATCGACGATCCGGTGGGCGCCATCTCGGTCCACGGCGTCAACGGCGCCTTCGGCCTGCTTTCGGTCGGCCTTTTCGCCGACGGCTCCTACGGCGATGCCCTCAACGGCGTCGACGGCACGGTCAAGGGTTTGTTCTACGGAGACGGCGGCCAGCTCATGGCCCAGATCATTGCCGTGTGCTCCAACTTCGTGTTCGTTTTTCTTGTCATGTTCATCTTCTTCAAAGTATCCAATCTGATCGTGCCCATGCGGGTCAAGCCCGAGCACGAACTCGAGGGTTTGGATCAGCACGAGGTGGCCGTGAGCGCCTATCCGGAATTCGTTTTGCAGAAAACCCATCGGTAAGAGAGGGGAAACGTCATGAAAAAAGTTGAAGCCATCATCAAGCCCTTCAAGCTCGACGAGGTGAAGGAAGCCCTGGACAAGCTCGGCATCCACGGTCTCACCGTGACTGAAGTGCGCGGGTACGGCCGCCAGAAAGGCCATGTCGAGGCTTACCGCGGCATCGAGTACCAGGTGCAGTTCAATTCCAAGGTGAAGCTTGAAGTGGTGGTGCCGGACAATCTGGCCGAAAAGACCGTGGACACCATCCGCACCGCCGCCAATACCGGCAACATCGGTGACGGCAAGATCTTCATCTACGACCTGCAAGGCGTGGTGCGTATCCGGACCGGCGAGTCCGGCGACGCGGCCATCTAGTCCGAACAGACTGCGCGGCAACACAGGGGACGGGGGCGACTCCGTCCCCTTTTTTACGAGCACGGCCAAACGGGTGCGCGGACGCCTCCGGCGGCCAAAGGGCGAAGCCCTTTGGAATCCCATTAAGGATGTGCCGGGAGTATGATTTCACCGTGCAGGCGAAAATGGCGTGTTGCCGCTGCCCGTGCTACGGAGCCTCCCGCGCAGGGGTGGTCCAGAAGGGGCCCCCGGCCCATCCTGGCCGCCGGAGGCGTCTCTCCCCCCACCTTCTAGGAATGAAACGGCATGGATGTGTTTTCACCGGCCCAGCTTCTGGGCTATCTGGCTTTTGTCCTGGGCGTGGTCGCCTTTGCCCAGCGCATTGACTGGCGGCTCAAGCTGCTCGTGGCCACGGAGTGCATCGTCTACACGCTGCACTTTTATCTGCTCGGCAACAATCCCGCCGCCATCAGCGCCGCCCTGTCCGCCGCCCGGATGTTCGCGGCCCTCAAGACCCGTTCCCCGGCCCTGGCCAGCCTGTTTCTGGTCGCGAACCTCGGCCTCGGCCTGGCCACGGCCACGTCGTGGACCGCGGTCTTCGCCATCGGCGCCGGTCTGGCCGGCACGGTCGCAGCTTTTTTTCTCACGGGGGTCGGCTTGCGGGCGCTGTTGCTCGTGGCCACGCTGTGCTGGCTGACCAACAACTGCCTGTCCGGGTCCATCGGCGGCACCCTGCTCGAATCGACCATCGCCGTGATCAACACGACGACCATCCTGCGCCTGTGGCGCAACCGCTACAGAACCGGTTCCATGGGCAAGATGAAAAAGAAATTGTTGCCGAGCGACGTGGCCTCGTAGCCCTCCACGCCGCCATGCAGGCGCACCACCTCGCGGATGAAGTACAGGCCGTGGCCGGTGCCGTATTCGCCGGAAGCGTTTTCGCCCCGCACCCCTTCCTCGAACAGATGCGCGGCGGTCTCAGGCGGAATCGGCGGCCCGGAAGTGAAGACGTTGAGCTTGATGCCGTCACGACCGGGGCCGAAAAAGTTCTTCTTGCGATCCCAGCCGTAGGAGATGAAGCGGCGCTTGCGGCCGTCCGCGTCCACCACTTCCCGGGTGTACTTGACGGCGTTGGAAAACAGGTTGGCGTAGACCTGGCTCACGAGCCCGATGTCCACCACCACCTCGATCTCTTCGTCGGGCACCCCGCCCATGGAGGTGTCCACCTCGATGCCCCGCTCCTCGAACCGGGGCCGGTAGCGTTCGAGCTGGAGGTCGATGACCTGTTTTTTGAAGTTGCAGGCCCGCTTTTCGAGCACGTAGCGGCCTTCCTCGAAATGGGAACGCCGCAGCAGCGTTTCCAGAAACAGGCTCGTCTGCTCGTAATGGGTGAGGATCTGGCGGTACTGGTCCATGAGGCCCTCATGGATGTAGCTCAGATCCCGCACGAGCTTGTCCTGGGCCTCGGTGAGGGGCCGCTCCTCCCCCTCCTCGCCCTCCAGGGCCTGCTTGAGCTTCCACTCGAAAAACTTGAGCAAATCGATCTTGGAGCGCAGCCGCTTGTAATAGAGCTTGAAATAGATGTTGGGCACGATGACGTTGTGCCCGATGTCCTTGACCAGACTGCGGATGAACTGGAGATGCTCCTTGTTCTTGTTGCCGAGGATGCGGTTGTGGAGCTGGTAGCCGAAGCGGTTGGCGTAGCGCTTGTAAAAGAGCTGGTCGTGCTCGCTTAAGCTGTCGGCATTTTCGATCTCCAGCATGCCAATGACGTCCTCGCGCGGGGTGAACGGCAGCTGGGAAATGAGCTCATGATTGCCCTTGATGGGAATATGCAGCCGGCCTTCCCGGAGGAGCGGTTCCCGGTGGAAGGGCAAATCGGCCAGCTCGCCGGCATCGTTGCCCCGGCAGCGGTAGGCGCAACGCCGTATGGCGCCGCTTTTGCTGTCGAGCACGTACAGGGAACACTCGGTGCCGAAAAACAGCTTCGGAATGAGCAGACAGATGGCGTAGAGATGTTCGAGGGTGGGAAATTCCTGGGCCAGATCGAAAAAGACATTGAGGGCCACGCTTTGCTGGGCCGTGAAGCTGTACCCCTCGTAATCCTCCATCTTCTGGCGGACACGTTGGACCACGGCCTCCAACACGCGGCGATCGAGTACCGCGGGATCTTCTTCCGTGCCGGGCCCCAGGAGGTCGAGCGCGCTGTCGTTGTCCCTGGTCGTGTTCATGGGGCCCTCCTCCCGGATACAGCTGCCATTTCCTCCGATGCTTACCCGTGATGTCCGGGGAAGACAAGGCGCACCCGCATCATGAGCCGATGCGTATGGAAATGGCCCCCGGGCCAAAGCCCTTGAGCTCGGACAACAGCCCCCGAATGCCCGAAACCAGAATACGCTCCACAAAGGGATTGAGCACCAGTTCGCGCCCGTCCACGGTCACGGTCATGGCCGGGGTCAGGGCCTTGCAGTCCGCCACCGTGGCCTGTCCGGCCAAAATGGCCGCGCCCAAGGTGCCGCAGTCGCCATGGCCGCAACTGCCGCAGTCGAGCCCCGGCAGCACGAAGCCCTTTTCGAGAACCAGGTTGGCCAGGTCCTCGATGGTGTCCACATGGGGCAACCCGGGCACGGTCACCGCGCCGTACACGGCCAGCACCAGCCCGGGATCGGACAGGCCGGCCGCCTCGCCCGGCTCGCGCAGCACGAGCACCCGGGGCGCGATGGCGTGTTCCCGGCCGCCTTCCAGGACACAGACATCGGCGTCGAGCAGGGACACCATCTCCGTGATCTTGCGCGTGCCGTTCCAGAACATGGCGCTCTCCCCGCCGGCCAGGGCGCCCACGGCCCGGCAATAGGGCAGGAAGCGGTCGGTGTCCGTGTCCTCCTTGTCCAGACCCGGATTGTGGGTACACTTGAGGGCGGCCAGGCTCAGGCCGCGCCGGGACAAGGCCGCAAGCAGATCCACGCACAGGGTGGTCTTGCCGGATTTCTTGTAGCCCAGGATCTGCACACCTTTCATGACGAACTCCTTGCGGTTGTGCTCTCGCACAGCCGCGTCAGTTGGAGATGGCCATCCAACATTATGGGCTCGGACAGGCTGCCGTCGCGCAGCCAGAGAATGTCGTCGCAGATGGCCCGCAGCCAGGGTTGGTCATGGCCGCTGATCACCAGGGTGGTACCCCAGGACTCCCGGGCCGCGGCCACTGCCTGGCGTACGAGTTCGGCGCTGTCGCGGTCCAGGTTGGCCGTGGGTTCGTCAAGGAGCAGCACCCGGGGCCGCAGGGCCAGCCTGGCGGCCAGGGCCACCCGTTTGACCTCGCCGCCCGAAAGCTGGGACCACTGCCGGCTGGCGAACCGCTTGGGATCGAGCCCGACCAGGGTCAAGGCCTCCTCCACCCGGGCCGGGATGCCGGAGGCCCGGCGCACGGCCAGGCCATAGCCCACGTTGGCCCGCACCGACCGCTTGAGCAGGTAAGGCTCCTGGGGGAAATAGGTCACCTCGCCACGCAGGTCGTACTCGTGCCCGAGGGTCGGCTTGCCGTCGTAGAGCACCGCGCCCGAAACCGGACTTTCCAGAAAGGCGAGCAGGCGCAGCAAGGTGCTTTTGCCGCCGCCGTTGGGGCCGGCCAGACCCATGATGACGCCGGCCGACAGGTCGAGCCGGGGGATGTTGAGTACCACCCGGTCGTCGTAGCGCTGGATGACGTCGTGGAGGCTGTAGAGGACCGTCATGCCGCCGACCTCCGCCGCATGGCCGTGGCAAACAGGTTGACCGCGAAGGCGATGACCATGAGCACGATGCCCAGGGCAATGCCGGTGGCGAATTCGCCCTTGCCCGTCTCCAGGGCGATGGCCGTGGTGATGGTGCGCGTGCTCCACTTGATGTTGCCGCCAAGCATCATGGAGATGCCGATCTCCGAGACGATGCGGCCGAAAGCGGCCGTGGCGGCGAGCAGCATGCCGAAACGGGCCTCGGCCAGGGTGGTGAAAAACACATGGCGCGGCCTGGCGCCCAGGGAAAGCAGCGTCGGGCGCAGCCGGCGGTCGAGATTTTCCACGGATTGGGCGGTCAAGGCGATGACGATGGGCAGCCCGAGGATGGTCAGGCCCACGGCCATGCCCGGCACGGTGAAAAGGAGCCCCAGTTCACCGAGCGGCCCCCTCCGGGAAATGAAGGCGTAGACGATCAGGCCGATGACCACGGTGGGGAAGGACAAAAACGTCTCCACCAGGAGCCGGACCACCCGCTTGCCCGGGAAATCGGTATAGCCGAGCAGGAATCCTGCCGGGGTGCCCAGCAGCAAGGTGGCGGCCATGCCCTCGAAGGTGACGAGCAGCGTGGTCCAAACGGCCGAAAAGGTTTCGGGATCGCCGTGGCCGAGCAGGATCAGGGCTTGGCGCAAACCGTCGAGGATGTAGTTCATAGGCATCCCGCTCCGTGCCCGGCCCCCACAGGACAGGCCGGGCACGGTGTCTGCGTGGCGAGCAGGACTTACTGCTTGGCCGCGTTAGGGGTAAAAAGCTTCTTGCCCTTGAGGGTAAAGTTGCCCACCACCTTCTGGCCCTTGGGCGAGGCCAGCCACTTCCGGAAGGTCTCGGACAGATCGTACTTCACGTTCTTGCACTGCTCGGGATTGATGGAAATAACGCTGTACTGGTTGAGCAGCGGCTTGTCCCCGGAAACAAGAATCACCAGTCCCGGCTTGCCCTTGGCCTGATCTTCATACGAAATGTAGGTTCCCCGGTCAACCAGGGTATAGGCTTTGCGTTCGGCCGCCATGTTGAGGGTGGCCATCATGCCCTGGCCGGCGGACACATACCAGGTCTCCTTGTCCGGCACGGGCATGTTGGCGGTCTTCCACAGGCCCTTTTCCTTCTTGTGGGTACCCGACTCGTCGCCACGGCTGATAAACGGCGCCTTGGCCGCGGCAATGGCAGCCAGGGCGGCGTCGGCGGTCTTGCCCTTGATCTTGGCCGGATCAGAGGCCGGGCCGACCACGATGAAGTCGTTGTACATGACCTCGGTCCGGTTCACGCCGTGACCCTCGTCCACGAACGTCTTCTCGGCGGCCGGGGCGTGCACGAGCAGCACATCCACATCACAGTTCTTGCCGTGCTCGAGCGCCTTGCCGGTACCCACGGCCACCCATTTGAGCTCGATCCCGGTGTCCTTTTTGAAGGCCTTGGCCAGGACCGGCAACAGCCCGGTATCATCGGTGCTGGTGGTGGTCGCCATCATGAGGGTTTTGCCCTGGGCCTGGACCCGGGCCGGCCCGGCGCACAGCAGTGCGGCACAGATCACGAGGAAAAAGACTTTCGAGATTTTCTGGTGCATTTTTACCTCCTCGGTAGGTTTAGCAAAACATAATCAGTATTTTGACACACCCACGTGCCCGAGGCAAGGGCGGCCGAAAAAAACACAACAAAGAAACGCGCACCCGCTGAAAAAAATCTTCTCGCGGCCTAATGGGTTTCGCGTAGCGGCCGATAAGCGTCGTAGAAAGGGATTATTGGGTACTTAGACTTTATAATTACTCGTATTAAAGATTTAATGACTTGAATTCCCGCCAAAATTCCAAGACGCCTCCTGTACCGTTCCCATCCGCGACTGCGCCACAGCGTCAATCCTGAGCCGAATTCCGCCCTCGACCACCCCAAAAAAGGCCCTAAAGGGTTTTTGGGATACGTCGATAGGTGCAGCAACAGAGGTCAACAAACGAGACATCTGAGCGGAAGTATCGGCAAAGGAGGCGTACCGAGGCAACGAACACGGCAGCAGACCGGCGAAAGCCAACCCGTAACCCAAACCCCATGTCGCCGGCGCGCTGTCGTCCCATGGGTCCCAAGCTGGATGCACCATCTTTTCAAGGAGGAAAAGCCATGTCTCTCGTGATCAACCATAACTTGATGGCCATGAACGCGGCCCGGAACCTGAACTCGTCCTACAGCGCCCTGTCCACGTCCACCCAGCGCCTGTCCTCGGGCCTGCGCATCAATACCGCCGCTGACGACGCCGCCGGCCTGGCCGTGCGCGAACTCATGCGGTCGGACATCGCCTCCCTCAACCAGGGCGTGCGCAACGCCAACGATGCTATTTCGCTCATCCAGACCGCTGACGGTGCCTTGCAGGTCATCGATGAAAAGCTCATCCGCATGAAGGAACTGGCCGAACAGGCGGCCACCGGTACCTACACCTCGGATCAGCGTCTCATCATCGACTCGGAATACCAGGCCATGGCGTCGGAAATCACCCGAATCGCCAATGCCACGGACTTCAACGGCATTTATCTCCTCAACGGCAACCTGTCCGGCGCTACCCACAGCGGTGCCGGGGCCAATTCCACCGGCAAGCTCAAGGTCCACTTCGGCACCGGCAACCTGTCGGCCGAGGATTACTACTACGTCCAGATCGGCACCTCCACGGCTTCGGCCTTCGGTCTGGGCATTGGCGCCGCGACCTCGAGCACCAACGCCGGCCGCAGCATTTCCACCCAGGAACTGGCCCAGCTGGCCCTGGAAAAGATCAACGACGCCATCGTGTCCAAGGATAAGATCCGCGCCAACCTCGGTGCCTTGCAGAACCGCCTGGAGAACACCATCTCCAACCTGGAGATCCAGGCCGAGAACCTGCAGGCCGCCGAGTCGCAGATCTCCGACGTGGACGTGGCCACGGAAATGACCGAATTCGTCCGGGAACAGATCCTGACCCAGTCGGCCGTGGCCATGCTGTCCCAGGCCAACTCCCTGCCCAAGATGGCCCTCAACCTCATCCAGGGTTAACGGTAAGCTTCGCTCTGTAAAAAGGCCTGTCCCGGCGAACCGGGACAGGCCTTTTTCGTAAGCGGCGCCAGGAGAGCGCCACCCGCGCCGCGTGGCTGCGGCATTGCCTGACGGATTCCCTCCCGGCTATGCGCCGTGACTGCCACAGGCGCTCCGGCTGACGCTCCGATCCCGTGCCCGCAACCAGTCCAGGGTCCGCCCGAGCCCCTCGTCCAGGGTGATGCCCGGGCGAAATCCGGTGGCGGCCAGGAACTTGTCCGGCGCGGCCAGGGAATGTTCGATATCCCCAGCCCGCGCGGGCAGGAAGCGCAGTCCGTTTCGCGCCCCGGACAGGGCCATGATCAGCTCGGCCAAGGCGGCGACGCTGGTCGCCCGGCCCGTGCCGATGTTGTACACCCCCCGAAGCGGCGGCCTGTCACCGGCCAGGCCGGCGGCGAGCATGGTCGCGGTCAACGCGTCCTCGATAAACACGAAATCCCGGGTCTGGCTCCCCAGGCCGTGGATGGTCAGGGGCGCGCCGGACAAGGCCAGGGATAAAAACCGCCGCACCACCCCGTCGTAGGGACCCGGCGTACCCAGGGAAGGACCATAAAGATTGAAGAAGCGCAGGGAACAGCCAAAGCCCGAGTCCTCGATAGCCCGTGAGGCCAGGTACTTGGAAAGCCCGTAGGGACTTTTGGGATCTCCGGCCTGCCCCTCCCGCACCGGCCCGGCCACGGGTCGGCCGTATTCCGCCGCCGATCCGGCGAAAACAAAGCTCCCCACGCCGCACGCCCGGGCCTTGGCGTGCAATTGCCGGGTCGCCTCCAGATTGATGGCCGAAATTTCTGCCGGGTGCGCCATGGACCAGGGCACGCTGACGATGGCCGCCAGATGGAACACGACATCGCACGGCCCGTGGTCGCGGCACAGGGCTTCGATGAGCCCCGGGTCGGCAACCGAGCGCTCGACGAACCGGAACCGTGGATGGTCGCGAAACGGCTCCAGGCTGGCGGGGGAGCCGGAAAAAAAATTGTCCACCCCGACCACGGCATGGCCGCGATCGAGCAAGGCCCGGGTCAGCTTGGAGCCGACATTGCCGGCGCACCCGGTCACCAGGCAGCGCCTGGGCGCGCCGGCGACGCCGGACAGGCCCGGTTCCTGTGGCAAGACCGCTTCCATCACACCCGCCCGGCCTCAGGCCGGCTTGTTCCCCGGATACACATGGGCCAGGTAGGTCCGGCCGTTGGTGTTGGGATCGCTGTTGTCCGTGGTCGCGAAAAAAAGTCCGTCGTCGCGGTGGACGTAGCGGCCCAGGCCCTTGCCGGCGAGAAGCCCCCGGTCCGCGTGGGGGATCTGGAGACGCCGGTCGCCCTCGGTCACGAACACCGAGGACCGGCGCGGCGCGGTGGCGGTATCGGCCACCTCCCCCCACCCGGGCAAGTCCGCGCGCCAGCAGAAGCCCCCCACGTGCGTGAACGGTCGCGCCAAGACCATGGTTTGCCGGGCGCGCAACGCCTCGTCCCAGACCGTCGCCCCCCGCTTGCGGCACAGGTACTCGGCATTGGCCTCGTTGGAGGTCATGTCGAGCAGTTCGAGCCCCAGGCTTTTGTCCAAAAAATCCTGCACATCCAAAATCTTCACGAACTCCATGGGCCAGCCACCGAGCCAGTCCCGGATGTCCGTCCACTGGCTCATGCCCCGGCTTTGGGCATAGTCGCGGAAACGCTTCCGGGTGCTCCGCCCGGCCTGCCTGTCCGGCAGATAGATGAACTTCCAGAAATACCACAGTTCCATGGCCAGACGGCCGAGGCGGCCGTGCCGGTTGTAGCGCTGCTTGACCGCAAGCCAGAAGGCGGCCGGCGGATCGAGCTGGACGTCATGGCTATAGAGCGCGACGAAAAACAAAGACTGGGCGTGCAGCGGCAACGCGGCCTGGGCCAGGGCCGTCCAGACATCGCCGGTATGGTGTAGCACGCCCCAGGAATAGACGATGTCGCTTGGCGGCAGGCCGGCCATGAACGCCCGGTCCAGAACCGAGCCCTGGCAGATCTCCCACTGGGACGGCCGGCCTTCCCGCTCCCACAAAAACCGGGCCGTGGCCACGCTGTCCGGGTCGTAATCGAAGCTCACCACCCGCCTGGCCCCGGCCCGAAGCGCGGCCAGGGAATGCAAACCGCTGCCGCAGCCGATGTCGAGAAAGGTCCGGTCCGCCAGGTCGGGCAGACGCAAAAAGCCCAGAAGCTTTTCCCGCGAGGCGGCCACCCGCTCGTCGGAAAAGGATTTCCGGATGAAATCGGACCAGTTCTTCCCGAATCCGAAACGTGTCGTTTCCGTCTTCATGCGTTCCTTTCGCGCGGACGCGCCGCCGTCGCGGCGGGCAACACGGTCTGCCGGTAAAAGCCGACGAGCCGATCCAACATGCCGTCGATGGAAAAGCGCTCCCGGACCAGCCGCGCGCCTGCTTCGGCCATGGCCGCGTGCAAGGCCGCATCCGTCACCAGCCGGTGGAGCGCTTCGGCCATGCCCACGCTGTCGTCCCGGGCCAGGAGAAATCCGGTCACCCCCGGGATCAGGCAATCCGGCGCCCCGCCCGCCCGGGTCGCGACCACCGGACAGCCGTATGACTGGGCCTCCAGCAAGACGTTGGGCATGCCTTCCTGGATCGAAGTCAAAACAAGGGCCGTGGAGGCCGACAAAAGGACCGGCACATCCTCGCGCCGTCCAAGGAGCGTCACCCGGTCGGCAAGGCCGGCCTGCTCCAAGGCCCGGCGAAAGGGCGCTTCCAAGGGCCCGATACCGGCATGGATCGCCCGGGCCTCGGGCACCCGGCGCAGCAGCCGCGCCAGGACCTCGACAAAGACCAGGGGCCGTTTTTCCTCGCTCAACCGAAAGATCCCGGCCACCAGCGGCGCCCGGTCCGGGACGCCGATGGACTCCCGAAATGCCCGGACCGCCTCAGGGTCTGGCCGTGGCGCTCCGGCGCTGTCCACGGCATTGCCGATCACCGTGAACCGGTCGACCGGCAGCCCGAGCCAGGTGGCGTAATCCGCCGCACCCGCTCGGGAGTTGTTCAAAAACGTCACCCGGTCGCTTCGGGCCAGCAGCCGGTACCAGGGCCGGTACCAATGGGCATAGAGGTAGGGAAAGCGCAAGGGGCTCATGTTGCGCGCGGCCAGCACGATGCGCGGCACCCCGGCAACAAGCGCGCCCACCCCGCCGATAATGGCGCTGTAATCCATCCAGGCGTGCAGGATGTCGGTCGGATGGGCCTTGAACCAGCGGTAGGCGGCATACAGGAAATACCGCTGCCGCACCGGCAAGGCCGCGAACGGATCGCCCTCGCCGGCCACGGGATGGGGCAAAACCTCGCGCGCCACGGCCGCGTCGGCCAAAAGCGGCAGGTAATGGCCACCCACGCCGGTCAAGGGGAAAAAGCTCAACAACGTCTGGGCGGTAAATCCCCGGCCGGCAAGGCCGCGCAGGATGTAGCACAGCTGGCGCTCGGCCCCGCCCGGCCCCAGGGAACCGATCAGATGCACGATGCGCGCCGCCTCAAGGGGCCCGGGCAACGGACAGGCCGGCGCCTCGGTCCACGGCCGCAGCACCCGGGCCGGCGGACGGCCGTCAGGCAAGGTCCGGCCGAGCAGCCCAAGCAGCCACCGGGCCGGACGGTTGTCGCCCTCCCCGGCATTGACCAGGCACAGCAGCTTTCGCGTCAGGCCGGCCCGGAGCCTGGCCACCGCGCGTCGGCCCACGAACCACGGCCGCACGAGGCGAAGCGCCCCGGTCAAGCCCACGGTCGCCTGTCTGCCGCCGCCCAGGGCAAAGGTGAAACAGCCAATGCCCGCTTCGGCGAGTTGTCGCAGCCACAGCGGCGAAATGGCCCCAAGCGGCAGGTCCCAGACCACCCGGCCCACGCCCCAGGCGGCCACGGCCTCGCGCACCGGCTTCAGACCGGTAAAGTCCGCGGCCTGTTCCGGGTCAAAGGCCGCCGTGGGCACCGCGGGTACGGTGTCGCGCGGCAAGGCCGGCAACAAAAACAGAACCCAGGCCGCCGGCGCCCGGCTCGCCGGGCCGCCCGAACGCGGGGGCGCCAGGCCGATGCCGATGACCGGCTCCGGCCGTTGCGCGCACGGCGCAGCTTCGGGCCGCATCATGCCCGGACCTCGCACAGCCAGTGCGACGGGTCCCGGTCGGCCGCCGGACGGGACAGGACCTTGTCGATGTAGGTCAGATGCCACATTTCGAGCATGAACAGATTCCAGATGTGGTAGTGCCAGTTTTCTCCGGTATTGGCGTTGTGGCGCTCCAGGAGCCGGGTCACGTAGCCCTCACGGAAATACCCCCGGGACCGGGCCCGGGCGCTGGTCAGCACGTCGTGGACGAGATCACGCAGGCTGTCCCGGAACCAGGCATCGATGGGCACGCCGAAACCCATTTTCTTTCGGTAAATGATCTCCCGGGGCAGATAGGCTTCGGCCAGCCGCTTGAAAAGGTACTTGCCCTGGCCGTCCGGCCGCAGTTTCAGCCGGCTGGGGATGCGGGCCACGAACCCGGCCAGTTCGTGGTCGAGCCAGGGACAGCGGACTTCCAGGCCGTGGGCCATGGAGGCGATGTCGATCTTGGTCATGAGGGTGTCGGGCAAATAGCGCTGGAAATCGAGGTCGAGCATGACGTCGGTCGCGTCGCGGGCATCGCTTGCCGTGGTGATATCGAGCATGAACCGCACGCCCGGATGTTTCCCGGCCAGTTCGAGCAGCTCGCCCGCGTACAGGTCCTTCTGGTAGAGCTCGTGGAAATGGGTGATGCGCAGATAGTAATTGAAAAGGGTCGGGGACAGGCTCAAAGCGTCCGCGTCGCCGGCCCAGAAGGCCGGAACCGCCGGGACGCAGGTCCTATCCCGCTCGCTCATGACGTAGCGCGGATAGCCGGCGAAGTTCTCGTCCCCGCCGTCGCCGCTTAGGGCCACGGTGACGTGCTCCCGGGTCAGGCGCGACAGCAGAAAGGTCGGAATGGCCGAGCTGTCGGCAAAGGGCTCGTCGTAAAAAAAGGCCAGCTCCGTAAGAAAATCCGCGTCGCACGGGGAAAGGATCAGCTCGTGGTGCTCGGTGCCCAGATGGGTGGCGGCCAGACGCGCGTACCGGGATTCGTCGTATTCTGGTTCGCGAAAGCCGATGGAGAAGGTTTTGACCGGCCGGCCGAGCAGCTCCATCATGATGGCGACCACCATGGAGGAATCGAGCCCGCCCGATAAAAAAGCGCCCAGAGGCACGTCGCTGCGCAGCCGTCTGGCCACGGCCCGACGCAACAGCTCCCGCAACTGGGCGAGCAGATTCTCCTCGTCGCGCGGGGTGTCGATCCGCAGCTTGTCCGCGTAGGTCAGCTTCCAATAACGGCGCAGGCGCGCCCCTTGCTCTCCGAGCGTCAGGCAATGGGCCGGCGGCAGCTTGCGCATCCCGCGAAAGGCACTGAGGGGCGCCGGCAGGCTTTGCATGGTCAGGTAGCCGTGGAGGCCGAGCAGGTCCGGCGCGGCCTCGAACTCCGGATCGCACAAAATGGCCTTGGCCTCGGAGGCGAACACGAACCGATCGGCCAGATCGGCGTACACCAGCGGTTTTTTGCCGAACCGGTCCCGGGCCAGAAACAGTATCCGGCGCCGGGTGTCCCAGATGGCAAAGGCGAACATGCCGGCCAGGCGCTCGACACAGGATTCGCCGCACTCCTCCCACAGATGCACGAGGACTTCGGTGTCGGTCGCGGACCGAAAAACATGGCCCTTGGCCTCAAGCACAGTGCGCAGCTCGGCGTGGTTGTAGATCTCGCCGTTGAAGGTCACCAATACCGTGCCGTCCTCGTTGGCCATGGGCTGGCGGCCAAGGGGACCGAGGTCGAGGATGGACAACCGGGCATGGCCGAGCCCCACCGCGCCGTCGGTCCACACGCCGCGATCATCCGGACCCCGATGCCCCAGGGCCGCGACCATGGAGGCAAGGACCCCGGACGCGACCGGACGTGACTGATCCTTGTAGAGCAGTCCGCAGATGCCGCACATGGACGCTAATCCTCCCCGCCGTCCGACGCCCGGCCTTCCAGTCGGGCCAGACGTTCGCGCAGGCGCGCATTCTCGCGCTGGGCGTCCCGCAAGTAGCCCTCGTAGGCCTCGCGCCGCCATTCCTGGTTCCAGTAGAAATGGGCCAGGGCGATCTGTTGCAGGGTCAGACTTTCCAACCGGCGCTGATGTTCCAGGTACACCGCCGCCCAGTCCTTGTCCGTCAGGGGAAGCCGCGCCTTGCGGGCCACCAGCAGCGTGGCCAGGGCCGAGGATTCCACGCGTTTGTCCCGGGCGCCGGTCGGAAAGGTCCAGGGTTCGAGCAACGGGCGCAGGCTGTCGTGCAGCACGTACCCTCGTTCCAGCAATCGGGCCGCCCACCAGGCGATCGGCCGCTGGTTGGGCGCATCCCCGCCTCGCTCACCGACCGGCGTGGCCGCAAACACCAGCGTATCCCCGGCCCCGGTCAGGGCGTCGAGCAGCCGGGCCTCGTCCCCGGGCGGCCGGCGTTCAAGCGTCCCCAGGCACAGCACCACGTCGAAACGCCGGCCCGAAGCGGCCAAGGCGGCCCAGGGCAACACCGGCAGGTCGTCCGGGCGATTCGCATTCGGCTCGTCTTCAAGGATCACAGTGTCGGCAAAGCCCACGGCGGCCAGCCAGGGGAAAAGCTCCGGCGGCGCGCCGGCCACGGCCAGTCCGGCCCCGGGGAAAAGCCTGGCCAGGGCCTCGGCGAAATGGCGCAACAGCCCGGGGCGCACCAGTCCCGGCCGGGGGGGCGTCCGCGATTCCAGCACCGCCTCCCGGGTGCGGCGCAAAAAGCCCAGGGACCAATAAAGGTCGGCATAGTCGGGATGTTCCAGGCGCCAGTAGGGGAACGCTTCCAGGAACCGGGCCGCCGCCTCCCGGACCTGGGAGCCCCAGCAGCCGATGAGGTCGTGCAGGGCCATGACGCCGGTTGCGGCCATGGCGCCCTGGAGGCAGCGCAGATCGCTTTCCACCGCGTCGCCGAAGTGCAGGCCGTCGACCAGGGCGAAATCGAAGGGCCCGGCCTCCCGGCACACCGCCGGTCCGACCGGGTCGCCGAGACGCAGGCCCGGTCCGGCAAAGGTCAGGGGCTGGGAAAACCCGCCGGTGTGAAAAACGATCTTGTCCGCGACCCCCAGCCGGCCAGCCGCCCGACGCGCCAGTTCCGTGGTGGTCACGCCCAGGTCGGCCCCGCAGCCGTCGCACTCCATGGCCTCGTTTTCGACGCGCAGGGGCAACCCCGGATCGACCGTGTGGATGTGCGTCCCGTCCGGCGTGCACAAGGCCAGGACCAGGGTCGACACCCCGACATAGGTGCCCACCTCCAGCACCCGGCGCGGAGCCAGCTTCCGGCAGGCCGCGGCCAAAAGCCCGGCATCGCGCTCGGGCATGGCCCAGCGGCCAACCAGGGCCCTCGGATAGCCCAGGTCCTCGTAGACCGCTAAAATACGTTCGTACACGGCACCGAACGCTTGTGTTTCACTCGACGGCATGCGTTCCATCCTCGCGAACCGGGTCCGGATCAAGCCCCGAAATAAAGGGTCAGCCCCGAAGGGGAAAAATCCAGGGCACCCTGGGGCAGCGCCGGTCGCAACTCCTGTTCCAGGGCGCGCAGGAGTCCGGGCACGGCATCCGGTTTCGTGCGCGGACACCCCCGGCACAGCGGCGACATCGCTTCCGCATCCAGGGCGGCGAAGACGCCACGCAGCCGGGCAAAGGGTTCGCCGGCCCAGACCTCGGCCAGCGACGCCCGGGCCACATCCCCCAGGGGACCGGCGGCCGCCTCGAAATTGTAGTCCCAGCAGCAGGCCGGCACCCGGCCGTCGACACTGATCATGAGCTGGGAAGAGACGTTCGGACAAGCCTCGGTCGGCACGCCAGCCTCTCCGCCGGTAAGCACCACGCCGGCCTCGCGCAACGACTCCCGTGCCCAGTCGTTGGAAACTGTGCATTGGAAACAGTCCCGGTCCGGGGACAGAAATTCCTTGAACAGGCCGTAGGCCGCCAGGACCTCGGTTTCGTTGTAACGGGTGCGCACGTACTGGATGGCGATGCGTAGCGGCGAGTGTGCGGCGTCACGCAGCGCGGCCAATTGGCGGATGTTGGCCAGCACCCGGTCATAGTCGCAGCCGCGCCGATGGGCCTGGTAGGTTTGCCGCGTCGCGCCGTCGAAACCGATGGTCACGCGCCGCACCCCGGCGGCAAGGAGCGCCTCGGCCTGCCCGCGCCCCAGGGCCGAGGCGTTGGTCTGCAAATCGACCGCGCCCGCCAGGGACAGCTCGGACAGGACCTGCAAACGCTCGGGAAAAAGCGGGTCGAGCAGCGGTTCGCCGTGCAAATTGAGATAGATGGTTTCCGGGGACCAGCCCACCGCCACGATCTCCCGGGCGATCTTGGCAAAAAGCCCCCGGTCCATGCACATTCCGGGGCGCAATGTCCTGTCCATGGGCTCCGGCCCGTGGAAAAGCGGACAAAACACACACTTGGAGTTGCAAACGTTCGTCAACTCAATGGCAATGGTGGAAGGGGATCGCCTGTCGTCCATGCCCTGCTCCTCCCGGAGGCGTCGAAAGTCGCACTAGCCTGCCCTGCCCGATGTTCAGCCGTGGACCCGATAGCCGTACAGCCGATCGGACATGACCAGGGTCAACCAAAGGATCGTCCCGTCCGGGGACACGGTTACGGCCGGCACGGGCCAACGCCCGGGCAGCGGCGTTTCGGGAAATATCCCGGCATCGACGCGCAGCCGGCCGGACAGGTGAAAATCCGCGTCCAGGCAGAAAAGCCAGTCCCGGGACGAACAGAAAACATGCCGCCCGGCAAAGGCGAAATGGTAGGGCGCGGCATCGAGGGGCACGCTGGCCACGAGGTCGAGACCGGGCGTTCCCCCGGACGGTTTGAACACCAGGAACAGCCGCTCGGACGTGCCCGCGAAAACCTGACCGTCGTGGGCGAAAATCTTGAGAAAATTCGTGCCCGCAAACCCTTCGAGATACGCCCCGGCCGGCCTGTCCCCACCCGTGTCGCAGCCCAGGATGCGGTTGGCTCCGCCCGTCTGCACGACGCAATACACACGCTCCCCGCAAAAGCAGCCATAGAGCGGCCTGGGCCGGGATCCGTCCCCCACCGCCTGCCCCAAGTCCAGGGTGCGCACCGGCCGGCACGCCCGGTCGTAGACGTGCACGCAACAGCCGTCCGGGTCGCAAATCCCGATCTGCCCGTCACCGAACGGAAAGAGGCTATTGGGCGGACGCGAAAAAGCCACCGCGCCCCGCGTCTCCCCGGCCGTGTCCAAAAGCAGCAGCAGGCGCGGCTCGACGTTGGTAAGCACGGCCAAAACGTCACCCAGGCCGCACAGGTGCCGCACGTCGGTACCCCTCGGCAGGACAAGGGACCGCGCCGGCGCAAGGCGCACGGGTCCGGGAAGGCCCGTCCCGCCGTCACGGCCCGCTGGCGCTGCTGACGGCGCCAGCCAATCCGGACTCGGCACGCGGAGCGGATCATGGCGCAACAACAGCGCAAACGCCTCCCGGGCCGCCTCGGGCAGGTCGAACGCGCGGCACGCGTCGACCAGTTCCCCCAGCAAAGCCAAGCGCTCGTCCCAGTCGGCGAGGGCCTGTTCGGCCAGGGCCGCGCCCTGGACCGCCAGGCGTTCGGCCAGGGCCGTGTTGCCGGAAAGCCTGGCCAGGGCGGCGATGGGGAGAAGATTCCAGCGGTCGTGCTGGGCTTTTTCCCACTGCTCCCGCAGCCGGCAGAGGACCGCCAAGGCGGCTTCCGGGCCGGTTTTACAGGCCTGACGCAGGGCGGCAAAGGACAGCATGGCAAACACCTGCACGAATGATGCCGGGATGTTAGAGGCAAAGCCCCTGGACCAGGCCCTGGGCCAGCAAGACGGAAAACCGGCCCAAATCCGCGATCCGGCCCCAGGCATACCGACCATCTATCCGGTGACATTCGGGAAAATTTTGCCGGCCGTAAATCGGCTTGCCGGTGGCGCGCACGGTGAGCACCCCGTCGGTCCGGCACCATGGGGCGTCAAGAACGGGCAGGTCCAGGGCGATATCGTACTGCCCTGCCTCCGGCTCCCCGAGCAGACTGTAAAAGAGTCCCAGCCCGGCAACCGGACCCGGCAACTGCGCCCACTGCCCCGGGTCAAGACAATAGGGTAGGATCGCGACCTCCCGGCCCTGGGCCAGTTCCAGGGCAAGCGTGACCGGCCGGCCTTCCGGGTCGGACGCGGCCAGGTACGACCGCCCTTGGCTGGTAAAGACAAGCACCCGGACCGGTGCGCCGCTCCCAAAGGCCACGGCTCCGGCCGGGGTGGCCGGCCCCGGGAATCCCAGGTCCGCCAGCCAGGCATCGAGCTCCCGGACCGGGAACAACACGCGCATGCGCCCGTCCTCGGTCACGACGCGCGCTCCGTCCGCGACGTCGCCAATGCCGAGATACGGCAGCGCGGCAAAAGCCCGGGACGGATAAAACCCCTTTGCCCGCCACGATGCCGCCGCCTCCCCGTCCTCGAAGGCATGCAGGAACCCCACGCCCCGCATCCGAAAATACCCTTGCACCTGGCAGGGAGGATCGTCCGGCCGGCTGAGGCTGACCACGATCCGCGCTGCCCCGTCCCGCCACTGGCGTTTGAGCCGGGCCACGTCCGCGTCCAGGGTCCGCGCCTCCGGCAGCCCCACGACCAGGCAGGGCGTGTCCGGCCCTCCCAAGCGCCGCTCCAATTCCGGCAAACCTTCCGCAATGCCCCAGGGCAAGGGGGTCTCGGGCTCGACCGTATCCGGGGCCAGCACCACGTCCGCGCCGGCCGGGGCCAGTTCCCGGGCCAGGGCCGGAACATCGGTCACGACGAGGACGGAGACGACCTCGGGGTCGCGGCCCAGGAGAGCTCGCGCGGCCAGGAGCCCGGCGGCGACGTCCGACACGGGCCGTAGCGGATCGAGGTCCTCGCGGCAGGCCGCCAGCAGCACCGCGTAGGGCGGGAGATCAGGCATGGAGCCCGCCCTCGGCCACCAGGGCCCTGGCCCGTTCGAGATCGGCGGGGGTATCGATGTCCACCAACGCCACCGGATCGGTGACCGGATAAAAGACCACCCGGCCCGAGACCTCGCCCCGGGCAAAGGCGCTGATCAGGCCGTAGGACCGGTACTGCACGCCAAGGCGCAGGCCCGGAAGCAGAGGGGTGACGGGCCGCAGGGTTCCGTCCTCGCCCAGGGTCACGTACTGGCCCGGCCGCACGCGGATGGGCTTGACCGTCTTGAAATGGTGCCCGGCCCGAAGCGCGGCCGCGGCCTTGTCCAGCATGTCCGGCGTGCGGAACGGATGGGTGGGATAGAGAGTCAGATACCCCCCTACGAGGCTCCCGGCGGCTTCGAGCTGCCGGATGGCATGGGTCTCGGCCTCGCCGATCAGGGAGTCGTCACGGCTCAGTTCCGGCGGGCGCAAAAACGGCACTTCCGCGCCGTATTCCCGGGAAATGGCCGCGATCTCCGCATCGTCCGTGGACACGATCACCCGGTCGATCCCGTCGCAGCGACGAGCCGCCTTGATGCTCCAGGCCACAAGGGGAGCATCCCCGAGAAGCCGGATATTCTTCCTGGGGATGCCGCGCGAACCGCCGCGCGCCGGAATGATCGCGATGATTTCGGAATGCTGGCTCATGGTTTCCGCCGACGCCGCGTCCTTCGCGCGCGCCCTGATCGGGCCGGGACCTTCGCAGATCAGGCAGAGCGCGTCAAAGCGTCCGCAGCTTCCGGGACCTCGGCCCGCCCGTCCGCCAGGTCGCAAAACATCCGTTCGTACCGGGCGGCCATGTGCGCCCAGGTCCAGCCTTCGAGGATGCCGGCCCGGGCACTGCGGCCCATGGCCCGCCAATCCATGGCACGCAGCCTGCGCAAGGCGGCCGTCAGCCCCTCCACCGAGCGCTCGACGAACAGGCCGTTCACCCCGTCCCGCACAACTTCGGGCATGTTGCCGACCCGGGTCGTCACCACCGGCAGGCCGCAGGCCATGGCTTCCAGGCACGGGTTCGGCGTGCCCTCCATCTCCGAGGCGCAGACGTAGGCCGCGGCCCGGTGATAGAGCGTGTCCCGCAGTTCCTCCTGGCCCATGACCGTGCCCTGGGCGATCTTTTGCTGCTGATCCAGGGCGCAAAGCGGCACCCCGGCCCGATCGCAGGCGGCGACGATAAGGTCGAGGCCCTTGTTGCCCATGGAAGCGGCGTTGCCCACCCAGCAGACCGAAAATGCCTCCACCGGCCGGGGCGCGGGCGCAAAAAGCGCCGCATCCACGCCGTTCGGGCAGTAATAGGACCGGTAGACGTCCTTGACCGCCTGGTAGCCGGGCAGGTTGTTGAGGACGGCCGCGGCCACCCCCGATCCGGGCAGGGCGGTCAGCAGACCGTCCAGGGTCCTCGGACAGCAACTGCCCATCACGATCTTGGCGCGCGGCACGCCGGGCATCTGGCGCAGGAAGAAATGCTCGAAAATGACGATAAAATCGTAGCGCTCGTGGTCAAAGGGCGTGCCGATGCGCTGCATGTCCACGGAAAACCGGGCCGGCAGATGGCGCCGGATATGCCGGATCTTGTTCCACCAGGCCCAGCCTTCCACATCGTAGAAAAAAAGGACCCGGATCGGTTTTACCCGGGGCCGTTCCTGTTGCCGCACAACGTCTCTCCGTCAATATCCGTTTTGGCGCAGCCACTGTTCAAGAGCGAGCAGCACCCACAGCGGTCCCGTGCTCACGGCCCGCACCAGCCGCTCCATGGGCTCGGCCTGGAAAAACGGCCGCAACCGTGAATCCGGCCCGAGCAAACGCGTTTCCAGATGCCGCCGGTACGGCCCCCGCTCCCCGAACCAGGCGGCCAGGGGCAAGGCGAAGCCCTGTTTGGGCCGGTGGACAAAGGCAGGCGGAAACGACCGCTCCAGCAGCTTTTTGAGCACCCGCTTGCCCTGCCAGACGCCCTTGGCATCACGCGCCATGAGCAGCTCCTCGGGCATGGCAAACGCCAGTTCCATGACGCGCACGTCCACCAAAGGCGTGCGTACTTCCAGGCCATGGGCCATGCTCGTGCCATCGACCTTGGCCAGGATATCCCCTTGCAAATAGGCGGCCACGTCGCACAGCCGGGCCTTTGCCAAAAGCGGCAGTCCGGCCAGCGCGGCGAACACCGACTCGTGCCAGGCAAAGGGGGCGTCGAGCACCCAGCGGTAGGGCTCGCGCCAGAGCCTGGCCCTGAAGGGATAATTCACATAGCTCACCAGGCTCAAAAACCGGCCCAGGTCGTCGGAAAACTGGGGCCAGGGCGCGCTTCTGTGGTCCACCCCGGACAGCCACAGCGCGTACGACGCATAGCCGCCGAACGCCTCGTCCCCGCCGTCGCCCGACAGCACCATGGGCACATGCTCCCGGGCCAGCCGGGCCAAGTGCCACGAGGCCACGGCCGAGCTGTCGCCAAAGGGCTCCCCGAAATGGCGCAACAGTTCGGGCAGGATGGCCAGGGCGTCGGGACGCACGGTGCGCACGTGGTGCTCGGTGGCCAAACGTTCGGCCACGAACCGGCCGTAGGCGGCCTCGGAATAGGCCGCGTCCTCAAAATCGATGCCGAACGTCCTGACCGGAGCCTCGCACAGCCGGGACATGCGTTCGACCACCAGGCTCGAATCCACCCCGCCGGAAAGAAACGCCCCGAACGGCACGTCCGCGACGAGATGGGCCCGGATCGCGTCGTTAAGGGTCGCGTCCAGCCGCTCCTCCCAGGCCGCCGGCGACAGATCGTCGCGCGGCGCGTAGGTCAGGGACCAAAAACGCCTGGGCTCGGATACGGCGCCGTCCAAATCCCCGGACAGGACATGCGCCGGCGGCAGTTTGCAGACGGCCCGGAACACGGTGCGCGGCGGCGGGATGTATTGCAGCTGGAGGTACTGGTCCACGGCCTCCCAATCGAGGGTCGCGTCCAGGCCGGGCAGCAGGCGCAGGGCCGCAAGCTCCGAAGCAAAGGCCAGACGGCGGCGGTCGGCGGTCCAAAACAAGGGTTTGATGCCGAGCTGGTCCCGGGCCAATAAAAACCGCCGGTGGGTGAAATCGACCAGGCAAAAGGCGAACATGCCGCGCAGGCGCCCAACCAAGCCCTCGCCCCAGGCCTCGTAGCCGTGGACCAGAACCTCGCTGTCGGTGCGGGTGGCGAAGCGGTGTCCGGCCGCGACCAGCTCCCGGCGCAGTTCCCGGAAGTTGTAGATCTCGCCGTTGAAAACGAGCTGGAGGCTGCCGTCCTCGCTCCCCAGGGGCTGGGCGCCGCCGGCCGGGTCGATGATGGCCAGGCGCGTGTGGGCCAGGCAGACCCCGTCCCGTGCGAACACCCCGTGGCCGTCCGGGCCCCTATGGGCAAGGCTGCCGGCCATGGCTTCCCCGAGCCGGGGATCGGCCGGGGCGCCGTCGAAGCGGATGATGCCGGCGATGCCGCACATGGTCGGGCCTCCCCTCAACAGCTCTTGCGCCAGTCGCGCAGCAGGGCAAAGGCCCGGCGCGTGCGCAAGATCGGCCGCAGCCACGGCCGGGACAGGGCAATGCCGCCTTCCAGCCAGTCGCAGGACGCTTCGTAGGCCGGCCAGGAACGCCATCCCCGCAGGCTGAGCCAGGCCCGGAGCAGATCGCCCGGGCCCAAGGGCCGCACGAGCCGGCGATACCGGGTTTCGTTCTGATCGTCCCCGACCAGGACCTGCCCCAGGGCCGCCGCTTCGCCGGGACGTGGGTGAGCCAAAAAGTCCACGAGATTGGCGACCACGGCCGGGGTCAACGCCACCAACGACGCCGGCCCAAGGCGACTCGCCGCCGCCTCCCCGGCCCAGGCCTCGGCCACGGCCACAATCGCCCCCTGGACCCGGCCGGCCAGGGCGAGCTGGCCCGGAGCCGCCGGCCGCAGGTCGGCAACGCTTTGTCCGTCCACCAAGCGGTAGCCGGTCACCTGGCCATGGTCGGCCAGGGCAAAACACTGCTCCAGGAGATTGACGTTTCGAAACAGTGGGTTGAGCGTCTCGGCCGGATCGAGGTGGCGCGTGGACTCGACGAGAAAGGCCCGGTAGCGCCCGGCCAGGCCGTCGCTCCGGGCGGCGCTGACACCAAAATAATACCCGCACAGCGGCACATCCAGGCCGCTTTCCCGAAACACCGTTTCCAAGGCGGCCTGGGTTTTGAGCGTCCAGCCCAGATCGACCACAGCAAAGGCGGAAAGCCCCTTGGTCCGGTCGGCGAAATAGCGGGCGGCCAGCTCCCGGGCCTGCCGGGCCTTGGCTTCGACGCAGCGGGCATTGGCCGGACGTTCGAGCAGGTCCCAGAAGTCCCCTTCCCGGCCCGGCGGCAGCTCCCGGGACCAGAACGCCGCCCGAGCAGCGCCCGCCGGCCCCGGGTCGGGCAGGTCGCTTGGCGTCAGATCGAGTTTGGCAAGGAGCACCTCGGGCCGGCGGCAATGGCCCGGCACGAACAGCCAGTCGAGAGCCTCCCGGGTACAGCGCCCCACGGCCGGCAGGAACCAGGCTTGCCGGGAGCCGTGGATATAGTGGGGCTCGGGCAGTTCCGGCCACACCCGGCGCAGTGTCCGGGCAAGGCGGTACAAAATCTGCCCGTCCCGGGACACGAAATGGAGCCGCTCGATCCCGGCCCGAGCAGCCTCGGTCAGGACCCAGGCCGTGAAGGCCAGAAACACCGGCGCGGCTACGTCGGCGGCCAGATCGCAGAGAGCATCCGGTTGCGGGCCCGTTGCGCAGCGCACGGTCCGGGCGGCCCCAGCCAGCAGGCTCGCGGCCGGATCGAATCCGGGCAACGGCCGGGCCAGCCGCGCCTCCCGGGGAGCCAGCCGGGACGCCGTCGAGAGCCTGGCGCGTATCCCGAGCCGGCGCGGCACCCGGACATCGCTGACCGGATTGTCGCCCACATGGCACAGGGCCCCGGCCGCCACGCCTTCCCGGGCCAGGACGTGGCGGAACAGCCGTCCCGACCATTTGCAAAGCCCGACCTCACCCGAGACGTACAGTCCGTCGCCGTCCCGGTAAAACCCGTGCGCGGCCAGTTGCTCCCGGATAAAATCGCCGGGCAGGTACATGTCCGTGACAAAAACGATTCGCCGGCCCTGGGCTCGAAGCGCCCTGACCGCCGCGCGCACGGCCTCGACCGGGCGCAGGCAGGCGGCTTCGGCAGTAAGTTCGGCCCGGTACAACGCCTCGGCCGTGATGCCCCAGCGGTTCGGGACCGGCAGGCACGCGCAGATCGCGTCCAGGGAGAGGTCCTCCCGGTCGACCAGATTCCGTCTGGCCTGGGTCTCGGCAACGGTGCGCAGCCGCACGATGTCGTGGACCTCGGCCTCGGGAAAGGGTTCCGGCCGGTCCGCCCACAACCGTCTGGCCGCGGCGGCAAAAACATCCGTCGGCCGGGCATGAATCCGGGTCAGGCAGGTGTCGAAGACGTCGAAGGAAAAGACCGTGTCCATGGCGGTCCCGGTCAGGCCTGGCGGCGGGGTTGCGCTTGGGGCCGGCAGACGCGCCGGTAGAGTTCCCGGTGAGCGGCCAGAAAACGGGCCTCGTCGAACCGGGCCACGGCCTTTTCCCGGGCCGCCCGGCCCCAGGTCGAAGCCTGGCCTGGCTCCAAAGCGACGCGCAGCCCCTGCGCCAGGGCGGAAATGTCCCCGCGCGGGGCCAGCCAGCCGTTTTCCGCCTGGTCGATCATTTCCGGGATGCCGCCGGTGGCGAAGGCTACCACCGGCACGCCGCAGGCCATGGCCTGGAGCACCGTCAGGGGCAGATTGTCGGCCAGCGACGGATAGAGCAGCACATCGGCGGCCGCGATCCGCCGGGCCAGGCCGGCCCGGTCGGCGATGTAGCCCGGGAAACGGATGTCGAACCCGGCGAAAAGCTCCCGGATGGCCGGATCGGGCAGGCCGATGGCCAGGATCGCGGGCCGCGGCTCGGGGAGCAGCCGCAGGGCCGCGACAGCCTGAGCGATGCCCTTGAACCGATCGGCCAGGGAGCCGGTCAAAAGCAGCACCACCGGTCGCCCGGCCGGCAGATCGAGGCCGGCGCGCGCCTGCTCCCGGGGCAACGGCGCATAGGTGCGCGTGTCCACGCCGTTGGGAATGACCGTGACCGGCACGTCCAGGCCGACCTTGGCCACCATGCCGGCCATCCAGTGGGAGGGCGCGACCAGATGCAGGCGACCGGTGGCGACGCCGACGCGCACGATCCGGCGCTTGAGCCGGGCCAGGGCGGCGGTGCGGTCCGGGCCGGCGGAAAGCGGCCAGATTCCCCGCTGGGGGCAGTGCCCGCAACCGACCGTGAAACGCGGACACTCCAGGGGCTGGATGCAGCCGCCGGTGAAAAACGAGCAGTCGTGCAGGGTGAGTAGGCACGGGCCGGCCCCCTGGGCGGCGAGCACCGTGAGCGGCGAGACCGCACCGGGCAGGTCATGGAAATGCACCGCGTCGTAGCGCCACAGGCGCGGGCCCAGGATGGCCAGCTCCGCCGGCAACAGTTCCGGCCAGCCCAGGCGGCCCGACAACCGATGCGCCAGGCGCACGAGGGCCCGCACCGGACGCGGACCGTGCAACTGGCGCAGTCCCGGCCGGGGCGTTCCCGAATAATAACCCACCCAGTGGTCCACGGCGCAGCCGTCGGCCCGCAGCAAGGCGGCCAAATCCTCGGCCACCCGGCTGGCCCCGCCGCCGGGCGCGGTCGCCTTGCTGACCATGGCGAGCTTGAGCGGTCGCACCGGCGTTTTCCCCTGATCCAAGCCGTGCCCCTTTCTATTTTCCGCCCGGCGGCCATGGCCGGGTTTCGCCGCGAAGCTACGCGTCGGCCCGGAGGGGAACAAGGTATTTGTCCGCAGCGGGTAGCAGCAGGTGCAGCAGCGGATAGCCAAAGGTTTCCCCCACCCGGGCACCGTGGAAAAAAGCCTCAAAATTGGCCAGGGAATTGAGCGAACCGAAGGTGGAGTAGAGATAGACCAGGGCGTCGTACGCGCCGGACAGGAGTTTTGCGCGGTCGGGAAAGGCCGCCAGCGGATCGAACATGCCGTCGGGCACGAACAGCCGATCGTAACCGGCGTAACGCGGATGCTCCCGCAAGCCTTCCTGCAGGAGCAAGGTACACGTCACGCCCAGGGGATCGAGGCTGTCCAGCAGATCGCGCAGCACGATCTCCGGCCCGCTGCGCACGATTAGGACCCGGCGCCCTGCCAAGTCGGCCAGCCGGCGGTGGTTGGCCGTGCCCAGGCAGCGCAGCCGCCGCCGCACTTCCCGGCCCAAGGCCCGGCATGTGGGGTCCTGCTCCAGGGCGCTTGCCATCGTCCGCTGGTCGGCCTGGCAGGCGACATGGAGGGTTGTCACATATTCCGGAAAATAGGAATCCACGAAACGGTTGTCCGGGGGGACGGTCTCCAGCAGCGCCAGCGCCTCCCGGGCGCACCCCTGGGACCGCAGCCAGATGGCATATCCGTAACACACCAGGGCTGTTGCCGGGTTGAGCGCCAGAGCCTGCCGGAACAGGTCCTCGGTGAGACCGTCGGCTTGGGCCTGGGGCGTCTGGGCCAGAAAAAGGAGCAAGGCCTGAGCCTGCAAGACGATCTGGGAATCCTTTGGCGCCTGTGGCGTATGCGGCAGAAGCGCAGCCAAGATTTCCCGCACGAGTTGGAAGCGTGCGGCGGTATCGACCTGATTCGTATTCACCATGAAGTTGGCGTAATCTTGGTACCGCTCGAAAAGGCTTCGGAATGCCGTATCGCTGATGTCCAGGCGCAGTTTCGAACACATAAAGGCCTGGGAACCCGACATCGCATCCAACCCCTGCACGATTTCCTGCATCTGATCCGGCTGCTTTGTTTCGCGCAAGGTCGTGGTCACGGTGTCGGTCCGGTAGAACGCATCCAGATGATAGGACGCCTGGGCCTGGCGTTCGGGCCGGTATTTTTCCCGGAAATACGCGTAGAGTTCGAAATCCGGCCCGGTGAGCCCCTCGCGCAGGGCGGCGAAATCCCCCTGGGCATCGGTCTGGGGCTGCGACCGGTTGACCCGCACGCCCGGATCCAGGTCGACGCCGATCCGGGCGGACAACTCCCGGATGGAGTCCTGAAACGTCTCCACAAACCCGACGTAACAGTACCGTTGAAGCCGTTCGATCGCCCGCCGGCAGGAGCCGCCCAGAAAATCCACCATGTGCCGGAAGGGATATTCCACCAAGAAATCGGCGAAACTCCCGTACAGATACATCTGGGTGGCCTTGTTATAGGTGTAAAGCGACCGGGCGACGGCAAAGGGATCGCGCAGAAACGTGAAATAGCGCACGTCGTAGGCGTTGGAGAGCAGCGCATGGATACCGAAGCTGTAATGCCCCATGAGCAGGGTGACGCCCGGATGCCGGGTGGCGTTGAGCCGGCGTGCGACCTGGACCTGGCTGGAAGCGCTGTGCACCCCGTAAGAACAGCAGGACGCCTGTTGCAGGATGGTATCGACCGAGGTCCCGGCACATTTTGGGATATGGTCGAAGACGATCACCACGTCGCGATCGGCTCGACTGGTTGCCGCGCACATCATGCCTTTCCTCGCTCCCACAGGGCCTGCCTCCGACCGCCGCTCCGCACGCGTTGTAACCACCCAAAAACCGTGTTCGCAACAGGACAACAGGCCGGGTGCTCTGGACTTTCCCGGCCGGCTCGGACTATGCCGACCACGAACGGGTCGTGGACACGGCCCGAGAAAACGACATCCCGGACCAACGCCGCCCCCAGGAGAAGGCCATGGAGCCCATCGACATCCCCGGCCACGGGCCGCTGACCCTGCGCCATCTGGTGCTCGATTACAACGGCACCCTGGCCCTGGACGGCAACCTCGTCCCGGGCGTGGCCGAGCGGTTGACGGCGCTCGCGGCAGCGCCGAGCGCCCTGCGCGTCCACGTCCTGACCGCCGATACCTTCGGCCAGGTCCGGCAACAACTCGCCGGCCTCCCGTGCGCCTGCCAGGTCATCGGCCCCGGGCAGCAGGACCAGGCCAAACTCGAATATGTCCGCGCCCTTGACCCAGCGACCGTCGCGGCCGTGGGCAATGGGCGCAACGACCGGCTCATGCTCGCCGCGGCCGGACTCGGCCTGGCCGTCATCGGCGGCGAAGGCGCCGCCCGCGAAGCCCTGGACGCGGCCCGTGTCGTCTGCCTCTCGATCCTCGACGCCCTGGACCTCTTGCGCCACCCCCTGCGCCTGGTGGCCACCTTGCGAACCTGACCGCCAATCAAGCCCGAACAGGAGCCTTCATGCCCGACTCGCCCGTGACACCCCCGGCTTCCGGCACCTGGAAACGCCGCCTCGGCCTGGGGCTGCTCGTTTACAGCTTCGTGCCACTGTGCACGGTGGGGCTGCTTGCCTTTCTGGACGTACCGCCCGCCGCCGCGGTTACATACAGCGCCGTATACCTGGCTTCCGGCGAGATCGCCTTTCTCGCCGCCGTGGCCTTGCTCGGCAAAGCGTTCGTCACCGCCGTCAAGGACAAGATCAAGGCTTTTTTCCGCACGACCGGGAAACCTGCCACCCCCCGCCCCATCAGCCGGGCCCGCCATGCCGTGGGCGTAAGCCTCTTTGCCCTCAGCATCGTGCCCTATTACGCGGCCTTGGGCTTTTTGCTCCTGGCCAGGGTCACGTCCGCGGACGTGCCGCTGTTGCTTGGTCTGCTGCTGTCCGGGGAGGGGCTTTTTCTCGTGAGCCTTTTCGTGCTGGGCGAAGAATTCTGGGCCCGGCTCAAAAAACTCTTCGAATGGCCGGGCAAGCTGCCGTCCGAGGGAAACGGCGTCTGACCGCCGCCCGGACGGACGCGGATGGAGGTTTCCAGTGGCCCCGCGCCTTGCCCCGACGCGGCCCTTCGCGCTAAGCCATATCCCGTCACATCCACGACCGGAGCAGCGGCGGGGCCAGGCGGCGTGTGGGCCGGCCCGTGCGGGAACTGTCCCGCCCCACCGCCACCTCTGGACTCCACCCGGTGGAGCGAAACCCCCTAGCGGAGGCTGGCATGCAAAAAGTCTTTGTTCTCGTCACCTGCGGCCCGGAAAACCAATCCAAGGCGACCCGGGCCTTCCAGTTCGCGAAAATCGCCGCCGAACGCGGCGCCCTGGCCGGCATCATGCTCGTCGACGACGCGGTCTACCTGGCCAAGCCCGAATTGGCGGACCGGACCCGGGCCATCACCGGCGATGCCCTGGCCGACCATTTGAAAGGTCTGCGCGAGCACGGCGCCGGCTGCAAATTCCTGGTCTGCACGCCCTGCTGCAACGCCCGGGGCATCACGGCCGAGGATTTCGATCCCCTGTGGAGCATGGGGACCGGTGTGTCCGCCATGGACAGCATTACCGAGGACGGAGTCACCACCCTGACCTTTTAAGGCGCTCCGCTACGGCCCGGGCTGTGCCCCGTCCGAAGGCCCGGCCTTCTTTCGCCGGTCACCCAGGGCCGCAGCAGCGACCGCCGTCTCCCGGGACCACCGCGCAGGAGACTGTCGATGCCACAAAAGTCGCCCGAAGGGGCGCGCGTTTTTCTGGTCGATGACCATCCCGCCATGCGCGCCGGACTGGCGCTGCTGCTGACCCAGGTGGGGCATGTGATCTGCGGCGAGGCGGAAAACCGGGCCCAGGTCCGCCAGCAACTGGCCCAAACGCAAGCCCGGATCGCCCTGGTGGACCTGTCCCTCGGCGAGGAAAGCGGCCTGCACGTGCTCGCCGACCTGCACGCCGCCCAGATCCCGGCCATCGTCTATTCCATGTACGAGGATTGCGCCACCATCACCCGGGCCTTTGCAAGCGGCGCCACAGGCTACGTGACCAAACGCGAAGTCGCGGACGTGCTGCTCACGGCCATTGGCGCGGTCCTGGCCGGCCAGCGCTACATCAGCCCGCGAGCCGCCCAGAGCCTGGCCGACCGGGCCCTGACCCCGGGCCAGACCGCCCGGATCGCCCTGACCGAACGGGAAGAGCAGATCATGGCCGGTCTCGGACGCGCCGAAACCAGCGCCGAAATCGCCAAGAACCTGGGCATCAGCGTGCACACCGTGCAAACCTATTATGCCCGCATCATCGAAAAACTCGGACTCGACGGCATGAAGGCCCTGCGCAAACTGGCCATTCAAAGCCAATCCGCTTCGACCGGGACCGGCGCTCACCTCCCGGAAAGCTGAAACCGGATGCGCAGCACGGCCCGGCTGGGCACGGTCCGGCCGTTCAGCCTCGCCGGCCGGTAGGTGCTGGCCCGGACCGCAGCCAAGGCCGCCGCATCGAAACCGCCCCCCGCGCCCTTGACCACCTCGGCCCCAAGCAATGTGCCGGCCGCGTCCAGGCGCAACCGCAACACCACTTCGCCCTCCCGGCCAAACCGCCGGGCCTGGGACGGATATTCGGGCCGGACCTGGCGCGCGAAGGCGGGACCGTTGCCGGTGCCGAAATCGCCGTCGTAGCCCCCTCCGCCCCGGCCTCCGGCGCCCGGCCCCGAGCCCTGGCCGCCCTGGCCCGGCCCCGTACCGCCACCCAGTCCGCCCGAACCGCCGACCGCTCCCGCGCCCCCCTTCCCCTGACCCGGGGCAAGGGCTTGGGGGGCCGTGGACGTTGCGCCGGCCGCGTCCGCTTGCGCCTGGGGCGCCGGCGGCGAAGGCGCGGACGGGGTGGTGGCGTAGTCCGCTGGCGGTGGCGGACGGCGCGGCTTTTTTTTGCGCACGGGCGGTGCCGGCGGCGAAACAGGTGTCGAAGCGGCCGCAACGGGCGGTGCCGGCGGCGCGGGGACAGGCGCGGGCAAAGCCGCGCGTTCGGCCTCACCGGACCCGGGCGCGCCGGGTGCGCCCCTGGCGCCATCCCCCGGGCCGCCGTCGCCGGCCGGCGTACCGAATACCACATCGAGCACCACGGGCGGCGGCGCGGCGCACGGTGGCGCGGACACCCCGCCCAGGGCCAACACCAGGCCGAGCACCAGGCCATGGCCGGCTAGCGAACCCAACCCGCCCCACAGCCAGCATCCGGGCCGGGACAACGCCACCCGAGAACCGGCACGGACCGTGGCCGCGAGCGTTCCGGTGCCCTGCAGGGAGTCGGTGACACCCGGTTCCGGAAGCACGCCCGCAACCGAAAGTCCCTTCCACCCGATGCGTTCCGCCGGCCCTGTCACGCCATCCCCAACCCGCCGCGACACGACGTGTCACGTATACTTTTTTTGTTCTGTTATCGATAACACGGCAAAAACACTTGAAACAGTCCGAGTAATTCCATACTGATTAAAAAAATTCAAGTCTATAAAACTTATTAAAAAGTTAAACGTGTCACGCATCACCGCCAACCAACTCCGCAAGCACTACCGGGGCCGCCTCGCCCTGCGCGGGGTCAGCTTCACCGTGTCCCCCGGGGAAATCTTCGCCTACCTGGGGCCCAACGGCGCGGGCAAGACCACGACCATCCGGCTGCTGACCGGCCTGGCCAGACCCAGCGCCGGCCAGGCCCTGATCGACGGCCATGATCCCCTCCGGGAACCGGCCGCCAAACGCCGGGTCGGGGTGGTGGCCCAGACCATAAACCTCGACCAGGAACTGACCGTGGCCCAGAACCTGGACATCCACGGCCGGCTCTTCGGACTGCCCCGGGCCGTGCGCCAGGGCCGAACCCGGGAACTACTGGCCCGGTTCGGCCTGGAAGACCGGGCCGGCGACCTGGTCATGCGCCTGTCCGGCGGACTCAAGCGCCGGGTCATGATCGCCCGGGCCCTGCTCCACGCTCCGGTGGCCCTGTTCCTGGACGAACCCACCGTGGGCCTGGACGCGGACATCCGCCGGGCCATCTGGGGCATGATCAAGGACATCCAGGCTCAGGGCGCGGCCATTTTCCTCACCACCCACTACATCGAGGAAGCCGAGGCCCTGGCCGACCGCGTGGCCTTCCTGCGCCAGGGGGAAATCGTGGCCCTGGGCAGCCCGTCCGAGTTGATGGCGGCCAAGGGCGCCTGGGCCTGCCTGGAACTGACCGGCCAGGCGCCGACCCGCTTTTTCGCGGACCGGGAAACGGCCCTGGCCCAGGCCGCGGCCTCGGGCGGCGAGATCACGGTGCGCCGGACCATGCTCGAAGACGCCTATCTGGAAACCATGCGAGAACCGGACGTGCCGGGCGAACCGTCCCCCGCGCCGGTTGCCCACGCCCAATCCCACGGGAGACGGGCATGATCCGCGACGCCTGGGCCGTGACCTTCCGGGAGCTGCTCCTCATGCGTCGGCGCTCGGGGCGACTCCTGGCCGCCATGGCCGTCTCGCCCCTGCTCTATCTCGTCACCTTCGGCCATGGCGTGGGGCGCTTCGTGGACGTGGATGGCCTGGGTTATGCCGCCTTCCTGTTGCCGGGCCTGGCCGCCATGAGTGCCATGACCCAGGCCTTCGCCCTGGCCAGCGACATCAACATCGCCCGGTTTTATTGGCGCATCTTCGAGGAAATCCAGGCCTCGCCCGTTTCGCCGGCCGCCTATGTCCTGGGCGAGATGCTGGCCGGCCTGCTCCGGGGGGTGGCCGGGGCGGCCATGGTCATGCTGCTCGGGCTGGCCTTTGGCCTGTGCGGACGGCTCGGCCCGGTTTTCTGGCTGGCCGTGGCCCTCAACGCCTTCTTTTTCGCCAACACCGCCGTGGCCGTGGCCATGTGCGTGCGCTCCCACGGCGACCAGGCCCTGCTCTCCAACTTCGTCATCACGCCCATGGCCTTTCTCGGCGGCACGTTTTTCCCCGTGGACCGCTTGCCGGCCTGGGCCAGACTGGCCGTGGACTGCATTCCGCTGACCCACGCCTCCCGCACCATCCGCCAAGCCTGGCTCGGCCAGCCCGTGGACGCCTGGCGCCTCGTTTTGTTGGCCGCCATGGGCCTTTTGGCCCTCACCATCGCCGTCACCCTGACCCGCCGCGCCATCGATTAGGAGCAAGCCGCCGTGCCCTGCCCAACGCCCTCTGCCGGCCATTGTGTCACACGAAATAGGAAGAGATATACTCATCTCGCGCCAGCATTTTTTCATCATATCCGTCTCTTTCTGGGGCTGCTGTGCCTCCTGACCGCTGTCCCGGTCCAGGCCCGTACGGTCACGGACTGTCTGGGGCGCGCCGTCACCGTGCCGGACAGGGTGGAACGCCTCGTGGTCCTCAGCCGCGACATGCTGGAACTCGTACGGGCGGTCGGGGCCATGTCCCGGGTGGTCGGCGTGAGCGACACCCTGCGCCGCGATCCCGCCTTCTGGTCGGAGCTGCGCGACGTGCCCGTGGTCGGGCGCTGGAACGACCCGGATTACGAGGCCATCGCCAGGCTCGCCCCGGACGTGCTGCTCGCCTACGGCCGCTATCCCGACCCCGAGGCCGAAACCAAGCTCGGCGCGGCCGGCATTCCGGTGCTGCGCCTGGAAGTGCATCTGCTCTCCGGGTTCGACGCCACGGCCCGGACCGTGGGCGCGGTGCTCGGCCGGGAAGCGGCCATGGAAACGCTGCTTGCCTGGCGAGCCGACAAATTCGCCCGACTGGCCGCTTGCCAGCGCCAGGCCCGGGAAACGCCCCTGGTCTATCTGGAGGGCTACCAGCGCCAGCAGGCCTGGGGACCCGGGACCTCGGGCGACGAGAGCCTGGCCGTGGCCGGGGGCCGCAACCTGGCCGCCGGGCTGGCCACGAGCTACGGCGAGGTGAGCCCGGAATGGGTGCTGGCCGGCGCGCCCGAGGCCGTCATCAAGATCACGCCCCTGCCCGGTCGCTACGAGGACCGCGACGGGACCGCCCTGGCCGCCGAAGTCCGGGGGCTGACCGAACGCCCCGGGTTTGGCGCCCTGGCCGCCGTGGGCCAGGGACGGGTGTACGTCCTGGCCTCGGATGTCCACGGCGGCCCCCGGGCTCCGGTCGGGGCCGGCTACGAGGCCCGCTGGCTCCATCCCGGCCAGTGCCTGGACATCGATCCCCCGGCCTGGAACCGGGAATACCTGGAGCGTTTCCAGCACGTGCCCTTTCAGGGCGCCTATGCCTGGCCGCTGCCGGCCTCGGGAAACGGCTCATGAACGGCCCGGAGCTTTCCGAGGCCCAGACCCCTTCGGGGTGCGACCCGGCCCACGACCTGGCCGCGGACTGGCACCGGCTCCTTGACGACCAGCGCCGCACCCACCGACGCCGGTGGTGGTGGCTGGCCGGTTTGAGCGTGCTGGCCGTAGCCGGGTTGCTCGCGAGCCTTGGCTGGGGACCATCGGGCTTTGATGTCGGCCAACTCCTCTCCGGGCTCCTCGGCCGGGAAGCCACCAACACGGCCATGATCCGGGCCATGCGCCTGCCGCGTCTGGCCATGGGCCTGCTCGCCGGCCTGGGGTTGGGCCTGGCCGGTTGCCTGGCCCAGGCCGTGCTCCGCAATCCCCTGGCCTCCCCCTTCACCTTGGGCATCTCCTCGGGCGGGGCCTTCGGCGCGGCCGCGGCCATGCTGCTGTGGCCGGCCAAGGCCCTGGCCGTGCCGGCACTGGCCATCCTTTTTTCCCTGCTCACGGCCTCGGTCTCCCTGGGCGTCAGCCGCATCCGGGGCGCGGCCACCGAAACCCTCATCCTGGCCGGGGTGGCCATCATGTTCCTTTTTTCCGCCCTGACCTCGTTTATCCAGTACATGGCCCCGCAGATGGACCTGCACCGCATCGTGTTCTGGTCCTTCGGCAGCCTGTCCAAGGCCGGCTGGCCCGAAATCGGCGTGGCCGCGCTGCTGATCGTGCCGACCGTGCCCTGGCTGTTGCGCCGGGCCCCGGACCTGGACCTTCTCGTGTGCGGCGACGAGACCGCCGCGAGCCTCGGCGTGGATACGGCCCGGCTGCGTCGCACGAGCATCGCGGTCATGTCCGCGATCACGGCCGGAGCCATCTGTTTCTGCGGGGTCATCGGCTTCATCGGGCTGGTCGCACCCCACATGGCCCGCCTGGCCGTGGGCGGACAGCACCGGCTGCTGCTGCCCGCCTCGGGCCTGCTCGGCATGGCGTTGGTCATCCTGGCCGATCTGGCCGGCCGGACGATCCTGGCCCCGCTCGTCATTCCGGTCGGCATCATGACCGCCTTTTTGGGGGTCCCGTTTTTTTTCTGGCTGCTCGTGCGCCACTGCCGGAGGCTCGCATGATCCTCGCGGCCGAAGGCGTATCCTTTTCCAGACGGCAGCGCGCCGTGCTCACGGACGTGGACTGCGTGCTGACCCCGGGACGACTGCTGGTCGTGGCCGGTCCCAACGGCGTGGGCAAGACCACGCTGCTGCGCTTGCTCCTCGGACTTTTGCCGCCCGATGGTGGCCGCGTACGCCTGGACGGACGCGACCTGGCCGCCTGGGACCGCCGGGATCTGGCCCGGGCCCTGGCCTACGTGCCCCAGGGCGGACCGCTCCCCCGGGCCATGACCGTTTTCGAGGCCGTGCTGCTCGGCCGGCGCCCGCATCTCGCCTGGCGCCCGGGGCCGGACGACCTCGAATGCTGCGCCAGGACCCTGTGCCGCCTGGGCCTGGCCGACCTGGCCGATCGGGAAATCACCGCCCTTTCCGGCGGACAGCTCCAAAAGGTCTGCATTGCCCGGGCCTTGGCCCAGCACACACCCTGCCTGCTTCTCGACGAGCCCACGGCCAGCCTGGATCTGCGCCACCAGCTGGAAGTCATGGCCCTGCTGCGCGCCCTGGCCCGGGACGAAGGCAAGGCCGTGTTGGCCAGCCTGCACGACATCAACCTGGCCCGGCGCTTTGCCGACGATGTGCTGCTTTTGGCGCCGGGCCGGGTGCACGGCTTCGGTCCGCCGGAAACCGTGCTGACCGAACAGGCCCTGCGCCGGGTGTACGGCGTGGAGGTCCTGCGCCTGGAAGGCGACGGGATGACCGGGTTTTTCCCGATCGGCCCGAGTCAATAACGGACGAGGAGGACAGGGGGAATGGAGGGGAAACACGTATGGGCGAGCCTGGGGCTTGTCCTGGTCCTGGCCGGGGGGCAACCCGGTTGGGTCCGGGCCCAGGCGAGCGCCACCGATGACGCGGAGACGACCGCGACCGAAACAGCCACGGACAAGGCGCGCTCCGGCCAAAGCCAAGGCACGCACCAGATGACCGACGTGGTGGTCACGGCCACCCGCACCGAAGTCGAGGCGGACAAGGCCCCGGCAAGCGTCAGCATCATCACCCGGGAGGAGATGGAGCGGCAAAACATGCGCACGGCCGACGACGCCCTGCGCTACGAGGCAGGAGTCTACACCCGGCGCGGCCGGGGCGTGCAGGACCCCGCGGCCAGTTCCACGGTCAGCATGCGCGGCCTGGCCCAGGCCAAGCGCACGCTGATCCTGGTGGACGGCATTCCGTTCAACGACGGCTACTCCTCGGGCGTGACCTGGAGTTCTATTCCCGTGGATTCCATCGAGCGCATCGAGGTCATCCGGGGACCGGGCTCGGCGCTCTACGGCGGCAATGCCATGGGCGGCGTCATCAACATCATCCTGCGCGTGCCCATGAAGACCGAGGCCATGGTCCGGGGCGGCATCGGCGGAGGCTACTCCCATGGCGCCGGCACGAACACCTCCCTGACCAATGTCCGCTGGGGCGCCAACGCCGGCACGCGCCTGGAGGACAAGGCCTCCCTGTACGCCGGCTACGAAGGGGAAGCGACCTCGGGCTATCCGTCCTCGCCCGTGGTCAAATCCGCCACCACCGCCGGCACGGGCCTTCTTTCCGGCGGCTATCCCACCCAAAGCGCCAGCGGCACGCCGAGCTGGATCGTCGGCAATTCCGGCAACAATTCCGGCCAGCGCCAAGCCACCAATGCGCTCATCGCCTATGACCTGACCGACACGTCCCGGCTGCGGGGCGACGTGCTCTACGGCTACCATTATTACGACTACGGCACGCCCCAATCCTATGTGGGAGGATTCGCCGGCACGGTGTCGGCCTATCCCGGCACCCGGACCGGCTCCCTGGCCGCCGGCAATTTCCTGGCCGGCATGGGCGAAACCGACGACCTGCGCTTGAGCCTGGCCTACGACGGCATGCCGACCGACTTCTGGCGCATCAAGACCTCCATCGCCTATTTCCGGGAGTTCAACCGCTATACCTCGCCCACGTCCTCTTCGACCAAGGGCTATGACGACGCTCCGGGGACCTTGTCCAACAACAACCGGGATTCGTTTTTCCTGGAACTGCAAAACGACTTCAACCTGACCGCGACCAACACCCTGACCGTGGGCGGCGGACTGCGCGCCAACGCCGTCTCCCTGACCACGGACAACCTGGCCTCTTACCGCTCCTGGGCCTCGGTCATCGGCGGGTCGGACGAAAGTTCGGGCCAGTCCAACAACTGGGCGGCCTATATCCAGGACGAGTGGCGTCTGCCTGGCAAAGTCACCCTCTACGGCGGGGCGCGCCTGGACTACTGGGTGACCTTCAACGGCCGCTCGGGCAACGTGGGCAACGTCCAGTCCATCCCCAGCAGCGACCGGGCCGAGATCTCGCCCCGGATCGCGGCGGTGTGGAATCCGCTCGACGACACCTATCTGCGCGGCGGCATCTCCAAGGGCTTTCGCGCCCCCAACCTCTACGAAATGCTGCGCTCCTGGACCTCGGCCGGCACCAGTCCCACCACCTATCTGCCCAACCCCAACCTCAAGCCCGAGACCTTGTGGACGTATGAAATCGGCCTGACCCAGTATTTCTGGAACCGACGGATCAAACTCGGTGCGGCCGCCTTTCACACCGATTTTTACGACTACATCGACTCGGTCAACATCTCGAACAACGTCAAGCGCCAGGAAAATATCGGCAAACTCGAAATAAACGGCCTCGAATTCGAGGCCAAGGTGCGGCCCTGGGACTTTATCACCGTCTGGGGCAACCTCACCTTGAACGACCCCAAGATCACAAGCTTCGACCGCTATCCCCAATACAACGGCAAGTACCTGCCAAGCGTGCCCCTCACCCAGGCCAACCTGGGCGCGGACCTCACCTGGCGGCAGTTCACGGCCAACCTCTCCGGCAACTACGCCGGCCGAGTCTATGCCAACAGCAACAACAACGATGTGCAAAACGTCTACGGCGGCAACACCTGCCGCTGGCTGTGGGACGCCAAGGTGACCTACTCGCCGACCAAGTACATGGACCTCGCCGTGTCGGTCCAAAACATCTTCGACGAACAGTACTACCAGTACTACCTCGGCTCCCCGCGCACCTACATGGTGGAGATGAAGTTCAAATATTGAGGCAGGGTGGGAGTTGTAGGAACGCCTCCGGCGGCCGGGGGACACGGTCCCCCGGACCCCAGGGAACGGAAAGAACCCAGGCCGCCGGAGGCGCACCCCCAACACAACCCACCCGTCCCATTCCAACAGGAGTCGCCATGCGTATCACCGCCATTTTCTGGCAGTCCCACGTGACCATGCTGGCCAGGGCCGCCGCGAGCGTTCCCGAGGTCACGTTGGACCTGTTCGCTTCCAAGACCCTGGACGAGGACCCGGAGCAATTCGCGGCCATGGCCGCGAGCCTGGCCCGGGCCGAGGCGGTTGTCCTCTACCGCTCGGGCGAAACGGTCTGGTCGCGCATCGAACCGCTCCTGGCCACGGTGCCGGACGGGATACCGGTCATCTGCCTGAGCCACGACCCGTCCCTGTGGGCCCAGTCCACGGTGCCGCTGGCCGTGGTACGCCGCTGCTATGACTATGTGGTCTACGGCGGCCGGGACAATTTCGCCGCCCTGCTGCGGGCCGTGGAGGGCCTCGCCCGGGGAACGGATTTCGCGGACGCGTCCGAGCCCGTACGCCAGCCCTGGGAAGGCCTGTGGCACCCCCGGGCACCCGAGCCTTTTTTCCCGGACCGGGAACGCTTCGATGCCTGGCAGGCGGACGATCTGGCCAGCCGGGGCCTTGGCGACGCGCCCCGGGTGGGCATGCTTTTTTCGCGCCACTACTGGGTCAACGACAACGCCGCCCCGGAAGCGGCCATCATCGCGGCCCTGGAAGCCGAAGGCCTGGCCGTGGTGCCGCTTTTTTCCCACGGCGTGCGCGATGCCAACATCGGCAACCGGGGGAGCCTGGAAGCGGCCCGAGCCGCCTTCGCCCCAACGCCCGGACGCCGGCCCATCGAGGCCCTGGTCAAGCTGTCCACCTTTTTCCTCGGCCAGGAAGCCGGCTCCGGGTCCGATGCCCAGGCCGCCGGCGGCGTGGCCCTGTTCACGGACTTCGACGTGCCGGTGTTCCAGCCCGTGGTGTCGAGTTCCCGCTCCATCACCGCCTGGCGGGACGATCCCCAGGGCCTGGGGCCCGAGATCGCCTGGATGGTGGCCATGCCGGAATTCGAGGGCGTCATCGAGCCGTTGTTCGTGGGCGGGGTAAGCCGGGACGAGGGTTGCGGCACGACCGCGGCCATCGAGCAACGCCAGCCCGAGCCCGAACGGTGCCGCCGTCTGGCCAAGCGCGTGGCCCGCTGGGTCGAACTGCGGCGGGTTCCCGTGGAAAAGCGGAAGGTTGCCTTCATTTTGCACAACAACCCCTGCGCCTCGGTGGAGGCCTCGGTCGGCGGCGCGGCCAAGCTCGATTCCCTGGAATCCGTGGCCCGCATCCTGGCCGCCCTGGACAAGGCCGGGTATGCCGTGCGGGTCCCGGACTCGGGCAAGGCACTCATCGACGACATCATGGCCAAAAAGGCCGTATCGGAATTCCGCTGGACCACCGTGGACGAGATCGTGGCCAAGGGCGGCGCCCTGGACCTGCTCTCCCTGGATCGCTACCAGGCCTGGTGGGACGATTTCCCGGCGAGCGTGCGCCAGTGGGTACGCGAGGCCTGGGGCGATCCTCCCGGCCAGGAAAAGGACGGCGTACCGCCGGCCATGGTCTACCAGGGGAGCATCGTCATCTCCGGGGTCGACTACGGCAACGCCGTGATCCTGGTCCAGCCCAAGCGGGGCTGCGCCGGAGCGCGCTGCGACGGCCAGGTGTGCAAGATCCTGCACGATCCCGAAATCCCGCCGCCGCACCAGTACCTGGCCACCTACCGCTGGATCGAGCAGGCCTTCGGCGCCCATGTGCTCGTCCATGTGGGCACCCACGGCAACCTGGAGTTTCTGCCCGGGAAAAACCTGGGGCTTTCGCCGGACTGCCTGCCCGACGTGGCCCTGCACGAGCTGCCCCACCTCTACATCTACAACTGCGACAACCCGCCCGAAGGCACCGTGGCCAAGCGCCGGGGCTGCGCCACTCTCGTGGACCACATGCAGACGGCCATGACCCACGGCGGCCTCTACCAGGGTCTGGAAGAGCTTGATCAGCTCCTGGCCCAGTACGAACAGGCCAAAATCGCGGACAAGGCCCGGGCCCACGCCCTGGAGCACCTCATCTGCGGCGCCATCCGCCAGTCCAACCTGGACAAGGAGCTGCACCTCGACCCGACCCGAAACGAGCACAACCAGGATTTCCCGAGCCTTGTCCGGGGCGCCCACGAGGCCCTGTCGCGCATCCGCAACACGCTGATTCAGGACGGCATGCACGTCTTCGACGACATCCCGGCCGGGGCGCGCCGGGCCGATCTGCTCTACGCCATCCTGCGCCACGACGGCGGCGAGGACTGGACCCTGCGCAAGACCTTATGCCGGGCCATGGGTCTGGAACTGGCCGACCTGCTGGCCGACCAGGGCGCGGTGGCGGACCGCTTCGCCACAAGCCACGGCCGGCTGCTGGAAGAGCTTGACGGCCTGGGCAAGGCCCTTGCCCAGGCCGTCATCGAACGCCCCGAGGCCATGACCGGCGCCGGGTTCCGCGCCCTGGCCGGAGAACTGCTCGACGCGCATCTGGTGTGCCCGGAGGTGCTGCCCCGGCTGGACGCCGTGCGCGACCGGGCCGTTCGCATCAACCACCGCATCGAGGCCTCCCGGGAGATGGAGGCGTTTTGCGGCGGCTGCGCCGGCGGGCATATCCCGGCCGGGCCGTCCGGGGTCATGACCCGGGGCCGGGAGGACATCCTGCCCACGGGGCGCAACTTCTATTCCCTGGACCCGCGCCGGGTGCCGACCAAGGCCGCGGCCATGGTCGGCCGGGCCCTGGCCGAGGCGCTGCTGGCCAAGCATCTGCGCGAGGAAGGCCGCTATCCGCGCAACGTAGCCCTGTACTGGCTGGCCAACGACATCATGTGGGCCGACGGCGAGGCCTTGGGGCAGATGTTCCATCTGCTCGGGGTGCGGCCCTGCTGGGGCGGTGACGGCCGGGTGTCGGACTTCGCCGTCGTCCCCCTGGCCGAGCTTGGCCGACCGCGCATCGACCTGACCGTGCGGGCCTCGGGGCTCATACGCGACAACTTCCCGGACCGCCTCGAACTGCTCGACGCGGCCATCCGGGCCGTGGCCGGCCTGGACGAACCGGTGGAGGACAATTTCGTGCGCGCCCACACCCTTGAGAAACTGCGACGTGAAGGCGCCCGCGAAACCGATGCCGACGCCCTGCGCCGGGCGAGCCTGCGCATTTTCGGCTCGCGCCCGGGCACCTACCAGGCCGGCGTGAACCTGGCCATTTACGCCTCGGCCTGGAAGACCGAGGCCGACCTGTCGGACATTTTCCTGCACTGGAACGGCTATGCCTACGGCCAGGGCGCCTACGGCACCAAGGCCGTGCGCGAACTGGCCGAGAGCCTGCGCACCGTGGAGGTCACCACCAACAAGGTCATCTCCGACGAGCACGATCTGCTCGGCTGCTGTTCCTATTTCGGCACCCACGGCGGACTGACCGCCGCGGCCCGGCATCTCTCGGGGCGCGAGGTCAAGACCTACTACGGCGACACCCGGGAACCCGAGCACGTGGAAGTGCGCGATTTGGCCGACGAAGTCCGGCGCGTGGTGCGCACCAAGCTCCTGCACCCGGCCTGGATCGAGGGCATGAAGCGCCACGGCTACAAGGGCGCCGGGGACATCTCCAAGCGGGTCGGCCGGGTCTACGGCTGGGAAGCGGCCACGGGCGAAGTGGACGACTGGATCTTCGACGACATCACCCGCACCTTTGTCATGGACGAGGCCAACCGGGCCTTTTTCGAGGAACACAACCCCTGGGCCCTGGAGGAAATCGGTCGGCGACTGCTCGAAGCGGCCAATCGCGGCCTGTGGCAGGCCGATCCCGAGGTTCTCGCCGCGCTCAAGGAGCACAGCCTGGAAATCGAGGGCTGGATCGAGGAGCGCCTGGGCGAAAGTGCCGGAGAATTCCAGGGCGGGACCGTGGACATCCGCACGGCCGACGACGTGGCGCACTGGCGCGAGGCGTTGGCTGCCATGCGCGCGGAACTCACCCCCACCACCGAGGAGCGGTCATGACCACCCGTCCGGTTTTTCCCTTCACTGCCCTCGTGGGCCAGGAGCCCATGAAGCTGGCTTTGCTGCTGAATGTCGTCTCACCGGCCGTGGGCGGCGTGCTCATCCGGGGCGAAAAGGGCACGGCCAAATCCACGGCCGCCCGGGCCCTGGCCAGGCTGCTGCCGGACATGACCGTGGTCGCCGGCTGCCGGTTTTCCTGCGATCCCGACGATCCGGCGCGACTCTGCCCGGAATGCCGGGAACGTCTCGCCGCCGGCCAGGACCTGCCCCGGGCCTCGGTTCCGTCCCGACTGGTCGATTTGCCGGTCGGCGCCACCGAGGACCGGCTCGTCGGCTCCCTGGACCTCGAAACCGCCATCCGCGACGGCAAGCGCCGGTTCGAACCCGGCGTGCTGGCCCGGGCCAACCGGGCCGTGCTCTACGTCGACGAGGTCAATCTCCTCGACGACCACATCGTTGACGCGCTCCTCGACGCCGCCGCCATGGGCGTCAACACCGTGGAGCGCGAGGGCGTGTCGTTTTCCCACCCGGCCCGGTTCGTGCTGGTCGGCACCATGAACCCCGAGGAAGGGGAATTGCGGCCCCAACTGCTGGACCGGTTCGGGCTGTGCGTGGAAGTGGCCGGCATGGCCGAACCCGAACAACGCGTGGAGGTGGTCCGGCGGCTGATGGCCTTCGAGGCCGATCCCGAGGCCTTTGTCACCTCGCACGCCGCCGCGGAGCGCGCCCTGGGCGAGCGACTGGTCGCGGCCCGGGAACGGTTGCCCCGGGTCACGGTGGACGACGCGCTGCTCACCGACATCGCCCGCCTGTCCATTGCCCTCGACGTGGACGGGCACCGGGCCGATCTGGTCATGATGCGCGCGGCCAAGGCCCTGGCCGCCCTGGAGGGGCGCGAGACGGTCGTCCAGGAGGACCTGCGCCGGGCCGCAGGCCTGGCCCTGCCCCACCGCATGCGCCGCAAGCCCTTCGAGGCCGTGGGCGTCGATCCCGAAGTCGTGACCTCCATCCTGGGGAGCCCGGCATGAATGGCAGGCGCAACCCCTGGAGCGCCACGGTCGTTTTCCCGTTCACGGCCGTGGCCGGACAGGCCGAGGCCAGGCTGGCCCTGACCCTGGCCGTGATCTGCCCGGGGCTTGGCGGCGTGCTCCTGTCCGGGGAAAAGGGCACGGCCAAGTCCACCTTGGCCCGGGGGCTGGCCGGGCTGCTGCCCGATCTCGGACTTTCCGGGAATTTCGTCGACCTGCCCGTGACCGTGGGCGAGGACCGGCTGGCCGGGTGTATCGACCTGGAGCAGGCCGTGGCCGCCGGCCGGGTGGTCTGCCAGCCCGGACTGCTCGCCCAGGCCGACGGCGGGGTTCTCTACGTCGACGAGGTCAACCTGCTCCCCGACCATGTGGCGGACATGCTCCTCGACGCGGCGGCCACGGGCCGCTACCGGCTGGAACGCGAGGGACTTTCCGCCTGGGTGGCGTGCGCCTGCCTCCTTATCGGCAGCATGAACCCCGAGGAAGGGGCGTTGCGGCCGCAGCTTTTGGACCGGTTCGGGCTGTGCGTGGACGTGGCGGCCATCCGGGACGTGGCCGGCCGGGTGGGGCTGTTGCGCGATCTGGAAGCCTTCGAGACCGATCCCCGGGCCTTTGTCGCCGCCAGGCTCCGGGATCGGGAAACCTGGACCCGGCGGGCGGCCCGGGCCAGGCAACTCTATCCGGTGGTGGGCCTGACCGGATCGGCACGAGAGCACATCGGGCACCTTGCCGCCAAGGCCCAGTGCGCCGGCCAGCGGGCGGAGATCCTGCTGTCCCGCGCGGCCCGGGCCCTGGCCGCCTGGGAAAACCGGGCCGATGCCGCTCCCGGCGACGTGGACGCCGTGGCCGAACTGGTCCTGCGCCACCGCCGCCGGGCCGCGCCGCCGCCGCCCGAGTCGCACCAGGAGCCACCGAAGCCGGACCAGTCCGAGAAGCCCAGCCCGCCCGAGCAGGCGCCCGAGCCGCAGCACTCGAACCCGGCCGGCCAAACGCCCCAAACCGGTCAGACGCCGGGTCCCGAAGAAACCTCCGGCCAGGAGGACGCTGGCCCTGACCAGGGCGCGGCCTCGCCGGCCGCCGGCAAGGAGGAGGTCTTTGCCGTGGGCGAGCCGTTCCGGCTACGGCCGATCCGCCTGCGCCGGGACCGGTTGCGGCGCAAGGCCGGTGCCGGGCGCCGGGCCCCGACCCGGACCTGGCAATGCCAGGGGCGCGGGGTCGGCGCCCGGCCGGCCGCGAAAATCCGCGATCTGGCCCTGGACGCCACCCTGCGCGCGGCCGCGCCCCACCAGCCCGACCGTCGCGCCCAAAGCTCCGTCGGACCGGCCGTGCGCATCCGGCCGGATGACCTGCGCGACCGGATTCGGGAAAAACGCCAAGGCACGCTCATCGTCCTGGTGGTGGACGCGAGTTCCTCCATGGGCGCAAGCCAGCGCATGACCGAGGCCAAGGGCGCGGTCCTGTCGTTTTTGCTCGACGCCTACCAGAAACGGGACCGCATCGCCTTCGTGGCCTTTCGCGGCGACGGGGCCAGCCTGCTTTTGCCGCCCACGGGCAGTCCGGAGCGCGCCTATCGCCTCTTGGAGGAGCTGCCGACCGGGGGCAAGACCCCCCTGGCCCACGGCCTTTTCGCCGGCTACCGCTGCATCGAGACCGAACTGCGCAAAAATCCGGCCACCCTGGCCCTGCTCGTGGTCATTTCCGACGGCCGCACCAATGTGCCCTTCCGAACGGGCAAGCCCCTGGCCGAAGCCCTGGACATGGCGGCGCGCATCGCCCAGGACAACCGCGTGAAAAGCTTTGTCGTGGACACCGAACCCGACCACCTTAACGCCCTGGGCCTAGCCGCCCGTCTGGCCACGGTCCTGGCGGCCGCGCACGTCAAAATCGCGGACCTGCGCGCCGAAGGCCTGCTGCACTTGCTGCGGCATCCCCAAACCGCCCCGGCAATCGCACAACCACCCCGCACCGTCTGATCGCCCGACCGCGCCCAGCCTGGCACGCTTTGAGGCTGGGCGCATCCGGACCGGCGACGCGCCGCATCGCCACGCTTGGCTCCATATCACCGTTGCGCCTGTGACCGCCGCTCCCAAGCCGGGAGTCGCGCGTGTCTGCGCTGCATCCCTCTGCGAACGCAGCGCGCCTGGTGCAAAACCACCCCGACGACTGAATCACCATTCTTACAAAAGCAGTGACTGCACTACACATGCATTAACACGCGCAATATTCTATTCGTGACAGTATTGCAAAACGTTACATCCACTGCTAGTTTTACAAATATGAAAATATTAATAAGCTAATATTGTAGTGCAGCAATACAATACAGCATTCCTGTATGCAGTAAAAGCTCCGTCTCGATAGACAGACGAAGTTCCAAACATCAGTGGTCCTGGCCCGATTTTGCCCCCTACAGGCGTTTCGGGGTCTCCACTGTGTGAACCTTTAACTCATGCCGCATGGCGCTTCCGATACCCATGTCCACACCCCCCACCCCTGCCGACGCTTCCCCAAGTCACGACCAAGACGTGCTGGAAGGAAGCCTCGCCCAGCTGTTTGCAACCGTCCCCCAGGGACGGTTTTTGCTGGCCGCCCTGGGCCTCGACGCCCTGGTCAACCCCAAGGATCTGGAGACCGTGGCCGCGTTCCTGTCCGTGGGCGAAGTCCTGGAAAAATTACAGGCCGATCCCCAGGCCTTCCTGGCCCAGCTCGCCGCCCAGGCCGGACAGGTCTGGAACCCAGTGCCCGACGGCTCGGGTCCGTGCCTGGAGGCCAATGTCCCCTGCGCCCTCAAGGCGCCGCTCGAAATCGCCTTCCAGACCGCCGTGGCCGCCCAGGCCCAGGCCACCGGCGCCACCGTGGCCGTGACCGTCCAATCCGAAAACGAGGCCTCCATCTCCAATCAGGGAGACAGCATCGACTCCCTGGACGCCATCCCCGCCCTGACCATGGCCGCCGGCTACAACAGCCTGCTCGACCACACCTTCCAGAAGCGCTGGGTCACGGCCGAGCACTTCGCGCCCCGGCCCTGGCCGCAGGTCAACGACCGGCTGGCCCCTTACGGTTTCGCCGATCCGCTCGGGCTTTACCGGGCCATCGGCGTCAACGTGTTCGTTTTTGTCGCCGATCCCGCGCGCCTTGCCGGCCGGCCCGTACCCGATTCCTGGGAGGCGCTGCTGTCGGACGCCTTCGTCCAGGACGTGGTGGTGTGCGGCTCCGGGGACAAGGCCAGCGGCTCGCTCATGCTCCACGTCCAAGCGCACTTCGGCGCGGACGGCGTGCGCCGCCTCGGACGCGGGGTCAAGGCCGGCCGGCATCCCTCCCAGGTCATCAAGCACCTGGGCACGGGCAAGCCCGACTGCCCGGCCGTGGCGGTCATGCCCTATTTCTTCGCTCGCCTGGCCAGCCTGCGCAATCCGGCCGTGGTGGTCTGGCCCCGGGACGGGGCCGCGGCCATGCCGTTTTTCCTGCTGGTCAAACGCCAGGCGAAGGACGCCACCGCGGCCTTTGCCGCCCATCTGGAAGGTCCCGAAGTCGGCCAGATCTGTTCCGGGGCGTTTTTCCCGTCCCTGCACCCGGACGTGCCCTGCCCCCTGCCGGACGAGGCCCGACTGGCCTGGCTCGGCTGGGACACCATCCGCAACCACGATCTCGGGGAGCTGCGCCGCCAGGCCACCGAGGCCTTCGAGGCCGGCCGCCGGGAGGTCCGGTCGTGAGCAAACGGCTGGCCGTGGCCGGCTGGACCGGCCTGGTCTGCCTGCTCGTGGCGTCGGTCGGCATTTCCCTGTTCGTGGGCAAAATGTCGGTGGGGCCGGGTGAGATCGGCGAGCTGCTGCTCGGGCGTCTGGACGGACCGCGCCAGGCCCTGGTGGCCAACCTCGTCTGGGGCATCCGCTGGCCGCGCATCCTGGCCGCCCTGGCCTGCGGCGCCGCCCTGGCCGCTTCCGGAGCCGCCTACCAGGCGCTCCTCGTCAATCCCCTGGTCTCGCCGGGCATTCTCGGCGTGCTGGCCGGCGCCTCCTTTGGCGCCGCCCTGGCCTTGCTGTGGTCCTGGAGTCTGGCCGGGGTCCAGGCCATGGCTTTTGTCTGCGGTCTGGCCGCGGCCGGACTGGCTGTGCTGCTCGCGGTGTTCCAATCCCAAAAAGCCGTCACGGCCATCGTCCTCGGCGGCGTCATCAGCGCCGCCTTTTTTACGGCGCTGACCTCCCTGGTCAAATACGTGGCCGATCCCTACAACCAGCTGCCGGCCATCGTGTATTTCCTCATGGGCTCCCTAGCCCTGGTCGATGCCCGCACCGCCACCCTGGCCGCCGTGCCCATGCTGGCCTCGGTGCTGGGCCTGCTCGCCCTGGCCCGGCCCCTGGACGCCCTGGCCATGGGCGACGACGAGGCGGCCTGCCTGGGCGTGCCCGTGACCCGCATCCGCTACGGCGTCATCCTGCTGGCCACCCTGGCCTCGGCCCTGACCGTGGTCCTCGGCGGGGTGATCGGCTGGGTGGGGCTCATCGCCCCGCATCTGGCCCGGCGCCTGACCGGTCCGGCCCTCACCCGGCTGCTGCCGGCCTCGGCCCTGTTCGGCGCCGCCTATCTCGTGGTCATGGACACCCTGGCCCGGACCGCCTTTCCGGTGGAAGCCCCGGTCGGCATCCTGACCGCCCTGTGCGGCATCCCCTGTTTCGCTGTGCTCCTGCGTTCCCGGCGCGGCGGTTTCGCATGACGCCCCTCTATGAACTGGAAAAGGTCCGGGTCGCCTACCAGGGCCGCACCGTCCTGCGCGATGTGTCCCTGACCATTGCCGCGGGTGGGGTCACGGCCCTGCTCGGCCCCAACGGTTCCGGCAAGACCACCCTGCTCAAGCTGCTGCTCGGGTTGCTCACACCCGCCTCCGGCACGGTGCGGTTCCAGGGGCGCGACCTGACCCGTACGTCCCGGCGCGAACTCGGCCGGCAGGTGGCCTACCTGCCCCAGAACCACCGACCGGTCTTTCCCTATACCGTGGAAGAGGTGGCCATGCTCGGGCATCTGCCCCGGCGCGGCCTTTTTGCCCCCTACACCCGGGAGGACCGGCAGCGCGGCCGGGATTGCCTGGAGGCCCTGGGCCTCTCGGACCTGGCCCAGCGCCCCTATACCGAAATCAGCGGCGGCGAGCGCCAACTCACCCTGCTCGCCCGGGCCCTGGTCCAGGGCGCGGCGGTCCATGTCCTGGACGAGCCGGAAAGCGCCCTGGATTTCGGCAACCAGCAGCGTCTGCTCGGCCGCATCGCCGCCCTGGCCGGCCAGGGCCGGACCTGCGTCTTTTCCACCCATATGCCCGATCACGCCTTGGCCGTGGCCGACCGGGTCGTGCTCCTCGCCGGGGGCACGATCCTGGCCGCCGGGGAAACGGCCTCGGTGATCACGGCCGAACATCTGGCCGCCATGTACGCCATTCCGGTCAGGCTGGCCCACGTTGCGGAAGGCTGGCGGGTGATCCCGCCGGCATTGGTCAAACCGGCAAGCAAGAGGGGAGTCATGAAATGAGGCAATCACGCATCGTATCGGCCGCGCTGGGCCTGGCCTGCCTGCTCGTTCCGGCCCTGGTCCTGGCCCAGGACCAGACCGGCACCACGAGCACCTATTCCTTGGGGGAAACCGTGGTCGTCGGGGAAAAGGCCCCCGGCCCCCTGCAGGAGGAAAAATCCCAACCCGCCACGGAAACCTCCCTGGATCAAGACGCCATCCGCACCTTCGGCGGTCCGGGCCAGACCAATCCCTACAAGGCCCTCAATCTGCTCCCCTCGGTCAATGCCGAAGGCACGGACCCCTACGGGCTGACCCAGGACCAGAACAACCTGCGCATCCGGGGCCAGGCCGGCCTGACCTACAACCGGCTCTCGCGCACCATCAACGGCCTGCCCCTCGGGGTTAATGTCGGCAACGGCAGCATGGGCAACTTTCTGGACATGGAAAACGTCTCGAACCTGAGCCTCGGCCGGGGTCCCATCGCCGCGGACAAGGGCTTTGGCTTCGGCAACTCCGCCGGCGCCGTGGACATGCAGATCCTGGCTCCGGCCGACAAGCTTGGTGTGAACCTGTCCCAACATTACGGCTCCTTCGGCTTTACCCGCACCTTCGGCCGGTTCGACCTCGGCGAACTCCCCAACGTCGGCACCCGGTTCTTCGGTTCGGCCTCCTACAGCCAGGACGACAAATGGCGCGGCACCGGCGGCACCCAGCGCACCAACCTCATGGCCGGCCTGGCCCAGCCCATGTTCTACGGCCATGTGCGCCTGGAAGCCTACGGACTCTACAACCAGTACCGCCAGGACGAATACCGCCCCCTGACCTATGATCAGTCCAAGAACCTCGGCAACTACCGGGGGTTCGACTTCAACAGCGGCCGCACCGGCGTCCCCACGGCCGATTTCGGCTACTACGGCTACAACTGGCAGCACGCCGACGAGTGGGCCGTGTTCGGCAAACTCGAAGCAGATCTCTGGTCCGGGGCCAAGGCGACCTTCAAGCCCTATTATGCCGGCGACTCCGGCGAACGCTATTTCACCAACATCACCACGACGCCCACGGCCAACTCCCTCAACGTCAACCGCACCAACTTCCAGGAAGGCCAGTTCGGTTTCGTGGCCGAGATCGAACAGAAATTCGATCCCTTCAAGTTCAAGGCCGGCTTCTGGCACCAGGACATCACGGTCTATCCGCCGCCGGTGGCCGGGCAGACGGCCTACCGGATCACGTCCACCGGCTACGTCTTCAAGGCCTGGAACATGCTCAACGAGGTGGGCGAGCGGATCTTTAACGCGCCCTACGTCCAGGCCAACGGCGATTTCGGCAAATTCCACGCAACGGGCGGCCTCAAATACCTGTCCGCCAACATGCCCTGGGTGAAAAGCTTCAGCGCCAAGGGCGTGCCCGACGTGTCCTATGACGACGCCTTCGCCTACAGCGCCGGTCAGCTTCCGGCCCGCAATACCAATTCGGCCGAAAAGACCGCCTGGCTGCCCAATTTCGGCCTCAGCTACGACCTGACCGACACCCTGACCCTGCGAGCCATGTACGGCCGCAACTACGCCTATCCCCTCCAGGGCCCCCTCTACAGCGTCTACTCCAACAACCAGGCCGCCTTCGCCGCCAAGGGCATCAGCCTGCAGCACCTGTGGAACGAGACCAAGCTCGAAACCTCGGACAACATCGATGTCGGCGCCCGCTACAACAACGGCACCTTCTCCGTGGCCCCGACCCTGTTTTACGCCTACTTCCACGACAAGCAGGTCTCGGCCTACGATCCGGCCATCGGCACGAGCTACCTGCAATCCGGCGCCGAAGCCCGGTCCTACGGCGCGGAACTCGAAGCGTCCTGGCGGGCCAGGCCCTGGCTGACCCTGTTCGGCGCCGCGTCCTACAACAGTTTCCAGTTCACCAAGAACATCCGCACCGCCCTCAACTCCAGCCTGGATGTCACCGGCAACCAGGTCCCGGACGTGCCCCAATGGATGGCCAAGCTCGGCGCCACCGTGACCTACGAAAAGTTCACGGGCACGGTCCTGTACCGCTACATCGACAGCCGCTACGGCGATGCCCAGAACAACGAATACGTCCGGCCCTACAACATCGTGGACCTCAACCTCAGCTACGATCTTCCCCCGGTCTTCCACAACAACGAGTGCAAACTGACCCTGGATATCCTCAACCTGTTCGACGAACGCTACATCGCCATCATCCGCGCCCCCTCGGATGACACCCAGACCGGCTCGGCCAGCTACTACCCCGGCGCGCCCCTGACCGTGGTGGGCGGCATCACGGTGAAGTTCTAGGGACAGGGGAGGGAACGCCTCCGGCGGCCAGGAGGGGGATCATCCCCCTCCTGGACCACCCCCCGCACGGAACAGCCCGGTCGGGAACGGACACGGAAGGAGACGGCATGCGCATACGAAGTTGGAGATACGGCGGCTGGATGGGTTGCTGGATGGTGACCTGTCTGGTCCTGATCGGGGCGGGCCAGGGCCAGGCCCGGCAAGTGGTGGACGGCTGCGGCCGCACCGTGGAGCTCCCGGACACCATCACCCGGGTGGTCACGGCCGGGGGCACCCCGTCCCTCAACGCCTTTTTGTGCGCCCTGGGCAAGGGTGACACCATCGTCAACGGCCTGCCCCAGGGCCTGCACGGCCGGCAATGGCAATTCCAGACCGTGTTCGCGCCCCAGGTGGCCACGGCGCCCGTGGTCGCGTCCATGGGGCCGGACTGGGCCCCGGATCTCGAAGCCTTGCAGGCCCTGCCCCACGATCTGGTGCTGGTGGCCTCGCGCGAGACCGCCAACCGGCTGGCCGCACGTGGTTTCCGGGCCTACTGCCTGACCTGGCGCGATCCGGATTCGGTGTTCACCACCCTGGACCTACTCGGCGACGTCATGGACGCCACGCCCCGGGCCGCCGCCCTCAAAACCGCCTTCACGGCCAACCTGGACCGCGTGGCCAAGGCCACGGCCGACATCCCGCCGGACAAGCGCGTCAAGGCCATCTACATCCGGGCCGGCACCATGATGATCCCCATGGTGTCCACGGCCCGCTTCCTCATCGAAAAGGCCGGCGGCCGCTATGCCGCCCCGGCCGACCTGTCCCTGGAGCATCCGCGCATCGGCTACGAGCAGTTGCTGGCCTGGGACCCCGATGTTTTGCTGGTGTTCAACCCCCGGGAAGTGGAGCAGGTCCTCGCGGACTCGCGGCTCGCCGGGTTGTCGGCGGTGCGGCGCAAGGCCGTGTACGCCGTGCCCTTCGGCATGCACGGGTTCACGCACTTCACGCCCGAACAGGCTCTGGCCGTGTTGTGGATGGGCAAGACGCTCTATCCCGAACGCTTCGCCGACCTGGATATGGTCGCCGAAACCCGCGCCTTTTACAGCCGATTTTGCGGCAAGGAGCTCTCCGACGCACAGGTGCGCCAAATCCTGCGACTCGATTGATCCGGGTCACGAAGGCATTTTCCCAAAGAAGAGGAAAAGGGTTGTCGCGGTGCAAAACCTTGCGCTATGGGAGGAGGTGCGCACAAACGGCTTGCTCCCGCGCCGAGGTGATGCCCCATGCAGGCTGCGACTCCTTCCAAAATCAGTTTTCGGGCTTGGCTGTTGTTGCTGTCCGCCTTCGCCTCCCTGCCGATGATCTTTTTTTCCGTGCTGTCCGTGTTTTTTTTGCTGGAAAGCGAACGCAACACGGAAAAGGACCAGCTGACCCGGACGGCGACAGCGCTGTCGAGCGCCCTTGACTCGCACCTGGCGGCCAGGGCCTCCATGCTCGTGGCCATGACCAACGGCGATGCGGCCCGCAACGGCGATTTGCATGCCCTGTACGCCCATGCCGTGCGCCTGGTGGCCGCCACCCCGGAACTGTTCGCCATCTCTCTGATCGACGGCGAAGGGAACATCCTGTTCAACACCATGCGCCCTTACGGCGAGGCACTGCCCCAAACCAACGACCCGGAAGCGGCCCGGCGCGTCATCGCGACCGGCCAACCCCAAGTGTCGTCCACCTTTGACGGAACCATCTCCCACCAGAAGGTGACATCCCTTGGCGTCGTCGTCCGGGTTCACGATCAGCCCCGGTACTGTCTGCGTGCCATCGTGCCCATAACCGAATTGGGCGCCATCCTCGCCCAACAGTACCTGCCCCAGGACTGGGGCGTGGTGCTGTTGGACGGCGACAAACCGGTCGTTGCCCGCCATCCCCTGGTGCTCCGAAAGGCCTCCCCGGGCGAGACAATCGCCCCCCCCGCCTCGGAGTTTCCCAATAAAAAACACAATAATGGCGAGGAACTCATCGAAATCGCTTTGGAAGATGTGGGCTCCTGGGGCTGGCGGGTGGCGGTCAGCGTCCCGGAAACCGCCTTTGTCCGGCCATTGCGCCTGCTGTTGCTGCAATTCGGGCTGGCAGGGCTGGTTTGCCTGCTCGCCAGCATTTTCGCCTCTTTTTGGCTCGCCCGTCGGCTCAGCCACGACATAAACGCCCTGGCCGAGGCTTCGAGCGCCCTGGCCACCGGCCACCCCAGCTTCGACGAGGGGACGATCATCCGGGAAATGGGCGAGGTTCGCGCCTGCCTGCTGGCGGCCAGGGACCGGGAAGAGCAAGCCCTGACCGATCCCTTGACCGGCATGCCTGCCCGGGCCCGATTCTGGGAACTGGCCGGAGAACTGGAGCGGCAAAGCCAAAACGACATGCACCTGGGACTGGCGGTCATGTTCATCGACCTCGACGGCTTCAAGCAGGTCAACGACCGGTACGGACACGACCGGGGGGACACGATCCTTGGCGCCGTGGCCGGGATCATCCGCGAAAGCGTGCGCAGCACCGACGTGACCGGTCGATTGGGTGGCGACGAATTCGCCGTGTGCCTGACCGCCCGTCGCGGACACCTCATCCCGGCGGCCAGTTCCATGGCCGAACGCATCGTCGGCAAGGTCCGGGAAATCGGCTACGGCATCGGTTGCAGCATCGGGGTCTCGGTGTGCGAAATCTGTTCGCCCGACCTCTCCCGCGCCCTGACCCTGGCCGACAAGGCCATGTACGAAGCCAAACGCCTGGGCAAGGACCGCTACGTCATCCACGAGGATACGACCGCCTGACCGGTCGCCCCGCCGGGACGCTCTCAAGGAATACGGCTTTTGCGGCGCCTCGTTTTCCGCTATTTTGTCTCCGGCCCCGAAACGCCCTAACCGCAACGCCGCAACCTGGTGCCTATGCGCAACAAAACGACCGTCTCCTTCCTGATGCTTCTCCTCATGGGACTCCTCGGCCTGGGCTGCCAGGCCACCGGCCGGGCCACGACCAGCGGCCTGACCGCCCCGCAAGCGACCTCACCCTTGGCCGGGTCCGAGCAAATCATCCTTGTGGTGACCGAGACCTGGGACGCCAACCAGGGCCGGTTGCGCCGCTTCGAACGGACGCCGGGCTGCGCCTGGCGGCCCGTGGGCAAGGAAATCCCCGTGAACGTGGGCCGCAATGGCCTGGGCTGGGGCCGGGGACTCCACGGCGACCAGCTTTCCCAGGCGCCGGTCAAGGCGGAAGGCGACGGACGGGCACCGGCCGGCGTGTTCGCCCTGCCCGGGGCCTTCGCCTACCAGCCTGCCGCGCTGTCCACTCCGCCCCGCGTCTCCGTCTACCCGCTCACGGACCACACCGTGTGCGTGGACACCACCACCTCCCGCTTCTACAACCGCACATTCGAGGAAACCGCGGCGCCCGCCAAGGACTGGAACAGCGAGGAACGCATGCTGCGACCGGACGGCCTGTACCGGTTCGGCCTCTTCGTCGACCACAACACGTCCGATACCAAGCCCGGAGCCGGCTCGTGCATCTTCATGCACCTGTGGCGCGGACCGGGGTCCCCCACGGCCGGCTGCACGTCCATGGCCGAACCGGACATGCTGATCATCCTGGCCTGGCTGGACGCGGGGAAAAAGCCGCTCCTCGTACAGCTGCCGCGCCCGGAACTGGCCCGGCTGGCCCAGGCCTGGGGCGCCCCGGAACTGGCGCAATGAGAAGGTGTGGGGAGTGAGGGGGAGAGAGGGAGGAAGAAAGCCTCCGGCGGCCAAAGGGCTTCGCCCTTTGGAATCCCATCAGTTTCAAGACGGTTCTGTCCTGGAACGGGCAGGAATCATAAACAAGGCGGGGCGGTGTGAGCCGCCCCGCCGAAAGTGCTAGAAGTCCTTTTTGAGGAACTTGGGCAGGAGGTTTTTGACGGCGGCCAGGGCCATTTTGCGGCGCAGTTTGCCGAGCTGCTCCTGGAGGGGAATCTCCTTGGGGCAGACGTCCTCACAACCGAGCAGGCCCATACAGCCGAAAATGCCCTCGTCCGTGCCGACGATGTCGAAATACTCCTTTTCCGTACGTTCGTCCCGAGGATCGAGGATGAAGCGCGCGATCCGGTTGAGCGCGACCGCACCCAGGAAATCCTCGCGCATGAGCGCCGTCCCACAGGCCGCCACGCAACAGCCGCACTCGATGCACCGGTCGAGCTCGTAAATCTGCTCGGCCAGCCCATTGTCCATGCGCTCTTCCTGGGCCGTCGGATCGAACGTCTTTTTCGTATGCACCCAGGACTCCACCTTCTGGTACATGCCCCGGAACCAGGTGCCGGTGTCGACCGACAGGTCGCCCACCAGCTTGAACACCGGCAGCGGCATCAAGGTAATCTCCTCGGGCAGGTCCTTGGTTTTCGTGTGGCAGGCCAGGCCCGGCCGGCCGTTTATGACCATGGCGCAGGCGCCGCAGATGCCGGCCCGGCAGCAAAAGTCGAACATCAACGTGGGGTCGATTTCTTCCCGGATGCGATTGAGCGCAATGAAAAGCGTCATGCGTTCGGTCTCGTCCAGCCGGAACGTGTCCATGTGCGGCTGCGAATCCGGGTCGACCGGATTGTAGCGGAATATATTGAAGGTCAGCATTCTGCCCATGTGCGTCACTCCTTGCGCTGTTATGCGATACCCTTTCCCCCCCTTTCAGGGGGTCCGGGGGGGATGATCCCCCCCGGCCGCCGGAGGCATCTTCCCTCCCCCTGCCCCTATCCCTCCATCGGGATGATCTTACCGCCGCCGTAGCCGCGGTCGCCGGGGGGGAGTTCGAAGACGGCGGTGGCCGGCTCGTAATCAAGGGTCGGTAGGGTATCGGCGCCCTTCCAGGTGGCCAGGGTGCGCCTGAGCCAATCGCGGTCGTTGCGGGCCGGGAAGTCCTCGCGGGTGTGGGCGCCGCGCGATTCGGTACGCTGAAGCGCCCCGTAGGCCACGCACAGGGCGAGCTTGACCATGCCTTCGATCTTGAGCGCCATGGTGAGCTCGGGATTGGCGCCCTTGCCATTGCTGCGCAGGCCGACCTGACGCGCGCGGCCGAGGATTTCCTGGAGTTCGTCCACGCAGGTCTGCAAGTCCGAGCCGTTGCGGAAGATACCCGCGCCCTTCATGATCGAGTCGAACATGGCGTTGCGGACCGTGTAGGGATTCTCGCGGCCCTTCCTACAGTCCACAAGATCGGCGATGCGGGACGTCTGCTTGCTCATGACATCGCGGATGGTGGCCGTGGAGAAGGTCGTTTCCGTGCCCTTGAGGAACTCCACGATCTTGCCGCCGATGATCATGCCGGCGACCACGGTCTCGGCGAGCGAATTGCCGCCCAGGCGGTTGAAACCGTGCATGTCCCAGCACGAGGCCTCGCCGGCCGCGAACAGGCCCTTCAGGCCGTAGGCCGCGCCGTCCTTATTGGTGCGCACGCCGCCCATGGAATAGTGCTGGGTCGGGCGCACCGGGATGAGCTGGTGGACCGGGTCGACGCCCAGGAACGACTGGCAGATCTCGTCCACCTCGCGCAGCTTGGTGCGGATGTGGTGCTCGCCGAGGTGGCGGATGTCGAGCCAGAGATGGTCGCCGTAGGGCGAGGGGACGCCAAGGCCCTTGCGCATGTGCTCGGTCATGCGGCGCGACACCACGTCGCGGGAGGCCAGTTCGGCCTTTTCCGGCTCGTAGTCGGGCATGAACCGGTATTCGTTCTTGTCGAGCAAGGTGCCGCCGTCACCCCGGCAGCCTTCGGTGACCAGGATGTCGGTCGGCACGATGCCGGTCGGGTGGAACTGCACGGCCTCCATGTTGCCGAGCGGCACCACGCCGGAATCCAGGGCGCAGATGAGCCCGCCGCCGTCGCAGATCACGGCGTTGGTGGACTCGCGGTAGATGCGGCCGAAACCGCCCGTGGCAATGAGCGTGGCCCGGGCCAGATACGCGGTCAGCTCGCCGGTTTTGAGGCAGCGGGCAATGGCGCCCATACAGGTGGACCCGTCGTGGATCAGGGCGATGGCCTCGACCTTGTCCACGACGTTGACGCCCATCTGGGCGGCCCGATTGTCGAGCGTGTAAAGCACGCAATGCCCGGTGCCATCGGACGTGTAGCAGGTGCGCCACTTGGCCGTGCCGCCGAAGTTGCGCGAGTGGATCAGTCCCGCGTTTTCGGGTTTCTCGTAGGCGGTAAACGGCTTGCCGCCCTTGTAATAGGTCTGCTCGCCGGGCACGACCCGGTTCCAGGGCACGCCCCAGAAGGCCATCTGGCGCATGGCGATGGGCGCGGCGTTGACGAACAGCCGGGCCACTTCCTGGTCGCAGCCCCAGTCCGAACCCTTGACCGTGTCCGCGAAATGCACGTCCGGGGAATCCCCTTCGCCCATGGCCGAGTTGCCAAGCGCGGCCTGCATGCCGCCCTGGGCGGCCGAGGAATGGGACCGGCGGGCCGGCACGATGGACAGGCAGATGACGGAGAATCCGTTGTCCGCGGCCTCGATGGCCACGCGCTCGCCGGCCAGGCCCGCGCCGATGCAAAGCAAGTCCGTTTGAATAATGTTCATGGCGGCGTCCTTATTTGAGCGGCAGGAAGTAGTAGCGCAGCAGTGTCAGCAGACCGACAGCAATGAAGATGCCCGTGAGCAGGTTCTCCTTGCGCTTGATGATCTTGCGGCCGGGCCGGTCGAGAAAGCCCCATTTGACCAGGATGCGGTAAAACCCGATGCCCACGTGGAGTTCCACCATGGGCAGCAGGAATAGATAGAACACGAACCAGAATCCGGTCTGGATGCGGGCCGCGGACTTGGCCGCGGTGATGGGCAGGTTGGTCAGCACCACCCACATGTGGATGCCGCCCATGATGAGGATGCCCATGGCCGTGGTGGCCTGGACGATCCACAGCCAGGTGTCGGTATGGTGCAGGCGTTTGGCATTGGCCCACATGACGCGCTGCTCGGCGGTTTTGAAGGGGATCTTGCGGGCGGCGAGCACGAAATGGACGAGAAAGGCCAGGAAGATGAGCGGGCCGCCGACTTGGGCCATGTAGGTGGTTTCGAAAAACCAGGCCAGGGCGTTCATGGCGCCGGGGCCGATCAGGATGCTCGAGACCAGGATGAGGTGGCACCACATGAAAAGGATCAGGGCGGCGCCGGTGAGCATCTGCACCCAGTCCAGATAGGCCGAGAGCTTGCCCACGGGCAGTCCCGCTTGGGTGGCCGTGCTTGGAACAGACATCGCGTTCTCCCGTGTTGCGTAACGGTTGACGGGAACCGGGACGAAGATGCCCCGACAGACCAAGGTGCCCGGGACCGGAATGACGGCCGCGCCGGCGGGGGGAAGCCGGCGCGGCCGTATCCCTTTAGCCCAAAGCGGCCTCCAGATTGGGCGTGGCGTAGAGGTCGCCGCCGTGGCAGTCGTTGATGACCAGCACCGGGAAGTCCTCGACCACGAGTTCGCGCACGGCCTCGGGGCCGAGATCCTCGTAGGCGATGACGCGCGCCTGCTTGATGCGCAGCCCCAGCAAAGCCCCGGCGCCGCCCGTGGCGCCGCAGTAGACGGCCTTACGCGCGGCCATGGCATCCTTGACCGCCTGGGCGCGCATGCCCTTGCCGATCATGACCTTGAGCCCTTCGTCGAGCAGGCGCGGGGCATAGGAATCCATGCGGTAGCTGGTGGTCGGACCGGCGGCGCCGATGACGTAGCCGGGCCGGGCCGGCGAGGGGCCGACATAGTAGATGACCGCCCCCTTGGGATCGAACGGCAAGGGCTGGCCGGCGTCCAGGGCCTCGACCAGGCGTTTGTGGGCAGCGTCGCGGCCCGTGTAGATGATCCCGGTCAGGTAAACCACATCCCCGGCGCGCAGCTTTTCCACGTCCGCATCACCAAGCGGCGTGGTCAGATGATATTCGGCCATCAGAGCGTGACCTCCTTGTGCCGGGCGCTGTGGCACTGGATGTTGACGGCCAGGGGCAGGCTGGCCAAGTGGCAGGGCGCGACCTTTATCTTGACGCCAAGACAGGTCGTTGCCCCGCCAAGGCCCATGGGCCCGATGCCCAGGCGGTTGATGGAGGCGAGCAGATCGGCTTCCATGGCCGCCACTTCGGGATCGGGGTGGACGTCGTCCACGTCACGCAGCAGCGCCTTTTTGGAATTGATGGCGGCCAGCTCGAAATTGCCGCCGATGCCGACGCCGACCAGGATCGGCGGACAAGGGTTGGAGCCCGCCTCCGCCACCCGGCGGATGACGAATTCCCGGATGCCCGGCCAGCCCTGGGCCGGCGCCAGCATCATCACCCGCGACATGTTCTCCGAACCGCCGCCCTTGGCCATCATCCAGATCTTGAGCCTGTCCCCGGGGACCAGATCGAAGTGGATGATGGCCGGGGAATTGTCGCCCACGTTCTTGCGGGTGAAGGGATCACAGGTGGACTTGCGCAGAAAGCCTTCCTGGTAGCCCTTGACCATGCCGGCGTTGATGGCCTCGCGCAGGCTGCCGTCGGCCACCCGGACCTCTTCGCCGACTGCGACGAAAAAGACGCCGAGGCCGCAGTCCTGGCACAAGGGCAGTCCGGTTTCCGCGGCCAGGGAAGCGTTTTGCTCCAGTTGCCGAAACACCTCCCGGGCGGCGGGCAGGGTTTCGGCCGCCTGCCCCTTGGTCAGCGAGGCCAACACATCGGACGGCAGGAAGCGGTTGGCGTCGATGCACATGGCGGCCACGGCATCGACAATGGTGTCACGTAAAATAGTACGCATGAGAACTCCTTGCTTCAGGAACAACACTGCCGACCGCTAGCCCCGCCAGAGAATCCAGGGAAAGCCGACCAGCAGGAAGACACCCAGGTAGATCGAGCCGAAAACCAGGCCCAGAATCCAGAATTCCTTGCTCTTGATGTAGCCCGAGCCGAAATACAGCGGCGAAGGCCCGGTGCCGTAGGGGCTGATGATGCCCATGATGCCGAGGGTGGCGCACAGGACCATGGAAACGACCTGCATGTTGAGGCCGGGCACGGCCATGGCCGTGGCCAACATGACCGGGAGCAAGGCCGCCACATGGGCGGTGATGCTCGCGAACATGTAGTGGCTGACGAAAAAGAGGATCACCAGGCCAAGCAGCATGGCGGTGGGGGAAAAGCCCTGCATGTGGGCGGCGGCCGCCTCGGCGAACCACTTGAGAAAACCGGTCTTGTTGAGACCGTCGGCCATGGTCACCAGGGTGGCGAACCAGGCCAGCACGTTCCAGGCCTGCTTGTAGCCGATAATGTCGTCCCAACTGACCACCTTGGACAAGGCCATGACGCAGATGGCGGCCAGGGCCACGGTGGTGGCGTTGATGGAATCCTTGAGGAATATCCAGCCGAGCAGCGCCGCCACGGCCAGGGCGGCCATGGTGATTTCCCGGGCCGTGATGGGGCCGAGCTTGCGCAGTTCCTCGCCGGCCCAGATCGGGGCGTTCTCCGAAGTCTTCTGGGTAGGCGGATAGATGATGTAGGTCAAAAGCGGCGTGGCCAGAAAAAGGATGATGCCAACAGGCAGGAAGCTCATGAACCACTGGGTCCAGCCGAGCTGCACATGGGCGGTCTTTTCCACCAGGGACTGGGCCAGGACGTTGGGGGCCAAGCCGGTTAAAAACATCGACGAGGTGACGCAGGTCGTGGCCAGGGCCGTCCACATGATGTAGGCGCCGAGGCCCCGGGGATTGTTTTCCGGCGTGGAACCATAAAGCGGCGGAATATTCTTGATGATGGGGAAGATGGTGCCGCCGCTACGGGCCGTGTTGGACGGCATGAACGGCGCCAGGATCAAATCGGCCAGGGCCACGGCATAGCCCAGGCCCAGGGTCTTCTTGCCCATGGCCTTGATCAGTGTCAGGCCGAGCCGCTTGCCGAGCCCGGTCTTTTCATAGCCCAGGGCGAACATGAAGGCGGCGAAGATGAGCCAGACCGTGCCGTTGGAAAAGCCTGACAAACACCACTTGATGGCGTCTCCGGCCGAGGGCGCCTTGCCCGGGGTCAGGGGCACGAGCCGCAAAACGGAAGCCAGGGTGACGCCGATCAGGCCGATCAGCGCCGGGGGAACGGGTTCCAGGACCAGACCCAGGACCACGGCCGCGAACACGGCGAAATAGGTCCAGGTCGCCGACGACAGACCTTCGGGAGCGGGCAGCAGCCAGATGATGAGGCCGAGCAGCACCGGAGCCAGGAACTTGGAGAAGCGTTGCATGGAGGACTCCTCGGGGTACGGGTTGGGGGAAGCCGGTCCACGGCCGGCAGTCCTGGATACAGTGCCGGGCGCCATGACGCCGCCGCCACGCCCGGCAGGAGCAGCCTTCGTGACGCAGAAAAGCAGGATAGGTGCCAGTGCGGTTACAACTGCCCTATTCTGCTTATTTTAAACGGAAATATGTCAGGGTGGCGCACGAAAAACGCCGCCAACCCTCATAACCCAAGTTATGACGGTTGGCGGCGTTTTTTTCAAAACACTTCCCATTCCATCCGCTTAGAGCATAGAACTCCCGGTTATGTCCATGCCCTAGGTTATGGGGGTTTGGGCGGCCGCGTGCTTGAGGCGTTTGCTGAGCGCCGGTTGGGAGATGCCGAGCAGGCGCGCGGCCAGGGTCTGGTTGCCGCCGGAGCGGGCCAGGGCCTCGTCCACCAGGAACCGGGCCGCCTCGGCAAAGGTGGGCAACTGCGCGAAGGCGGCAAAGGGATTGGGCGGCGGCGCGGCCGGACAAGGCTGGACCCGGCCCATGGCGGAAAGAAAGCTCTTCATGGACAGCATGCGCCCGGTGTGCAGGCTCACGGCGTCAAAAACCATGGCGCGCAGTTCCCGGATGTTGCCGGGAAAGGCGTAGGTGGCCAAACAACCGGCCAGTTCGGGCGGTGGCGTGGGCCGGGACTTGCCCATGGACGCGGCCGCCTCGTCCAGAAAATGCGTCAACAGCGGCTCGATATCCTCCTGGCGCTCGCGCAAGGCCGGGATGTGCACGTGGTGGGTGCGCAGCCGGAAATAGAGATCGCGCCGGAACCGGCCGGCGGCCTCGTCGGCGGCCAAATCGCGGTGGGTGGCCACGATGACCCGGGCGCGCAGCCGCTTGGGCTGGTCACTGCCCAGGGCATAATATTCGCCCTCCTGAAGCAGGCGTAACAGCTTCACCTGGGAGGCGACGGACAGATCGCCGATCTCGTCGAGAAACAGCGTCCCGCCGGCCGCTTCCTCGATCATGCCTTTGCGCGGGGCTTCGGCCCCGGTGTAGGCCCCCCGAACATGGCCGAACAAGGTGTCCGCGAACACCGTATCGTCGAGTCCGGCCACATTGACGGCCACCAGGGGACCGTGCCGGCCGCTTACGGCATGGGCGGCCCGGACGAGGTTCTCCTTGCCGACGCCGGATTCGCCGGTGATGAGCAGGGGCTGGGGGCTCGGGGCCACGGCCTCGATATAGGCAAACACCGAAAGCATGGCCCGGGACCGGGTGACAATGCCGGCAAAGGCCTCGGGATGGGCCGGTCCGCCGGCCACGAGCCGGCTTTTGACGGCCCGGTTCTCGTCGCGCAGTTCGAGCATGCGGATGGCCCGCAGCACGCCGCCGACAATGCGGTCCTCCTCGTCGGTCTTGGCGTAGTAATCGAAGGCCCCGAGCTTCATGCAGCGCACGGCCGTGTCGAGCTGGCTCACGCCGCTTACGATAATGCAGGCCACGTCCGGATGGCGTTCGGCCAGGGCGGCCAGAAGCTCCTCGCCGGACAGGCCGGGCATGGTCAGATCGAGCAGCACCAGGCCGATGCCGCCTTTTTCCAGAAGCGGCAGGACATCGCGGCTTTCCTGACACAGGAACGTGTTGGTGATGCCGGCCGCGGATTCGAGGGTGAGGGACAGGGAACGCAGCCAAGCCGGCTCGTCGTCCACGAGCAGGATGCCGAAAGCGGGAGTCAGGGCGGCGGTGGTCACGCGGACGGGTCCTCCTGGGGCACGGGCAGTTCCAGACAGGCGACGGTCCCCTGGCCCTGGACGGATTCGAAGGTCAGGGTCCCGCCGTGTTCCTTGAGAATGCCGGCGGAAACGGACAGGCCGAGCCCGGTGCCGCCCGTGTCGCGCTTGGTGGTGAAAAAGGGATCGGTGAGATGGGGCAGATGCTCGGGCGCGATGCCCACGCCCTCGTCGCGCACGCACAAGACCACCTTGCCGGCCGCGGCGTCGTGATGGGTGGTAATTTCGATCACCCGGTTCTTGTCGGGCAGGGCCTGGCAGGCGTTGAGCACCAGATTGACCACCACCTGCTCGATGCGCTGGGAATTGCCCCAGACCAGGGGCAGGTCGTCCTCGTAGCGGGCACTGAAGTGGTCCGTGTGCTTGCGGATGGTGGCCTCGACCAGACGCACGGCCTTGCGCGAGGCGTCGTTCACGTCGATGAGCACCTTGCCCGCCCCTTCCTCCCGACGGGCGAAATCCTTGAGGTCGTTGACGATGCGTTTGATGCGCAGCGCCCCGTCCTGCATCTCCTCCAGCATGCGCGGTACTTCCTGGCGCATGCGACTGTACGTGATGCCACCCAGGGTGAACTCCCCTTCCTGCTCCGCCACGGCGTCGAGCAGGCGGGCCACATCGGTCTGGACCTTGCGCAGAATGGGGATATTGAGCAAAATGAGGCCATTGGGGTTATTGACCTCATGGGCCACGCCCGAGACCAGGGTCCCCAGCGCGGCCATTTTGTCGGCCTGGACCAGCTGGCGCTGGTTGCGGGACAGTTCGTCCAAAGCCTGGGTCAGGGATTGGGTGCGCTGGGCGACCTGCCGGCGCAGAAAATACGTCCAGAGCATGGACCCGCCAAGCAGGGCCAAAAGCGGCGTGACCACCGCCCCCACATAGGCGGCGATGGTCTGCCATTTGAGCCGGACGTTTTCGAGCACGCCAAGCCATTTGTCGTGGATGGCCTGGTAGCGGCCGGTCTCGCGCAGGATGGCCAGGCCTTCGCTGAACCGGGCGAGCAAGGCCTCGTTGCCCTTTTTCACGGCATAGCCGTAGCGCACCGTGGCCACGGTGCGAGCCACGGGCTGGATGTTGTCGAGCTTGTTTTCGCGGATGATGTAGCTGCCGGGCAGGATAGCCACCACGGCGTAGTCGCCCTGGCCCGAGGCCAGAAGCCGCAACCCGTCGGCCGGGGTGTCGGAAAAGATCAGGTCCTTGGCAAAGCCCTTGGCGGCCAGGGTATCGTGCATGTAGCCGCCCCGATGCACGATGACCTTTTTGCCGGCCAGTTCGTCGAGACTCGACACGGGCAAGGTGTCGCGCCGAGCGAAAATAGCGTGGTTGACGATGGTATGGGGCGCGAAATCCAGGACCCGGGCCCGTTCGTCGGAATAGGTCATGCCCTCCAGGATATCCAGGCCGCCGTCCATGAGCGCCTGGCGTTCGCCGGCCCAGCCCCCCAGGCGAAATTCCACCTGCATGCCCATGACCTCGGCCACGGCCCGGGTCAGATCGACGTTGAAGCCGGCCGGCTGGCCGTCCTTGTCCAGGAATTCATAGGGCGGGTAATCGCGATCGCCGCCGACCCGGACCGGGCGCAAAATGCCGGGAATCTCCCGGGTGGTCACCACGACATCAGAGGCCCTGGCCACGACCACGCCAGCCCAGACGAGCCCCCCGAGGACCATGCCCGCCATAAAAACAAAGCGTAGCAAATTCCCTCGCATGACGCATGCATTGCCGCGTTTCCGAGGATTCGTCAATCAGCTCCGCACGCCTGGCGAAACGGCAGGCTGTCCCGGCCGAGCAATCGCTCCCCCCTCGGCGCGGGCTACGGAAACCGGCCTACGACACAGGGCCCACGACAGGCTTGACGAGCCTCCCCTCAGCAGGTATGAAGTCCGTCCATCTCATTGCCAGCGTAGCTCAGTTGGTAGAGCAGCTGATTCGTAATCAGCAGGTCGGGAGTTCGAGTCTCCCTGCTGGCTCCATTAAGAAAATAGAAGGGTTACAGGTGGAATTTAGTCCCACCTGTGACCCTTCATTTTTGTCCCAAAACCGATCTGGTCCCGGAATAGTCCCGGAAAGGAAAAAATACCTGGTACTCCCTTGAGGGTTGACCATTGTCTTTTGGCAATACCAGCCCCTTCGGGAGTAGCCTTCTGGCTGGTCCGCTTGGTGGCAATCGGTGCGGTCATGATCCGAGGAATCCTCGGCTGTGTGAGCGGCAGTGGCAAACTGACCCAGGTCGGCAATTGAGATTTGACCCACCCTTCCTGAAACGTGGTCTGATCCGTCAGGTTCAGGCCCATGATTACGAGGGAACGGTGGATGGAGATCCAAATTCTCCGACGACAGGGCAAGGGAATCCGGGAGATCGTCAAGCTGACGGGGCACTCCAGGAACACGGTGCGCAAATATCTCCGCGATGGCCAGGTAGAGCCGCAGCCGGCATTGCGCGTGAAACGGGCAAGCAAACTCGATCCGTTCAAAGCGTACATCGCCGGACGGATCAAGGCGGCCAAACCGGACAGATTGCCTGCCAATGTCCTGCTGCGGGAGATCGTGGCAATGGGCTACACGGGGCGCGAACGCATTCTTCGAGCATTTATTGCCAAGCTGTGCCAGAAGCCACCCGAGGAGCCGATCGTCCGCTTTGAAACGTCTCCCGGCAGGCAGGCTCAGGTCGACTGGTGCGTTTTCAGACGCGGCCAGCGATCACTTTCGGCCTTCGTCATGACCCTCGGCTATAGCCGGTTCACGTATGTCGAGTTCGTCACCGACGAACGCTTCGAGACCCTGCGGGCCTGCCATGAGCATGCCTTTGCCGCCATCGGCGGCGTGCCACGCGAAGTGCTTTACGACAACATGCGTACCGTCGTCGTCGAGCGAAACGCCCATGGCCAGGGCAAGCACCGCTTCCATCCCGGTCTTTGGGACGCGGCCAAGCACTTCGGCTTCGTGCCACGGTTGTGCGCACCGTATCGGGCACAGACCAAGGGCAAGGTGGAACGCTTCATCGGCTATCTGCGCCGCAGTTTTTACGTCCCCCTGGCCAGCCGGCTTGCCGGATCGGGATTGGTGCTTGATGCCGCCACGGCCAATGCCGAGGTCTGGCGTTGGCTTCGCGACGTGGCCAACGTCCGGGAGCATGCCACCACAGGCCAGCGTCCGATCGACCTCCTGGAGCAGGAAACGCCCGAACTGCTGCCACTGCCGGTGCGCCAGACCGTCCAGACGCCAGCATCGAAGCCTCTGGCCAAGACGGCATGGCCAACGGAGATGTTGCAACGCCCGCCGGCCTTTTACGAAAGCCTGCTGGCGCCGGAGGTGCGGCCATGAGCGAATTGCGCCATGAACGGATCGCACGGCTTTGCGAGCAGCTTCGCCTGGTGGCCGTCACCAGCCAGTATGCCTCCCTGGCCGATGAAGCAGTCCAACGCGAGGCCAGCCTGGCAGAATTCCTCGAGAATGTGCTGCGCTCGGAACTCGATGTGCGCCAGAGCCGCTCCAGGCACACCCTGACCAAGCTGGCCGGTTTCCCCGGCATCAAGACCCTTGATGGCTACGATTTCGATTTCGCGGTCGGCGCGCCGCGCCAACACCTGCTCGAACTGGGTGGGCTGGCCTTTGTCGAGCGTCGCGAAAACGTGATCCTGCTTGGCCCAAGCGGCACCGGCAAAACCCACCTGGCCATTGCTCTCGGCTATCTGGCGGCTCAGGCCGGTCAAAAGGTCCGCTTCACGACCGCCGCCGATCTTATGCTGCTGCTCGAGAGCGCCCATCGCCAGGGCAGAGCCAAGGAATTCATCAAGCGTGGCATCCTGAGCCCGAAACTGCTGATCATCGACGAGATCGGCTACCTGCCGTTTTCCGACCAGCAGGCCAGCCTGTTCTTCCAGGTGGTCGCCAAACGCTACGAGCAAGGTTCGCTCATCCTGACGTCAAACCTGAGCTTCGGACAGTGGGAACAGGCCTTCGGCGGCAACACCGCACTGACTTCGGCCATGCTCGACCGGCTGCTGCACCATGCCCATGTGATTCAGATCAGGGGGGAGAGCTACCGACTCAAAGACAAACGGAAAGCAGGAGTTATTGGGCAAGAACTGCCTTCACAAAAACTCGAAGGCTAAGGCTGGTGGGTCAATTCCAACTTGCCGAAACAAACCCAAGGTGGGTCACTTTTAAGCTGCCGTTGACAGGGCCGGCCAGGACGAAAAGATTTTCCTCATAGGTCGGTCGCGGCCGGGCGAGGGGGGCGCTACCATCACCTTTAATTTGGCCGCCTTCCTCGTGCACTACCTGGGCAAGAAGGTGGCGTTCGTAGACTATCTGCAATCGCATGTCACCGAAGAGGCCACTGGCTTCCAAGCGGTTGAGGGGATGTGTTTGGAGAAAACCCAACTCGCCAAGGTTGACTGTTACCGATATGTTGAAAATTCTGCGTTCTGGCACGCGGATTTGAAAGACAAGTACAGTGTCCTCGAGAAGCTTAGGACTGAATACGATTATATTTTTTGCAATATCACACCAATTAAAGATTCAGCCGATCTTGTTTTCCTCAATCTTTATGTGGATAGGATCCTGTTTTTCGTCGAAGCGGATCGAACAAAGAGGCAGGTTGTTAAGTACAACTTTGATATTCTTATTCAGTATGGGTTTTCAAAAATTTCTTTTGTGCTGAATAAGAGGAGATTCTACATTCCGAAGTTTCTGTATAAATATGTCTAATTGCAAAAGCGTTATGGAAACTAGAGACTCTAGGGCTCAGTCGGCACTTCATAGACACGATCACAGGGGCTTTCTTACGTGTCTCAAGTCACTGTACCATACGCTGCGTCGACCATTGGAAGTACACCGCCGCATCAAGGGTAAAGGCAATAGCATTTCCTTGGGGAATTCTATCCTCAAACGCGTACGCATTGATATCGTCGGCAACGACAACGTGATTGCCCTGGCCAATGATTCGGTCGTCGAAGGGATGATTGTTCGTATTCGCGGTAACGGACATCGACTTTCCGTGGGACGCGGCGTGTGGTTTCACAAAGTACGGTTCTTTTTTGAAGACGAGACATGCCGCATTGCGATCGGGAACGAGTGTATGTTCAATGATGTGAGCATTTCCGCCGTGGAAACGGGATGCGCCGTGGAAATCGGTGCGAAGGTGGGACTGGCCGAGGAAACGGACATTCGAACCTCGGACTCGCATTCGATTGTGGATGTGGAGACAGGACGACGCCTCAACCCTCCGGCTGGGATCAGCATCGGTGACGGTGCCTGGATCGGCAAGGGCGTGACGATTCTCAAGGGCGTGAAGATTGGCGCGCAGAGTGTTATTGGCATGCGTTCCCTCGTGACAAAGGATGTGCCACCGTATTGTCTGGCGGCCGGAGTCCCCGCCAAGGTACTGCGCACTGGAGTCACGTGGGTCTGGGAGAAACTCCCGGCTTCATGAGGCACCATGGTCTATTCTTGGGGGACAAAGAGATCCGGCTCCCTGGTGCGTTTTCGCTGTCTGGCCGGAACAACATTAAATGTACATACAATAGGAGTGTTCTGTTACTTTATAATTTAAAATTATTGTTTAATTTGCGTTGTTTTCACTAGACTTTGATATGTGCATTGAATAAGCGGCTGAAGAAAAGAACAAAAGTATGGATATTTTTCGATTACAAGACAGATTTTTAATGTGGCGGGCAAGAGTGTATTCACGGCTTGTCTCTAAGGCTTTTGCTGCGTTTGGTCAAAATTCACTCTTATTCTATCCTGTTCGAGTTTGGAATCCAAAAAAAATACATATTGGAAGTGGCGTTCATATCGAGTCATCTGTCTGGATCAATGCCGTGGATCGTTGGGCAGGAGAATCGTATGATAGCCGCATCGTCATCAGCGATGATGCGGTGATTATGAATAATGTCCAGATTTCAGCCATTGCGAGTATTTTTATTGGCAAGGGCGCCTCTGTCGGGCGTAATTCCACTATCGTGGATCATAATCACGATTTTCATCATCTGGATGTACCCATTGTCCATGCGCCACTGAGCCAAGGAAAGCCCGTCGTTATCGAAGAAGAAGTGATGCTGGCGGTCAACTGTGTTGTCGGGCCCGGCGTGACCATTGGCAAGCACAGCTTCGTTGCAGCGGGCTCCCTGGTTACGACGGACATCCCTCCGTATAGTTTTGCCTCTGGAGTTCCGGCGAAAGTCATCCGGACTCGCGACCCCGTGACGGGAGTGTGGGAAAAAACGCAGCCGAGGAAAACATGAAGGCTCCAAGTGGCGCGAACCGCCACAGTGAGGACGGGAGCTTACGGCGTACCCTCGGCAACACGGCTTGGTTGACGGTGTCCTCCGCCGCGACCAGGGCGCTGGCGTATGTCCAGTTTTTACTTGCGGTCAGAGCTTTTTCCGATGAGGAAGTGGGCATTTACGCCATCTGCCTGACGTGTATGCTTTTCGCCGAACTGCTGGCCAATCTCGGTCTTGATCGGGTTATCATCCGGGAAATCGCTCGGCTCGGGTTCCGTGATGCCCGGGAACTCTTCGCGAACTCACTGCTGCTTAAGATCACCGCCTCTCTCGTGGCCTATGGCCTTTGTCTTGTGGGTTTCCGGTACATCTATCCCGATATCTTCGAGTCGCACCGCATGGCCTTGGTGTGTTTCCTTACCTATGTTCCCATCTGTGCCGTGGGCCGGAGTTTTGAAAGCCACTTCACGGCCATCGAGCGTATGGCCATCCCGGCCCTTGGCCAACTGGCCGAACGGTTGGTCATGTTGGCGGCAGCCTTGAGTGCTTGGCTGGGCTGGATCGGCTTCGATTCCTTCCTGGCGGTATTTCCGCTGGCGGCCCTCTCGCGGGTGGCCTACCCCGGCCTGTTGTTTCTCGGCGGACGCGAACAGAAACCTCCGACATTTTCGCGGCAAAAAACCTTTGGCCTTCTCTCCGAAGCCTCGTGGATGTTCGCCGTGGAGATCGTGGCTGTGGCCTACTTCCGAGTCGACATCTTCATGCTCTCCAAGATGGTGGACCTGCGCTCCACCGGATTGTATCTGACGGCCTACAAGATTTTCGATTTTTTTATCGCCATGTTTTCCGGCTATCTCATCGCCATCTTTCCGGCCATGTCCCGGAAGGCGAATCGGATACGCCCGTCCATGTTGGCCCTGGGTTCTGGGGTGGTTTTCCTGTGTTTTTCCCTGCCGGTCATCCTGCTGCGCCAGGACCTTTTGCGCCTTTTCAAGCCGGAATACGTCGAAGCCGCCCCGGTCCTGGCCTGTCTCATGCTTGCCTTGCCGCTGGTCTACTCAAACTCCATGCTGGCCAATTTTGCTGTGGCCACAGCCAAGGTACGGACGCTTTGCCTTCTGGCTCTGCCGATGCTTGCCATCAATGTGGGTTTAAATCTGGGCCTCGTTCCCGTCTTTGGCATTCTCGGCTCGGCAGTGGCCACCCTGGCAAGTGAAATACTGCTTGGTCTTGCGCTTGTTTTGGCCCTTCAACCGTTTAGACAACAATCGCCTGTCGAGCCAGAGGCGTTGAGCGATGTCTCATGAAAAGCCAAAATACATTTTTTCTGTTTATTACGGTGCTGCTGGCTGGTTTGTTTTGCTTTGCGTTGTATTCATTTCGGATCAACGGAATCGTGTTTGTGTTGGCCGCGATGGCCTTCATGGTGGCGTTGCCTTTGTCCTTCCGGCATCCCACGGTGTTGCTGGGACTGACGATCGCGAGCATCGGGCTGTGCCCGTTTTTCCTCAGGGCCAGGGTCATGCCGGGACTCCCCATGATCTATGCCGATGATGTCTTTGTTTTATTTGGTATTATATATATGTTTTTGGCGTATGGACCCTTCGGGAGGAAACAAATCCGATTGGGCAGTATGACACTATTCATACTTTTTATCCTGTTTGCCATATCTGCCTTTGTTCCGTTCGTCACGGAGCCGGCGGCGAAAACAGCGTTTAGGAATTTTACCGAAACATTTATATTTGGATTTATTCTTTACATCATATTTTACAATGAAGTTGATGCAAAAAATATCAACACACTTATGCGTTGGGTGGCCGCCACGACGCTTATCCTGGCCGTCATTGTTTGTATCGAGGTGATCATCCAGAATAATCCGCTTACGAGAATGGCCCAAAAGATTATGGAGGACTTTGTTTACCTCTCTCCAGAGAATTACAAGTTTTTGGACAGCTACTATCGTCCCTACGCGATTTTTTTCCATCCGTCCGAGGCCGGTACCTTCTTGGCGATGGGCTTCCCTTTTGTCTTTTACAGTGTGCGAAACAACAGACCCTTCATCAAATACGCTGCCATGGCCCTCGCAATCGTTGGTGTCATACTGAACTACACGCGCGGCGTCTGGGTCGCCTTGGCATTAGCCATGCTCGTGTGCAACTTCAAGCACCTCAAACGCATTTTACCCGCAGCCTTGGCTCTTGTGATCCTGCTTTTGGGGCTGTCTTACCTCACCATGGGGAATACTCCCTTTTTCAGGCGTATTTTTGATCCGACCAACTTTTACAACCGGCTGTACTACTGGAAAGTTGGTCTTAACATGTTCATGACCTACTTTCCTTTTGGCATTGGGCACATGAACTTTAAAGACCGCTACCTGGATTTCGTGGACACGGTGGCGGCGCCTTCCGGACTTGATGTCAAGCAAATCTTTGTGGCCGACAATATCTTTTTGACCACCCTTGTGGAGCATGGTTTTTTGGGCTTCCTGACCCAGATGGTGCTGTTCGGCGCGGCCATCTGGCTGACGGCACGCTTGGGAGCATCCTTCCGCAAAAGGGGGGACTTGGACAATGCCTTGCGGCTCAACACGCTGTTGCAAGCCCTGGTGGTCTATCTCCTGGCGGGCTGTTTCGCCGATGTACAGCTTTTCGCCAAAGTGACGAAGTTTTTTTTCATCACCACGGGAATGGCACTGGCCATGGGCAAGTTTGCCGGGAATGAACGCCCTGTTGTGCAGGAACGCGCGCCGGCAAGGCCCTTGAAACTCGGGGAGCCGCTTCGCCTCGACAAGGAGTAGCCATGAGCGTTTCGACAAAGCCCGACGCGCGCATCCGGGTCTTGTTGTTCACGGTATCTCTGGGGGGAGTGCGTCGTCATGTGGAAGACATCGTAACCCGGATCAATCATGATCGCTTTGAGGTCATCAGGGTGTTCCCCGACCGATTGCTCGATCGAACGTATCTGCCAGACGAAGCAGCAAGTTACCGCAACTTATTTGCCTCGATGGGCCTTCGAACCTACACGGTGGAAACGCCGGTGGGACTCCAACCGGTGGCCTGTCTCCAGGCCACGTGGAAGATGGGGCGGCTTTTGCGCAAGCTCAGACCCGATGTCCTGCATTGCCACAGCTCCATGGCCGGGGCGGTGGGGCGACTGGCAACCCTCGCCTGGCGTCCCCCCCTCGTGGTGTACACGCCGCATCTCATGTATTGTCTCCGGTTGGCCGGGCTCAAACGCCAGATCTTTACCGCCTTGGAATGGATGCTCTTACCCCTGTGCAACGCGCTGGTGGCCGTATCAACTTCCGAATATCAGGAAATGCGCGTAGCGCTCGGGCCGGACCCGCGCATCATGCGCATCAACAACTCCATTCCCCGCGATTTGATCGCGGCAAACGAGTGCTCCCAGGATGCGGCACTGTTCGAGGAACTCGCCATCGCGCCAGGGACGAAGCTGATCCTTTCCACCGCCCGTTTCGACACCCAAAAGGATGTTCCCACCTTGATCCGCGCGGCCTCGATCCTTGGCCGCAAACGATCGGATTTCGTTGTGGTCCTGGCCGGAGACGGCGAGCAGCGGCCCCAGGTCGAAGCTTTGGCCGATGCGGAAGGGATGCGGGACCGGCTGCGGTTTCTCGGCTGGCGCAGCGACGTGCGCCGCTTGGTCGCCGCCTGCGACGTGATGGTGCTTTCCTCGCGCAAGGAAGGGCTTCCCTATGCGCTTCTCGAAGCCATGGCCCTGCAAAAACCTGTGGTGGGAAGTGATGTCATGGGAATCCGGGATTGCGTGGAATCGGGTGTCACGGGCATGCTCTTCCCCTGCGGTGACGCCGAAACCCTGGCTCGCGACCTGGATCGGTTGCTCGACAACACGACGCTTTGCCACATTATGGGCGAAAAGGGCAGGGAAAGGGCCATGCGGGAGTTCTCGCCACGGAGTATGATCGAGTCCCTTGAGTCCCTGTATGCCCAGGCCCGGAAGGTTTCGGCGATGAACCACGCCTGCCGGCGCGACGGGGGGGCTGTCGATGGTCGCGCCGATGGTCCCGCGAGGGGCGTCTGATGGATGTCTCCGTTATTTATGTGAATTGGAACGCAGAGGATGAGATCCTTGCCTCGGTGCGCACGGTTCGCGACAAGATCCGGGGTGTGTCTTACGAAATCATCGTCGTGGACAATGCCTCGGGTAAGGGCACGGCGGCCTTGGCGAGGGAGCCGGCAATCCGTTTGATTCAAAATCCGGTCAATGCCGGATTCGGTGCGGGATGCAACCTGGGCGCCCGAAACAGCCAGGGGCGTTATCTCTTTTTTTTCAACCCCGACACCCGGATGGAAAATGATGCGGCCACCATCCTGACTGCATTCCTCGACACCCATCCCCGGATCGGCGCGGCCGGCCCCAAGGTCCTCGACGCACGGGGAACGATCCACTTCGGGGCGGCCCGGGCCTTTCCTTCCTTGCTGCACGAATTTCTTGAACATTCCGCACTGACCTTCCGCTTCCCCACGGGGCGCATCACGGGGCGCCCCTATTATTCCTTTTGGGATCATGATTCTTCCCGGCCAGTGGATTCCCTGATCGGCGCGGCCATGCTGGTGCGGCGGGACGTCTTCGAGGCCATCGGCGGCTTCGACGAACGCTTTTTTCTGTATTGCGAAGAGGTCGACTTGTGCCGCAGAATCTGGAATGCCGGCTTTGGCGTCCACTATGTCCACGAATCCGTCATTACCCACCTCGAAAAACAGAGTGCTGACCAGTATTTCAAGGATTTTCATGCCCTGATCCTGCAACATTTGCGAAGCCTTGCGCTGTACATGGAAAAACATCATGGCCGTGTTCAGACCTTGCTGTGGCGTGCCATGATCGTCATCCTTTACGGACTCAAGGCCTTGACCAACCGGGACCGGCACTACCTGCAATACTGCCGTTTTGGACTGGGCCGTGTTTAGTATCGTGACGCCGACCTACAACCGGGCGGCCATTGTGCAACGGGCCCTGACCGCCATGTTGGCCATGGATGGTATTGACGGCTGCGAGCTGATCGTCGTGGACGACGGTTCCACCGATGCCACCCCCGAGGTCCTCGAACGGATCACGCGCCAGGCACCGGGTCTCGTTCGGGTGGTGCATCAGGAAAATGCCGGCCCAGGCGTGGCCCGCAACACGGCGCTTGCCCTGGCCAGACGAGAGCGCATTCTGTTCCTCGACGACGACGTCTTCCCCGAACCGGATCTCTTGCGGGCGCACGCCCGCTTTCTCGACCAGGGTTTTGACCTGTCCCAGGGGCTGCTCCGCTGGCACCCCGAGCTGGCGGATTCGTGGCTCATGCGCCACATGGACGCGCACGGCATGCAGTTCGCCTTCGATCAGGTGCAAGACGACCACGATCTGTCCTACCGCTACGTCTATACGGCGAATCTCGCCGTAACGCGACGTTGCGTCGAGATGGTCGGGGGATTTGACGCGGTTTTCGCGGCCAAACGCTACGCCTTTGAAGACACGGCCTTCGCCTATGCCCTGAAAAAATCCGGCTGCCGCCTGGGGCTTAACCGGCAGGCTCTGGCCTACCATGACCATCCCATGACCCCTGCGGGGTTGATCGGCCGGGAATATAAGGTGGGGTATGCCGTGGGTGTGCTCCGTGAGCACTATCCGGAAATAGCCCGTGACCTGGGCCTGTGGCGGGACGCGCCCTGGCGCGATCTGGTCACGCGTCTCCTGGGTTGGGTTTGCCGCAAGCCCGTGACGCGGCACTTGGGAAACGAGATCCGATTGCGTCTTGCCTGTCGGGAATCTTTTGGACGGGGGATGATGGACTATGAACAACACGAAGGCTGACAGCAGGAAAGGGCGTTTTTTCCCTGGGGGACTTTGCGGTTTGGTTATGGCCTGTCTGCTGGCCGCAAGCGGCGTGTTGGGCTGCTTGCAACCGGCCGGGGCCACGGACGCCTATGTGCAGTTCAAGGGAAAAATGAATGCTCTGTATATCGCCAATATCCGGATACAATACGCGCAATCGCAACAGGCCATACCGGAGCTCGTGACCGTCGTCCCGGAACAGCTGAAATACGAGCGCTATCCCTTCGACCAGTTGCGTCAGATCGATTTCATCGCCGTCGTGGGCGAAAAATTCTTGTGTCCTGCCTATCAGGCCAAGGTGTACCCGCGCCAGATGGGGCACTGGCGCCAGACCATCCTCATGCCCATCCGGGAATTTCGAGGCGTGCTGTACGGCGCGCCCTGGGTCTATCCCGTCGACAGCGCCCGGGGATACGAAGATAAAGCCGAGACCATTGAAAAAATTCGTTTTGTGGCCCCTCGGCCTGGACTGTAGGCGTGTGTCCAAGGGAAACGCACCCGCTCTCGTCCGGCACGGCAAGACGGTGCCAGGCAGGGAGTTGAAACGACCATGACGGAATTCCTGGGGCCCACCGCGACCGAGGCAAGCGAGGGTGCCGTCCCTCCCGAGGTCTCGGTCATTATCGTCACCTACGGCAACGAGACAACCATCGACGCCTGCCTGGACTCCCTGGCGGCCCATACGGCCTGCCCCTATGAGGCCGTGGTGGTGGACAACTCCCCTAATGACGCGACATGGGCTCGGATCAAGGCCTTTGGCCACCAGTGGCCGGGACTGGCTCTCACTGCCATCCGACCGGGACACAATATTGGCTTCGCCGCGGGCTGCAACCTGGGGGCGCGCCACGCCCGGGGTGACTTCCTGCTGTTCCTCAATCCCGACACGGCTCTTGATACCGATATTACTGCCATTTTTCGGAGCTTCTGGCGAGACCGTCCCCGGGCCGGATTGCTTGGACCACGAGTGTGTGACGCAAGCGGACGGACGGTGTTGACCTGCCGGAACCTGCCCTCCCTGTGGCGCATTTTTTTGGACGCCACCGGGCTCGACCGTCTGGTCGGCGCCTACCGGCTGCTCCATTTCGATCATGCCTCGCCGCGCCAAGTCCCGCAGCTCATCGGTGCCTGCCTGTTCACCTCCCGCCGACTCTTCGAGGACGTAAAAGGCTTTGACGAGCGTTTTTTCGTCTATTTCGAGGAAGTGGATTTGTGCAAGCGTCTGGCCGAATCCGGCCATGAACTCTGGTTTGTTCCTGGGGCGTCGGTCTCCCACCGGGCCGGTACCTCCTGCGAGAGTGAAGCCGCGGCGGCAACCATGATCGCGCAGTTGCGTCGCAGCCGGACGCTGTATTTCCGCAAACATTTTACGGCGGCCACCGTCCTCGGCCTGGCCCTGGTCAATACCTTGGAGGGCGTGGCCAAGGCCGCCGTGTTCACCGCGCTGTACCTGGGCCGCGGGGGACGGTTCTACCGGGAAAAGGCGCGGGGCTTTTGGAAGGTAGCGACATGCTTCGGCTTCTGGCATTGACCGTGCGGCCCGTCACCGGGCCGGACACGCGGTATCGGATTGAACAGTACCGCGCGCCGTTTCGCGACGCCGGTATCGAAGTCACCCGACATGCCCTGTTTTCTCCGGAGTATTACCGGAGCCTGGGGATGCCGGGGCGTCGTGGCGCCAAGGCGGTGGGCCTTGGCGTAGCCTTTTTACGGCGTCTGGTGGACATCGCGCGTCATGCCCGGGACTACGACGCGGTATGGGTCAGTCGGGAACTCTTTCCCTTGGGTCCGCCTCTGCTCGAACAGCTCCTTTTTGCCCTTCAGGCGAAGGTCATTTTGGACATCGACGACGCGATTTTTTTGCCGGACCCCACCAATACGGGCCTTATTCATCGCAAGTTGCGTGATTTCGGAAAGCTTGGCCGTCTGGCCGGGAAATTCCGGGCCGTGGTCTGCGGCAACGCGTTTTTGGCGGATTATTTCCGGGATAAAAACCCCAATGTCCATGTGCAGCCGACCGTCGTCCCCATGGCCGCCTACGGCGCCATCGCGCGCACGGCCTCGCCCAGGCCCAGGATCGGTTGGATTGGTACGCCGACCAACACCGACTATCTCGAACTCGTGCGCGGTCCCTTGGCCGAACTGGCCGCGCGCCAGGATTTTTCGTTCCGGGTGGTGGGCACGACCCGTCCTCTGGGTTGGAATTTGCCGCATCTCACCCAGATCCCGTGGACGCTCCAAGACGAATTGCGCTATTTTTCCGATTTCGACATCGGCATCATGCCGTTGCGGGATTTTCCGTTCGCCAGGGGCAAATGCGCCTTCAAACTCATCCAGTTCATGGCCGCCGGCATTCCGGTGGTCGCCTCACCGGTCGGGAGCAACCTGGATGTGGTCGAGGATGGGGACAACGGTTTTTTCGCCGAGGGTCCGGACGACTGGGTCCGAGCTCTGGAGCGGCTTGTCGTCGACCCGGCCCTGCGCCGACACATGGGCGCGCGCGGGCGGCAAATTGTCCGCGAGCGTTACAGCCTGGAAGGTCACTGGAAACAGTATGCCGCCATCATCAAGGAGTGCTTATGAGCAACGGAGCCTTGTCGCGCCAAGTCGTTCGCATAGCCACCTGCGTAGCGATCCTCCTGGTCCTGACCGTAGCGGTGGGGGGGGGCCGGTACCTTCCGGTTCGGGGTCAATGCCGACAACTGGAAGGGGGAGCTGCGGCGCCCCGGTTTCGCCAAGATCCTCAAGCAGTTGGGTGTCGAATTCGTGGTCTGGCATTTATCACCCGAGGAAGAGTCCTCCGAACGGATGATGGAGCTCGTGAATTTCTGCCGGGCCAACAACATCGCCTATCTTTTCAACACGGAATTGGTAAACTACGTACCGAACGTCCCCTATTTTGCCAATAGCGACGGCACGTATCGCTGGGACCTGCATCAGGAAACGCTCGATAAGCTCAAGGATGACCCGTTGTTTCTTGGCCAAGTCTACGACGAGGCCATGCTCATGCAGTCGCTTAATGGCGCGACAGTGGCTGGCAGGCGGATTCCCCCTTATTTCGTGGATACGGCTTCCATGCTCCCCGACCAAGCGTTTGCTGCGGTGGTCGACAAGATTTCCGAACTCAGCGCCAGGTATGCCCGCTATGGGAAACGCGCCGTTTTCGAGATGGTCTTTCCCGATTATGCCCATGCCGCGGCTCGTGGAGGGGCGACATTGGCGCCCAAACTCCTCAAGGAGACGGCAAATGACCTCATGTTTGCGGTGTATGCCGGCGCGGCCCGCCAATACGGTCAAAAGGAGCTCTGGGCCTGCGTGGATCTTTGGTTTTTGGACAAGTTCCCGGAAAAGGGCAAGGCCGGGCCGGGCTATCACACGCCTGAGCAACTTTATGCCGCGCTGTGCTACGCCTATGCCCAGGGTTTTGACTGGGCCTATGTGGAGCACCTGAAGGGACTGGCCGATCTGGATTCTGGGGAATTGACGGACTACGGGCGTAAGGTTGTGGAGTTTCAGGCCGCGCGTAAAACGCTTGGCAGAAGTTCCTGGCGGGATTTCATCCCGCAACTCGTGGTCAAACGCTTTCCGGATGGCTATTGGGGGCAGAAATATTCAACATTTATCCCGAACCATCCGTACGGCGTCAGCCGGACCACTCCGACCCTGACCGAGGCGGACGTGCGTTGGCTGACGCTGCTGTCGACTGAAACCAAGGGCAAACTCCCCCCGGATGCCAACAACTGGAATGCCGTCCTGTGCCCCTATTTTCAGCAGACGCCCTATTTCCTCCTCGCGGGCCTTCCTCCCCTGCTCGTGGTGGATCATACCTTCTCGCGGATCACCGACTTTCCGCAGGCTCGATTCGTGGACCTGACACGTTCGGCGCAAGAATAGGCGGGTTATTTCCAGAATAAGTTTATATATTCAAGTACGATAGAGATTGAACGCCGTTGGCGGAGGCTCAATCCGGCGCAAAGCGCTCCGTCCGGGGGCACCGATCCCCAGGGCGCAGGGGAGAAAGAATCAGGGAGGGGCACACCGAGCGCATCGTGCCCCAGGGAAGGGCGGTCCGAGGAGGGGAAGGTCGGGCTGGACAAGGGGCATCAGCCGGGCCGGTGTCGCGTCCGCATCGTACGAGACCGATGCACGTAACATTTCAATAAAATATGAGACTGCTGCACAATTCGTTAAAACTGAACGGAGTTCGTGACACGCACTGAGACTGCTGCGGAATTGCCTGGTGGCGTGCTGGGCACCGCAAGCGCAAATTGAGACCGCTACGCAAGTCTCGAGAGGTCTTTCTTTGCTTCAAGCCCGAAAAGACACCCCCCTAAAATTAGAGCGGGATTCCAAAGGGCGCGAGCCCTTTGGCCGCCGGAGGCTTCCCCCCCCCACCTCGTGTGCAGCGGTCTCGCACGCGTCTTATTGTGGCCAGGCGAGTCCCGGCGCCAGCAGCTCCCGGGCGGGAAAGGACTGGGGAATGAAGTCGTGTGCAGCGGTCAAGTTGATGGCCTGCTGCAAGGCGGCCAGGTTGAGCCCGGTTGCAAAGGCGGGCAGGGCGATGTGCGCCGCCGTCTCCTTTGAAAGCTTGGTGAAACGGGTCAGGATGGCGGGCATCTCCGTTGGATGGGCGGTGATGTAGGTCGAGGCCTTGTCTATGGCGCGGCGGAAGGCCGCGACTTGTTCGGGATGGGCGGCGGTCCAGTCCGTTTTGGCGAACCAGCCGGCGATCATGAACTCCTGGCCGAAGACCGCATGGGGGGCCGCCACCAGTCGCCGCGCCCCATGGGCCAGGGCCGAGGAGAGGAACGGCTCGGCCACCAGCGCCGCCGCAACGGCTCCGGAGGCGAGGGCCGCCTCCATGTTCGGGAAGGGGATCTCCACGAGGCGTATGCCCTGCGGGTCCTTGCCGGCAGTGGCGAGCAGGACGGTCAAGGCCAGGTCGTTGACGTTGCCGAGGGCATTGACGGCCACGGCCTGGCCGGTCAGGTCGCCAATCGTCTGCATCGGGGAATCGCCGCGTACGAGCAGGCTGTGTGTGCGATGCGCCCCCTCGTCCTCCAGCGCGCCTGGGGCAACCAGCACAAAGGAAAATCCTCGCGCGTGGGCCTGAAACAGCGAGACCAGGTTGGACCAGCCGAGGTCGAGATCGCCGGCCTCCACGGCCAGGCTCAGGACCGGGCCGCCCTGCATGGGCCGCGTTTTCACGTCGAGCCCTTCGGCCGTAAAAAATCCTTTCTCAAGTGCGACATAGAGTTGCAGGCAATCGCCAATGGGGATGTAGCCGATGCGTACCGGCTGCGCGCTTCGGGCTGGGGTGGGCACGAGACACAGGGTGGCCACGACGAGCAAGGCGGACAGGGTGCGGCAGAGGACGCGCATGGAAGGCTCCTTCAAGGCCGAGGGGCCGGGTGTTGGTGGGGTGGGGCCCAGAAGAGGAAACGCCGTTCCAGAAAGGACAAGCCGGCGCTGAGTCCCCAGCCCGTCAGGCCCAGGCCGACGACGCAGGCGTACATTTCGGGAATGCGCCAGGTGCGTTGCAGGCGCAAAAGGAGCTTGCCCGTGCCGTCTCCGCCGACCATCTCGGCCAGTACGGCCACGATCAAGGCGATGGGCAGGCTTGTGCGCAGGCCCGTGGCCAGACCCGGCAGACAGGCGGGGAAGACGACCCGGGTCACGATGCGCAACCGGCCGGCGCCCAGGCTGCGGGCCGTGTCGCACAGAATTTCGGGTACGGCCCGGCTGGCATCCATGGCGGCCAGCAGCAGCGGAAAGCCGGCTCCGAAGCCGACCACGGCCGTATACAGGCCCGGGCCGAAGCCCAGAAGCAGCATGGCCGGCGGGATGAGCGCCGGCGGTGGCAGCGGACGGAGAAGTTCCATGATCGGGGTCAACAGCGTTCGGACCCCCTGGGAGCGGCCCATCCAAAGTCCAAGCGGGATGCCGCAGCCGAGGGCGGCTCCAAGTCCCAGGGCGGTGTGCCCCAGGGTCAGTCCCAACGCGCGCGGCAGCGTGGCGCTTTGGATGAGGCCGACCAAGGCCTGGGCAACGGCTGCCGGCGTGGGCAGGGCGCGCGTTCCGGCGGTCAGTGCGGCCACCTCCCAGAGCAGGAGCGCGGCCAGCAGACCGAGAAAGGGGCGCAAACGCTTCATGGCATTCGACCTCGGCCTGGCTGTATTTCGAGCAGGCCGGGGCGCCGTCGCTGCGCCCACCGGGTCAAAAGACTGAAGCCGAGGGCGCAAACGCCGCCGGCCAGGCCCATGGCCAGCACCGCCAACCAGGCGAGGGGGTCCTGCCGGGCGTACGAGGCGGTCAGGGCCAGCTGCCCCAATCCGTCCGAGCCGGCCACCATCTCGCAGCTGACGGCTACAGCCACGGCGATGCCGAGAGCCGTGCGCAACCCGGTAATCGTACCCGGCAGGCTGGCCGGCAGCACCACCAGCCGGAAAACACGGCCCGGGGACAATCCGCCCAGCCGGGCCGTGTCGCAAAGGGTCGGATCGACCGCGTGCACCGCATCGCGCGCGGCCACGAAGACCGGCCAGGAGCAGGCAAAGGCCACCACGACCACGTCGAGGCTGTTGCCGAGGCCGAGCCACAGTACGGCTACCGGGATCACGGCCACGGACGGGATGGGGCGCAGGATTTCAACCAGGGGGCGCAAGGCGGCGTCGAGGGAGCGTACGGCCCCGCAAGCCAGGCCGAGGCCGAAGCCGGCCGCGCCGCCCAGGGCAAAGCCGCCCAGGGTGCGCAGCAAGGTGCGGCTCGTTTGGGCAAGCAGATCCCCGGCCGTACCCGGAGCGCCAAGACAGGCGAGGATGGCACTCGGCGCCGGCAGGAACCGGGCGTCGATGACGCCGCGGCGACACAGGATTTCCCATAGAAGGAGTGCCGCCAGAGGCAAGAGTCGGCCGGCCAGCCGGATCACGCGGACGTTCCCTTGCCGAGCAGGGCGAAGAGCGCGCCCCGCAGGGCCGCGAAAGCGGGGTCGCCACGTGTGCGCAGCTGTTCACGCGGCCGGGGCAGGGGGACAGGCACGTCCCCGACGAGACGCGCCGGCCGGTCGCCCAAAACCAGGACGCGGTCGGACAGATAGAGGGCCTCTTCGACATCATGGGTCACGAACAAGACGCTGGCGCGGCGTTCGTGCCACAGCCGCAGGAGCAGGTCTTCGAGTTCGATGCGGGTCAGGGCGTCCACCGAGGCGAAGGGTTCGTCCATGAGCAATAGCCGGGCGCCCGAGGCCACGGCCCGCGCCAGGGCGACGCGTTGCTGCATGCCGCCGGAGAGTTCAAAGGGATGGTGGGCGGCGAAATCCGCCAGGCCGACATCGGTTAGGGCGGCCCGGGCCAGCGCCTCGCGTTCGGGGCCGGACAGCTTTTGGCCTTCCAGCCCGAACCGCACATTGCCGAGTACCGTGCGCCAGGGAAAGAGGCTTGCGGCGTAGTCCTGGAAAACCATGGCCGCACCTGGGAGCGTGCCGCAAAGGGGCGAGCCGTCCACGAGGACCGCCCCCCGCGTCGGTCGCACAAGGCCCGCCAGACAGCGCAACAAGGTGGTCTTTCCCACGCCGGACGGGCCGAGCAACGAGAGGAATTCCCCTTCGGCCAGGGTGAAGGAGATGTCGGCCAGTATGGTAGTGGTCGCGCCGTTGCGTCGGTAGTGCAGGCCGAGGTCCTGGGCTTGGAGGCGCATGATCGTTCCTTCGTCGGGCCGCGGCCGGTTTCTTGGGCGGTAGCGGTTTGGTCGCGGAGCGCCCGGTCCGGGTGAAGCGTCTTGTCCGGGTTGCGGGAAGCGGCTCCGGGCTGGCGTCAGCGTGGTTCGTTGACGTCCGGCGCGGTTGGCGACGGCGTGGCGCGAAGCGCTTGGCGCTTGAGTTTTCCCGTGACCGTCCGGGGGAGAGTGTCGCAAAAGACCACGCGTACCGGGCACATGGACCGGGGCAAACGGGCGAGCACGTAGTGCGTGAGCGTCCGGGCCAGCGCGGGACCGGCCGCGTCCGGGTTGCGCGGGACCACGTGGGCCATGGGATGTTCGAGCCCCAGGACCTGGCAGGCGGTCACGGCGCAGTCGAGGACCTCCGGGTGGGTGCGTAGGCAGTCTTCGATGGGCAGGGGCGAAATCCATTCCCCGCCGGATTTGATGCTGTCGCCCAGCCTGGCCACATGGCGCAGCCCGTGCGCGTCCTCGACGCACAGGTCGCCGGTTTCGAGCCAGCCATCCGGTCCGATGAGGCGGGCGGTTTCCTCGGGGCTGTTCCAGTAGCCCGGGGTCATTCCCGGGCCGTGGACGCGGAGCCGGCCGATCGTGCCGGGCGGGACAGGCGTCCCGGCGGCATTCACCAGGGCGACGGCAAATCCGGGGGCGGCGCGGCCCAGGCTGCCTGGCGCGGCATCCCCGGGGGTGGTGGTCAGGAAGGTGGTGAACGTCTCCGTGGCCCCGAGCCCTTCGCAGATGGCAAGGCCGGTGTGGCGTTTCCAGGCGGTAAAAATCGCGGCCGGCAGCGCCTCGCCCGAGGCATGGCAAAGCCGCAGGGTGGCGAGCTGGGTGGCGTCGTCGGTCTCGCGCAGCAGGAGCGCGTAGACGGCCGGGACCGCGAAAAAGGCCGTAACCCCATGGCGGGCGATCAGGGCGAGCAGACGGGCCGGGTCCGGGGGGCCGGGGTTGAGGACCAGGACGGCCCCGCGCGCCAGGGTGCAGGCGAGCTGGACTTGCAACCCGTAGGAAAACGACAGCTTGCTCGCACAAAGCACGGTGTCGGCAGCCGGGTTGTCCTGGTTTTCCGTACCGAAAAGTCGGTCGCCAAAGGCGGTCGCGGCAACGAACAGGTCGCCGGAATTGTGAATGACGCCCTTGGGCTGCCCGGTGGAGCCGGAGGTGTAGAGCATGAATGCCGGTCGGGCCGGATCGGCGATGGCCGGCGTCACGGACGGAGGCACTGGGCCGGGAAGGCCCGTCAGGGGGCAGGACAGGCTGGCGGGAACGGGCAGGTCGCCGGCGGTCTCGCCGTCGGGTAAAACCAGCAGTCGTGCCGCGCTGTCGGCGAGGATGGCGGCTTGCTCCGGCAGGGGCTGCTGGGGCGATAACGGCACAGGCACGGCCCCGGCGAGATTCGCGCCGCAAAAGGCCTGGAGAAAGGCCGGGCAGTCGGGAAGGCGCAGGGCGATCCGGTCGCCGGGGCGCACGCCACATGCCGCCAGATGGGCGGCAAAGCCCCGGATCAGGCTGGCCAGTTCTCCCCGGCGCATGACGGTGTCCTCGAAATGCAGGGCCGCGACCGTCGGGTTGGCGTCGAGCAGGTGCAGGATGCGCGCCGCATCGACTTCGTTGTCGGGCCGGGAAAGAATGGGGGCGGGCTGCTGTTGCGGCATAATCGTTTCCGATAACAAAATGGCCTCCGTGCTACAACGCTTTTGCATGTGACCGCTTCGGGTCCGGGATGCGGGCAGATTCATTGACTGGGACAGGAGGCTTTGCTAAAAATCATATGTTTAAGTGACGAAAGGCACAGTTGATAATTTTGTCCGCACAACTACGGAGAGAAATCATGAAGAAGTCCCTGCTCTGCATCGCATTGCTCATTTGCTGGACGGGCCTCGCCAATGCGGGAAAATTCGATTGTGTCAATTTGCCCTTCGGGAAGGACCTCAGCGAGTTCAATCAGGAAAATCACTTTATCAAGTACTTGGAAAAAGACGGTATATCGTATTATAATTACGTCGGTTCCTGCGTTATTGAGCAGCAAAAGCGGATTAATATCGCCATAGCCTACGGATTTGTCGATAACAAGCTGTATGCCAGATATATCACGGTGCCGAACAATGCCGAAGCCCATGCCGACAAGGAGACCATCATCAGGAATATCACCAGAAAGCTTGGGGTCAAGCCCAAGACCTATGAAGACGGGGACTGGTATGTGGTCGATTGGACTATGCCAGAGAAAAATCAAAAATATAAGCTGAAGTTCAATACGAAGACGGCCATGTCAAAATCCGTTTATTACTATACGCCACTTCGGCCTCAGGATTCGGATGACAAGGTGATGTCGAACGGGCAGTAGGCCGACTTCCGCGGTCAATACACCAAAAGCGTCATGCGCTGCCTCTGTCGGTACGGACGCGGCGCATGGCGCGACAACCTTTCCCCACCGCCATGCCAGTGACCCTTGATGCCTTGAAGCAACTTCTCGTCCAAGCCGGCGTCGCTCCCCAGGCCGTCGACCGGATCGATCCGGCCCAGCCCCTGTCACGCCAGGGCGTGGATTCCATTGCCCATCCGCTGTTCATCCTGGCCGTCGAGGAGCACTTCGGTCTGCCCATAAGCGATGAAGCGGCGCTTTCCCTGCGTACGCTCAACGACTTTCTTTCCCTGCTCAACGAGGCGTGACCGTCCACGGCGGGTTATGGCTCGAAAAACGGCTCCTCCCCGGCTCCAGCCATAAGCTCCCGGAACGCCAGGAAGCGCAGGTAGTGGCAGGGGTGCTGCTGCACGCGCCGTTCCAGGCGCGGCACGTAGGCGCGAAGCAGCGCTACGGCGGCGTCCTTGCGTGAAAGCGCGTCGTCGGTCGGAGCGCGCAAGGGGGGCTCGATGACGAGGGTGTTGTGTCCGGTCCGGCTCCGGATCACGAAGACCGGCAACACCGGACAGTGGAAGTGCGCGGCTAGTTCCAGGGCTCCGGTACTCAACCGGACCCTGCGGCCCAGAAACGGCACGGACGCCAGGTTTCCCCCGTGTCCGCCGTCCACGGCCACGGCCAAAGTGCCGCCTTGGCTCAGACATTTGAGCGCCCGGGTCAGCGGACCGAAGACATTGATATGGGTGACGGGCAGGGACTGTTCGTGTTCCCAGCGTTTTTTGAGCGCCGCGCGAAAAAGTGCCGAGCGCCGGCCGGGCAGCTTGTCGTCCAGCACCACGGCCGGGGCGCTGATCTGGCAGAGCGTTCGTCCCGAGTGGCCGACGGCAGCCATGACCATCTGGTTGGCCCCGAAATGGGCCACGAGCAGCAACGCGCCATGGCCGGAGGCGAGCGCCGTATCCAGATGGTGGAGGCCCTCGCTTGTGATGCATTGGTGCAGGTTGTCCGGCGTCAGGCGGGGAAAGAGCAGCGCTTCGGTTTCGTTCATGACGAGGTTGAAAATGCCGCGTCGCGCCGCCGCTCGGATGACGGATCGCGGGGCTTCGGGGCCGAGCACGATCCGCGCCGCCCGTTCCATGGCGGCCCGTGCCCCGGTGGGGACGCGGCCGAGGACTCGTCCCAGAAGGCGTCCCGAGGCGAGGGCGGCCGGCAAGGGCAGACGCAGAAAGAGCCAGCGCCCAGGGCCCCACAGAAGCCAGAAGAGCAGATCCTTGGCCAAGCGCACGCCTCTTCCTCCACGCGGCCGGAGAACCCGGTTCCCGCCTTGCCCGGGGTGTCCGATTGCGGTAACCACGGGCTGTAGCGGACTCCGCCGGCCAATCCGAGTGCGCCCGCAAGGCCACGTTCCGGCCGGCGCCAGGCTACTCCCTATCCCGCAAGCAGGCAAAGGGGCGACCGGCCGCGCATGAACCGCATCACCCTCCTGGCCCCGACACCGCCCGATTTGAGCGCCTTCGGCGTGCGCAGCCTGTCGGCCTTCCTGCGCGCCGCGGGCCTCGCCACGCGCGTCGTCTTTTTGCCCGGCGCCATGGGCCGCCTGCGCCCGGACGGCAGCTTTGCCTACGCCTATCCCGCGCAGGATGTGGCGGCCGTACAGGCGCTGTGCGCGGGTTCGGATCTGGTCGGCATTTCGGTCATGACGCCGTTTTTCGACCGGGCCGTACAGCTCAGCGCCGCCGTCCGCCAAGGCGGCCTTCCGGTTGTCTGGGGCGGGGTGCATGCCACCTTGCGTCCGGCCGAGGCCTTGGGCCACGCGGATTTCGTCTGCGTGGGCGAGGGCGAGGAGGCCCTGGCCGAGCTTGTGCGGCAGCGTGGCAGCTCCGGGGATGCGCGCGCGCTGCCTGCTGGAATCTACGACCGCGCCGGGGCGGCCGCGCTGGCGCCGGCGGATTTCGTTCCCGCGCCCCTGACCGCCGATCTCGACCGTCTGCCGCCGTTCGATTTCTCCTGCGAGGAGCACTACCTGATTGCACCGGGTCGGGATGCGCGGCCCCTGTCGAGAGGGCTCATGGAACGGTTGCTGCCCGTGGTGCCCGGACCGCGCGGGCGCCTTCGCCGCGTTTACCGCACCATGGCCGACCGGGGCTGCCCCCACCACTGTGCCTACTGCAACGTGCCCTCGGTCAAGGCGCTTTACGCCGCTGATCCGGCGCCTTTTTTCCGCCATCGCAGTCCGCAGCACGTCATTGCCGAACTCGAAACCGCTTGCCGCCGTTTCCCCTCGGTGGAGGCGGTCCAGTTTTTCGACGACACCTTTTTCGCCAAGCCCTTTTCCTGGTTCGAAGCCTTTGCCGACCTCTATGCAAAGCGCGTGGGCCTGCCCTTTTATTGCCAGGCCAGCCCGGCCACCCTGGACGCGCGCAAGCTCGATCTGTTGTTGGATGTGGGCCTGTGTTTCGTGGAAATGGGCGTGCAGACCGGCAGCGAAAAGCTGCGCCGCCTCTTTGGGCGAACCGAAAGCAACCAGCGCATCGAGGAGTGCGGGGCCATGATCGCGGCCCGCCAGGCGCGGCTTTTGCCGCCGGTCTACCATGTGATTATCGATGCGCCCTGGGAGACCCACGACGACCTGCTGGAGACCGTGCGGCTTTTGGCCAGACTGCCCAAACCCTACGGCTTGGCCGTGTCCAGCCTGGTCTTTTTCCCGGGCACGCGACTGCACGACCGGGCCGTGGCCGAGGGACTGTTGCGCGACGAGACCGCCCAGGTCTATCGGCGGCCTTTCTACGTGCCGCCGCACCGCACCTATGCCGGATTTTTGCTGTATTTGCTGTCGTTTCGGAATTTCCCCGCCCCGTGGATACGGTTGTTGTTGCAGCCGAAGGTCGTGGCCTGGTTCGGGCGCGTCAACCCCGTCCCCTTGTACCGGCTGGCCTACAGGCTCGGCGAGGCGTTGCGTTTTGTCGGCAAGGGCGTCGGAGCCGTGGCCCGGGGCGAGTGGCGGCGCATCGCGACCTGGCTTCGGGCGCGACTTCGCGGCGAACCGGGCGTGCGCGGGAGGCTCGGGGCGTGAGCGTCGTCCTCATTTCGCCCTATCCCGATCTCACGGCCTTTGGGCCGCGCACGCTGTGCGCCTGTCTGCGCCGGGCCGGCATCGAGACACGGATGGTGTTTCTGCCCGACCCCACCCCCGAGGTGGGCCAGGCCGGACCGGAGCGCTATTCGCCGGCGGTCCTTGCAGAGCTTGACGCCCTGTGTGCCGACGCCCGGCTGGTCGGCATAAGCCTCATGACCAATTTTTTCGACAACGCCGTGCAGATCACCCGGCAACTGCGCCGTTGCGGCCGTATGCCGGTGGTCTGGGGCGGGGTGCATCCCACCTTGCGCCCGGAGGAGTGCCTGGAATACGCGGATTTCGTCTGCGTGGGCGAGGGCGAGGATGCCTTGCTGGAGTTGGCCCGGGCCGTGCTGCGTGGCGAAGACACTGGCGCCATTGCCGGCATCTGGACCCGGTCCGGTTCGTGTCCGCCGCCACGCCCCCTTAAGCGGGACCTGGACCGCCTGCCCGGGCCGGATTATTCCCTGCGCGGCCATTTCGTCCTGGACGGCGACCGTATCGAACCGCTCACCCTGGAGCGGCAGCGCCGTTTCCTGGCCGCAGCCTCGCTTTCCCGGCTCTACGGCCGCATCGGCTACCAGACCCTGACCGGCCGGGGCTGTCCGCACCGCTGTTCCTACTGCGCCAACGACGCCTTGCGCGGCCTGTACCCGGACTCGCCGCCCGTGCGTTGGCGCTCGTCCGGCCACGTCATGGCCGAGCTGGAGGCGGCCCGGCAGGCCATGCCGTTTATCGATTTCGTCTGGTTTTCCGACGATGCCTTGACCAGCATGCCAGGACCGGCCCTGCGGGAATTTTTCGACCAGTACCGCCAGCGCATCGGCTTGCCCTTTTCCTGCCTGACCAGTCCGCTCACCCTCAGCAGCGACAAGCTGGACCTCCTGGTCGAGTCGGGCCTTTTTTCTCTGCAGATGGGCGTGCAGACGGGCAGCCCCCGCATCCAGCGGCTCTACAACCGCGCCGCCATGACCAACGACCGGATGCTTGCGGCCATGGACCGCATCCACCGTCACGCGCCCCGGCTGGCGCCGCCGCTTTACGACATCATCCTCGACGCCCCGTTTGAAACCGCCGAAGACAAGCGGCAAACCCTGGCCCTGGTGGCCAGGATGCCGAAGCCTTTCCGACTCCAGCTTTTTTCCCTGACCTTTTTCCCTGGTACCGCCCTGCATGGCCAGGCCCAAGCGGCCGGTCTGCTGCCTGGTGAACCGCCTGATATCTATCGCAAAAGTTACGAGGAGCGGCAGCCCGGTTATCATAACCTGCTGTTGACCCTGGCCCGCGGCGGCCGTTTCCCGTCGCCCCTGCTGCGGCTGCTGGCCTGCCGACCGGTTGCGGCCACGCTCGGCCATGACCTCCTGCGGCCCGTGTGGGCCGGTCTTTTTGCGGTTTTGCGCCGCCTCAAGCGGAGGCTTGGCCGGTCATGAGAGTGCTGTTGGTCCAGGCCTACGTTGCCGACCGGGACATCCTCGTCTATCCGCTCGGGCTGGCCTGCCTGGTTGCCTGCCTGGGGGCGCACGAGGTGCGTACCCTGGACCTCAATGTCTGCGCCGATCCCTTTGGGGAGCTTTCTCGAGTGCTTACGGACTTTCGTCCGGAGGCGGCGGGAGTCTCGCTGCGCAACCTCGACTCGCCGTTTACCAAGGTCAGCTATTACGCGGATTTCAAGCGGCTGGTGCGCGCGCTCAGGCCCCACGTTCCCGGTCCGCTCATCATTGGCGGGGCGGGGTTTTCGCTTTTTGCCGAGGCGCTCATGCGCGAAGTACCCCAGCTCGATTTCGGGGTCCGCGGCGAAGGGGAGCACGTGCTGCCGGCCCTGCTGGCGGGGCCGGAGGCCCCGGAGCGCGTCCCGTCGGTCTATTATCGCCGGGACGGTGAGGTCCGTTTCAGCGGCGCCGGCCTGCCCCCGCCCGAGTTGGTTACCCCCGATCCGGGCGCGTTTGCCTGCAAGGACTATGATCGCGCCAGTGAGGCCGAGCCTTTCGGCGTCGAGACCAAGCGCGGCTGTCCACTGTCCTGCCTCTATTGTCCCTACGGTTATCTCAATGGACGGGCGTTGCGTCTCAAGCCGCCTGAGCGGGTGGCGGACGAAGTGGCGCGGCTGGGTGCGAGCGGGGTGCGGCGTTTCACCTTCGTGGATTCCGTCTTCAACATGCCCCGGGCCCACGCCGCCGCCGTGTGCCGGGAGTTGATCCGCCGGGGATCGCGCCTGGGGTGGTCCGCCTGGTTTGGCGAGAAGTGGCTGGACAGGGAATTGCTCGATCTGGCCGTGGCGGCCGGCTGCGACCACGTGCTGCTCTCGCCCGACGCCTTTGCGGACAACACCTTGCGCCGATTGGGCAAGTCCCAGACCACCCGCGACATCCGCCGCGCTTTTGCCTTGCTGCGCGATACGCCGACCGTCCAGGTCAGCTGTAACTTTTTTTGCAATCCGCCCGGCCAGACCGTGCCGGCTTTCGCGCGCCTGCTGGCCTTTTGCGTCCTGGCCAAGCTGCGCCTGGGCGCGCGCCTCCATCTGCACCTGTCCGGACTTCGCATCGAGCCGCAGACTGCCCTGCGGGAATTAGCCGTGGAGCAAGGACTGCTGGCGCCGGACGACGACTTGCTTGCCCCCCGGTTTTATTCCCAGCCCGGCACCGCTTATCTGGAGCGTCTGTTCGGGGTGCTGGCGGCACTTCGCGCCCGATTCAAAAGGAAATAGCGGCATGCGCGTGCGCGAATCCTTCTTGCGCGATCTGTTGCGCCTTTTCGCCTGGTATCCCTTTCGCTGGCTGGCGGAACGTTTGCCACCGCGCCTTGCCGTGCGGGTTTTTCGCGCCCTGGGCGACGCGCATTGGGCCGTGGCGCCGGGCAAGCGTCGCCTGCTGGCCCGAAACCTTGGCCGTCTGGGGATTGCCGCCGACCAGGCGTCCCGGGCCGTGCGCGAGAATTTTCGCATCCATTATGTCAGCCAGCTTCTGGTTTTCTTCTATTCCCGGCTGACCCGGACCTCGCTCGGCAAGCTTGCCGCCGTTGCGGGACTGGAACACCTGGACGCCGCCCTGGCCCAGGGACGCGGGGTGGTGCTGGTCCAGGCCCACTTCGGTCCGGAGCAGCTGGCCCTGGCCGCGCTTTCCTTGCTGGGGCACCGGGTGGTGCAGATCGGTTGCGCCAATGACGCGGGGCTAAGCGCCGTGGGCCGTGGCGTATCCCTGCGTTTGCGTCGGCGTTACGAGGCGCGGATTCCGGGCCGGATCATCGACGCCCGGGAGAGTCTGCTTCCTGCCTTGCGGGTGCTGCGTGCAAACGGCCTGGTCCTGACCGCCGGAGACGGTGCCGGTTGGGCCAAGCGGCTTGGGCGGCATGTTCCGGTAACGCTTGGCGGCCAGGAACTGCTTTTTCCCGTCGGTCCGGGGCGCCTGGCCCTGGGCAGCGGCGCGGCCTTGCTGCCGCTTTTCGTGGTCAGGGGCGAGGGAACGCCCTTTACCGTCGTCATCGAACCGCCCCTCGCGCGGCCGCGTGGCCTGTCCGGCGAGGTGGCGGAGACGGCCTTGGCCGTGGAATTCGCCCGGCGCTACGAGCGTCGGCTGCTTGTCGAACCGGGATTCATGCGCTTTTTGGAGCTTTTTACGCCGAGCGAGCTTCTTGTCGCCGACGCGTCCGGGCAAGGACCTGATGATACGCGGCCAGGGTCGCCTGGGCCGTGCGCTCCCAGCTGAACTGTCGGCTGCGGGCCAGGCCTTGGGCGATGCAGCGTGCGCGCAGGGTCTCGTCGGTGAGGAGCCGCTTCATGGCCTGGGCCAGGGCGGGCGTATCGCCTGGCGCGACGAGGAGCCCTGCCTCGCCCGCCACCCCGGGCAGGGACGTCGTGTCCGAACAGACTACCGGCACGCCGCAGGCCATGGCCTCCAGGGGCGGCAGCCCAAAGCCTTCGGCAAAAGAGGGAAAAGCGAAAAGCGCCGCGCCCCGGTAGAGGTGGGGCAGGTCCTCGGGCGCGACACGGCCAATCAGGGCGATGCGTGGATCGGCCCGCCCCAGGTCGCCGGCGAGCCGGGGCGCGAAAAGCGGATCGACCATGCCGGCCACGACCAGGGTGAGCTCGGTGTGTCCGGCCGCGATCAGGGCCCGAAAGGCGCGCACCAGGCCGGGAATGTTCTTGCGGGGCTCCACCCTCCCCACGAAAAGCACGTACTTCCCCCGCACACCGTAGCGCGCTGCCACGGCGCGCGCCTCCTCGCGTTCGGCCTCGGTGCCTGCCGGCCGGAATTCCTCGCCGGCGGCCAGGGAGATGGCCATGACCTTGTCTTCAGCCAGGCCATAAAGCCGGATGATCTCGCGCCGGCTGTACTCCGAACAGGTCAGGACCAGCGCGGCCCGGCGGGAGGTTCGGGGATAGAGCCGTCGCATGAGCAGGCGCATGCCCCCGGGATAGTATTCCGGATGGGTCTCGTGCAGCACGTCGTGCAGGCTGACGATGCAGGGGCAGGGCGTACAAGGCGGCGCCAGGTACTGACAGTGCAGGAGATCCGCGCGGTTTAGGCCCAGTCTGGCCCCGAAGGAAAGGAGCCGTGCAACGCGCGAGACGGGTACCGGGCGTGTGAACACGTTGGCGGCCGCCAATTGCTTGGCCTCTTCACCGTGCGGGTCCGGCAGATAAAACAGATAGTCGCTGTCCGGGTCCAGGCCGGGCATGCGTCGGGCCAGATTCCAGGCGTAGGTCCGGGAGCCCTGCATGAGCCGGGTCAGGCTGTGCAGGTCCAGGGCAATGCGCGGTCGCGTCATGAACGCTTGACCCTCTTTTCGCCCCGGATCGCCGGGCAACGCGCGCCGAGTCCGGTCAGCCCGGCTCCCGCGATGCGGACGGGGTGCTGTCGTCGGGTGCGCGGGGTCACATGTAGCCCAGGTTTTTGAGTTGGGCGATCAGCGCGTTTTTCCCCTTGTTGTCCGACGTCGTGTCGGCCTCGGTGCCGAGCGGCGTGTTCGGGCTGGCAGCGGACGCCGCTTCGGGGATGTGGCCGGGGGCCAGGGCGCGGGTGAGCACGAAGCCGTCCAGCCGGTCCGGCAGCGGAACGCCGAGCAGGGCAAGCAGGGTGGGCGTCACGTCGACCATCTCGCAGCTGCCCACGTCGCCGCCGGCAACACCCGGACCGGCCAGCACGAAGATGCCGAACGGTTCGTGGCGGCCGGACCAGGGATGGGGGAGAAACAGCTCCCGGCCCGGGGCTTGGCCGTGCAGGAGAAATTCGTGGGGTGCGTAGACCTGATAGCCGGGCGCGCAGGTCACGATGAGGTCCGGTGCCTCCGGGACCAGCGGGCCTCGGTAGAGGTCCTCCCGCCAATGGACGGACTCGATGACCTTTTCCCCGGTGCGCGGATCGACGAGGGCCTTGAGCCCGTCGGAGACGCGTCGGCACAGGGCGGTGCGGTCTTGCACCACGGCGGCATTGACGTACACGCCGCCGCCCATGCCGTCGGACCAGGCCTGGGTGCGCTCCCAGTCGATGATGGAGCGCAGGAGGTTGTTGACGCGCGTCTGTTCGGACGCCCGGGCCGCGGCCTGCATGTGGGCCGCGCGGCCGGGGGCCAGGGGCGCGATCGCCTTGGCCAGCAAACGGCGCAGCAGGCTTGCGCCGCTGTTGGACCGGGAAAAGGTCCGGGCGAAGTCGCCGGTGAGGTGCAGCCAGCCCTGGTCCAGCAGCCAGCCGTTGAGAAAAATGCCGGAATGGAGCGGCCCGGCGCCGTGGTCCGAGACCAGGGCGACGGTGGTTTCCGGTCCGGCGGTGTCCAGGATGGTGCCCAGGGCGGCATCCACGGCCTCGTAGATGCGTTCAATAGCCTGGCCAAGTTCGCCATGGCGCGGATGGGCCGGGTCGCGGTACTGCCAGAAGAAGTGCTGGACGCGGTCGGTTTCCATAAAGACCGCGAACACCAGATCCCAGGGGCCGCGCTCAAGGAGCCACAGCACCATATCCTGGCGCGTGCGCACCCCTTGCAGCAAAGAATCCAGATAGCGGACCGGATCGGCGTATTTGGGCGGGGAATCGGCCAGGGGGCCGAAGCGCGCGGTGAAGGCCGCGCCCAGATCGGCCGGAAAAATGGCGTCCGGGGCCCCTGGCGGGGTGAACATGCCCGGGGCGAGAAAGCCGTTGAGTGGTTCCGGGGGGTAGGTCACGGGCACGTTGAGCACGGCGGCGCGGCCGCCGTGGGCGTCCACCAAAGACCAGAGGGTCGGCGAACGGCGCTTGGCGGCGCTGGCGAAATGGATCTGGCCGGTTGCCGGATCGAGCTGGTGGCCGTCGAAGATGCCGTGCTTGCCGGGATTGACGCCGGTGACCATGCTGGTCCAGGCCACCGGGGTCACGGCCGGGGTGGTGGAGTGCAGCCTGGCAAAGGCGCCTTGGGCCATGAGCCGGGCGGTATGGGGCAGGCGTCCCCGGGCGAGCAGCGGCCGGATGATGTCGAAGGTGGCGCCGTCCCAGCCAAGTACAATGGTTTTGCCTGCCGCGGCGTTGTTTCCCGTCTGCATGTGCACCTCCGCCCTTGCCTGATTCAGGCGTTGATACGCGTGCCCCGCAATCCCTGGCAAGACCCTTGGGATGCGGCGCCTCTGTTGTTTTCCCGAAGCGCTTGTGCCAGATTGGACCGGGGGACACATGGAAGATAGGGCAGGGGATAAGGTTGCCGCTGTTGCGGAACAGATCCTGGCAGAGCGCGAGCGTCGTTACCGACCGCTCAAACGGGCATTGGACCTGTGTTGTACCATGGTTGCCCTCCCTCTGGTCCTGCCGGTTATGGTGCTTTTGGCTGTCGCGATCCGTTTCGATTCCCCCGGCCCCGTCCTTTTCCGACAGCAGCGGCTGGGGTGGCACGGTCGGCCCTTCACGCTTTACAAATTTCGCACCATGTATCGGGAGGCCTTGCCCTACGCCCTGCATCCATTGCAGCAGGACGATACCCGGGTGACCCGGGTGGGTCGCTTTTTGCGCCGTACGAATCTGGACGAACTGCCACAGCTTTTCAATGTGTTGCGAAACGACATGTCCCTGGTCGGTCCCCGGCCGGAAATGCCCTATATCGTTGCCGGCTACACGGCGAGGGAGCGGCTGCGCCTGCTCGCCAAACCCGGACTGACCGGGCTTTGGCAGATCTCGCCGCACCGTGGGGCTCCCATCCACGAACACCTGGAACACGATCTTGCCTACCTGGAGGGCATGGGCTTGCGGCTGGACGTGCTGCTTATGCTGCGTACCCTGCCCCTGCTCGTCCGCGGCGATAAGGCCAAACGTGCGGCTGGCCAGGGAGGCTTGCATGTCTCCTGAGACACCGCGCCCGGCGGGAGAGACGCCCCCGCAACCGGCTGTCCGGGTGCTGTCGGCCTGGAGCGTCGCGGATGTCGCGGACGGGCTGAGCGCGCTTTTTGATGCCCAACCGGATTTGCTCCCCAGGGACACGGGTGCGCGCATCGTGCTCAAGCCCAACGGCAACTCCTGCATGAATGCGCTGACCGGCAACACCACGGATCTGCGTGTCATCGCCGGGGTGTTGTCCGTGCTGGCCGGGCGGGGCTACCGCAACCTGGCCGTGGCCGAGGGCACCAACAGCGGCTTTTACCGCACCGGCATCAACGTCATTCGGCGTTTGAAACTGGACGCCCTGGCCGCGCGCTACGGCGCGGCGATCATCGATTGCAACGCCTCGACCGCACCGCATCCGGTGGCCTTTGCCGGCGGCACCACGGCCTATGTGGCGGGGGAATGCCTTGACGCGGATCTGCTACTCAATCTGCCCAAGCTCAAGACCCATTTCGAAGCCGGCATGAGCGTGTGCCTCAAAAATCTGATCGGCTGCCTGATCGGCCAGGTAAACAAGAAAAAGACCCATCAGGATCTCCCCGGCAACATCCTGCGCTTAAACGCCGCCCTGGTTCCCGGGCTGCACATCGTGGACGGCATCGTGGCCATGGAAGGGTGCGGCCCGTCGCGCGGGGTGCCGGTGGCGGCCGGCAGGCTGGTCGTCGGCCGCGATCCGTTTGCCATCGATCTGGCCTGCGCCCGCATGGCGGGTATTCCCGTTTCGCGCATCACGCCGTTGGCCCTGGCCCGGCGGCTGGGACTGCTGCCCCCCGAGACGGAGGCGGCGGTGGCGCGTCTGGCCGGGCAAGGGCTGTTGCCGCCGCTTCCCCGGCCGCTGGCTCCGGCCCGGGCGTCCCTGGCCGCCTGGCTGGCGCTACGTTCGCCCTTGGGCGGACTTTTCCGGCGGCTGCGCGCCAGTCCCTTCGGGGCGCGCCTGGCGGCCACGCACTGGTTCGGAGCGCTTCTTTTCCGGTCCGGCGTGCGCCAGGACAACTTCGAGGCGGCGGAACCCGACATCCGGGCCTTGGAACTTGAGGCTGCGGTCTGCGACGGGTGCGAGGTGTGCCGGGACGTTTGTCCGATGGGCCTGGCTCCGGACCGGCTGCTCGCGGACCGGGGTGCGGTGGCCCTGACCGAGCTTGAACGAGCCGGCTGCCTCGGCTGCCTCTACTGCTTTATGAGCTGCCCGCGCCGCGCCATCACCGTCCACGGCGAGCTGGGTTTTTTGCAGGAACAGGGCGACCGCTACGACGACCGCATCCGCGCCCTGGGCCATCGGAAACGCGCTGCCGGCGGATAGCGTCCGAAGGAATCACTGTGCGGCGTCGAGGCCCGGCGCCGGACGCACGATCGCCCACAAGACGCCGCAGCCCAAGGCCAGCGCCCGAAGCCCGCTCAAAACCGGTGTGGCGAGCCCCAGTCTGCGGTTCTTGGACCAGTTTTTTCGGGTCAGCGGCCAGGACAGGGCGAGGAGAACGCCCGGGCAGACCTGGGCCAGGGCGAGCAACCCGCTGCCCAGCCAGGGCAGGGCGAGCAGGCCGGCCAGGCTGCCGACGATCCAGGCCATGGCCGTAAGCGTCTCCAGCTTGACCGGGGCGGTGGTGTAGCGGTCCCTTATGGCCTGGCCCGGATAGAGGCGGTAGACCTGGGTGCGCCAGTAGCCCCGACGGAATTTGGTCCCAAGGTAGGCGCGCAGGCTGGTGGGATGCAGGTGGCGGACCACGGCCCGGGGGGCCAGCGCCAGCTTGTGCCCCCGGGCCAGCAGCCGGTAGGAAAATTCCGTGTCCTCGTTGTCCGCCCGACGAAATCGGGTGTCGAAACCGCCCGCGGCCAGGAAGACGTCGCGCCGGTAGGCCGCGCTGTAGGTGGCCACGAGATCGATGCAGGGATGCGCGCGCATGTGGTCGTAGCGGTCCTCGAACTCGGCCTGGGCGAAACGGGCGATCAGGCTTGTCTGGTCCGTAGTGTAGCAGCCCTGCACGCCGACCACGCCGCGCGCTGTTTCGTCCTCCAGGGTCTGGAGCAGGCTGCGCAGCCAATCCGGCTCCGGCCGGCAGTCGGCGTCGGTAAAGACGAGGATGCGACCTTGGGCCTGGCGCGCGCCGTGGTTACGGGCCGCAGCCGGACCCTGGGGCGGTTGGGTAAGGCTGGTTGCGCCGAGCTCCCGGGCGACTTCTGTTGTGTTGTCCGTGGAGCCGTCATCCACCACGAGGATTTCAAAGGCCGACGCGGGCAGGCTCTGGCGCCGCAGGGCGGCCAGGCAATCAGGCAGGAGACGGGCCGCGTTGCGGGCCGGGATGATGACGGAGCAAAGAAGCGGGGCGGCCGGGTCGGTCATGGGGTCAGCTCCTGGCCATCGCGCCGGGAAGCAAGTGCCGGATGAAGCGGCGGCCGGCTCGAAACGTGCGCCGCAGTTCGTCGGGACTGGTCATGGCGGCCGCCAGCCGGTGGGCCAGATAGCCGGGCCGGAGGTAGAAGCGGCGGCGGGCCAGGGCGCATAAGGCCTCGATTGCGGTCGGGGACAGGGTTTCGTTGCCGGCCACGCAGGCATGGTTGCCGGCTGGGGTCAGCCAGCGGGCCGGTGTTGTCGGATCGAGCCAGCCCCGGGACAGGTACTCGGCGTGGATGGCCGTGCCCGGATAGGGGATCACGGGGTAGAACTGGGCCGTGTCCGTACCCAGGGAACAGGCCAGGTCGATGGAGCGCAGGATGCTTTCCCGGGTGTCGCCCGGCAGGCCGAACATCCAACAACCATGGATGCGCAGCCCGCACGCCCGGGCATCGCGCATGAAGCGCCGGGCTGCGCCCGGGGCGAGGCCTTTGCGTATGGTGCGCAGCACCCCGGCGTCGGCGGATTCGAACCCCACGCACAGCAGCCGGCAGCCGGCCTCGCGCAGGCGCCGCATGACCGCTCCCGGCAGATCGGCCCGGGCATTGGCCGTCCAGGTGAAACGCAAGCCGCGCGTACGGATGCCGTCGCAAAGGGCCAGGCAGCGGTCGAGGTCCGCGGTCAGGGTGTCATCCTCGAAAAAAATGGAGCGCGCCTCGGGAAAGTCGGCGAGCACGGTGGTGATCTCCTCCAGCACGTTGTCCACGGACCGCTTGCGCAGCCGATGTCCGGTCATGGTCTGGGGGTAGAGGCAGAAAGTACAGCCGCCCGGGCAACCCCGGCTGGTGACAAGGGTCACCATGGGGTAGGCGGCGTTGGGGTTGAAATAACGCCGGATGTCCAGGTGGCGCCGGTAGAAGCGGCTGACGAAGGGCAGGGCGTCCAGGTCGTCGAGGAAAGGCCGGTCGGGGTTGTGGCGCACCGCTTCGCCCTCGCGCCAGGAGAGGCCGGCGATACCGGCGAGAGCCCCGGCTGCCGGGGCGCCGTCCGATGCGGCCAGAACCCGGGCCAGGTCACGCACGGTATAATCGTATTCCCGGCGGGCCACGGCGTCCGGGCCGGCGGGGGCGGCGAGGCAGTCGTCGGGCCGGGCCGAGGCGTGGGGGCCGACCAGGACGACGTAACATCCGGGAAGGCGTGCCTTGATGGTCCGGGCGGCATCCAGGTCGGCGGCGATGCTCGGCGTGCTGGTATCGAGCACGGCCAGGTCCGGGGCAAAGCCCGTGGCGCGCGCCAGGGTGCGCTCCAGGTCGAGGCCTTCGGCCGGCGCGTCGAGAAAAAGCACCTCGTGTCCCGCCTCCTCCAGCACCGCGCCGCAGGAGGCCAGCCACAGGGGCAGATAGAGTGTGCCGCTCCGCGTCACGGCGGGACTGCGTTGCGGCCGGGAAAACCGCGGCAGGAAGGGTGGGTTGAGCAGCAAGACCCGCAAGGCGGGCCGGGCCGATTCCTGTCGGAGCATGGTGGGACCTTTATCGACTTTCCCTGTTGCTTTCCATACAAAGAGCTGGCCTTGCAGCATTTCCCGAGCCTGCAACCCGTAACCCCGTAGGTTTTGATGCCGAGCCGCGCGCGAAAATTCGTCCCGACCAGATCGGCCGGCGTGGCCGGTAATATTTTGTGGTCGGGCGCCTCGCGCGGGCTTCAGGCCGTCACGGGCTTTGTCGCCACCGTTGCCGTGGCCCGGCATCTGCCGCTGGCCGGACTCGGCGAATATCTGTCCGCCCTGGCTGTGGCCGGGGCGGTTTTGTCCGTAAGCTACTGCGGCATCCAGCAATATCTGGTGCGCGAACTGGGTCGGGGAGCGGACGATCCCGGGGCGCTTGTGGGCGCAGGCGTTTTGATTCGGCTTGCGATCATCGGTCTGGCCGGACTGGGGCTGGCCGGCTGGGCGGGATTCGCCCCGGCCGGATCGCGGGCGGACCTTGCCGCCCTTGTCCTGGTGGCGTTTGGTTGCGAGGCCTGCCGGTCCATGGGCCAGCTGGCCGGAGCCGTGTTCCAGGGGCAGGAGCGCATGCGGCCCGAATGTTTGCTGGCGCTGCTGCATAGCCTGCTGTGGGGCGTGTTGCTCACCATGGCGATCCGGCTGGGCAGCGGGCCGTTTGGCCTGCTGGTGGCGAGTGGCCTGGCCCTGGCCGGGCACTGTCTGGCTTCCTGGATCGTGGTCGCGCGCGGCGCTGTCCGTCCCAGGTTTGGCGCCGGCTGCAAACGTGTGGCGCGTATGCTGCGCGCTTCGCTGGTCATCGGCCTTTCCGTGATTTTGCTGCAAAACCTCTTTCGGGTGAATGTGCTCCTCTTGCAGTGGCTTGGCACATCCGAGGAGGTGGCCTTTTTCCAGACGCCCCACGATCTCGTACTTCGGCTTCAGATCCTTTTTCAGGCGGTCATGTTGGCCGCGTTTCCGGCCCTGTCGCGGCTGTTCGCGGTCGGGCCTGTCCGGGGGGCCGAGCTTACGCTCGCCCTTGGCCGACTCGTGGCGGCGTCGGCTGGCGGACTGGCCTCGACGTTGTACCTTTTCGCCGACCCCCTTTTGGTGATGGTGTATGGGGGCAAGATGGTGCCCGCTGTTTCCTGTTTGCGGGTCTTGGCCCTGGGCACCGTCCCGTTGGCGCTCGGCCTCGTCTGGTCGCAGGTGCTCATCGCCACGGGCGGCCAGCGCCGGGTGCTTTGGGTCAACGCGGCCGCACTGGCCTTCAATGGCCTTCTGGGTGTGGTGCTGACGCCGCGCTACGGCGTCTTCGGGGCTTCGGTTGCGGCGCTCGCGGCCTATGCGACGAGTGCCTTGGGTGCGTTGTGGGCGGCGCGGGGGCTTTTTCGCGGTCGAATCGCGGCCTTGGCCAATCTCCAGGCGCTGGCCGCGCTGGGCGGGGGACTGCTCGTCTCGGCCGTGCTGCCGGGACGCTCGGGCGGTCCGGCGGGGCTCGCGGCCTATGCGGCGCTGTTGCTGGTCCTGCGGGGCGTGGGCTTGTCGGATATTCGGGTTTTGACGCGGTGCGTGCGTCCGGTCGGGCCGGCTGTGCGACAGGAAAACGTTACGTCAGTCGAAAAAGGATGCTGACGCACAACAGCACCAGCCAGCACAGGGTCAGGATGGCCGGGCAGACAAGAGGCGCGAGGCGGGCCATGGCGTCCGGCCATTGTCCGCAGCAGCCATAGGTGAAGTAATTTTCCGCTTTGATGTAATTCGAGCTGGATACGAGGTTATGCAGGCGTTGCGACCAGAGACGATGCATCCAGGCAGCCGCGCCGACGCTGCAGAGAGCGGAAAAAGAGGTCAGACAGCCGATAACGCAGAGGACGATATGCACGAAGAGCAGAAACAGAGGGGAAATCAAGACATGGGCACTGAGCGTCACGCCAAAGGCCGCTAACAAGAACCCCTGAGCCGTCAAAAAAGTACCACTTCGCTCGTGCATCCATCTTTTTTCCTGGTTGCATGCCGCAACAAGCCTATGCCAAGCTGCGAGTTCTTGGCGCTCATGCTTTTCTTGGTTGTTCCCTTCCAGGCACATACGCACTCCTCAATTCTTGCAACAGCATTCTTTATCGAACATGGAGTTCTGACGCTTTCTTCGTAAATGGAAAAGCAACTAAACCTGGTTCCCAGCGGAGCCTCTCGCCGTGATGGATGGCCTTGCACCTCGAACCGGGGGAAGGAGAAAGCACTCGCGACCATTCTTTGAGGGAGATATCCCATTAAAAATATTATTATAAATTATAGTAACCGGGCAAGGAACACCTGTCAACACCACGCCAGCAACGCCAAGGGGAGGTGGGTGACGCGGGATGCGCAGACACGACCATGTTGCAACCTTTTTTCGTGCTGCTTTGCGGCACGGGTGTGGTCGCTGCCCAGCCCGGGCTTTTCGCGTCTGTGGCGGGTGCCTGCGTTGCCTTCGCCGGCCCCCTCGATTATGGGGGCAGTATGTACGAGTTCACAAGCGCCCTCGGCCGGAAAGAGGACGGTCGATGCCTTCCCGCGATCCCGGCAAAGCCCGGGCCTCTCGCCCCTGGTGCCATCCAGGCGGAAGCCACGCGCGGATTCAAGCCCTCTCCTGCCGTAACTGGCGGAGGGGATCGGGCTTGGCGAGGACGTCCAAGGCCTCGACAACCCCACCTTTGCCGCAGGGGCGGAACGCGTGCCCCCGGCAAGGCAATGCGCGTGCAGCTGCCTTGGGCGCCAGTCCCCTTTTTGTTCGCCGAAGGGGGCGCGCAATCCAATGGTCCGACAGTATCGAATCCGTCATGCATGCAAGTTGTTTCAGGAGGGTATGCTGTATGAAAAAAATAATGTTGCTCGCCCTTGGTTCTCTGTTGCTTGCGGGTGCTTCATTCGCGGAGGATACGCCCGGGACTGAGCAGAAAGACACCACTGCCAAAAAACAATCAATCTATAAATCTTCGCCGCGGTTGAGTTACCATAGCCGCGAGACGGAAGGACATCCTGAGCTTGAAAAGCTGAAGCCCATGCTCAACCAGATGGGGAACAATCCAACAGGTATTGTTACACCGGGTGGTGCGGGGATGAGTTTCTAGCGAGGCCGGTAGCGCGTTCCGTGCACAACGATGGCAAAAGCGGCGTGCCCGGGCCGACCCGCCAAAAGGCCCCCTATCCCTGGTCCGGCCAGCAGTCCTGTTTCGATTCGCTCGGGCAGGCCCTCCCCTGCGCGGGCAGCGGGCAAGACGGGCAGTATGCGCCGGGGCGTCCCTGGCCGGAGCCCCGTTTTACCTTGCCGGGCGCGGGTCTTGTCCTTGATCGGTTGACCAGGCTCGTCTGGCCCCGGGATGCGGGCTGCGCGGTTTGGCCGCTGTCCTGGGATGCTGCCCGTACCTGGGTGGACGCGCGCAACCGGGACGGTTTTCTCGGGTATGCGGATTGGCGCCTGCCCCGGCGCCGGGAACTCCTTTCCCTTACAAGCCTGGCCCATGCCCGGCCGGCCCTTCCTCCTGGGGCGCCGTTCACAGGCCTTTTCCAGCATTGGCATTGGACCTCCACGCCTGCGGCGGTCAACCCGGGGGATTATTGGCGTATCCACCTGGAGGGCGGTCGGATGTTCCCCGGGCATGGCCAGGGGGAGCATATGGTGCTGCCGGTCCGCGGCGAGAGTTGGCTTCTCCCCGAATCGCCGCAACAGGCGGCCTTGGCGTGGCATCCCTGGCCGCAACCGCGTTTCGAGGTCTTGGCCCAGGGCGTCCTGGATCGTCTGACCGGCTGTGTCTGGTCCGCGGAGGTGTTTCCCCAGGAAGGCGAGGCCACCTGGCAGGAGGCGCTCGATGCCGCAAAGCGGATGCCGGACTGGCGCTTGCCCACCATCTGGGAATTGGAATCCTTGGTGGACACGTCCCACGCCCGGCCCGCGCTCTCGCCCGGGCATCCCTTTGGCGAGGAGCTCGGCGGCATGTGGTCGTCCACGTCGAGCGGCTATGATCCGGCCTGGGCCTGGGTGTTGTATTACGACAAGGGCGCGGTCGGTGTCGGATACAAGCCGGGAAAGCACTTCAAGTACATCCTGATTCACAAAGAGCCTTTCGTCTGACCGCCGGGACCTCGCGCGTGGCGACCAGCGTGCAAGTGGTCGGAGGAGGCGCCTCCGGCGGCCAAAGGACTCACGCCCTTTGGAATCCCGATATGATTTTAGCCGGTTGCAATTTCAGGCTTGGGACAAAGAAAGACCGCGAGAGCATGGCATAGCAGTCTCGCGTGCTGCCTGGTGCCCGGTCGCTTGTGGGGCTGGTTCCGGTGCCAGGGAAAACACAGGCAGCTCCCTTGACAACTTTACGCAAAAGTGGTGTTCAATAAATCTCTATCTCTCTTGATAGAAGCGAGAATGCATCCGTGTGAGGAGGGAAACAGCACCTCACCCGGGGTCTTGAGGCTGGTGTTTGCGGAGGTTGTACACAAGCGTTGATGGGACTGGCTGGGAGGTTGGCGCATGAAACGGATCGGAAAGCCACTTCTGTTCGTTTGCCTCGGAATAGCAATAGCCTTCCCGCTTTTCAGTCTCACCTATTACACCATGGTACGGACCTCGACCCCGCTTTTCTGTGCTTCCTGCCACGAGATACAATACGCCTACAATACCTGGCGCACCGCCACGCACACCAATAATTCCCGGGGCGTGGTGGCCGACTGCATGGACTGCCACCTGCCCGCGCCCCACGATACCTTTGACTTTTTCTTCGCCAAGACGCTGCACGGCCTCAAGGATGTCGTGGCCCATTTCGTCGAGGACCAGTCCCACTACGATCACGCGAAAAGCCGGGCCCAGGCCGCCCGGGACATCAAAAACGACCAGTGCCTGAAGTGCCACCGCAACTTGCTGTATTTGCCGCACAAGCAAGGCGGCATGCTGGCCCATCGCCAGGTGCTGTATGCCCGGCCCGGCTATGAGAAGCGTTGCACGGACTGCCACCAGAATCTCGTGCACGTCAAACGTCCGTACTACCGCTACCTGCCCTGCGATACGTCGGGCGGCTAGGGCGGTCCTTTCGCCGTGAAGGCAGGCGGGCGACCGGCTGCCAGGATACGTGGGAATCGACGACGACAGCCAAGGAGGAAGGGGCATGGACAAGGCGAGACGATGGCCGGCGATCGCGGCGGCGTTTACCCTGCTTTTGGGCACGGCGCTTTTCGCCCTGGCCCAGGACAAAAAAGCCGCGCCCCCGGAGGCGGACAAAACCCAGGCGAATTTCCCCCTGGTCAAGGAGTTCCGCATCGAACGGGGCATGAGCAAGCAGGGGCAAGCCTGCATCGAATGCCACAAGGTCGAAACCCCGGGGCTTTTCGCCGACTGGGCGGCCAGCCGCCATGCCGCGGCCAACATCACCTGCATCGACTGTCACCAGGCTCAGGAGTTCGATGCCGACGTCACGAAGAAGCATTACAAGCAGTACGAGCGCTCGGACAACAAGTGGGGCACGGCCGAATACCGGGTACCCATCGCCGGCGTGGTCACGCCCAAGGACTGTTCGCGCTGCCATCCCGACGAGGTCAAGCAGTACTCCCGCAGCAAGCACGCCAATACCTTGGAAATCATCTGGAAGATCGATCCCTGGCTCAATTAGGGCTTGAACAACGCCACCGAGCGCACCGCCGGCTGCTACGCCTGCCACGGCACGGTGCTCAAGACCAATGACAAGGGTGAGCTCGAAACTTCCACCTGGCCCAATGTCGGGGTCGGCCGGCTCAATCTCGACGGCAGCCTGGGGAGCTGCACGAGCTGCCATACCCGGCACCGCTTCTCGGTCATGGACGCGCGCAAGCCCGAGGCCTGCGGCCAATGCCACCTGGGCCCGGACCATCCGCAGATGGAGATTTTCACCGAATCCAAGCACGGCGACATCTACGCCGCCTTTGGCAAGACCTACAACTGGACCGCCGCGCCCGGGACCTGGACGCCCGGGGTCGATTATCGCGGTCCGACCTGCGCCTCCTGCCACATGTCCGGTTCGGGTCCGGTCCTCGGCAGCCATGACGTGACCGAACGCCTGTCCTGGGAATTGCAGGCGCCGCTGACTGTGCGGCCCCAGGATTTCGCCGCCTTCCCGGCCAAGACTAACTGGGAGGTGGAGCGCAAGAAGATGCAGAGCGTGTGCAACCAGTGCCACAGCGCCACCTGGACCGAGGATCATTACGCCCGCATCGATGCGGTGGTTAAAAACTACAACGAGCTTTACTACAAGCCGGCCAAGGCCTTGCTCGACGAACTCTACGCCAAGAAGCTCATCACGGAAAAGCCGTTTTTCCACACGAAGTTCCAGTGGGACTTCTATGAACTCTGGCATCACGAGGGACGCCGCGCCCGCATGGGAACGGCCATGATGGCCCCGGATTACGCCTGGTGGCACGGGTTCTACGAGTGCAAGAAGCGTCTGTGCGAGCTGGGGGAACAGGCCCATCACATGCTGTCCACCAACACGCCGGCCTACACCTATGACAACTTCCCCGGCACCGGAGGGGACACGACCCGCCCGCCGGAGCTCTTCGGCCCCAAGAAGCCCTGACCGATTGCCGCTACGACCGCAAACGGCCCGGAACGCCATGCGTCCCGGGCCGTTGTCATTTTTTCGATGTCACCACATTGTCATGGGGTGCGGCTTGGACATGCGCCACCCGCAGTGGATTGGAATTCCAAAGGGCAACGTCCTTTGGCCGCCGGAGGCTTCTCTTCACCCACACCCCCGTCCCCGCCTTCGCTCCTATCCCCGCTCGCGCTCCCGCCGCTGTCCTTCGGCATCGGCCGCCTTGAGGGCGTCACGCACCAGTTCCGGGGAGATTTCCACGGGTTCGTTGTGGATGGATTCTTCCGGGGCGCAGGCCTTTTCCCCGACCCGCAGCAGGTCGGCATCGCCAACCCCGACCAGGCCCAGTTCCGCCAAGGTGGTCGGCAGGCCCAGGGCGCGGCACAGGGTGAAGACTTCGTCGATCAAAGCCACGGGCTTGTCCGTGAGGAACAGGGAGGCGAGCACGCCGAAGGCCACTTTTTCGCCGTGGCTGCGGCCGCGCGCGCCGGGGAGAATGGTCAGGCCGTTGTGGATGGCATGGGCCGCGCCCAGGCCGCCGCTTTCGAACCCGAGGCCGCTCAGCAGCGTATTGGCCTCGACAACGCGTTCCAGGGCCGGAGTGACCACTCCGGCCTCACAGGCTGTACGGGCGGCCAAACCCCAGTCGCGCACGGTCTCGTAGCACAGCCTGGCCAGGGCGTAGGCGGTCATGGAACCGGCGTCGCCGGCGATATTGGGCGCCTGGCCCACCCGGCAGGACTCGGCCTCGAACCAGGTGGCCAGGGCGTCGCCCATGCCCGCGACCAGGAACCGGGCCGGCGCCTGGGCCATGACCGCGGTGTCCACGAGCACCAGATCCGGGTTGCGCGGCAGGATATCCGCCCGGACGAACGCCCCTTCCTCGGTGTAGACCACGCACACCGAACTGCACGGCGCGTCCGTGGAGGCGATGGTCGGGACCACGGCCACCGGGATGCCGGCCTTTACGGCCACGGCCTTGGCCGTGTCGAGGGTCTTACCGCCGCCGAGGGCGGCCACGGTCTCGGCGTCGAATTCCCGGGCCAGGTTGAAAAGCCGTTCGATTTCCCGGTCCGTGCACTCCCGGCCGAAGGCTTCGACCTGCACCGCGCCGGCTTGCCGCAGGTCCGGGAGCAGGGGGGGGAGCAAATGCGCCAGGGCATGGGGCGAGCAGATGACGAAATGGCGCTGGCCAAGTCGGGCCAGTTCCTGGCCCAGGCGGGAGAGCGCCCCGCGACCTTGCACGTAACGTCCGGGAAAAAGCGTGGTGCGCAGCATGATTTCTTCCTTTTTGCCAGGGACGACCGCCTGGCGACGGGCCTGCATCCGGTGCGGACCGGCACGGTTCGGTGGAGGCCCCCGGCAGGCGGGGGCGGGTCACCCTTGGTACGGTATCGGGCCCTGGCGCGTCGAGAGGGCCGGAGCGGTCGCACCGTGCCGGGAAAGCAGGCCTGTTGCTTTGTCGAAAGAAATGGCTCTTGGAAAAATCCGCATTTCCTGTATGAAAAATCTGCAAAGAGGTGTCAGCGCCGTGCCACAGTGCCCAGGGACAGGATTGACGCCCTCCCGGATTCCAGACAGTAACAACAATACCGATGTATTGAATTCGTTCCACCGAGGTCCCCATGAGACCGCTGCCGCGTTGGCTGCTCGCAAGTTTTGGTTGTCTGGTTTTTGCAGTCGTGGTCGCTTATGGCAGCACGCGTGTTTACCAGTCCGTGCTTTTCCAAAAGCGGCACGAGGTCTTGGCCCACACGACCACACGCGTGCAAAACGAGCTGCTCGACGCCACCTCGGACAGTCAGGTCATGGGCGCCACCATCCTGCTTGGGCTCATCCAGCCGACCCTCAAGCTGGCCGTGTCCGGCGTCCGGCTTTCCGAGGCGGATCGGAGCGAAATCCACAACGTGCTCGAACCGTTGCGCCGCCAGTTCAATGCCAGCGGGACCTATCTCATCGATGGGAAAGGCATTGTGCGCATCCACGATACGGACGGCAACTCGTCGGAGCGGCTCAATGTCGCATTCCGGCCGTATTTCAAGCTGGCCATGGCGGGCACGCCCAACGTCTACGCCGCGGTCGGCAGCCAGACCAACGAACGTGGCCTGTATTACGCCGCTGCGGTGCATGACGGCGCCCTGCGCACCACACCGGTCATCGGCGTCGTCATGACCAAGCTCCAAGGTGCCTTCCTCGATACGCTTCTGGCCCGTTCCGGGAGCCAGGCCGTGCTGTTGTCTCCCCAGGGCGTGGCCTTTGCCGCGACCCAGCCCGATTGGCTGTTTGCCATGACCGCGCCGGTCACTGCCAAGCGGGTCGAGGCCATGCGCCAACTGCGCCGGTTCGGACATGTCTTTGACAAGCGATTTCCCACGGCCTTGCCGTTCTCCCCCAAGGAGGAAACGGCGCGTATCGACGGCCACGACTGGAGTCTGGCCATGGCAAGTCTTGATTGGAGCGATCCGGACGGTGCCTGGACCCTGGTTGTGCTGGAAGATACTGAGCTGTGGTTTCCGGCCGCAGAGCGTCTGCTGATCGGGGGCATTGCCGGTGGGATCGGGTTGTTGCTTGGAATGCTGGTTCTTTTCACCAGCGCGGACCGGCGCAAACGTGCCCGGGCGGCGGCCCGGTTCCGCACCCTGGGCGTGGCCATGGAGGTGAGTCCCCTGGCCGTGCTCATCACCGACGCGCAGACGGCCATCCAATGGGTGAACCCCCGGTTCGAGCGCATCACGCAATACAGCCTGGCCGAGGTCCGGGGACGCAAGCCCGGGATCCTGGCCAGCGGGCGTACCCCGCCGGAAACCTATCGCGAGATGTGGAAGGCCTTGGGCGCCGGTCAGCCCTGGACCGGCGAGTTCGTCAACCGCCGCAAGGACGGGACGCGCTACCATTCCCGGGCCTCGATTTCGCCGGTCACCGACGCTGCGGGCAAGCTTTTGGGTTATGTGGGCTTGCAGGAAGACATCAGCGACTACAAGCGGCTGCTCGCCAGACTCGAATCCCAGTTGCGCCTGGACGAGGGACTCAGGGGTTTTGCCGCCGCGCTCAAAAACGAATTCTCTCCCGAACGCCTGGCCCGCATCGGCCTCGACAATCTGGTGCGCTTCCTGGCGCTTCCCTATGGCGCGGTCCATGTCCGACGCGGCGGGGTCACGGAGGTCCTGGCCCGGTTTGGCGGCCAGTGGGAGGCGAAGGACCGGCCGCCGTCCGGCCAGGCCCTGGTGGCGGAGGTCATGGCCTCGGGCAAGTCCTTTGCCCTGCACGATCTGCCCGAGGCCGCCGTGGTCGCCCTGGCCGGGGGGGCGGCGCCCCTGGCCGAGATCCGGGTGCTGCCCCTGGGCGACGGCCATGCGGCGGTGGGCGCCCTGGAGATCGGCCTGCTGCGCGACCTGACCGAGGATGCAGGGCATTACCTGGACAAGGCCTGCGCTGAACTGGCCCTGGCCCTCAAGCTCGCCCTGGACATCAACGAACGCATCCAGGCCGAGCAGGCCCTGGCCGACCAGCTCGCTTTCCAGCGGGTGCTGCTCGATACCATTCCCAATCCCGTGTTCTACAAGGGGGCGGACACGCGTTTTCTCGGCTTCAACCGCGCCTACGAGCAGACCTTTGCCGTGCACCGGGAGGCTCTCGTGGGCAAACGGGTGCTCGATCTCGCCTACCTGCCCGAAGAGGACCGCATTGCCTACCAGCGCGAGGACGAGGACACCATTGCCACGGCGGGCACGGTGCGCAAGGAGATGCGTATGCCCTTCGCCGACGGCCGGATGCACGAGACCCTGTATTATGTGTCCGGTTTTCGCCGTTCGGACGGCAGTCCCGGCGGCCTGGTCGGCACGTTTGTCGACATCAGCGAGCAGAAGGCCAGCGAACGGGCCCTGGCCGCGGCCAAGGAGGCGGCCGTGGAAGCCACGCTGCTCAAATCCGACTTCCTGGCCAACATGAGCCACGAGATCCGCACGCCCATGAACGCTATTGTCGGCATGGCCCACTTGGCGCTGAAAACCGAACTCACCCCGCGTCAGCGCGACTACATGCGCAAGATTCGCCAGTCGAGCCAGCTTTTGCTCGGCATCATCAACGACATTCTCGATTTTTCGAAAATCGAGGCCGGCAAGCTCACCATCGAACATACGGATTTCGAGCTGTCCGGGGTGCTCGAAACCGTGGCCACCCTCATCCGGGAAAAGGCCGGGGCCAAGGGGTTGGAGCTCCTGTTCGACGTGGCTCCCGACGTGCCACAAAACCTGGTCGGCGATCCCCTGCGCCTGGGCCAGATCCTCATCAACTACGCCAATAATGCGGTCAAATTCACCGAGGCCGGCGAGATCGCCATCCGGGTGCGTCTGGAGGCCGAGGAGCGCGAGTCCGCCTGCTTGCGCTTCGAGGTCCAGGACACGGGCATCGGCCTGACCCAGGAACAGATCGGCCGGTTGTTCCAGAGTTTTTCCCAGGCCGATACGTCCACCACCCGCAAGTACGGCGGCACCGGACTGGGGCTGGCCATCTCCGCGCGCCTGGCCGAACTCATGGCTGGCCAGGTCGGGGTGGAATCGACTCCGGGCCAGGGTTCGACCTTCTGGTTCACGGTCCGGCTCGACAAGAGCCGCAAACGCCGTCGCCGGCTCGTGCCCGAACCGGATTTGCGTGGCCGTCGCATTCTGGTGGTCGACGACAACGACAACGCCCGCACGGTCATGGCCGAGATGCTGACCGCCATGAGTTTTTTGGTGGAAACGGTGCCTTCGGGCCCGGCCGCCCTGACCGCCCTGCGCACCCGGCAGGCGGCCGGGCAGCCCTACGAAATCGTGTTTCTCGACTGGCAGATGCCGGGCATGGACGGGATTGAGACCGCTACGGCCATCCGGCAACTGGGGCTGTCGCCCGAGCCGCATTTGATCATGATCACGGCCTTCGGCCGCGAGGAAGTGCTGCGAGGGGCCGAGGAGGCGGGCATGGAAGGCGTGCTGCTCAAACCCGTCACCCCCTCCCTGCTGTTCGACACGGTGATGCGGGCCCTGGGCGGTTTCCAGGAGGAGATCGAGCCCGTCGCGCCGAGCCAGGAGCAAAAAAGTGGGGCTGCACCCACCGTGGCCGGCCACATCCTGATTGTGGAGGACAATGAGATCAATCAGCAGGTGGCGGTCGAATTGCTCGAAACCGCCGGCTACACCACCGAAGTGGCGGTCAATGGCGAGGAGGCCGTGGCCCTGGTGCAGCGCACGCCCTATGATCTGGTGCTGATGGATATGCAGATGCCGGTCATGGATGGGCTGGCCGCCACCATCGCCATCCGCAAGCTGCCCGGACTGGAAACGCTGCCCATTGTGGCCATGACCGCCAATGCCATGCGCCAGGACCGCGACAAATGCATGGCTGCGGGCATGAACGCCTTTGTCACCAAGCCCATCGATCCCGAGGCGCTCCTGGAAACCCTGGCCGTCTGGATTGCGCCGGGGAATTCGGGAACCGGGGTGCGGCCGCATACCGGGGACGAGACACTGCCGGACATCACCGGGCTGGACACGGCGGCGGGATTGGTCCGGGTGGGCGGCAATGTCGCCTTGTACCGCAAGTTGCTCGGCAAGATGGCCCGGGAGTTCCCGGACATTCCCGGCCAGATTCGGGCCGCCCTGGCCGCAGAAACGCCCCGGGAGGCCGAAATCGCGGCCCATTCGGTCAAGGGCGCGGCCGGCAACGTGGGCGCGACCGGCCTTGAACAGGCGGCCGCCGCCCTGGAAGCGGCCCTGCGTCGGGACGATGCCTCCGCCGTCGCGACCGCGTTGCCGGCCTTCGAGGCGGCGGTGGCGGACTTTACCCAGGCCTTGGCCGTTCTTTCCGGGGACGTCGCGGTCCGGCCGGACGTGCCCGAGGCGGCCGCGCCACAGCCCACGCCGGCCGGGGAGCAGAACAGCGCGTCTTGTCCGCCGGAATTCGAAGCGGCCTTGCGCGCGTTGCGGTCGCACCTGGAGGCGCGAAAACCCAAGCCGTGCGCCAAGGCGTTGGCGGCGCTGCAAGCCATGCCCTGTCCCGCTCCGGTGCGCGAGCGGGTCGATGCCATCGCGGCCCTGGTCGGACGTTACAAGTTCCCTCAAGCCATGGAAGCCGCCACCGCCCTGCTCGCGGAGGCAAGCGAGGAACGCCCGTGAAGTCCCTGGACGCCTGCCTGGTGCTTATTGTCGACGATACCGAGACCAACATCGATATCCTGCTCGCGACCCTGGGCGAGGACTACGAAGTGGCCGTGGCCATGGACGGTGCGTCCGCTCTGGAAACTGCGCTCGCCCAGCAGCCCGACCTGATCCTGCTCGACATCATGATGCCGGGCATGGACGGTTATGAGGTCTGCCGGCGGCTCCAGGCCGATCCGGCCACGGCCGACACGCCGGTGATTTTTCTCACGGCCATGACGGATGTGGCGGACAAGGCCCGGGGGTTCGCGGTCGGGGCCGTGGACTATGTGACCAAGCCCTTCGAGCCCCTGGAGATCGAGGCCCGGGTCCGCACCCATCTTTCCCTGCGTCTGGCCCGGCAGGCCCTGGCCCGCCAAAACGAAATCCTGGAACGCAAGGTGGAGGAACGCACCCGGGAGCTGGCCCTGACCCAGGAAACCATCATCGAGGCCATGGCCTGCCTGGCCGAATACCGCGATCCGGAAACCGGCGGCCACATCAAGCGCACGAAGAATTATGTCCGTCTTTTGGCCCGGTATCTGCGCGACCATCCCAAGTACCGCGACGAGCTCACCGAGGAAACCATTGACTTGCTGTACAAGTCGGCGCCGCTGCACGACATCGGCAAGGTCGGGGTGCGCGACGACATCCTGCTCAAGCCCGGTCGGCTGACCGTGGAGGAATTCGCGCAGATGCGCCACCATACCATTTACGGTCGGGACGCCATCCAGGTGGCCTCGCGCAAACTCGGCGACAATTCGTTTTTGCATTTGGCAAAGGAAATCGCCTATACCCACCAGGAACGGTGGGACGGCTCAGGCTATCCCCAAGGGCTGGCCGGGGAGGCCATTCCGGTTTCCGGGCGGTTGATGGCCATTGCCGATGTCTATGATGCGCTGATCAGCCGCCGCGTCTATAAGGAACCTATTCCCCACGCCCAGGCGGTGGAAATGATCCTTGCGGGCCGGGGCAGCCAGTTCGATCCTGACATGGTGGAGGCCTTTTGGGCGCTTCAGGAGCAATTCCGCCAAATAGCCTTGGCTTTTGCCGACTACGACGAAGAGCGGCAGGCCTTGGAGCACCCCTATGCGGAATGACTGGAACGAGGTGGTGATGGAGATGGTTCGCAGTGCCAGGCAAACGGTCCTTATCGTGGACGACGTGGAGACGGATATCGACACGCTGGTCGAAACCCTGGGCGACGATTATGAGATCGCCGTGGCCATGGACGGCCCATCGGCCCTGGATATCCTGCACGCCCAACCGCCGGATCTCATCCTGCTCGACATCCTCATGCCCGGCATGGACGGCTACGAGGTCTGCCGCCGGATCAAGGCCGACCGGACCACGGCCGCCATCCCGGTCATCTTCCTGACCGCCCTGACCGAGATCCAGGACAAGGTCACGGGCTTTACTCTCGGCGCCGTGGACTACATCACCAAGCCCTTCGACATCCTGGAGGTCAAGGCCCGGGTGGCCACGCATCTGGCCCTCAAGGCGGCCATGGAGCGGTTGGAACAGCAGAACCGGGAGCTGGCCGCGGTGGCCAGACTGCGCGAGGACGTGGAGCACATCACCCACCACGACCTCAAGGGCCCGCTTGGCGCCATCATCTCCCTGCCCCAGCTGATCCTGGCCGAGGACAACCTGAGCCCCGAGCAGCGCGAATACCTGGATATCATTGAGCAGTCAGGCTATAAAATGCTCAACATCATCAACCTTTCCCTGGGAATGCTCAAGATGGAACAGGGGGTGTACGCCCTGTCGGCCACGCTCGTGGATCTGGTGCGGGTGATCCGCAAGGTGGGGGAGGAACTCCACGCCTTGCGCCAGGCCCGCAATGTGGGCTTGGCGCTCGTCTGCGACGGCGAGCCGGCCGGTCCCACAACCGCTTTTTCGATCATCGGTGAAGAGCTGTTATGCTATTCCATGCTCTCCAATCTGCTCAAAAACGCCATCGAGCATTCCCCGCTGGGCGGTATGGTGACGATCGCCCTGGGCGACGACGCGAGCGGACACTGCGAGCTGCGCATGCGCAACCTGGGCGAGACGCCGCCGGAATTTCGGGAGCGGTTTTTCGACAAGTACGCCACCCACGGCAAGACCGGCGGCACCGGGCTCGGCACCTATTCGGCCCGGCTCATGGCCAGGACCATGGGCGGGGAGATCACCCTGGACGCCTCGGTGCCCGGGGAGACGACCCTCGTGCTCCGTCTGCCGCGTCCGGCGGCCTAGCACGGGGCGCACGGCAGGAGCGTAGCGCTTAGAGGCGGCGCGGCGGCCCTATTCGGGCAGGGAGAAACGCCAGGCGCAGGCACAGCCGGCCTGGGTGATCTCGGGCGGGCAGCTCACGCAGGTGACCGCCAGGGCCGGATCGACGCCGGCGGCAAAGGCCGTGTATTCCACCGTGCCCCCGGACTGGCAGGGGTAGGGGGGCAGGCCTTGGCGGGTCCGGGAGGACTGCACCCGGCAATCCAGGATGCGAAAGACAACGGAATGCGGGGTCTCGTCCACGAAATCCCAGGAATTGATATGTCCGACCAGCCGGGCGCCCAGGGCGGCCTTGAGGGCCGGGATGCCTCCGGCCTCGGGCAGACCGAGCAGGGCCTTGGCCCGGGCGGCCTCGTAAAGGGCCAGACGCGACCAGCAACTGTCGTTGACCCGCTTGGCGTCGTGCATGCCCCGGGCGTCCTCCACGGTGCGGAACCAGACGCCGTCCGCGGCCAGCCAGGACACGGACAATGCCGTCAGCAGGGCCTCGGTCCGCTCGGGGGAAAGCCCGGCCAGTTGTTCGGCCAGGGGGGTGTCGAGACCCAGGGCCCTCTCCACCCGCTTGGTCAGCAGGGGGATGAAGGCGTCCCCGGCCTTGGATTCCATGGCCACGGCCGCTTCGGGGCCGAACTGGTGGGCGGCTTCGGCCAGCCACAGGCCGTAGTGCACGGCGATCTGGCGCACGGCCTCGACCACCTGGCGCACGCCCAGGGGGGTGTCGGGAGCGTTTTCCATCAGGCAGTGGTCCCCATGGCGAGCAGCAGCAGGTAGGCGATGGTGGCGATCAGGACGAACAACACGGCGCCGCGCAGGAATCCGCGCCGTTTGTCGTGCAAAAAGGCGATCATGGCTTGCCGTTCGTCGGCCCGATCGCGCATGTGCGGGAGCTTGTCGATGTAGTGGTCCATGAAGGCGCTCTCGCCAAGCAGCACGAGATAGAGACGCGGCCGGAAATAGACCCGGCAGTAGAGTGCCATCACAACGAAATAGCAGACGAACAAGACGAGCGCGTATCGCAGGCTGAGCATCCGGTCCTTCCTTGTCGGTATGGGCGTCGCAAAAACGTCGCAGCCCCTGACCATCCCACACTTCAGGGGCGAACTCAAGGCCGGCCTTGCCCGCAAGCGGGCGGCCGTGTAGCTTTGGCGCTGTGATGCACAGGCCGGTAGGGGAATTGCCTCCGGCGGCGCTAGCAGGGCGGTGCCCTTTGGAATCCCGGCACGGGGTGCGTATGCCGCAGGGCCGGGGCGACCGCCTGCGGTCCTTGGCTTAAAAATTCAAGGCATGTTGTCGGAGAGCGTCATGGATTTACGCGATACGGTCAGTCTTTTTTGCGCCACCCTGGGGCCTATCGGCCGCATGCCCCGCGCCCCGGGCACCTGGGGTTCGGCCGTGGCCACATTGGCCGCGCCGGCGGTGTTTTTGCCCCTGCCCGGAGGCTGGCGGGTGCTTGTCCTGGTGCTGCTTTTCCTCGGCGGCGGGCTGGTTGCCACCCGGGCCGAACAACTCCTCGGCGCCAAGGACCCGGGCCAGGTGGTCATCGACGAGGTGCTCGGTCAATGGATCGTGTTCGCGCCCCTGGCCGCGCCGGATGCCTTCGAACTGGGGCTCGGGTTTGCCCTGTTTCGCCTGTTCGACATCACCAAGCCGCCGCCGGTCCGGGCTTCGGAGCGGTGGTTGCCGGATGGCTACGGGGTCATGATCGACGATGTGCTGGCCGGCCTGTACGGCTGCCTGGTGCTGGGGATTATCCACTGGCTGCGTTCGTGAGCCCGGGCGGTGGCTTGCGCCAAAACGCTTTTCCCCTTGCCACAAAGCCGCCAAACGGGCTATGGGGGAGGCAATGTCGGGGAAGGCCCCTGGCAGAGCTGGCGTCACCGCAACGGAGGGTAGCCACCGTTAATTTCTCTTCCCATACCAGGGCGATAGAGCGCCCCCTTCGATTCGCCTGTGCGCGCGCATGACCCGAAATTCCGGGTACGGCCGGTTTCCGGCAAAAGCGCGACCCCGGCGAATCTTTTTTTGCCGCTGAGCGGCCGGGATGTGCTTTCGCCGCACCTGCCCACGCCACTGACGCCTTGCCCTCACCGAAAGCGTGCAACGTTGCGATGCAAATCAGAGAAAAAGGGATTCCAAAGGGCGTAGCCCTTTGGCCGCCGGAGGCGTTTCTCCTCCTGCCCTTGCCGTCCATCCCTCCCAAAAGACCGCGACGTCCGATCCGGGCGGGAACGGGGGTAGGGCCCGGGGACGTCGCGGCGGTTTCGGAGAGGAGAATCAGTCCCGGGTCCAGTAGAGGACCTGGTGGTTGGCTTCGAGGGCGGCGCGCAGTTCGCGTTCGCGGGTTTCGGGCAGGCCCTGGATGCGGATGGACACTTCCCGCTGGCCGGGCTGGACCCGGTCGTAGGACGAAAGGATGCTGATGATGCGGGCCTCGTGGCCGCGCAGGGCGTCGAGCACGGGCTTGAGGCCGCCTTCGTTGGTGGGCAGGCGCAGCCCGATCTGGATGCCGTCCTGATCGATGCCGGTGATGGACACGAACAGCCGAAAGATATCGGTGTCGGTGATGATGCCGACCACCTTGCCGGCCGCGTCCACCACGGGCAGGCTGCCGAACTTGCGGTCGCGCATGATCAGCGCCGCCCGTTCCACCGTGTCCCCGAGCCGGATGGCCACGGGATCGCGCGTCATGATGGTCTTGATTTTGAGTTCCGAGAGCAGATAGGTCATCTCGTAGACGTCGAGCGTCGTGGCCGCGGACGGCGAGGCGGCCTTGAGGTCGCGCTCGGACACGATGCCGGTAAGCCGGCCTTCCTTGTCCACCACGGGCAGCCGGCGGATCTTTTTTTCGCGCATGATCCGGCCGGCCTTGATCATGGAAACGTCCTCGGTCACCGTGGCCACGTTTCGCGACATCCAATCCTCGACAAGCATGATGCGGACTCCTTGGCTAGATGCCCAGATAGGCGGACTTGACGTGGGGGTTTTCGAGCAGGTCGGCGGCCTGGCCGGCCAGGGCCACCCGGCCGTGTTCCAGGACGTAGCCCCGGTCGGAGAGTTGCAGGGAATGGTTGACGTCCTGTTCCACGAGCAACACCGTGGTGCCGGTGTCGGCGATCTTGCGCAGCGTGTCGAAGATGGACTTGACCAGGATCGGAGCCAGCCCAAGGGACGGCTCGTCGAGCATTAAAAGCCCGGGCCTGGCCATGAGCCCCCGGCCGATGGCCACCATCTGCTGTTCGCCCCCGGAGAGCGTCATGGCAGTCTGCTCCTGGCGTTCGAGCAGCCGGGGCAGCAGTTCGTAGACCTGGCTCAGGGTCTTTTCCCGTTCCTTGTAGGCCCGGGCGTTGTAGGCGCCGACGAGCAGGTTTTCGGCCACGGTCATGAGTGCAAAGAGCCGCCGGCCCTCGGGCACCTGGACAATGCCGCGTTCGACGATTTTTTCCGGGGGCAGGGTGGAGATGCTTTCCCCCCGGAAGCGGATGACCCCGGCGCTCGGGGTGAGCAGGCCGGAGATGGCCTTGAGCAGGGTGGACTTGCCGGCGCCGTTGCCGCCGATGATGCTGACGACCTCGCCTTCCTCCACGGTCAGGGACAGGTCGGAGATGACCTGGACGTCGCCGTAGGCGACATCGATGTGCTCCACGCTAAGCAGCGCCATATTCACCCCCGAGATAGGCCTTGATGACGTTTTCGTCCCGGGTGACTTCCTCGGGCGTGCCCTGGGCGATTTTCTGGCCGAAGTGGATGACCACCACCCGGTCGGACAGGGCCATGACCGCGCGCATGATGTGCTCGATGACGAACACCGTAACGCCCTGGTCGCGCAGCCCCTTGATGATGGCGATCATGTCGTCGACCTCGGTGGGGCGCAGGCCGGCCATGACCTCGTCGAGGAGCAGCAGTTGCGGGTCCGTGGCCAGGGCCTTGGCGATCTCCAGGCGTTTGCGGTCGGCGATGGTGAGATTGGCGGCCGGCCGGTCGCGCAGATGGTCCAGGGCCAGGGTGGCCAGGACTTCCTCGGCCTTGTGCCGGGCCTTTTCCGTGGAATTGGTGCGCAGGTAGGCCCCGACCATGACATTATAGAGCACGGTCTTGCTGGCGAAGGGTTTGACGATCTGGAAGGTGCGGGCAATGCCCATGCGGCAGCGGTCCCAGGGCTTTTCCCGGTGGACCGGGCGGCCGTTGAAGCGGATGTCGCCCTCGGACGGGGCATAGACCCCGGCCACCATGTTGAACACCGTGGATTTGCCGGCGCCGTTGGGGCCGATCAGGGCCAGGATTTCCCCCTTGGCGAGGGTCAGGTCCAGGGCGCTGACCGCGGTCAGGCCGCCGAAGTGCTTGGAGAGGTTGCTGATCTCTAAGATATTGCTCATTTGGCGCCTCCCTGGCCGGTGAGTCTGTCCGCCAGCCGGTTGTAGAAGGCGGACAGCGGCGCGGTGAGTCCCTGGGGCTTGTAGAGCATGACCAGGATGAGGATCAGGCCGAAGATGACCAGATGCAGGCCGGGCAGCATGTCGCTCAGATAAATACGGGTGAATTCGTTGAGCGGTCGCAGGACCAGGGCGCCGATGACCGGACCGGCAATGGTGCCGCGGCCGCCGATGAGCGCGATAAAGGCGATCTCGAAGGACAGGTCCAGGCCCATGAGCCCCTTGGGATAGAAGTAGAGCATGAGCTGGGCGTAGAAGGTGCCGGCCAGGGCGGTGAGAAAGCAGGACAGGGCCATGGCGAACAGCTTGGTGTTGGCCACGTTGACGCCAAGGGCCGCGGCCGCCTCGGGTTCCTCGCCGCCGGCGGCCAGGTAGTAGCCGATCTTGGAGCGGGAAATGAACCAGGTGAGCGCCAGCACCAGGATGAGCATGACGAGGATGATGTAGTAGTAGGGGAGCTTGGACATGAACTGGTAGTGCCAGAACGAGGGCTCCTTGAGGGGGATGAGCAGGCCGCGCGGGCCGTTTATGTGCAGCGGCCCCAGGTTGTCGATGTTTTCCACCATGACCCGGATGCCTTCGGCAAAGGCGATGGTGCACAGGCAAAAATAGGCCCCGCGCAACCGGAACGTGGGCAGGCCCATGATGACGCCGACCAGGGCGGCCACGAGTCCGCCGACCAGCATGCCGATCCAGGGCGAGATGCCGTACTGGAGGGTCAGGATGGTGGAGGTGTAGGCGCCGATGCCGACGAACACGGAATGCCCGAGCGGCAGCACGCCGGCAAAACCGCCGACCAGGTTCCAGGACGTGGTCAGGTAGGCGTAGAAAAAGAGCAGGATGAGGATTTGCAGATAGGTGGGGGATGTCACCACCAGGGGCAGGGCAAAGACGATCAGCCCCACCAGACCAAGCAACGTGTGATCGAGTTGTTTTCGGCTCACGGCGCGCCTCCTACCAGTCCTGTTTGTGGCCGAAAAAGCCCGAAGGCTTGACGAACAGGATCACCAGAAAAATGGCGTAAATGATGGCCTCGGTCCAGGTGGAGGCCATGAACTGGGAAAAGACCGATTCGACCAGGCCGATGACCAGCCCGCCGAGCAAGGCCCCGGGAATGCTCCCCAGGCCCCCGAGCACCACGATGATAAAGGCCCGGATGTCGAAGACCACGCCCACGGTTGGGTAGACGTAGTAGAAGGGGATGAGCACGCAGCCGGCGATGCCGGCAATGGCCGTGCCCAGGCCAAAGGCGATGTTGTAGACCTTGTACTGGTCGATGCCCATGAGGTTGGCCGCTTCGCGGTCAAGGCTCGTGGCCCGAAGCGCCATGCCGGTCTTGGTCTTGCGCATGAACAGGGCCAGGCCCACGGCGGTCAGGACCGCGACCACGAAACCGGAAAATTTCGGAATCGAGACGATGTACTGGCCCAGGGCGAAGGACTTGTTGGAAATGGCCGTGCGCACGGTGCGGTACTCGGCGCCGAAGCACATGAGCGCCAGGTTGTCGAGCATGTACCACAGGCCGGTGGTGACGATGATGACCGTGGACGGTTCGCGCACGTGGCGCTCGGCCCGAAACACGGGTTTGATGACCACGTCCTGGAGGAAGTAGCCGAATACGAACAGGATGGGGGGGATGATGACGAGCGCCAGGTACGGGTGGATGCCCGTGAGCCGTATCAGCCAGTAGCCGCTGAACATGCCGACCATGAGAAGCGAGCCGTGGGCGAAGTTGACCACCTTCATGACCCCGAAGATCAGGGTCAGGCCAAGGGCGGTCAGTCCGTACATGCTGCCCATCATGATGCCGTTGAGTGTCGCCTGAATCACCGCGGTCATGAGGCCTTACTCCGGACGTTTGGCCCCGGACCGCGCAGACGCGGTCCGGGGCGTTGGGGACAAGGGGTTATTTGTTGGCCGGGAAGACGGGCGTGTAGCCGGCGCGGCGGGCGGACTTGGGCCACACGGTCACGCGCTGGGGCTTGCCGTCCACCTTGGCGACCTGGACGATGACGATGCCGGCGTTTTCGTTCTGGCCGGTGGCGTCGAACTTGACGCCGTCGTAGGAGACGATCATGGCCGGGCCGGTGGTCAGGTTGGTGGTGGCCAGGGCTTCCCGGATCTTGGCCGGATCGGTGGAGGCGGCGCGCTGCAGGGCGTCGGCGATCACGTAGATGGAGGCGTAGGCGTCCACGGACTCGCCGGTGAGGTCGTAGCCGTACTTCTTCTTGAACTTGGCGTTGGTTTCCTTGGCGCCGGGCTTGTTGACGTCGGTGTTCCACTCGACCTCGTCGAAGAAGCCCACGGCATTGTCACCGGTATTTTCCAGGAACTTGGGATCGGCATGGCCGCCGCCGCTGGCCAGCACGACCTTGGGCTTGACCTGCATTTCGGTCATGGTGTTGGTGAGAAGGATGGCATCGGCGGCGTTGGAGACCAGCATGACGACGTCGGGATTGGCCGACTTGAGCTTGGTCACGACCGGGGTGAGGTCCGTGGCCGTGCTCGGATAGGGCTCGTCCAGGACCACCTGGTAGCCTTCCTTCTTGGCCAGCTCGCGCCACTTCTCGGCAAAGCCGGTGCCCCAGTCGCCGTTTTCGAACACGAAGGCGATGGTCTTGAGCTTGACGCCGGTTTCGGCCTGCATGTCTTTCAGGAAGCGGAACTGGTCGCGCACCCACCAGGAATCCTTGGCGGCCACGCGAAAGATGTTCTTGAAGCCACGCTCGGTGATGGTGTCGCGCACGGCCACGGGCACCACGAACGGGATGCCGTAGCGCTCGGCCACCTGGGTGGCGGGGTAGGTGACGGCCGAGTTCCAGCAGCCGGTGACCAGGTTGACCTTTTCGGTGTTGATGAGGCGTTCGGTCTCGGTGACGCCGACGGTGGGGTCGGACTTGCTGTCGGCGTAGATCAGTTCGAGCTTGGCCCCGCCCAGGGATTTGATGCCGCCGGCGGCGTTGATCTCCTCCACGGCCATTTCCCGGGCCTGCTTGCCCTGGACGCCGACCGAGGCCGAGGGCCCGGACATGGGCTCGACATTGCCGATTTTGACAACTTTGTCAGCAGCCCCGGCCGGAGCCGCCAGCAGCGCGGCCAGGAGCACGGCGCCCAGACAACCGGCCAGAAACGATCCCCCATTCCCTGTTTTCATGCGACTTCCCCTTGTTGACGGTTGATCGGGTGCGGGCCTTGCCTATTTACCGAGGCTTTTTGCAACCTCGCGAATGCCTTCTTCGAGAATGTCGAGACCGCGATCGAGCTGGTCGCGGGTGATGACGAGCGGCATGAGCACGCGGATGCAGTTGCCGAAGTTGCCGCAGGAGAGCACGAGCAGCCCGTGGTCCTGGCAGTACTTGGCAATGCCCTTGGCCGCCTCGGGCAGGGGTGCCTTGGTGGCGCGGTCGGAAACGAATTCCAGGGCGCGCATGGCGCCGAGGCCGCGTTCGTCACCCACGATTTCATAGGTCTTTTTGAAGGCGGCGAACCGGCGCTTGATGGCCGCGCCCAGGCGTTCGGCCTTGGCGAGCAGGTTGTCCTGCTCGAAGATGTCCATGACGGCGAGCCCGGCCCGGCAGGCCAGCGGATTGCCGCCGTAGGTGCCGCCGATGCCGCCGGGATGGACCGAATCCATGATGTCGGCCCGGCCGATGACGCCGGCCAGGGGCAGACCGCCGCCCATGCTCTTGGCCACGCTCATGAGGTCCGGGACCACGCCGAAATGCTCCATGGCAAAGAGTTTGGCGGTGCGGCCGAACCCGGACTGGATCTCGTCGGCCACGAACACGATGCCGAACTCGTCGCAGATGGCGCGCAGCTTGACGAAGAATTCCGCTGGCGGGACCACGAAGCCGCCTTCGCCCTGGACCGGCTCGGCCACGATGCAGGCGACCTGTTCCGGGGCGGCCGAGCCGATGAAGAATTCGCGCAGCTTGTCGGCGCAGGCCGCGCCGCACTTGGGATAGGTGAGCCCGAGCGGGCAGCGGTAGCAGTAGGCGTAGTAGGGGTACTGGTAGACCTCGGCGGCCATGGGGCCGAACCGGTACTTGTAGGGTTTGACCTTGCTGGTCATGGACATGGTTAAAAGGGTGCGGCCGTGGAAGGCATTTTTCATGGCGATGACGCCCTGGCGGCCGGTGTGGCAGCGGGCGATCTTCACGGCGTTTTCGACGGCTTCGGAGCCGCTGTTGACGAAGATGGCCTTTTTGGGGGCATCGCCGGGGGCGGCTTCGCACACGCGCTTGGCCAGCATGACGTAGGGCTCGTACAGGGTGACCATGGAGCAGGTGTGGAGGTAGCGTCCGGCCTGGTCCTTGATGGCGGCGACGACCTTGGGGTGACAGTGGCCCACGTTGAGCACGCCGATGCCGCCGACGAAATCGATGAACTCCCGGCCGGTAACATCGCGGATAATGGCGCCCTTGGCCGATTCGACGAAGAAGGGGGTGGAATTGGGATGGCCTTTGGGGACATAGCGGTCGCGCAGGGCAGCGAGTTCTTGCGCCTTGTCGGTGGTGTTCACGGACATACCTCGAGGTTGTCATTGGGGGCGGGAGTGCCATGTACCATAATGCAAATCGGCGATCCGTGTCTTGCAGCAAAAAATACGCCACAAAAATAAAATAATTTATTTAGCAATGTTAGAGTAAAACAATTGCCCAGGGAAAGGAGGTTTGAGTTGTAAATGAATCAACAATTTGAGTAATATTCAATAATATCAAATTGTTTATTGTGATTCATAAACAAATCAAACTCAGGATTCACAGAAATCGGAAAAATGCCCGGCCGAAAATCCGAACGGAAGGCCAGGGAAGATGCCAGAAGCGACGGTGTGTTGCGCGGATTTGCCCGTTTTTAGCAAAAAAAGCGCGTATTCGGCCAAAGGACCGCCACTGCTTGCAAAGATGGAAATGGAAAGATTGATTCAGTATTGAATCAATCGCGGCGCAGACCGTACCGCTTGAGCTTGCGCACCACCGTAGCTTGGCTCACCCCGAGATAGGCCGCCATCTCCCGGGTCGTGCGGCAGGCGGTCAGGGCCTCGCGCAGCCGGCGCAGGTTGGCCTGGTCCGTGGTCTCGGACAGGGGGCGCGGTCCGGGCGTGGTCGAGGACACGGGCGCATCGCCGGCCAGGGCCTCGGCCAGGGCCTCGGTCAGGTCGTCGTCGTCGCTCATGACAAAGGCCTTCTGGATCAGGCTCACGAGTTCGCGCACGTTGCCCGGGAAGTCGTGCTCTTCGAGCAGCCGCATGGCTCGGGGCGACAGGCGCTTGGTCTTGCCGTGGCGCTGGTTCTGCTGGGCCAGGTAGAATTCGGCCAGGCCGAAGATGTCCTCGCGCCGTTCGCGCAGGGGGGCGATGCGCACGATAAAGGTGTTGAGCCGGTAGTAGAGGTCCTTGCGAAACAGCCGCCGCTCCACCAGGTTTTCCAGATCGCAGTTGGTGGCCGCGGCCACCCGGCATTCCACGATGTGGGACTCGGACCCGCCCAGCCGGCGCAGGCTGTAGTCGTCGAGGTACTTGAGCAGCTTGGCCTGGATCGTCAGGGGGATGTCCCCGACCTCGTCCAGGAACAGGGTGCCGCCCTGGGCCAGCTCGATGAGCCCGGCCTTGCCGTTTTCCCGTGCCCCGGTGAAAGCCCCGCGCTCGTAGCCGAACAGCTCGGCCTCGAAGAGGTTCTCCGGCACGGCCGGACAGTTGATCTGGATAAAGGGCTTGTGGGAGCGCGGGCTCACCTGGTGCAGGAACTTGGCGAGGAGCCCCTTGCCCGTGCCGGATTCGCCCAGAAGCAGCACCCGGGAGGCGTCCATCTGGGCGAGTTTCAAAAGCGAGCGCAAGGTGCGCTGCATCTGCGGGCTCTGGGCCACGATGTCCTTTTGGGACAGTTCGAGCAGGGACAGTTCGGCCAGTTCGCTGCGGTAGCGCTCCTCGACCTTGCGGGCGTTTTGCAGGCCCTGGCGCAGGTTGGTGAGTTCGGTCACGTCGCGTTCGTTGACCACCACCAGTTCGATCCGGCCGTTGGCCCCGCGCACGGGCGTGGCCGTGACCAGGAGCTGCTTGCCGGTCTTGGTGATATGCTGGATGAGGCTGGCTTGGCGCTTGGTTTCGAGCACTTCCAGGGTGGCTGAGCGGTCCACGATGCCTTGGCTGACGATGCAGCGCACGTCCTTGCCGAGGTAGTCCCCGGCCTGCATGGAATTGAGCCGCTCCGAGGCGGCGTTGATGTCGAGGATGATGCCGGCGCCGTCGCAGATCCAGATGCCGTCGGACACGGAATCGAGGATGGAGCGGAGCTGGTCGTCCACGAAGGGCCGCAGCATGCCTCCGGGCGCGGCGCCCTGGATGGAGGCCCCGACCGTGCGGCCGTCGCGCAGGATGGGCACGATGGCCAGGCGGTGGGCATGGCCCTGGATTTCGAGCCGGGCGCCGCCGGGCAGGCCGGTTTCCAGACAGCGGCTCACACACTGCCACAGTTCCGGGGTGGCGAGGGGCAAGGCCGCGCCGGGACTGGCGATCTGCTCGCCGAGCAGGGCTCTGGCCGCTGGGTTGGCCACGGACACCCGGCCGTCGGCGTCCACGGCCAGCAGCGGTCCGGCCAGGGACCGCACGATATCGACTTCGGTGAAAGGGGCTGCCACGCGCTCGGCTCCGTCGGCTGGAGAGACAAAAAAAATTGAAAAAAAGCTTCCGCCGGAGAAAATGGCACGCAAACGCGTTCCGGGGCAACCCGAAATGCAACGCGTGAGGTGGTTGGAGCGTGAAAATGCCGGACGCGCGATTGGGGGCGACCCTTGCCGCGCGGCCGTATCCGGGCTTATAGGCCTGAACCCAAGAAGGGGCGCCGGCCTGTGTTGTTGCCGGCGAACCGCGAGAGCCACATGCAACCAGAAGGGGGAAACCATGCTGGAGCTATCGAATACGCAACTTTTTCGGGAAGCCTGCCTCGTGGACGGGCACTGGACCCAGGCGGCCAGCGGCGAGAGCATGGCGGTCACCAATCCGGCGGACGGCAGTCTCGTGGGCCGCGTTCCCCAGCTTTCCGCCCAGGAAGTCGAGGGGGTGGTCGCCGCCGCCGCCGCGGCCCAAAAGCCCTGGGCGAAAAAAGCCGCGCCCGAGCGGGCGGCCGTGCTCGAAAAATGGTACGCGCTCATCCTGCAAAACGCCGATGACCTGGCCACCATTCTCACCACCGAGCAGGGCAAACCCCTGGCCGAGGCCCGGGGCGAAATCCTCTACGCGGCCTCGTTCATCAAGTGGTTCGCCGAGGAGGCCCGGCGGGTCTACGGCGACATCATTCCCGCGCCCACGGCCGACAAGCGGCTCCTTGTCATCAAGCAGCCGGTCGGAGTCACCGCCGCCATCACGCCCTGGAATTTCCCGGCGGCCATGATCACCCGCAAGGCCGGTCCGGCCCTGGCCGCCGGCTGCGCCATGATCGTGCGCCCGGCTTCCCAGACGCCGTTCACCGCCCTGGCCCTGGGCGTCCTGGCCGAGCAGGCCGGGGTGCCGGCCGGCGTGCTCCAGGTCGTGACCGGCAAGTCCCGGGTCATCGGCGGGGTGCTTACCGCAAGCGACACCGTGCGCAAGCTGTCCTTCACCGGCTCCACCGAGGTCGGCCGTACGCTCATGGCCCAATGCGCGCCCACCATCAAGCGCATTTCCCTTGAACTCGGCGGCAACGCGCCCTTTATCGTCTTTGACGACGCCAACCTGGACGAGGCCATAACCGGCGCCATCGCCTCCAAGTACCGCAACGCCGGCCAGACCTGCGTGTGCGCCAACCGGCTCTATGTCCAGTCCGGCGTTTACGACGCCTTCGCGGCCAAGCTCGCCGAGGCCGTGGCCAAGATGCCCATTGGCCGTGGCACCGAGCCCGGCGTGCTCATCGGGCCCATGATCGACCAGAAGGCCTTGGAAAAGGTCGAAAGCCACATTGCCGACGCCGTGGCCAAGGGCGCCCGGATTCTGCTTGGCGGCAAGCGCCATGCCCTGGGCGGCCAGTTTTTCGAGCCGACCATCCTGACCGGCGTGACCAAGGAGATGCGCGTGGCCCGGGAGGAAACCTTCGGCCCTCTGGCGCCGCTGTTCCGCTTCGACACCGAGGAGGAAGTCGTGGCCCAGGCCAATGCCACCGAGTACGGCCTGGCCGCCTACTTCTATACCGAGAATGTCCGCCGGGCCTGGCGCGTGGCCGAGGCTCTTGAATACGGCCTGGTCGGCCACAATACCGGCCTGGTTTCCAACGAGGTGGCGCCTTTTGGCGGGGTCAAGCAGTCGGGCATCGGCCGGGAAGGCTCCAAGTACGGCATCGAGGAGTACCTGGAGATCAAGTACATCTGCTCCTGCATCGGCTGACGCGCCCTCGCGCGCCAGAGCGCTTTCGGCCCGGGAGGGGAATCCCCTTCCGGGCTTGTCTTTTTTGGGGGGGGCGGGATTATTCCTTGCGGATGCCGAGCTTGCGCAGGCGGGAGTCGAAGGTGGAGCGGTTGACCCCTGCCTGGCGGGCGGCCTTGGTCACGTTCCATTTGAATTTTTCGAGCAGGGCCAGGGCATAGGCCCGCTCCATCCCGTCCCAGGTGTAGCTGGCCAGGGGCGGCTGGGCCGGTTCGGCGGGCGCCGGCTGGTGGTCGGGCGCCTTGGCCACGGCCGGTTCGCCGGTTTCGGGGCCTTCCGGGATGTCGTCCACTTCGATGACGGGCCCGGGCGCCGTGGCGAGCAGGTAGCGCACGAGGTTTTCCATCTCCCGCACGTTGCCGCGAAACGGCCGTTCGCGAAGCGCCGTCAAGGCGTCCGGGGACAGGGTCTTGGCCGGGATGCCGAGCCGGGCCGCGTCACGCCGCAGAAAATAGTGGAGCAGCTCCGGGACGTCCTGGCCGCGCTCGCGCAGGGGGGGCAAACGCAGGGGCAGGACATTAAGCCGATAAAACAGGTCCTCGCGAAAGGTGCCGGTGGCAATGGCCTGGGTCAGGTCGCGGTTGGTGGCCGAGATCACGCGCACGTCCACGGTGCGGGTCTCGGTGCCTCCGAGTGGTTTGACCTCGTTTTCCTGGAGCACGCGCAGGATGCGGGCCTGCAAGGCCAGGGGCATGTCGCCGATCTCGTCGAGAAAGACCGTGCCGCCGTTGGCCGCTTCGAAAAGCCCGGTCTTGTCCTTGTCCGCGCCGGTGAAGGCGCCCTTTTTGTAGCCGAACAGCTCGGATTCGAGCAGCGTGTCCGGGATGGCCGAGACGTTTTGGACCAGAAACGGGCCGTCCTTGCGGGCGCTTAAGCGGTGGATCTCCCGGGCGAACAGCTCCTTGCCCGTGCCGGATTCGCCGGTGATGCAGACCGGAAAATCCGTGCGCGCGTAGTTGCGGGCCATTTCCAGGGCGGCCTGGAAAGCGGCGCTCTTGCCGATCAGCGGGCGCTCGCCCTTGATTTCGCTCAAGAGTTTTTTGAGCTGCTGGGTTTCGTTTTTCTGGTCGGCAAACGCCAGGGCATTGCCCAGGGCGATGGAACCGATGGCCACGAATTCTTCCAGCAGTTCGAGATATTCCCGGGTCAGGTTGAGGCGGCTGCCGCCGTGGGCGGTGTCGATGATCTCCACGGCGCCGTACACCCGGCCGTCGCGCAACACCAACGGATAGCATAAAATCAGCGTGGATTTGACGTCGATGACCGACTCGGCGTCCTTGAAATGGCGTTTGTCCTTGCCGGGTTCGGCAATGGTCATGCGGCCGTTTTCGATCACCCAGCCGACGATGCTCGGCCGGTCGGCCGGCACGACCAGATCCTTGATGCGTTCGCTTTGGGGGCCGATGGCCTCGATGCAGCGGTAGCCGTCGGGCTGGCGAATCCAGATCGAGCCGCGGTCCACATGCTGGAATTCCACCAGGGATTCCAGGAAACGGTGTTGCAGTTTCCCGGTTTCGAGTTCCTCGAACAGGGCCTTGGGAAAATCCGGAATATGAGGCGCCATGGTGGGTTTCCAGCCGGGTCGTCGGTTGCGGACAAGGGCGTAGGGCAGATCGTGAGACCGCCTGCCGCAGGGCCAACATGCCGGAAAACCGGCGCATGGGCAAGGATGACCCGCCGCGCGCAAGCTGGCGCGCGGCGGACCGGAAAACTAATTGGTGGCCTGGGTCAGTTCGCGGATACGCCAGAAATCCTCGGGGATTTCCAGGTAGAGATCATCGTCGGGCAGGGGAATGACGCATACCAGGGCGCCGGTGGCTTCAACCCAGTACATATGACCGCTTAAGCCGTGCATGATGTCGGCGTAGCTCACGCCGGTCTGGGCGGCGACTTCCTTCATGGCCTTGCGCATGGTGGACATGGCCCCATGGCCAATTTCAACTTCCAGAACGGACACATGGTGAATGAAGCCGTGTCCGGACAAATCGGGGGGAGCATTCTTGCGCAGCGTCAGAGCCGATTCCATGGCGACCTCCTTACATGTATTTCCCCGGTGCGTGGGGACTCCGTCAGGCTAGCTTTCAGGTATAAGCAATTTATATGCTAAGTACACCTCTCTTGTGGGAAGAAGCTGGTGCTGATATGTAATATATTGTTTTTATTTCATAAAAAATTTTATTGTTTGCCAATATCTCCAACCAAATAAATTGGAGGGCAACACGGAACTGCAAAAAGGAAGGATCGAACGACAAAAGTGTCTCGCTCTGGGACACATTGACGACACGCCGGGACCGTCCAGCCGCGGCGATTGCCGGCATGGAATGCGTACTTGTACGGAATACTGTGTTTTTTTAAGCGTTCCGCTTGGGATCATCTGACACAGCCGCTGTGGATCATACACCGCGGGCCGTGTCGGCGGACCGTCAGGGCAGGTCCGGCAGGTCGGCCAGCAGGCTGTCCCAGGTGGTGTGGCGGGCCAGGACGGCCAGGATTTCCGGCCGGGGCGCGTCCAGGATTCCGGGCAGATCGGCCTCGCCCGGATACCGGACGGCAAAGGCCAGACGCTCGACAGGCGGCATGAATTGGGCATCCACACCGGGTTTGTTGCCGCGAGGATCGAGACGGTACCAGCCGTAGGCAGGCAGGCATACGGCCGCCAGCCCGTGCAGGCAAAAACGGCCGCCATCCGTTTCGGGATCGACGCGCAGGCGCTGATAACCGAAGCCGGCAGGGATGCCAACCGCGCGTAGCAGGGCCACGAGCAGATGGCACTTGGCGTAGCAAAAGCCCGTGCCATGGGCGAGCACCTCGGAGGCGGCGCAGGTGACGGGATTTTGCCGGGCATCCGCGCTGTGGGTGATGGCGTCGCGCACGAACAGGAACAGGGCCTCGGCCTTGGCCGTGTCCGAGCCGAGGCCCGCGGTCAAGGCGGCGGCCCGGGCCGCGACCTCCGGGTGGTCGTAATCGATGACCGGCGAGACGGCCAGGAACGGGGCGAAAAACGGCGAGACGGTGGTCATGATGACTCCAGGCCGGACGGCGGGTTGGGGCGGCCGCTCCGGGCGGCCAGGAAAAGGTCCGTGTAACAGGCCGGGCGCAGGCGGTACAGGCCCAGGCCGGCGGCGAAGTCCCGGATGACCGCCAAGGCGGTCCGAGCCGTGGCGGCGGTGGCTGCCTGGTGTTCGATTTCCACGAAGGTTTCCGGGGAAAAATCCACCCGGGTCACGGTGATGTCGAGGGCCAGTCCCGCGTGGACGGCAGTGCCGCGACGGCAGGTCTTGGCATAGGCCATGCGGACCACGAAGCCGAGCCGGCACAGGATGGTGCGCATGACGTCGCCGTCCGCGACTTCGGTTTCGAACTCCTCCTTGGAACCGCTGGCCGGGTCGAAGGGCGGCAGTTTGCAGGTGAGCAGGGTGCGGCCGGCCACGGCGCGCAGACGCAGTTCCCGGCCCGAGGCGGCGTAGGCGCCGTCCGGCGAATCAAAATAGGTATCATGATAGACGACCGCGTCCCCCATCCCCCCGGGCAAGGTCAGAGGTCCGTCGGCCACATACGTGATTTCGGCTTCGAACATGGGATGGGTCGAATTCCCTTGCGCCGGGTGCGATTTGTCTCCATGCTCCCAGCCCGGTATAGGCTAGCATGTCATCCACGCCTTGCGCAACCCGAGAACATTTCATGCGTGAACACGCCCAGGCTTCCCTGGCCATGGCCGCCACTGCCCTTATCTGGAGCACCGGCGGCCTGGCCATCAAAACCGTGTCCCTGTCTCCGTTGGCGGTCACGTCCGGGCGCAGTCTGCTCGCTGCCCTGACCTTGTGTGTCCTGTTTTGGGACAGACTCGATTTCCGGCCCACGCCGGCCCGCATCGGCGCCGCCCTGGGCTATGCCGGCCTGCTCACCACCAACGTGGTCGCCACCCGCTGGACCACTGCCGCCAATGCCATCCTGCTCGCCTACACGGCGCCGGTGTATGTGGCCCTGCTCGCGCCGATATTCCTCGGCGAGCGCACCCGCCGGGCCGACTGGATCTTCATCGGCGCGACGCTAGGCGGCATGGTGCTCTTTTTCCTGGATAAGCTCGAAGCGGCCGGCTTTTGGGGCAACATCCTGGCCGTTGGCACCGGGCTTTGCTACGCGGTGTTCACCTTGTGCATGCGGGCCGGACGCGAAGCGTCGCCGGTGTCGGCCGTGGTGGCGGGCCATGGACTGACGGCCCTGATCGGACTGCCGTTTTTGCTGGCCGATCCGCCGGTCGGCTTAGGCGACTGGCTGGGGCTCACCTATCTCGGCATTGTCCAGCAGGGGCTGTCGCTGGCCCTCTATGTCTGGTGCATCCGGCGCCTGGGCGCCCTGGAGGCCATGCTGCTCATGACCCTCGAACCCATCTGCAATCCGATCTGGGTGGCGCTTGGCCAGGGCGAACTGCCCGGCCCATGGGCCATGGCCGGCGGGGTGGTGGTGCTTGGCGCGGTGACGCTGCGCGGACTGTGGGCGGGCCTGGGGTCGGTCGCGCGCCAGGAAAACACGGCCTGAGCGGGAAGCGGCGTTCCGGACGCACCGGTCCTTGACAAGGGGCAGTGCGCCAATGCAGACCGATACAACAGTGCTGTTGATGTCGGTCATGGGCATGTGGCCATGCGTTCTGGCCACGCGTCGTCCTGCGCGAGGCGTGTCGATCGCCAAGGAGCAGACCGTATGAAATTCCTCAAAAACGGGCTCGTCCTGCTTGGCAGCCTCTGCTTTATCCTCCTTCTCCTGGAGATCGTCTTCCGCTTTTTACCGGTGCGCTCGGTGCTCCATACGGACGTCCTCAACGATGCCAAACCTATCCCGTCCTACCTGGCTAACGAGAGAGGCGTCTGGTCCCGGGACTGGAATTTTTCCATCGTCAACACGCTTCAGACCAACAATCTCGGCTTCGTGAACCCCCAGGACTACGTCAAGACCGACAATCCCGTGGTGGCCGTGATCGGGGACAGCTTTGTCGAAGCAGCCATGACCCCGTACGTCCGGACGTTTTATGGGCGGTTGGCCGCGAAACTGCGGTCCGATAATACCTTGGTCTACACTTTTGCCATGTCCGGGGCGCAGCTCCCCGACTATCTGGTCTGGGCCCGGTTCGCCATAAGCCAGTTCGCGCCGCAACGCCTGGTCTTTGTCATCATCCCCAACGATTACGACGAATCCCTGGCCAAAAACAAACAGTCGCCGGGCTCGTACTATTTTTACGACACCAAGGACAACGCACTTTCCCTGGGCAAGGTCGACTTTGCCATCTCACCCCTGCGCAGGTTCGTGCGCAGCTCGGCCCTGTTGCGCTACGTCACCCAGAATTTGCAAGTCTGGGAGCGGCTCAAGGAGATCTTGTACGATGCGCCGCGTCAGGCCGGAGCGCTCGATACGCAGGCCTGGATCGCCGATGCCAAACGGGCGGTCGACTTCTTTTTCGACGAGCTCGACAAGGTGGTGCGCATCGACCACAAGGACGTGCTGTTTTTGATCGACGGGTCTATCGAGGATGTCTACGGCAAGGGCAACGACACGCCCCAGATCAAGGTTCGCGACGCGGCGGACGCCTTTCTGGCCCAGGTGGCCCGCAACCACGGCTACCGTGTCATCGAGCTGCCTTCCATTTTCCGCAAGCATTACCAGGCCCACGGCCAGCCCCTTGTCTACCCGACCGACGGACATTGGAACGAGCTGGCCCACCAGCTCGTCTACGAGACGATCCTCGGTTCCGACCTGCTGGCGACGCCCCAGCCGGCTCAGCCCTAAAGCTGCTTGCCGGTATGCCTCCGGCGGCCCGGAAGGGGCGTTGCCCCTCCCGGGACCCACCCCACCGGGGGGATGATCCCCCCGGACCCCTGCAAAGGAGGCCCAAGAGTATCTCGAAACGGCCTCCGCGTCGGGCGTTTCTTCCTTTGCGGAGGGTCCGGGAGGGGAGCATCCTCTCCCGGCCGCCGGAGGCGTCTCCCCATCCCCCTTACGCCGGCACTCGGCCCGGTTCAGGGAAACAGATTGTTGATCTTGCAGGCGGCGCAGGCCGCGCCGAACCCGTTGTCGATGTTGACCACGGTCACGCCGCTGGCGCAGGAGGTCAGCATGCCGCACAGGGCCGTGAAACCGGACAGGGCGGCGCCGTAGCCCACCGAAGTCGGCACGGCGATGATCGGCTGGGACACGAGCCCTCCGACAACGCTGGCCAGCGCCCCTTCCATGCCGGCCACCACGATGAGCACCCGGCAGGCCCGCAGCACGTCCAGACGGTCGAGGAGTCGGTGCAGCCCGGCCACGCCCACGTCGGCGATGATCCGGGCCCGGCTGCCGAACATCTCGCAGGTCACGCGCGCTTCCTCGGCCACGGCCAGGTCCGAGGTGCCGGCGGTAACGATGCCGATTTCCCCTTCGCGCCAGGGGCCGTCCCTTTTGCCGGCGGTCAGGGTGCGGGCCAGGGGATTGTGCTGCGTTTCCGGACAGGCGGCGCACACCTGCCCGGCCATGGCCTCGGGCACCCGGGTGGCCAGGACCGGACCGTGGCCGCGCAGGCGGGTGAAAATCTCGATCACCTGTTCCGGGGTCTTGCCGGCGGCGTAGATGACCTCGGGGAAGCCGTTGCGCAGGGGCCGGTGCAGGTCGAGCTTGGTGTGGCCGAGTTCGAGGTAGGGCAGGTCGCGCAGTTTCTCGACCCCGGTCGAGACGTCAATAGCGCCGCTTTTGACCGCAGCCAGCAGTTCCAGCAAGGAAGTGTGCAAACCCATACGTCAGGATGTCCTTGTCGGGTCGTCCGTCCCGGTCGGGGGGCCACCGTCGGTGCGATAGCCGGCCAGGTCCACGGTCACGTGGCGGTAGCCGAGGTCCTTGAGGGCCGCGGCAAGGTTACGCTCCCCGGCTGCGGCCACCAGAGCGGCGATGCTCCTTGGCGCGACCTCAATGCGGGCCAGCTCGCCGTGGCTGCGCAGGCGCGCGCCGGGAAATCCGGCTTCGCGCAGGATTGTCTCGCCGGCCTCGATGCGCCGCAGCACCGCTTCCTCCACCCGCGTCCCATGGGGAAGCCGCGTGAGCAGGCAGGCCCCGGCCGGCGCGTCCCAGTTGGGGAGTCCGTGCTCCCGGGCCAGGGCGCGCACGAGCGCCTTGGTCAGGCCGGCCGTAGCCAGGGGACTGGCCACGCCCAGTTCCCGCACGGCCCGCAAGCCCGGTCGGTAGGCGCCCAGGTCGTCGGCATTGGTGCCGTCCAGGAGATGGACCAAGCCGGTTCGGGCCGCCTTGTCCAGGAGCAATCCGAACAGCAGCCGCTTGCAGCGGTAGCAACGGTCCGGTGGATTGTCGCGCAGAAACTCGGGAAAGGCCACGGGCACGGTTTCATGGCGCGCGCCGAGCCGTTGGGCCAGGTCCTCGGCCGCACGCACCTCGACGTCCGGCGTGTAGGGCGCGGCCAGGGTCACGGCCAGGACGCGTTCCCGGGGCAGGGTATCCAGGGCGGCGCGCAGTACGAGGCTGCTGTCGACGCCCCCGGAAAAAGCCACCACCCCGCCGGTTAAGGGGCGGATGGCGTCGCACAGGGCGGCGTACCCCGCGCGCAGCGTCCGGTCAGTCATGGTCGGGTTCGTCCTCGCCGCGCCCGATCAGAGCAGAGACGGCGATCAGGGGCAGGCCGTGGCGCCTGGCCAGCTCCCGGCATTCCTCCAACTCCGGCTTGGCACGCAGGATTTTACCGCCACGCAGGGCGTTTTTCATGGTCACAGGGCCGAGGGGTGTTTCCCGGCGCGTAAACGAGGTTTCGAGCACGGTTTTTTCCAGGGCAAAGCTTTTGAGCCCCAGGGTCGTGGTGTGGCGAAAAAGCAGTTCCTTGAAGCGGGCTTCGTCGTGAGCCGCGCACAGCAGCGACAGGCAGGTGGCCGGGCGGCTTTTTTTCATGATGATGGGCGTCAAATGCACGTCCATGGCTCCGGCGTCCATGAGCGTGTCGAGGACCGCGCCGAGATGCTCGGCGGTCATGTCGTCGATGTTGCACTGGAGGAGCCTGGCGTCGCTTACGTTGGGGCTGGCCGTGGCCGTCTCCACCCGTGCCAGGTGCACGCGCAACAGGTTCGGCAGCTCGGTTTGGCGGTGGCCGATGCCGTAGCCGGTCTTTTCCACGATCATGGCCGGACTGGCCGTGAAACGCGTGGCCAGACTGGCCAGGATGGCGGCGCCGGTCGGGGTGGTGGCTTCCTGGTCCACGGCGCCCCGGGTGGTGGGGAGGCCGTGCAGGAGTTCCTCGGTGGCCGGGGCCGGCACCGGAAGCAGGCCATGGGCGCAGCGGACAAAGCCGCCTCCGAGTTCGACCGGCGAGGCCCAGACCGCATCCACGCCGAGAAGGTGGCGGCAGATGGCCGCGCCCACGATATCGACGATGGAGTCGATGGCCCCGACTTCGTGGAAATGGACCGCCTCCACCGGGATGCCGTGGACCTTGGCCTCGGCCGCGGCGATGCGGCGAAAGATGGCCAGACTCGTGCGGCGCACGGCCGTATCCAGGCCGCTTGCCTCGATGAGGCCTTCAATGGCGGCCAGATCGCGCCGGTCGTGGCCGTGCCCGTGCCCAGGGCCGTGTGCGTGGCTGTGCTGCTGCGCGGAAGCCGGCGGTTCGGTCAGGACCACGTCCACCCGGGTGCCGCGAATGCCGTTTCGGGCCTCGCTGCCGATGCGCAGTTCGAAGGCGTTGTCCAGGCCGAGCTTGGAAAGCTCGCTACGCAGGACCGCCGGGTCCACGCCCAGGTCGATCAGGGCGGCCAGATTCATGTCGCCGCTTATGCCCGCGGGGCAGTCGTAAAAAAGTATCCGCATGAAGGGCCGTCCGGTATGTGCAAGGGGGGAGGGGAGAAGCCTCCGGCGGCCAAAGGGCTCTTGCCCTTTGGAAACCCGAAAGGATTCCGTCCGTAGTCCGTTTTCCCCTGTCGCAGGCACGCACGCCGTGGCTGCGACAGCGCCGTACGCTCCGTGCCCGTGCCGGGTGGCGGACGCAGGGCGTGGCGGGCACCGTACGCTGTCGGGCCGCTCAAGGCTAGTGGCGCGGCCTGTTCAGGTTCGGTCCGGGTCCGGGGAGCCGGTCGCCGGTTGCAGGTACTTGTTGATGGCCTGGCGCGAGACGCCGATCATGGCCGCGGCCAGGGACTGGTTGCCGCCGGCCCGGCGCAGGGCCTCCTCGATCAGGAGCACCCGGGCCTGCTTGAGGCTCGGGAGCTGGGGGCCGAAGCCGAGCAGGGCCGTATCCGGGGCCGGGGCGGCCTGGTTTGTCTGGGCGGCCGGATCGAAGTGGAGCACCATCCGGACTTGTTCCGGCCCGAGACGTCCGCCCCCGGCCAGCCGGGCCGCATCCTGGATAAGATGGCGCAGTTCGCGCACGTTGCCCGGGAATTCGTACCGGCCGAGCAGGGCGGCGATGGCCGGAGCATCGGCGGACAGCGGCTTGCCCAGCTCCTCGGCCGCCTCGGCGGCGAAATGGTCGATCAAAAGCGGCAGGTCACCCGGGCGTTCGCGCAACGGGGGAAGGGACAACATGTGGCCGCGCAGCCGGAAATAGAGGTCGCGGCGAAAGTTGCCCTGGTCCTGGAGAGCGCCGAGGTCCCGGTGGGTAGCGGCGACGACCCGGGCCGTGGACTTGCGCGAAACGTCCGACCCCAGCGGCGCGTATTCGCTCTCCTGGAGCAGGCGCAGGAGTTTTTTTTGGGATTCGAGGCTCAAATCGCCGATTTCGTCCAGAAAGAGCGTGCCGTCCCGGGCGGTTTCCACGAGCCCGGCCCTGGCCTGGGTGGCGCCGGTGAAGGCCCCCTTGCGGTGCCCGAACAGGGTATCGGCCACCATGTTGTCGTCGAGGCCGGCCATGTTGACGGCCACGAACCGGCCCGGACGGCGGCTGGCCCGGTGGATGGCCCGGGCCACGAGCTCCTTGCCCACGCCGCTTTCCCCGGTCACGAGCACCGGGCGCGAGGATTCGGCGATGGCTTCCACATAATGGAAGGCGGCGCGCATGGTTTTGTCGGCGGTGATGATGGCGGCGAAGTATTCCGGGTTGTCGAGCTCCTCCTGGAACAGGCGCTGGCGCAGGCTGCTGTTTTCCCGGCGCAGCTCGAAGATTTCGATGGCGTGCTTGATGCCGCCGATCAGTGTATCGCGCGACTCGGTTTTGACGATGAAGTCGAAGGCGCCGAGGCGGATGCAGTTGACCGCGCTTTTGATCTGGTTGAGCCCGGAGATGACGAGCACGGGCAGGTCCGGGTGTTCGGCCAGGATCTTGACGATGAGTTCCTCGCCGGAAATGTGGGGCATCATGAGGTCCACGGCCACGGCGCAATGGGGTTGGCGGGCCAGGGTGTCGAGGACCAGCCGGCTGTCGGTCAGAGTGACCACGTTGTCCACGCCCGAGGCCCGCAAGGCGCCCTGGAAACTGCGCAGCCACGACTCCTCGTCGTCCACGAGCAGCACCGGATAGCGGGGCGAGGTCCGTTTCGGTTGCCGTATTTCCATCCTGCTTTCTCTCCACATCTTCCCGCATTCCCCGGGTACGCTTGCACATTCTCCTGAACCCCGCCCCCCCCTTTCGGGTTTCCAAAGGGCGGCAGCCCTTTGGCCGCCGGAGGCGTTTCTTCACTTCACTTCACCGCCCTCCCCCACACCCTACTCCCCCCCTCACGGGCTGGCCGGCAGGCGCAGTTCGGCCACCGTACCGCCGGTGGGGCCGGGCGTGAAGCGCAACTGGCCGCCGTGTTCCTCGACGATGGCCGAGGAGACCGACAAGCCGAGCCCGGTGCCGCCGGTTTCGCGCTTGGTGGTGAAAAACGGGTCCATGATCTTGGAGAGGATCTCCGGCGGGATGCCGCAGCCCTGGTCCGCCACCCGGACCACGACCATCCGGTCCCGGGCATCGTAAAACGTGTCGACCTCCAGGGCCTGGTCCCGGTCGGTCAAGGCCTCGCAGGCGTTGACCACCAGGTTGATCACGACCTGGGAGAGCTTTTGCGGGTTGGCCGTGATGGGAGGCAGGTCCGCGGCCAGGGACAGGCGGAAGCGGTTGGAGCTTTTGGCCACCATGTTGCCCACGAGTTCCAGGGAGTTGCGCACCACCTCGTTGACGGCGATCTCCCATTTGAAGTCGTCTGGGGCCCGGCGGGAGAAGTTCTTGAGGCTGCCCACGATGCCCCGGATGCGGGTGGCGCCTTCGAGCATGCGGGCGAGCAGGTCGGGCATGACCTCGCGCAGCTCGGAATATTCGAGCCCGCCGGCCAGGAAATCGCCGTTTTCCAGGTAGTAGGTCTGGAGAATGGGGGCGATGTCCTCCCAGACCTCCTGGATCAGGGGCAGGTTTAACGTCATGAAGCTGTTGGGATTGTTGATCTCGTGGGCCATACCGGCCACGAGCACGCCGAGCGACACCATCTTGTCGGCCTGGATGAGTTGTTGTTGTTTTTCCTTGGCCGCCCGCTCGGACAGCACCCGTTCGGTGATGTCGCGGATGGCCAGCACCCGGGCCGGGTAGCCCTGGGAGAGGATGTCGCGTTCCTGGACCTCGCAGATGCGCTTGCTGCCGTCGGCCCGCACGAACGAGGCCACCCGGACGTCGGCCTCGGGCCGGGGCGAGGACAGGGCGGCCTGGACCCGGTCCTCGGGCGCGACCAGGGTCTCGATGTCGCGGCCGAGCAGCACGTCGCGGGGATGGCCGAACAGGGCCCGGCCGGCCTTGTTGATATCGATGATGGTGGCCCCGCGCAGGATGAAGATGCCTTCGAAGGTGGCCTCGGCGAGCTGGCGGAAGCGCTCCTCGCTTTCGCGCAGAGCCTGCTCGGCTCGCCGGCGCAGTTCGATGGCCTGGGCTTGGAGGAAGTTCTGCTCGGCCAGGCTCGAAATCTGGTAGGCGATCAGGCACAGGGCCCGGCACACGGCCAGGAACTGTTCCATGGACATGACCGGCACCTCGGCCAGGGCGGCCATGTAGAGTTCCTCGTCGGCCCCGATCTCCTTGGCATAGGCCCGCATCCGCTCGTCGTCGTCCGTGACCACGCGTACTTGCCCGACCACCCAGTTGGCCACGTGGCGGTTGCCCACGTAGATGCTCGTGCCGCCGTCCCACAGGCCGCTGCTCAGGCACGGCCGCATGATCGGCTCCAGGGGGTCGTCCGAGCCGAACGAGGCGTCCGAACGCTGGCAATTGGCCAGTCCCCGGGGCGTGCGGCGCACCACCGCACGGCACAGTCGGCAGAACCGGCTCGGTCGGGTGATGGCCCGGCCGTCGGTTTCGGTGATGATGGAAGCCACGTTGGTGGCGGCGGCAAAGGCGTCCTGGATCTCCTGGATCGCTTCCAGGTTGAAGACGTCGCGAAAGCCCAGCTCGTGGGTGCCGGTGCCGACCGGTCCGGGCCACGGTCCGCCCTGGCGCGCGGTGTCGTGCAGGACGCACAGGCCCTTGCTTGCCTCCAGTTCGCTGATGCGGACGCGCAGGCTCTCGAGCTCCCGCAGCAGGGTCACATGGGCCGGCCGCTGGGGCGTGTCCGGGGGTTTCCTGTCGTATTCTTCCGCCATGGTTCATCCTCCGCCGCTACGGTTCCCTTGTGGCAAAGATGCAAGTTCCGTTCAAGGCGCAACCGGTGCCGGCGCGTCCTGACGGGCGCGCATCGGACTTTTGTGGTGTCCTGGCCGTCCCTTTGCCCGCGGCCGATTCCTTCGGGCGTGGCCACGTAAACCTTGCGACAACCTGGGTTGACAGCGCCAAACCCTGCTGTGGCAGGCGGATAGCCCCCTTAGCCGGCCGGGGAGGGCGGACCTGTGTCAACGCTGGTTGCATCGCTGGAAGGCTTCTTTTGCGTGACCCAACCGGGATTTGAGATGCAACAGCTTGAAATCGTGATTGTTCACAGCACTGGAACGGACTTTGTTTTTGGGGAGGTCAACCACACGGCGCCCCTCGCCGTGATCCCAGCCAAGGAGACCACCCCATGCCTGTCACCCTCGCTTCCGCCCGCCGCATGATCGAAGCGGCCAAAGTCAAGGCCGACGCCATCGGCGTGCCCATGGTCGTGGCCGTGGTCGATGCCGGCGGCAACCTCGTGGCCATGGACCGCCAGGACGAAGCCTTGCTCGTGAGCCTGGAGCTGGCCCGGGACAAGGCCTTTTCCGCCCTGGCCGTCAAGGCCGACACCGCCACCATCGGCCGGCTGTCCCAGCCCGGGGCCGAACTGTTCGGCCTGGGCCGGGCCATGGGCGGGCGCATCGTCACCTTCGGCGGCGGCCTGCCCGTGGTGGAAGACGGAAAGATCGTCGGCGGCATCGGCGTCAGCGGCGGCAGCGTGTCCGAGGACACGAGCTGCGCCGCGGCCGGTCTGGCGGCGTATGCCTGAGTCAAAACCGGAAACCCGCGGCCCAGGCGCCGCGACCCCCTGGAGGCACCCCATGTCCCAGCATCAGGTTCCCATGCCCGAATGTTTCGGCCCGACCGAGCGCATCAAACAGGCCCTTGACCGCTTTGTCGCCACCGCGCCGGCCATTTGTCCCGAACGCGCCGTGCTCATCACGGAATCCTACAAGGAGACCGAGGCCCTGCCCATGGTCCTGCGCCGGGCCAAGGCCCTGGAAAAGATCCTCGGCGGCATGTCGATTTTCATCCAAGACGGCGAGCTCATCGTCGGCAACCAGGCCAGCAAGCCCCGGAGTGCCCCCATCTTTCCCGAATTTTCCTGCAAGTGGGTGGAAGAGGAACTCGACCGGCTGGAAAAACGCACGGCCGACGTGTTTCTGATCGCCGAGGACACCAAGACCAAGCTGCGCCAAGCCTTTGCCTATTTCGACGGCAAGACCACCAACGAATACGCCGCCGCCCTCATGCCGCCCGAGTCCCTGGAAGCCCACAACGACGTGGTCTACACCATCGGCAACTACTTCTATAACGGCGTGGGGCACATTTCCGTGGACTATGCCAAGGCCATCGGCCAGGGGCTTTCCGGGGTGATCGCCGAGGCCGAGGCCGCCTTGCGCGCGTTGGATTTCGCCGATGCCGGGCAGCTTAAAAAGCGCCACTTCCTCGAAGCCGTCATCATCGCCAACAAGGCCGTCATCGCCTTTGCCAACCGGTTCGCCGACCTGGCCGAAAAGCAATCCGCGACCTGCCCCGATCCCATCCGGGCCGACGAGCTTACGGAAATCGCCCGCATCTGCCGCAAGGTGCCGGCCCAGCCGGCCGAGACCTTCCAGGAAGCCTTGCAGGCCTTCTGGTTCGTCCATCTGGTCATCCAGATCGAGTCCAACGGCCATTCCATCTCGCCCATGCGCTTCGACCAGTACATGTATCCGTACTATGCCCGGGAAAAGGAACGGCTGCTGCCCGAAAAGGCCCAGGAACTCCTGGACCAGCTGTGGATCAAGTTCGCCGAGCTCAACAAGGTGCGCGACGAAAACTCCACCATGGCCTTTGCCGGCTATCCCATGTTCATGAACCTGATCGTGGGCGGTCAGCACCGCGACGGTTCCGACGCCACCAACGACCTGTCGTTTATGTGCCTGCAAGCCGCGGCCAACACCAAGCTCTACGCACCCTCCCTGTCCATCCGCATCCACGAGGGCACGCCGGCCTCCCTCTACAAGAAAGCCGCCGAACTGAGCCGGCTTGGCATGGGCTATCCCGCCTACTACAACGACCGGGTCATCATCCCGGCCCTGCTCGCCCGGGGGCTTACCCGGGAGGATGCCCGCGACTACGGCATCATCGGCTGCGTGGAGCCGCAGGTCGGCGGCAAGACCGAGGGCTGGCACGACGCCGCCTTCTTCAACATGGGTAAGGTGGTGGAGCTGGCCTTAAATGACGGCGTGGACCAGCGCACGGGCAAGCAGATCGGTCCCAAGACCGGCAGCCTCGAAACCTTCACGAGCTTCGACGACGTCATGGCCTCCTACAAGGCCCAGACCGCCTATTTCGTGCGCCTGATGGCCGCCGGCGACAACGCCGTGGACATGGCCCATGCCGAGCGCGCCCCGCTGCCGTTTCTGTCGTCCCTGGTCGCGGACTGCATTAGTACGGGCAAGTCGCTCCAGGAAGGCGGCGCCCATTACAACTTCACCGGTCCCCAGGGCGTGGGCGTGGCCAATGCCGGCGACTGCCTGACCGCGGTGAAAAAGCTGGTCTTCGATGACAAGGTCCTGACCCTGGCCGAACTGCGCGAGGCCCTCAAGACGGACTTCGCCGGTCGCGAGGACCTGCGCCAGCTGCTGCTCAACCGGGCGCCCAAGTACGGCAACGACGACGATTATGCCGACGCCATCGCCAAGGAAGCGGCCATGATCTACTGCGAGGAAGTCAACCGCTATACCAACCCGCGCGGCGGCAAGTTCCAGCCCGGCCTGTATCCGGCCTCGGCCAACGTGCCCCTGGGTTCGGTGGTCGCGGCCACGCCTGACGGCCGCAAGGCCTGGAGCCCCCTGGCCGACGGCGTGTCCCCGATCTCCGGCTGCGACACCTGCGGCCCGACGGCGGCCGTGCTGTCCGTGGCCAAGCTCGACCACGAGATCGCGTCCAACGGCACCCTGCTCAACCAGAAGTTCCACCCCTCGGCCCTGGAAGGGGACAAGGGCCTGGACAACCTTAAGGCCGTTACGGAAACCTACTTTGAAAACGGCGGGTTCCACGTCCAGTACAACGTGATCAGCCGCGACACCCTGCTCGATGCCCAGGCCAATCCCGAGGCCTACAAGGGACTGGTCGTGCGCGTGGCCGGGTACAGCGCCTTTTTCACGGCCCTGGACAAGTCCCTGCAAAACGACATCATCGCCCGCACCGAGCAGACCTTCTAGGCCTCGGCCGCGCAACAGCAAACAGGGGGGCCCAAAAGGCCCCCCTGCCGAAAGGTTCCCCATGAACTGGAAGCAGCGCCAGCACACCTTCAGGCTTTCCGACCGCGACCGCCCCGGCCCCACGGGGCTCGTTTTCGACATCCAGCGTTTCGCCGTGCACGACGGTGGCGGCATCCGCACGCTGGTCTTTCTCAAAGGCTGTCCCCTGGGCTGCCAATGGTGCCAGAATCCCGAGTCCATGAACCCAGCGCCGGAGATCATGCGCATTCCACACCACTGCATCAGCTGCGTGAAGTGCATGACCCTGTGTCCGCAACACGCCATCACCAGTTCGGCCACCGGCGAGATCGTCCTCGACCGTTCCCGGTGCGATCTGTGCGGGGACTGCGTGGCCGGCTGTTATGCCGGCTCCATGAACATTGTCGGCCGCTACCTGACCCCGGAAGAGGTCATGGAGGAGGTGGACCGGGACCGCAAATTCTACACCGCCTCGGGCGGAGGGGTGACGTTTTCCGGCGGTGAGCCGACCTTGCAGCACGGCTTTCTGGGCGCCTGCCTGGAACTCGCCAAGGCGCGGGGGCTGCATACCGCCATCGAGACCTGCGGCCAGACCGCCTGGGAACATCTGGAGGCGTTGCTGCCCTGGCTCGATCTCGTGCTGTGCGACATCAAGCACATGGACCCGCTGCTCCACAAGGAGCTGACCGGCGTGTCCAACGCGCGCATCCTGGACAACATCGCGCGCTTAAGCAGCAGCGGCGTGGCCCTGCGCCTGCGTCTGCCCCTGGTGCCGGGCGCCAACGACAGCGAGGCCAATATCGCGGCCACGGCCCGGTTCGCGGCTTCCCTGCCCGCGCTCCAGGGCTTTGACATCCTGCCTTATCACCGGCTCGGCGAGGCCAAGTGGGAACAACTCGGCCGCGATTATCCCCTGCGCGGTGTCTCGCCCCATACCCGCGACGATGTGCTGTGCCGGGCGGAACTGGCCAGGCAGTACGTGGAGACGGTCGGCATCGGCGGGTAGGGCGCTCGGGGAGGGGGGCGGGAGACGCCTCCGGCGGCCAAAGGGCGGAGCCCTTTGGAAACCCTTTCTGTTTAAGAGGCTCGATTCCGTTGGGTACGCGGACTTGAGACAGGGCTGGTGCGCGACAGGCGCGACAGCGGATGTCCTCGTGAAGGGGGCATCCGCTGTTTGGTGTCGGGGCGGTGGGACGCTCCGGGAACTTACTTGAGCCCGATGGGTGCGCCCGTGGCGAAGGACGGTTCGTGCAGAGGAATGACGATGTCGGCGGCCTGGCGGATGCGGCGCAGGATGTCGTAGGCCGTGTAGGTGTTGACGCAGGTGCCGGGAGGAATGACCTCCATCTCGCGGGCCGTGATGGCCTTGGGCGGAAAGAGGTTTTCCCGGATGACGCAAAAACCGGTGATCACGGCCGAGCCGGCCGGTGTGTCCACGAACACGGACATGCCGCCCTCGGTATGGGCCGGAGTGTGGACCATGCGCAATCCGGGCACGATGTCCGTGTCCCCGGTAAGGGAGACCATCTGCCCGCCATCGCGCACATCCTCGATATATTCGTCGTTGTAGCGATAATCCAGCGGATGGGGATCGCTGGCATGGGCCAGCTCCCGCTCGTGGACGTAAAACACGGCGTTTTCGCACAGCGCGTCGTTTTCGCAGTGATCGTTGTGCAGATGGGTGTGCACCACCACGTCGATGTCGGTCGGGGTCAGGCCGAACCCGGCCAGGGCATCGGCGAACGTCCGGATGGGGCCGCCGATGGCTGCTCCCCTGCTTTCGGACAGGATGGGGCGCATCTCGCCGGTGTCGACCAGGATGCGCTTGTCCCCGCCTTCCAGATACCAGCCGTAAATGGGGATGGTGTAGGGTTGGCCGTAATCGAACTGGTAGGTCATCATGCCCTTGTCGAATTCCTTGGTGCCAAGGACCAGGGGATGGATCACGAAGGTGGCCACGCGTAGCGCTCCCGTTTGAAGGGACACCGTCATGCAACCGGGCGTCCGGTGTTGGGGGAAATGCCCAGCCGCAGGGTGCGCGAGGGCCTTTCCCGTGTTCCTGTCAGGGGGCAGGAAGAAAAAGCGAGGATACAAGCAAGGACAGGCTCCGGCAAGATGCGTCGGGCGCTGTGCTTGGAGGTTTCCCCTCCGACATCGCGGCAGAATCCAAAAAAATGCGGAGTAGGCAAATCCGTGCTTGACAAAACGCGGGGGTGGGAACTACAAGCTGACTCCTTCGAGCGGGATGTAGCGCAGTCTGGGAGCGCACCTGAATGGGGTTCAGGGGGTCGGAGGTTCAAATCCTCTCATCCCGACCAGATTTTTCAAGGGCTTACGGTGATCACCGTAAGCCCTTTTTCTGTTTTGGTACCCACCGGGTACCCACAGGCAATTGATCCGCCTTCTTCCAAAAAATGTGCTCCCAATGGCTCTCACGGGAACAAGGCCCAGGAAGGGACCGTAGGGCGCAAATTCAGGAAAAATTGTCCAACGGCCTTCGATAGCAAGCAGCCTATGGCTGCTCAGGTGTCTCGATACGTTTTGATTCGAGGTATGCTTGTAGGGATCTTCGTGAATAAAGAACGCGCCTTCCGTCTTTGATGTAGCTCGGGCCGCCGCCGCGACATCTTTTGGTCTTCAGTGTCGCAGCCGAAAGTGAGAATAATTTTGCAGCCTCGTTCTCGGTGAGGAATTCTTTTCGCTTGAGAACCTCGATTTCAGCGGCTGGGGCTAAAAGTTTTGACAAAGTCGATTCCATGGCCTGGGCGACATCATCTTGCATAAGCTGCATATCTCCTCCCGCTCCGACTCGCCCGCCTGAGGCTGAGGGCGTTGTCCACAGGCAATCTCAGGCAACGCGGAGAACAAGTGATGCAATCTTATGTAAGAAATTCTTTTTTTGGCAAGCCAAAAGCTTTTTTAAAAAATATTAATTAATTAAGAATGTTAGCGAAAATTTGACAAAACCTTCTCATACCCGCCAATCGACCGGTGGCGTAGGTATTTATCCTGGTGCAGTAAATAATAAGCTAGAATTTCAAAAACCCATGATATGCGCATGCTCCAGAAGAATCGCTGTGAAAAACCTGTTGGCAGAGTAATTTCTTATAATTCTTGAGAACAGAAATCACAGGTGACTTGATCGGATTTTCCTAGCTTCCAGAAGGGCTGCATGAATTATCTTGAAAGGCAGGAGGAGCGATAAAGGAATATCAGGAGTGGGGCGGCCCCGTATTCGGCATTCTTCTAGGGGCGGACGATTTCATACTGCCAACGGCTGATCTTGAGGATTGCCCAAGGCTTGTTTTGGGGTTGCAGAGCTGGTCATCAAACATGACGTAGACCCTTTTGGGCCTTGCGAACCTTTCCCGTTTGGCCGACCTGGGCTGACAGCGCATCGCGGGCTAAACAAGGTGAAAGCTATCAACAACAGGCGGACATACGCGAGGAGTGTCTTGGCCTTCCGCACTTTCACTGGAAAATAGTGTTATAATCATAAAATAACAGCAGAAATTCCGGCGAAAGTGCGGAGCAATTACCTCCCTACCAGGCAGGAATTACCGGAGCAAATCACCCTGCCTTCAGCAATGCGACAAACGTATTGATGGCCTCCTTCAGCGAAAGGGCGGTCGCACATAGAGCTGTTCCGCGAGGATCTGGCGACTCTGCGCCATTTGCGATTTTCAATTCGCACAACGACAATGCCTGGCTCACTAATGTTTGAGCATGTTCTTCAAACTCCCGCATCTCGAAATTTGGCACACAGTCACCTCAGCGTTGGGGGCAACCCACGACGCACGCCTCTGTCGCTTTCGGCTTAAGCGGTACGTTCTGAAACCTGCAGTTTGGCGTCTCCCTTGGCTACAGCAAGAAGGCATATCAAGTCCTCCCACAAGATTTCCGCCATACGCAGGGCATTCGAATCAGTACGCCTTGTGGCTTGCCCGGGTGCGTCGCCCTCCTGCGTATGATTGGCCATCTCGCCGCGACCGCATTAGCGGAAGTGCGGATATAACCATTCTTGCAAACTCCATTTTCCCATTATTTGGTGTTTGCATATGATCAAGCTTCTCAATAGACCGCTCAAACAGAAATAAAAAAGTTTATTATAAAATCTTATAAAATAACTTTGTAACTATCCGCTGTCCTTGTAGAGAATTAGCCGAAAAATATAATTACTTCACAATAAGATCAAGGATAGACTCGCCAGTCCTATTACATCAACACACTTTACTTTTTTTCACTGTTTTGTGTGGTGAAATAATTGGCAAAATCATGACAAATCATGCGTATAAAGTGAGAACTCTCCATTATGTCTTCCACGGAAACAATACTAGTGTGACTTTAGAAAAAAAGATGATTGGGCAAGTTTTTGCCTGAAATAGATAACAATGCGGCAAAATGGCGCCAGTAGCCAGACATGTCGCTTGAAATTGTGATTGAAAATATCGGAATTTGAACGAATCAGGCAATTTTTAAAGAGAATCGGGCTATTCAAAGCTTATTGGAATCACGTAAAATAGTAATTCAGTGTTTTCATTTGTCCCTGAACCAGCAGATTCCCCATCTCTAGCCCTGGATCCAGGGAGGAAAACTGTAACAGACTGATTTTTTTTATAAACAGGTGGTGTTGCCATGTGCGATTGTAATGCTGGAGAGGGCAGGCCGGGTAGCATGACCCGGCGCCAGTTCATCAAAAGCGTGATCGCTGCCGGAGTTGTTTCGTTTTCCGGCCCGCTTTTTTCGGGACCGGCCGGGGCCAGTCCCAAGGCCACGCCCGGCTCCGTCGAGCGGCTTATCACCCTCAACGTCAACGGACAGCAGCGTCGGGTGGACGTCATGCCCCAGGAGACGCTGGCCCAGACACTCCGAGGCAAGCTCGGGCTCATGGGGCTCAAGATCGGCTGCGACCGGGCCGAATGCGGGGCCTGCACCGTGCTGGTCGACGATGTGCCCCAATATTCCTGCTCGATCCTCACCCACAGCGTGAGGGGTAAGAAGGTTCTGACCATCGAGGGGCTGGCCCGTCCTGACGGTGGCTTGCATCCCCTGCAACAGGGCGCAATCGAGGAACAGTCCTTCCAGTGCGGCTACTGCGCGCCCGGGTTTCTCATGGCCACGCTTGGTTATCTCAAGACCAATCCCGCGCCCACACGGCAGGAACTGGCCCACGGCATTTCAGGCAACCTCTGTCGCTGCCAGGATTACGACAAGATTCTCACCGGCCTCATGCGCGGGGCCGAGTACATGAGGAAGGGGTAACCCATGGCCACGAATGAGACCCTTTTCACCCCCAAACTGACCGGGCGTGACTACACCACGCCCGATCAGCGCGCCAAGCTGACGGGGCAGGCTCGCTACACCGGCGATTTCCGTGCCGAGGGCATGCTCGTGTGCCGGCTGCTCACAAGCCCCATGCCGCACGCCAAGGTCAAGCGCCTGGATACCCGGGCCGCTCTGGCCTTGCCCGGCGTGCGGGCCATCCTCACCGCCGACGAACTGCCGCCGCCGGCCGATCTCGTCACCGACATCGGCGAGGTCATCAAGGCCAGCCCCTTTGCCGAACGCGCCCTCACCATGGAACCGCTTTATCAAGGCGATCCCATTCTGGCCGTGGCGGCCGTGGACGAGGCGACGGCGGTGGCCGCCCTGGAGGCCATCGACATCGAATTCGAGCCCCTGCCTTTCGTCATCGACCCGCTGGAGAGCCTGCGCCCAGGCGGCCCCAATGCCCGGGGCGACAGCAACGTCTGGCTGCCGCCCGGAAAATCCGGCGAACCGGCCCGCATCGGCAACCTCAAATGGAGCGAGGCCGATTTCGCGGCTGCCGGGGACAAACGGCTCCCCTGGGGCAAGGCCCCGGCCTCCTGGTCCTTCGGGGACGTCGAGGCCGGGCTCAAACAGGCCGCCCTCGTGCTCGACGAAACCTTCGTCACCGCCAACGTCAGCCACCAGGCGCTCGAGCCCCGCGCGACCCTGGCCTGGTGGGAAAACGGCAAGCTCCATCTCGTCGCCGGCACCCAGAGCACCATGCAGACCGTGCCGGCCATCGCCCGCTGGATGAACATGGACGCGGCCGACATCGTCTTCATCAGCGAATATACGGGCGGCGGCTTCGGCGGCAAGGCCACGGCCTCGGTGGCTGTCGTCATCCCGGCGCTGCTGGCCAAAAAGGCCAAGGCGCCAGTCATGCTGCGCATAAGCCGCGAGGAGGAGCAGTATCTCGGCCGGTCACGGCCGAGCCTTCTCGGACGCATGCGGGCTGGATTTTCCAAGGAAGGCCGGCTGACGGCCCTGGACCTGCTGATCGTCCAGGACAACGGCCCCTATGAGCAGGTCAGCGACATGACCAACGCCGGGCGCATGGCTTCGCTCCTGTATCAGCCCCAGGCCATGCGCTGGCACGGCGTGGCGGTGCTCACCAATACCCCGACCAAAGGGCCGCAGACGGGCCCCGGCGGCGTGCAGGTCGCGGCCTTCATGGGGCCCGTGTTGGCCAAGGCGGCCCGTCGCCTGAAGCTCGATCCCCTGGCCGTGTGCCGTATCAACGCGCCTGAGGGACAGGCGCCGGCCGGGCCGCCCAAACCGGACGGCAGCTTGACGCCCGCCACCAGCGCCTTCGTCAAGGAAGCGCTCGACCAGGGCGCTAAGGCCTTCGATTGGCAGGCGCGCCGCAACCGCCCCGCCCCCAAGGGGGGGCTGCGGCGCGGCCTCGGCGTGGCCACCGGCACGTTCGTGGCCGGCACCATCGGCTATGACGGCCTTTTCGTCATCACCCCCGAAGGCAGGCTCCGCATCCACTGTGGTATCGGCAACCTCGGCACGGAATCGTTTAGCGACGTGCAACGCGTGGTGGCCGACGCCATGGACGTGCCCTGGGAGGACTGCGAGATCCTCTGGGGCAACACCGGCAAGCACCTGCCTTGGAGTTGCATCTCCGGCGGCAGCCAGACCATCCACGCCATGTCCCGGGCCGGGCTCGCGGCTAGTCTCGACGCCAAGCGCAAGCTTAAGGAGATCGCGGCCAGGACGCTCGGCGGCAGTCCCGAGGACTATACGGTCGGCGGCGGGCGTGTTTTTCGGGCCGCGACGGGGCAGGGCATGCACTTCGGCGAGGCGGCCAAACAGGCCATCTCGCTCGGCGGCGCCTACGACGGCCACGAGTACCCCGACAACCTGCACAAGCTGACCAAGGCGTCAGTGGCGGCCCTGGCCGGGCAAGGTCTTGTGGCCGTGGCCAAGGACACGTTCGGCCGCCAGGGCCAGACCTATTCCTTCGTGGCCACCTTTGCCGAGGTGGAAGTGGACGTCGAAACCGGCATGTACCGGATCACGGACATCCACGTACAAGCCGATGCCGGCAAGGTGGTCCACCCCCGGGCCTTCGCCGGCCAGGTGTTTGGCCGCTCCATGCTCGGCATCGGCCATGCCACGAGCCAGAAATGGTTCTATGACAACCGCTACGGCCTGCCCGTATCCAAACGCTTCTACCAGACCCGGCCGCCGACCATCCTGAGCCTCCCGGACAAGTTCAGCTGGGAGGCCCTCGGCCTGCCCGACCCGCAAACGCCGATAGGCGCGCGCGGCATCGGCGAGCCTCCGACCGCCGGGGCCATGGCGGCCGTGCTGTGCGCCCTGGGCGACGCCCTGGGCGATGACGCGTTTTTGCGCGCCCCGGTCATGGCTGACACGGTTCTCGCCGCCCTGGCCCCCGGAGCCAAGCTTCCCGTGGACGGCCTCGCGGCCAATGTCTGAACACGCAAGCCGCGGCAAACACGCGGCAGGAGCATACCATGGCAATCGTACGTGACGGCATGCCGCCCTTCGATCTGTACCAGCCGACGGACGTCGAAGACGCCCTGGCCCTGGCCGACCGCCTCGGGAGCAAGGCTTGGATTCTGGCCGGCGGCCTCGACAGCCTGGAGCGGTTCAAGGACCGGCTCAAGCGGCCGGCGGCGGTTATAGACCTTGGCCGCGTCGACACCCTGCGGGGCGTGATGCAGGCCCCCAACGGAGATGTCATCATCGGCCCCATGACCACGCTCACCGAAGTGGCCGGCCATCCGTTGCTGCGCGAGCGCTTCGGTCTTTTAACCTTAGCGGCCGGAGAAGTGGCCTCGCCGCAGATCTGCAACCAGGGGACCATAGGCGGCAACATCTCCCAGGACACGCGCTGCTGGTATTACCGCGGCGGATTTAACTGCTATCGGGCCGGCGGCAACCTCTGCTACGCCGACACCCCGGAAGGCATGAACCGCGAGCACGCCATTTTCGGGGCCAGCCGCTGCGTGGCCGTGTCGCCCTCGGACACCGCGCCGGCCCTGGTCGCCCTGGAAGCGCGGTTCGTCATCCGAAACGGCGGCGGGACCCGTACCGTCGCGGCCGAGGACTACTTCGTCGGTCCGGCCGACGACATTACCCGGCTCAACGTGCTCGGTCCGGGCGACATCTTGACGGAAATCCGCTTGCCCCAGACCTGGGCCGGGGCGACGCATTACTTCGAGAAGGTCCGCGACCGCCCGGTCTGGGATTTTCCCCTGGTCGGCATCGCGGCGGTCATGCGCAAGCACGGGGAGCGTATCGAGCAGACCCGGTTCGTGCTGAGCGCCGTGGCGGCCAAGCCTTGGCGCCTGCCCGAGGTGGAGGCGGCCGTGGCCGGGAAAATACCGAGCGACGCGGTCGCTGTGGCGGAAAAAATCGCCGCGGCCGGGGCCGCCCCCCTCACCCACAACGCCTACAAGGTGATACTGACCCGCAATCTGGTCAAACGCGCCATTCTCGGCAAGGAGGCGTCATGAACCTCGTCACCTGGGGCGCTTCCCCCTGGGGGCAGCCCCTCATCCTGCACGCGGCCTGGTACCTGCTGTGGTACTCCCTTGCCGCGGGCATCGTCTTCGTCCTGGGCCATGCCATTTGGGCCAGGCTGCGTCCCCATGCCCAAACTCCGGTCATCTCGTCCGAGGAAGCCGCGAAATACCCGGCACGCATTGCGCGGCATACGCTCCCGGCCCGGCTTTTCCACTGGGGGATGGCCGCCTGCATGCTCACGCTTCTGGCCACGGCCTTTTTGCCCAAGGTCGGCCTGCGCTTCGATTGGCTGGGAGCGCACGTCCTGGCCGGCAGCATCCTTGTTGCGGCCATCGTCTTCCACATCGCCCATGCCGTCTACTGCATGGATTTTTGGGCCATCTGGCCGACAACGGCCGACTTGGCCGAACTGCACAACCTGTCGGGAAAAAGTGCCCCGGTGCGGCCGGGCAAATATCCCCTTGGCAACAAGCTTTACCACCTGGCCATCGTTGTCCTGGGGCTGACCATGGCCGTAACCGGCGCCTGCATGCTGACCCGGGTGCGCACGGGTTTCATGGCCCGCGATCCGTACCGCTATTTCAGCGACGGCGGCTGGGGCATAGTCTACGCCCTGCACGGCCTGGCCGGGCTGTCGCTTGTCGCCCTGATCATCATCCACGTCTACTTCGCCGTGCGGCCCGAAAAACGCGCCATCACCAAAGCCATGCTTACCGGCGCCATGGACCGCGACTTCTACCTTTCCCACCACAATCCCGCGCGCTGGCGCGCCGGGACCCGGGTCACCAAATAAGGCCCGACGGAGACGGAACCCATGATGGAGTTTGCCGATATCGCCGCCCGGTGCGACGCCATCGAGGAATGCTACGAGTTCATGCTGGGCTATGCCGCCCAGGGCGTTGTCGACGACCGGGAAAGCCGTGCCGGCTCGCAGTTGCGCGAACTGCTCTCCCGGGCGGTCGCGGCCGCGTCCGGGCTGGCGCAATCTTATGCCACGGCGATCGTGGCTCTGGGGCTCAGACCCGTGCAGCCCTACAAGGACTTTCTTGATGTCCTTACTGCCGACACGACCAAGGCGCTGGCGGCCATGCGGCTCGTGCTCGTCCAGCTGCGCATATCCTCGCAGCTCATCGACAACCTTAACGCATCCCTGCATGTACGCACACTGCTCACGGACGTCTTCCTGCTCGACGCGGCCCTCGGGCGGCCGGAGGTCGATGCGCCATCCCCGGCTTCGTAAGTCCTTTGCGTCCCACCGTCGCATCCAACGCGCTTGCGCCCCGATACTGCCGTAGCCGAAAAGGTGCGGCAGTATCCACAGTGGGACGTCGGAAAAAAAAGCGCATATGGCCGCTTGACATTGTCACCGTAAAGTGACATTTGGCCACGCATGTCAAACGAAAAAACTTCCACAGTGGCCGGAAGGCCACGGGACCGGGAAGCGACCATGCAGCTTCTGGTCGAAGCCGTGGGCCGGGTGCTGGCCCGGCAAGGTTTCCAGGCCGTCAAGGTAAATGTGGTGGCCCGGGAAGCCGGCGTCGATAAGGTATTGATTTATAGGTATTTTGGCGGATTACCCGGTCTGGTTGCGGCCTTTGCCAACAGCGGCGATTTCTGGCCCGATGCCCGCGAACTGGCCGGCGGCGACATCGAGGCCTTTTTGGCCCTGCCGTACGCCGAGCGGCTGACTATCGGCGTTTGCAACTATCTGCGCGCCATCCGCCACCGCCCCTTGACGCAGGAAATCCTGGCCTGGCGATTCATGGTGCGCAACGAACTGACCGACGCCATTGATTCCGTCCGGGAAACCGTCGGCACACGACTGCTCTCTCTACTGCATCCGGACGAGATCGCCGCCGCCGAATTGGACATGCAGGCCCTTTTCGCCATCCTTGGCGGCGTCATCAACCATTTGGGCGTCCGGGCGCGTTTCGAGGAGAATTATGCCGGTTTTCCCCTTGATGACGAAAAGAGCTGGGAACGCCTTGAGGCCATGTTGGCACGCATTATTCGAAGTGTGGTCCCCGCCTCGTGAGGGCGGTTTTTTTTAACCTTATTGTCACCAGTAGGTGACAAGTACCCCCAGAGCCCCTTTGCCCCCCCAAGGGCCCCCACAGCAAAGCACCTTTGCACTAACTGGAGAGACAAATGATACAGCGAAATGTGGTACGAAACCTGTTGGTCATCATTCTTGTTGCAACACTTTACGGATGCGCGAGCCCGAAGCCGGTCATGTATCAGGGCGTTCCTTCCACGACCTATCTCAAACAAAACACCGATACCGGCGACAAAAACTTACCATACGTCTATGAAATCCATAAAAATTTTATAAAATACGACAAGATGATCATTGCGCCCGTAACGATCTACCGGGATAAAGATAGCCAGTTCGGCGACATGGCGGAAAAAGACAAAATGACGCTTGTCACGTATGCGCAAGCACAATTTACGGAAAAAATGAAATCAAAATTCCAGATCACGACACTCCCGGGACCAACTACCTTGATCTTGAAAGTAATACTCACAGGAGCCGAAACGTCGACGCCGGTGCTCTCGACGTTATCGCGGCTCGATCTCGGCGGCGGATTATACAACGGGGTTCAAAGCATTCGGGGAGGAGAAGGATCCTTTACCGGCGCGATTTTCTATGTCGTCGAAATTTACGACTCGTCGACATCGAAACTCCTCAGCGCCTACATTGCGAAAGAATATCCGAATTCCATGAATATCGCCGCGAGCTTAGGCTCCCTCACGGCGGCGAAGGTCGGCATTGAAAAAGGGGCGGAAAAACTCGCCAAGCAACTGCAACAGACAAAAAGCGGCACCACGGCATCCCAGCGCATGCCCTGAAACCGTACGCTCTCCGCCGACGGCGCGTTGCGACCGTGACGCGCCGTCGGGTTGGCGATGCCGCCCCCCCCCCGCGATTTCCCGACACCTCCAGCCCTGCCACTCCGTGACGGGGCCAAAGGTGTCGGCGTTTAGCGGGTGTGAGGTCCCTGCCCACGTGCTCACCGCCGACAGAGGGCACCGCATCTCGATACCCCCACGCCTTGAGCGGAGGGAATTCCACCCGGCTGCACTCGCGGGAAATGCGGCCACGCAAGGATCAGGCAACAAAATGCCCCGATCGTGTCTATGGTTCGAATGGGGGCTCCGGTAAAAACACACCCAAGACAACCCGTATGAGGAGAAGAAAATGAGCAAGACAGTTCTGATTCTCTCGGCAAGTCCGCGAAAAGGCGGCAACTCCGACATCTTGTGCGACCAGTTTGCGAAAGGGGCGCGGGAAGCCGGACATCAGGCCGAAAAAATTTTTCTGGGCGACAAGACGATAGCCTATTGCATAGGCTGCGAAACCTGCATGCAGAATGGCAGCATCTGCGTACAGGATGATGATATGGAAGAAATACTACAAAAAATGATCGACTCTGATGTGATCGTGTTGGCGACGCCGGTCTATTTTTACAGCATGGATGCCCAGCTAAAAACCGTCATCGACCGAACCGTTTCCCGCTATACAGAAATACAAAACAAAGAATTCTATTTCATTGCAACCGCCGCGACGAATGAACGGAAATTAATTGAGCCCACGATCGAAGGTTTTCGTGGATTCACAAGCTGTCTGAACGGCGCCCAGGAAAAGGGCGTCGTTTATGGCTGCGGAGTATGGAAGAAAGGCGACATCCTCAAAAAGGGCACCATGGACCAAGCCTACGAAATGGGGAAGCGTGCATAATCGACTCAAGCCGCTTCATGTAATAGAGTATCACATGCCAAACTATAGTTCCCATACACCGAAAACCACGGCTCGCTCCGGAGCGGCACTGTTATTGCCGCTCATGGCGGTGGTCTTCATCGCCTATCTTGTCATAGGGCTCGCCATGCCGGTGCTGCCGTTGCACGTGCACCAGGAGCTGGGCTTCGATTCCTTTGTCGTGGGGCTTGTCGCCGGCAGCCAGTTCGCCGCGTCGCTTTTCTCCCGGGTCTGGGCCGGGCACCACGTCGACCACAAAGGCGCCAAGCACACGGTCATCACCGGCATAGTGGCGGCGGTCGTTGCCGGGCTGTTCTACCTGCTCTCCATGTACTTCGCCGCCACGCCTGTGACTTCCGTCAACTTTCTGCTACTCGGGCGGGCGGCTCTTGGTGTGGCGGAGAGCTTTATCATGACCGGCTCTCTCCTGTGGGGAGTGGGCCTTCTCGGGGACAGCAATGCCGGCAAGGCCATGGCCTGGATCGGCACGGCGATCTTCGCCGCCTTGGCGGTCAGCGCGCCGGCCGGCACAAGCCTTTATGCCGGTTACGGTTTCCTGGCCATCGCACTCGTAGCGACGGTACTCCCTATTCTTGGCCTGCCGCTTATCGCTCCGCTGCCCACCACGCCTCCCCCGCCACAAAAGGCAGGTTCGTTCGGCAAGGTGGCGCGGGTTGTCTGGATGCCCGGCATCGCGCTGTCGCTCAGCGGCATTGGCTTCGGTGCGACCACGACCTTTGTCGCGCTGGTCTACGCGGACCATGGCTGGGAAGGGACCTGGCTTGCCTTTACCATGCTCAGCATCGCCTTCATGGTCGCCCGGGTGTTTTTCGGCCACTTGCCGGACAAGTTCGGCGGCGCCAGGGTCGCGCTCCTCTGCGTCATGCTCGAAGGACTCGGGTTGGCGACGCTCTGGCTGGCGCAGGGGCCGCATCTGGCCCTGGCCGGGGTCACGCTCACCGGCTTTGGCTACTCCCTTGTCTATCCCGCCCTTGGCGTGGAGGCGATCCGCCGCACGCCGCCGGAAGCCCACGGCCTGGCCATGGGCACCTATACCGCCTTTTTCGACCTGACCATGGGGATCGGCACGCCCGTTTTGGGATATGTCGCAAACCGTGCTGGTCTACAGGTTGTTTTTCTTATCAGCGCTTTTTCCGCATTCTGCGCAGCGCCGATCGCTTGGTGGCTTCTAACGACGCCGACGCTCACCTTACGGACCAAGCAGGTGTGATCTTTTCCCCGGTAACCCGGTAACTCACACACAGTGCACGGAGGTCCCGCCATGCGGCGAGCAATCCTTGTTATTCTGTTCTTCTGTTGCCTGACTGTACTCCCCGCAACGGCGTTTTCGACCGAGCCAACCCAGGGAGAACGCGCGCTTGACGCCAAGCAGAAAGCCATTGTCCTGATCGGGGCCTTCACGGCGCAAGGGAACATGGTCCCATTGCGGGCAGCCCTGGCCGAAGGGCTGGATGCCGGCCTGACCGTCAATGAAATCAAGGAAATCCTTGTACAACTCTACGCCTACGCCGGCTTCCCCCGCAGCCTCAACGCCATAAACGTTTTCATGGCCGTGCTGTATGAACGTCGGGACAAGGGCATCACGGATGCGGTCGGCAAGGAGCCGAGCCCCTTGCCCGCGGATAAAAGCAGTCTCGAACTGGGGACGGAAATACAAACAAGGCTTGTCGGCGCGCCGGTCAAGGGCGAAATCTTCGACTTTGCCCCGGCCATCGACACCTTTTTGAAAGCACACCTGTTCGGAGATATCTTCGGGCGCGACAACCTGGATTATGAAAGCCGGGAACTCGCGACCATTTCAGCCCTGGCCAGCATGCAGGGGGTAACCGCGCAATTGCGGTCCCACTTCAGGGTCGGCATGCGTGTCGGCCTCGGCGCGGACCAGCTCAAAAGCCTTGTCAGCGTGCTTAAAGCCCGCGTCGGCCAGCAGGAAGCGGCAAACGCGTCTGCCGTCTTGGACGGCGTTCTCGACGACAAGGGTAAGTAGCCTCGATCCAGCGGCGCGCCTCCCGTGCTTCCTTGGGGTGACGTTAGGCGTCGCGCATACGGGGAATGCATGTGGGGCGCTGCCCTTGCAGCGTATTACAGCACCTTGACCACCACCAACGTCACATCGTCCTCGGCCGGGACGCCGCGCCGGAAGGCTTCCAGTTCCTCCAGCACCATGTCGACAATCTCCCTGGCCGAAAGGTCATGGTTTTCCCTGATGATGCGGCGCAGACGGCGTTTGCCGAACATCACGCCTTCCCTATTGCGCGCTTCCCAAATGCCGTCCGTGCCGATCGCCACGACCTGTCCCCCGGCCATGCCCTCGAAGACGAATTCCTTGTAGGCGACATCGCCGATGATCCCCAGCGGCACACCGCCTTCCGAAAACTCCCGGAACGCCCCCTGGGCCGGATCGTACAGCAAGGCCGGATCATGCCCGGCCCGTACCCAGCGCATGCGTCCGGGGCCACCGCCTTCCGGTGAGGGTTCCAAAAACAGGTAGAACAGCGTGACGAAACGCCCGGTCTCAGCCGTATCCTGGGTCAAAAGGTGGTTCAAATCCACGATCTGTCTGGCCGGGTCGCCGCCCATGGAGGCCCGCATGCGCAGGAGCGCCCGCGCCGTGGTCATGAGCAGGGCCGAGGCGATGCCGTGCCCGGTCACGTCGCCGACCACCACGGCCAGGCTGCCGGGATCGGCCCCGGGCACGACGAGATAGTCGTAATAGTCGCCACCCGTTTCGTCGCAGTAGATGCTCCTGCCCGCGATGTCGAAGCCGGGAACGGTCGGGTTGTCACGGGGCAACAGCCGCAGTTGGACCTCTTCGGCCAGGGCCAGCGCCTCCCGAAGGAGCCGGTTCTTCTCCTGGATCGTCAGATTGGCCTCGAGCAGTTCCGTATTCATGCGGCGTTGCAACCCAGAGGCGATGTCGCGCAGATGCTCGAGCCGCGCAACAAAAGCTTCGGCCCGAGCGAGTTGTTTCTTGAGAAACCGTATCTCGTGATCTCGGCCGGCCACGGTGGTAGGGAAGCATTGTGGCGACGAGGAGAATTCGTGTTCCGTTGCAGCGGCCACGCCTTCGCCTTTCCCATCACCGAAAAGCACCGTGACCAAGGTGCAATTATGATAGTTGGCAAACTCACCGGGGCTGACAGGACAGATTTCCCCATAGGCGTGAAAACCAAGAATGGGTAACCCCGGTGGCAGCGTATGGCACAACAGGTCGAATTCCTCGCGAGCGCGAAGCCCGAGAATGGTGCTGCGCGCGTTGCAGGAGAAAGCCAGGGCCGCATCGGGAACGAAACCCAACGGCAAGGAAGTAACCAACTCACGCAAGGTGCGCTCCACATCCTCCAGGATGTTTTCCCTGGTGGCCTCGGTAATGCGCACTTGGGTCCCTTCCCGCACGTTATCGGAAACCACGATGCTGCCGTCGGCCTCGTCGTAATGCAGGGGCCCGCGTATGGTATAATGTTCGTTGTCCTCGAACACGGCCAAAGGCATCTCGGTGGCGGGAGCCCCGTGAGGGCCGAGGGTATCCCGATAGAAGTCCAAAGCGGTTTTGCCGTTGATGCGCAAGACCCGCCTGCCGCGCACGGCATCCACCCGGACCCGGTGTCCCACAGGGTGCCAGCTGTTGCTGATCCGAAAAACGGCCTTGGCCGGCCCAAAGAGCGCAAGCACCACGACCGCGCCGTGGCAGACCTTATTCCCGAAAAACTGCCTCGCATCCCCACGCTGCTCCCCCTCGCCTCCGGCGAACCCGCCGAAGATCGGGCAGCCAAGGGACTGCGACAAGGTATCGATAAGCTCCCCGGGGGCGAGCATGACATCGGGGAAGACGAACGCCATGGCGGGCCGCTTTCCGGGATGGACGGACAGCGCCATTGCCGCGGCGTCTCGGGCAACCCGGGGGGTGTCTTGTTGCGCGTATTCTCCAAGTCCCACGGCGAACTCCACGGAGTCCGAGACGAAGAGCATAAGGCTTATGGAATCGCGGCTGATGCCCATGGCCGTTGAGAAGGTTCCTGCCGTGGTGCAGCCGACGACGGGTATCCCCGGGAAGGCGTCGCCGGCCATCTTTGTGAGAAGTTCGAGATCGAACTCGCTCGCCGCGAACAGGAGTCCCGCCTTGGCGGCATCCGCGCCCAATCCGTCGCGACATTGCCGAATCACATCCGCCGCGGTGCATTCCGTCTCAATGCCCTGGGCTTGTCCAATGACGACTCGAAACATAAGGCACTCCCGTACCGACATGCATTAGGCGAAACAGTCATTAAGCAAGCATTCAACAACATTTTTCAAAGAAAAAACGCTAGCAGCTAAGATTCGCTCTCTCATTGTTATAAGCTTTTGATCGAACTCGAACTCATTTCAAGCCAATCAAGCTCCTCCTCAACATGCCTATATGAGTTGTCGCATATATCTCCTTTTACAAGAAGATCGAAAACAGCTTGCCGCGCGACAAACACTATTTTTCGGCGCAATGAGTTGTCATCAATATCAAATGGATCTTCAAAATTTTGCGTACGCTTTAGCGCTTCATTATATTCGAGGACAAGACGTTTTGCAGCAGATGTCTTGCTCTCTCTCAATCCATCTATTGCGGCTTTCAAGGCGACTTCGCGAGCGAGTTTGATTTCAATGTCTATGGTTTTGTCCTTTGGCAATCGCAATAATTTTAACAAAGGTCCAAGAGTCGGTCCCTGGACAAGAAGAGTGCCAACGACAACGACAAAAGCTGTTAAAAGTATAAAATCACGATGAGGGAAATCCACTGGAAGGGCCATAGCGGCAGCCAGAGACACCACTCCGCGCATGCCGGACCAAGCAACGACAAAACCTGCTTTTGTGGTGAGAACCGATTGTTTGTCAGGATTGATCTTCGACCAGCAACTTTTCGCCATGAGCGTATAAACCATGACCCATACAAGGCGAACCGTAATCACGACGCCGAGAATGATCAACGCTTGCTCAACCAAGCCGAAGCACTTGGCAGGCTCTAATCCTGCAAAGACCGGGCGCATTTGAAGGCCGATGAACGTAAACGACAGGGCATTCAGTATGAATATGGCCGAGGTCCAAATTGTAAATGACGAGACCCGTATTGACGCCGGCATGGATAATGTGCTGTGCCGTGATATCGTAAGCCCGAACACAACAACTGTAACAACGCTAGATAGCCCAAGATACTCAGCAAGAATCCATACAATGAATGCGGTAGAAAACTGAATGATGACAGCTATCGACGTATCCTTAACGATAGAAATTTGGTGTCTGGCCATCTGCGCCAGACCCCAGCCGACGATGACGCTCCCGATGGCAACAAGGGAAAATGTTGGGAGCGTATCTATAGCATTAAATGATCCAGCCGCGACAGCGGCAATGCCCATCTTATATATCAAGAGGGAAGAGGCATCATTAAGTAGGCTTTCACCTTCCAGCACTGTACGAATATGATGCGGCGGGTTGACCTGGTCAAGAACGGCCATGGCCGCTACAGAGTCAGGAGGGGCAAGGAGAGCCCCAAGAACGATCGCCACGCCCCAAGGTATGTCAGGAATGAGATATCGCGCAACATATGCGACAGAAATTGTCGTCAATACTACCGCAAAAATAACGAGAGAAGAAATAGGTCGCCAATTCTTTTTCAGATCACGAAGCGACGTCTCGTGGGCGGCATCCAATAGCACTGGAGCCACAAAGAGAGTCAAGATGAGATCTGGTGACAATGACAAATCTTGTACGCCATGGATTGGTAAAAGAGAAACGCATATACCACCAAGGGCAAGGAGCGATGGGTATGGAATGCCGTACTTCTTAGCCACTACCGATAAAAGGGCCGCAGCGACTAATAAGCCGATGACTGTTTCAAAAATATGCATAGGCAGTCATGTCCAGTCCATATGCGGTTCCAAATCCCCATCCATCGCCTTCGTCCTCTTCATACTTCTTTCCAGCATTCGGGATGAATTCCCTTTTACCTAACAGATGCGATGTAAATATAGTCTTTCCCAATGGAGCCTTCTCGGCCTTCCTTGCCCACTTGGCCGAAAAGTCTATTGGACGAGATCGCGAACATGAAAGCCGTGGCCAATCCGCCATTGCCTGCCGACTGGAAATCCCGGGCTAGCTGCGCTGGCCCGGGAGGACGATCCAGCGATCGATCAAGGCCACGTGGATCTCGGACAGCCTAGCGCCGTGAACCTTGCGAAGGAGGTCCCCAATTCACGGAGGTCGGCGGCGGTCAGTACGACGTCCAGCGCCCCAAGGTTTTCGTACATACGCTCCAGCTTGCGGGTGCCAGGGATAGGCACGATTCAAGGCTTTTGCGCCAGCAACCAGGCAAGCTCGATCTGGGCGGCCGTGATGCTCTTGCGCCGCGCGAAGTCAGTATGCTATCCTTTGAGGCGCTTTGTAAAATAAAGCGATCCGCGCTACGGCGCTGAACCTACATTGCCGTCCAATACCAGAATAATTTTCATGCGATGCTCCTTGCGCCCCGTCAGGCGACAAGACCCAATTTCTTAAGCCAGTCGGCGAGACTGCCCGAGGCCCCACGAACGCTCCCGCCCCGAAGGGGGAGGCCTTTTTGGACATCGGCTCCGGGGCAGAGCTTTTTGATGTCCAGTTCGCTGTGCCCCATGCCGCTGCCTTCGTGGGTACAAAACGGAGCGATGTTTTTGCCCGAGAAGTCGTAGGATTCCAGGAAGGTGAACACCGCCATGGGCATGGTCCCCCACCAGTTGGGATAGCCCAGGCAGACCACATCGTATTGCGCCATGTCGGCCACATGGCCAGCCAAGGCCGGGCGGGCGCCCTCGCGCAGCTCCGCCTTGGCCACTTCGGTGGTCTCCTGGTAGCTGGCGGGATAGGGTTTGACCGTTTCGATCTTGAAAAGCTCGCCCTTGGTCAGGTCCCGGATCATGCCCGCAGCCACCTCGGTGTTCCCGACGGGGAGGTCCACGATGTTGCCGCCGACATAGTTCATGCCGGCCCGGGAATAGAAAGCGATCAGCAGCGTTATTTCGCTCATGGTGCGACTCACCCTACCTGGTGGGCAATCCGGGACCGTTGTCGAAGGTTTCGGAAACCGCTTTCATGAGTTCCGATATCTCCAGATGTTGCGGACAGACCTCCTCGCAAGCCTTGCAGGCGATGCAGTCGCTGGCCTTGCCGTGGGTCGAGGCCAGGTTCATGTAGTAGACGAACTGGCTGGAAATGTTCGTGGTAACGGCGCGCTTCGAGCTGTTGTACAGGGCGAAGTAATCAGGGATTGGAATATTACTTGGGCAGCCCTCGACGCAGTAGCGGCAGGCCGTGCAGGCGATGGCCGCATCTTTGTTGATGCTATCGGTCACCTGGGCGATGATTTGGTACTCTTCCTCGGACAGCGGCTTGAAATCAGCCATGTACGCGGTGTTGTCGAGCACCTGCTCCATCGTGTTCATGCCGCTGAGCACCATGAAGACGCCTTCTTGGCTCGCCGCGAACCGGATGGCCCACGACGGGATGGACGCGTCCGGGGCGTAGGCCTTCATGAGCGCTTCCGCGTCCGGCGGCACCTGGGCGAGATTGCCCCCCTTGCAGGGCTCCATGACGATAATGGGCATGTTGTGCTTTCTGGCGACCTCGTGGCACCGCCGGGACTGGATGCCGGGGTTCTCCCAGTCGATGTAATTGATCTGCAGTTGCACGAAGTCCAGTTCAGGATGCGCGGTCAGGATCTCATCGAGCAATTCCGGCGTATCATGGAAGGACATGCCGGCATGCCTGATTTTCCCTTCCAGCTTTTTCTTTTGTACAAAACCGAAGGAGTCGTACTCACAGGCCTTCTGGTAGGCGCTGACGCCGATGTTGTGCAGGAGGTAGTAATCAAAATAGTCCACGCCGCATTTTTCGAGCTGTTCGCTGAAGATCTTTTCCTGTTCTGCAACGGAGGTGAGCATTCTGGGCGGCAGCTTGGTGGCGAGGAGGAACGCATCCCTGTCATGGCGCTTGACCAGGGCTTCCCTGACGAAATCCTCGCTTTTGAAGCTGTGGTAGGTCAGCGCCGTATCAAAATAGGTGAATCCTTTTTCCAGAAAAGTATCGACGAGCGTATTGAATGTGGCCGTATCGACCGCTGTCTGATCATCCTTGTTGCGAAGCGGCAGGCGCATGCAGCCAAAGCCGAGTTTCTTGAGCATGGATTTTTTCTCCTTGCGCCGCGCCATGCCGGAAAAGGTTGTTTCTTGCATGGCACGGCGCACGATCGGGCGCATGCCGTGACGGCGTCAGGCGTTGTCGCCAGCCTTCTCCGGCAGCACTTCATTGAGACAACGCAGGGCGTTCAAGGTCCTGGGATAGCCGATATACGGCACCAGCTGCGTCACCGCTTCGATAAGTTTTTTTTTGTCATTCCCGACGTTGACGTTTCCCTGGATATGGCCCTCCAGTTGCGGTTCGCAACCTCCGAGGGACAGGATCATGGAGAAGGTGAGCAACTCCCGGAGACTCCTGCCCAGTCCGTTGCGGGTGTAGTAGTCGCCAAAGCAGTTTGCGGACAAATACTTCTGGATATGCAACTGGTTTTTGGGCGAGCCGGCATACATGGCGTCGATGGCCTCGCCGAAGATCGACTTGGAATAGGCCAAGCCCTTTTCCAGGCGCGTTTCCGGCGTGGTCGTCGCCTGCCCTTCGAGCGGCAATTTGACGCCGCGCGATTCCAGAATCGTATTCGTGGCGTGCAGGAAATCGATGGCCTTCGCAATGCCGACATAGGCAATGGACTGGTAGACGATTTCCTTCACCTGCACGGGCGTGACGCCGACGGTCAACGCCGCGCCGAGCATGACCTTGTATTCGGTCAGCGTCTGCTGCGCGATCAGCGAGGCCAGGATGACCATGAGCCGTGTTTGGGCATCAAGGCTGCCATGGGAAAGCACCTCGTCGAACGCGAAGTTGTCGAAGAATTCAATGAGCTCAGGATCCGTGTCCTTAAGTGTCGAGACGTGATCCGGAAAAAGCGCGTCGTGATTTTTCCGTGCAGTGTCGCTGATAGCCATGGGACGCTCCTTACCGCAACGCGTCGTAGTCCGCGTCGGCCACGGGTTCGAGCCAGGTCGCCGGCCCCTTCTCGGGGTGGACTTCGATGGCCAGGTGCACGAACCAGCTGTCCTTGGCCGCGCCGTGCCAGTGTTTCACGTCGGCGGGAATGTTGACCACGTCTCCCGAATGCAGTTCCTGGTGCGCCAGGTCAAGCCTGGAGGAGGGGAATGCATGGAATGCTGAAACCTTCTATTGGAACCCTGCGGGTAACCAAGCCCGTCCGGCCAAGTGTGCTGACAGCCGGGACCGAGTGTTGCGCGGACTGGAGTAATCCTGGACGTGAAGCGTACACAGGGAGTTTGTAGGCCTTGCTATTGAGCCCCGAAATTGCAACTCGCGGGAGCTGACGGCTTCAGGTTTCCGGAAGGCAACATCTGGGGGCAACACAGCATGACCTCCAGGTCCCGCCGGGGTCGAAGAACAAGGCATGCAGACAGTGGGTTCCCCAGGAACCTGGGAGACCCTACCATCTCCGCTTGAGAATACGGAAGGGAAGAGCCGGTAATCTCATCCAGGCCTGCCCTGGGTTCGTCTGCCCGGGAACAGGAGCGAATATTCAGGCGACAAGCGGTATCTGAAGGCGAAGGAAACGAAGCCGGAGGAGATGGGCGGCGGGGAGTCGGAGCGCCTCATAGTACCGATGAATCGGGGGAACCCACCCAGGGGACCCTGGGGAGGGAAGGGGGCGTCTGTTCATGGAACTTCTGGAGGGAAAGATGCAAGGGACATCGAGCCTGGACAACATCTCAACGAGACTGCGGAAGGTAGCGGAGCTGGCCAAGCAAGCGCCGGGTATGGTCTTTACGACGTTGGCCCACCATATTGATGTCGTCTTTCTGAAGGAGTCATTTCACCTCACCAGGAAAGATGCAGCGTCAGGTGTGGATCAACAGACGGCAGCGGAGTACGAGGAACAGCTGGATAAGAACCTGACGTCGCTTTTGGATCGCTTCAAGAGCGGAACGTACAAGGCTCCACCGGTCAAGCGGGCGTATATCCCCAAGGCAGATGGGGCCTCCCGTCCGATCGGCATCCCGACCATCGAGGACAAGGTGCTGCAACGCGCGGTGGCCATGGTTCTGGGAGCGGTCTATGAGCAGGACTTTCTTCCCTGCTCGTACGGTTTCCGCCCCGGCCGGTCATGTCACCAGGCGTTGGAGACGTTATGGCGCGGCATCATGGGGATGAGAGGCGGGTACGTTTACGAGGTGGACATCCGGAAGTTCTTCGACACGCTGGACCATGGACATCTCCGGAGCTTTCTTGACCTGCGGGTGCGCGATGGTGTGATACGACGGGTAATTGATAAGTGGCTCAAGGCTGGGGTTCTTGAAGCAGGCCAGCTTGCGTACCCAGACGCCGGCACGCCACAAGGAGGCGTGATCTCGCCCCTTCTGGCAAACATCTATCTTCATGAAGTCCTGGACAAATGGTTTGAGCATGTCGTCAGACCGCGTATGCGGGGCGAGGCGTTCCTCATCCGCTACGCCGATGACTTTGTCATGGTCTTCAGTAATGAGATGGACGCCCGGAAGGTCGAAGAGGTACTGCCGAAGCGACTTGGTCGGTTCGGCCTCGCCGTCCATCCGGAGAAGACTCGCTTGATACGATTCCTACCGCCGGATGGCGGATCGGGAGGCAGTGGACACCCTCGACTCAGTTTCGATCTGCTGGGCTTCACCCACTATTGGGGTAAGTCCCTGAAAGGGAACTGGGTTGTCAAACGCAAGACGGCAAAAGATCGTCTTGCCAGGGCCTTGAAAGCGGTAGGGGAGTGGTGCCGGATCAATCGACATAATGATGTTGCGGATCAGTACCGGACTCTCATACTCAAGGTCAAGGGCCACTACCAGTACTACGGGATCACCTGTAACGCTCGCAGGCTCAATGCATTCCGAGAAGGAGTGCAAAAGCTGTGGTGGAAGTGGCTTGGTCGACGATCACAGAGGAGCGACATGAGCTGGCAAGACTTCGACCTCTTGAGGAAGACTTATCCGTTACCATTTGCAGTAGTAGTACACTCGGTCTACCGTCGCGCAGCAAGACCATGAACAGAAGAGCCGGATGCCTTAAAGGGGCATGTCCGGATCTGTGGGGGGCGGGGGAAGGAGACTTCCCTCGTCTACCCGACCGCCGGTTTGCCCCATTCCTGGTAATAGCCGCGCCCGCCCGTTACGAGAAGGATCTGGCCGCCCGCATGCTTGTGCCAGCTGTTGTGGCAGCCGGGCTCGAAGGTCACGTTCCCGATCGGCAAGGCCGAATCAAAGGGCGTGAGCATATTGAGCCATACGGTCCCGACGAAGTTCTTGCTCTCGAACTTTTTCCCGACGGGGAAAATGACGCTCTCGCTCAAATCTTCCATGCACATGATGGTTCTCCCAGCGGGCTTCCCTTGCCGGGCAAGGAAAACCCACTGTTATTAGTTAATTACCGACCCGCTTGGCGTACTGCGCTGGATAGCGATCGCCCGCGATGTCGATGTTCGCCAGCGCCGCATTGAGCGCACGCAGTTCGTCCGGGGGCAGCACGACATCCACGGCGCCGAGGTTCTCTTCCAGGCGCGCCAGCTTGCGCGTTCCCGGAATGGGCACGATCCACGGTTTTTGCGCCAGAACCCAGGCCAGCGCGACTTGCGCCGGCGTCGCGTTCTTGCCGGCCGCGATTTCCTTGACCAGCTCGACCAGCACCTGGTTGGCATCGAGATTTTCCGGCGTGAAGCGGGGCACGATGCTGCGGAAGTCGTCCTTGCCGAAGGAGGCGGTCTTGTCGAAGCGTCCGGTCAAAAAGCCCTTGCCGAGCGGGCTAAACGGCACGAAACCGATGCCGAGCTCCTCCAGGGCGGGCAGCAGCGCGTCCTCGGGTTGCCGCCACATCATGGAGTATTCGCTCTGGATCGCGGCGACGGGCAGCACGGCATGGGCGCGGCGGATGGTCTCGACGCCGGCTTCGGACAGCCCCCAATGCTTGACTTTCCCTTCCCGCATCAGCTCCTTGACGGTCCCGGCCACCTCTTCGATCGGTACCTCCGGGTCCACGCGGTGCTGGTAGTACAGGTCGATGGCCTCGATCCCGAGGCGCGTCAGCGACCCTTCCACCGACCGCCTGATCTGCGCCGGCTTGCTGTTGAGGATCTGCTTGCCGTTTTCCATCAGGATGCCGAACTTGGTTGCGATGACGACCTTGCCCTTGTACGGGGCCAGGGCTTCCCCAACCAGATCCTCGTTGGTAAGCGTCCCGGAGACATAGACTTCGGCCGTGTCGAAAAAAGTCACGCCGCGCTCTACGGCCGCACGGATCAGGGCGATCATCTCGCCTCTGTCGGAGGGCGGGCCATAGCCGTGGCTCATGCCCATGCAGCCGAGTCCGAGCGCGGACACTTCCAGGCCGTTTTTCCCGAGTATACGTTTTTGCATGATCTAGCTCCCGAGCTTCAGTGTGCCCAACCACTGGACCGTTTTCGGGTCCCGATGGTCGAGAAAACTGCTCGTGTTCCGGTCCAGGGTTCGAATGGCATCCATGTCGGCGACATCCAAAGCGAAATCGAAGATATCGCGATTTTCGACGAGACGCTCCCTGTGCACGGATTTGGGGATCACGAGCACCCCCCGCTGGACCAGCCAGCGCAGGATGACCTGGGCCACGCTCTTGCCGTACTTCTTTCCAATGGACCGCAACACGGCGTTGTTGAAAATATCATGTTTCCCTTCGGCGAAAGGGCCCCATGATTGTATGGCGACGGAATTATCGTGCAAAAACTTCTGTGTTTCGATTTGCTGGCAGAAAGGATGCGTCTCGATCTGGTTGACAGCCGGGGTAATTGCATTATGGATGATCAAATCCATGATGCGGTCCGGCGGAAAGTTACTGACGCCGATGGCGCGAACTTTCCCTTCCTTGTACAACTCTTCCATTGCCCGCCAGGAACCATACACATCGCCGTACGGTTGATGGATCAGGTAGAGATCGAGATAATCCAATTGCAGCTTGTGCAAGGACGTCTCAAAAGCCTTTTTTGTTTTCTCGTATCCTGTATCCTGAATCCACAATTTCGTCGTTATAAAAATTTCCTCGCGTGGCACGCCACTTTTTTTTATCGCCTTGCCGACAGCCTCCTCATTCATGTATGCGGCGGCCGTATCGATCAGCCGGTATCCGACCTCAAGCGCCGCAGCGACGGTTTGTTCGCATTCTTGAAGGTTTGCCACCTGGTATACGCCCAAACCGAAAATCGGCATTTCAACACCGTTATTCAACGTAACATTGCGCATATGCTAGCCCTCCAAGGTATCGGCTGCATGCTTCTCCGCTCCATGCATGGCCACGGGATCTCATCCGCTCGATTCCCGTGAAGCGGTTACAGCGCCGCGCGCAGCACAGCCACGATGTCTTCCTTGTTCATGGGCGGACGGGCAAGCAATCTGCCCTGGTCGTCATGCACCACGAGCACTGCGTCCTTGGCGTATTGCTCGAAGAGTGCGTCGTCGATGCCGAGATCGGGCAAACGCGAGGGGCAGCCGATTTCACGCAGAAACGCGGCGTAAGCGTCGATGCCTTCCATGGCCAAGGCCGTTTGGTCCTTGCCTTCCGGAGAGAGGCCGAAGACGCGCTGGGCGAACTGCGCAAAGCGCTCAGGACGATGTTTGGCCGCAAAGCGCATCCAGGCCGGGCCCACGATGGCCAGTCCCGCGCCGTGCGTGATGTTGTGGTGCGCGGAAAGGGCATGCTCGATCATGTGCATCGGCGGCGTGTAACCGGTGCCGGCATTCACCCATCCGTTAAGGGCGACGATGGAGGCCCACTGCACCTGGGCGCGCGCTTCCAGGTCGTCACCGTTGGCCACGGCCTTGCGTCCCCATTCAACGGCATTGATCATGACGCCTTCGGCGAAACGATCTTGGATCGGCGTGCCGTCCACCCCGTTGAAATAGGCCTCCATCACATGGGTGATGATGTCGCACACGCCGTAGGCGGTCTGGTCCTTGGGTACGGTCAGGGTCAGCTCGGGGTCGACCAGGGCGACTTTGGGAAAGAGGCATGGGGCCTGCACAAAGGACTTCACCTTGGTTTCGGCATTGGAAATGACCGCGCCGCTGTTCATTTCCGATCCGGTGGCGGCCAAAGTCGGCACGGCGATGAGGGGCAGCGCCTCGGTGGGGATATGCCAGTTTTCCTGGCCATGGCCGATCATGTTCCAGGGGGCGCCGTCGTAGAGCACGGCCGCGGCGATGACCTTGGAAGCATCCATGGTGCTGCCGCCGCCCAGGGCGATGACGACGTCGCAACCTTCTTCACGGGCGATTTTCGCACCGCGTGCGACAGAGGCGATCTGGGGGTTCGGCTCGACCCCGGCACACTCCGCGACGGCAACACCCGCGCCTTTGAGGCTGGCCACCGCCCGGTCGAACGTCCCGTTGCGCTTGACGCTGCCGCCGCCCGTGACCACCAGGGCCTTTTTGCCGTAGGCGCGCACGACTTCGCCGAGTTTGGCCAGCGAACCGGCCCCGAAAATGATCCGAGTGGGATTGTGATATTCGAATTCCATGGGAATCTCCTTAAGATGTAGATGTATTGCAGCGTTAATGCGAAACATTATACGGAGGCGCGGGGAACGTCCCTTTAGCCGCAGCAACGGCTTTGCCAAGCCAATCGATGGTTTGTCCGAGGTGCTGCATGTTCCGCATGGCTTCGTCGTCCGAAAGAACGTCTCCCTTGTCGAGGCCCATGCCCAGGTTCCAGTAGATGGAGCCGGGAACGATCATCGCGGACAAGAAGAACATGTGATTGATGGTGTCGAAAACGTGGGTCGCGCCGGCACGTCGGACCGCGACGACCGCCGCGCCGATCTTTCCCCGCAGCGTCCCGCCGTTGGCCAAGGCCACAAAGCCGGCACGATCGATCAGCGCCTTGAGCTCCGGAGTGACATCCGCGAAGTACGTGGGTGAACCGAGAAGGATGGCGTCCGCGGCGTTCATTTTTTCCATATATTCGTTCATGCCATCTTTTTCGATGACGCACCGTCCATTTTTATTCTTGAAACACTTGAAGCAGGCCAGGCATCCTCTGACGGGTTTGCCGCCGATACGCATGTATTCCGTGTCCCATCCCGTGGCTTCCAGAGGCTCGAGCACTTTCTTGAGCAGGATCTCCGTATTGCCGCCCGGCCTTGGACTTCCACTTATGGCAAGAGCTTTCATGATATCCTCCACGTGTTATCCTTTTGGCACAATTCCCTGTACCCAGGCTGCAACCTCTTTCTGCGACGTTTTCGCCGCTGTTCCCGGAATAGCGAGGCCGTCCAGGATGGTCGCCTTGGGGCAAAGCTTTTCGAGATCCGCGCGGCTTCGCCCAAGCGCGCTGCCGCCGTGCGTCATGAATGGGGCGATGGTTTTCCCGGACAGGTCATTTTCCGAAAGAAACGTCATGACCGGCATGGCGATCGTTCCCCACCAGTTCGGGGAACCGACAAACACCAAGTCATAGGACGCGAGATCGGGAATTTTCGTCTTTATCGGCGGCCGATAGTTCGATTCCAATTCCCGTTTGGCCTGCCTAGTCGTTTCCCTGTAATCGCTGGGATACGGGGTCACGGTTTCAATGGCTACGAGGTCGCCTCCCACGAGCCGTTGAATCTGGTTGGCAACCTCCCGGGTGTTCCCAGTCCTGGAATAGTAGACGGTAAGAATTTTCTTGCCGGGCTTGGTCGCGGCCGCCTGAGCCCCTGCTAGACGCGGGATAAACGGCGTGACCAGACCGGCCAGAAAACCGGTTGCCGTGAGTTTCAAAAATGCCCGCCGAGAAGAATCAAGCGTCGTGTTCTCATTTTTGATCTTCAACATGATTGTCTCCATGGCTCTTGTACCTGTTGCCATTTTGTCGTGAGCAACGGTCGCAGGCAGTTGTTCGGCTCTTGCGAGAGCCGGTCCATCCGGCGTGCGCCCAGGACGGCGGCTGCACCCTGCGAGGAAAGAAGCCTGGCGGTCGCCGCTCCCAACTCGCTGTTGGATCCTGTAATAACGACTAGTTACCCTTCGCTGTTGTCCCGCATGTCTTTTCCCATCCTTGTCTCCTTAGTTCGGGTCCCGTGGGAACATGCTTCATTATCTAATCCCGCACGGTCAGAAGCGGGTAGTACGATCCTGCCGAATTGTTGCCCAATCGAGCGAAAGGCGAAAATGAAGGCGTCCCGCAACGCGCGAACCGGTCTTCACGCGTCAGGCCAGGCAGGCTCGGAACGGGGAGGACGGGTGGAAGGAAATCATGCAACCGCCTCCCGCGCGAAACACTCCGTTAACGAAGCGGCGGGGGGCTTGCGGTTCCCTGCGACGAATCGGATCGCATCAGTGGATAGGGTGGCGGAAATAGGCAAATTTTAGAGAGAATCGTATCTTTGCCGCCGAGAAGGACGGACGTAAGAAGATGCTCGATACAAAAACTGGCCTCCATAATCATGACAGCTTTGGCGAAAAAAATGCGTCAGCAGTTAATTGACCCCGCTACGTCAGCATCTTAAGTCTAAAAGTAAGACACTGAAAGATTTTTAGGTGTTATTTGGCAAAGGCAACAATTAGCTATGCCATTTGTTTATTTAGAAAAATACACAAACAAAGGGGGCTAGCATTATGCATGGCCATAACCACAACAGTACATGGGCACCTGACGACTTAATCAGAACTAGGAGGTCGTTAGGAGAGCACATTTTTAAATGGACTCAAAATGTTGGGAGATATGTCACGCCCATACAGGATTTTGTAATAAGTCAATATGAAAAACCAACGCAATTGACTTATTACATGCACGAACCTAGCCTTTGCCTTGTTGCCCAAGGAGCCAAACGAGTATTGCTTGGAAAAGAGGCATACACGTACGATGCATACCACTTTCTTATAACTTCTGTTAACCTTCCAGTGGTGGCCCAGGTCATTGAAGCAAGCAGGGAGAAGCCGTTTCTTGGTCTTTTCTTGAAGCTGAATCGTCGAGCGATTGCGGAGATGTTTGTCAATAGCGATATCCCGCTGCCGCGCCCCCAACAGGCTGGGCGTGCTATGGCCGTCAGCGAAGTGACTTTGCCGTTGCTCGACGCCTTTATTCGCCTAATTGACCTGCTCGATACGCCGGAGGATATCCCAATGGTCGCTCCTCTCGTGCAAAAGGAAATCTTGTACCGCCTGCTTGTTGGAGACCAGGGGGAACGCCTTCGCCAAATGGGAGCCGCAGGAACGCAAAGTCATCAAATCGCGCAGACGATTGATTGGTTGAAGGAAAATTATAATCGCCCGCTTCAGGTCGAAGATCTCGCCAATGTTGCCCAAATGAGCACATCGACCTTCCATCGCCATTTCCGATCTGTCACTTCAATGAGTCCACTGCAGTACCAAAAGTCCCTGCGCCTCCATGAAGCCCGTAGGTTGATGCTTACGGATCATCTCGATGCGACTTCAGCGGCATTCCAAGTGGGTTATGAGAGCCATACGCAATTCAGCCGTGAATACAGCCGTATGTTTGGCGCACCACCTTTACGCGACATCAAGAGCATACGCCAGCTCACAGGCAAACCAGCCTAAATACCCACCCGCTTTTAAAGGAAATAACGATGGCTAATGTGATCGTTCTTATTGGTACTGGATTGATCGGCCAAGCCATTGCTCGTCGTGTCGGCGCGGGCAAGCATGTTCTGTTGGCCGATTTGCACAAGAACAACACCGACGAGGCCGCGACGATCTTCAGCAATGCCGGTTTTGACGTGAGTACCACCGTCGTGGACATCAGCTCTCGCGAATCGATCCATCGACTCGTCGAAACTGCCACTGCGATCGGTTCCGTATCAGGCGTCATTCTCGCAGCCGGGGTTTCCCCGTCTCAGGCGACGCCGGAAACGATTTTGAAAGTCGATCTGTATGGCACTGCTGTTGTGCTCGAAGAGTTCGGCAATGTCATTGCGAGGGGTGGCGCAGGCGTCGTCATAGCCTCGCAGTCAGGGCATCGCCTGCCGGCACTGACACCTGAACAGGACAAGGCGCTGGCGACCACGCCGACCGAAGATCTGCTGTCATTGCCCATGTTGCAACCGGAACAGGTGGTCGACACCCTCAACGCCTATCAGCTCGCCAAGCGGGGAAACGCGCTTCGCGTCATGGCCGAGGCGGTTCGGTGGGCAAAACGCGGCGCTCGCGTTAACACCATAAGCCCCGGCATTATCATCACCCCTCTTGCCAAAGACGAATTGAACGGTCCGCGCGGTGCAGGCTACCGGCGCATGCTGGAACTTTCGCCGGCCGGACGCGCCGGAACACCGGACGAGGTCGGCACGCTGGCCGCACTTCTCATGGGGCCGGACGGCGCCTTTATCAGTGGCAGTGACTTCCTCATCGATGGCGGCGTGACGGCCTCATATTTCTACGGTGAACTCGCTCCGCACTAATCAGCAGACTTGGACCGGGAGAGGGATATGGAAAAGCGAAAATTAGGAAGCAGCGGTTTGGAAGTTTCGGCCCTGGGCATGGGCTGCATGAATTTGAGTTTTGGCACCGGAAAGGCGGTGGAAATCGACCAAGGCGTCAAGATCATCCGCGCAGGATACGACAAGGGCATCACTTTTTTCGACACTGCGGAGGCCTATGGCCCCTTCACCAACGAAGAGCTTGTGGGCAAGGCGCTTTCACCTTTTCGCAAGGACGTGGCGATAGCGACCAAGTTCGGCATGATTTCGGAAGAAGGCGGCCTCAACAGCCGCCCCGAACATATCAGGAAGGTTGTCGAGGCTTCGCTTCCGCGCCTGAGGACGGATTATATCGATCTGCTCTACCAGCACAGGGTCGACCCCAATGTCCCCATCGAGGATGTGGCCGGCACTGTCGGGGCTTTGATCACAGAGGGAAAAGTCAAATATTTCGGTCTATCCGAGGCTGGAGCTGAAACCATCCGCCGCGCGCATGCCGTCTACCCGGTTACCGCGGTTCAAAACCAGTATTCCATCTGGACCAGGGAGCCGGAAAAGGAAGTGCTTCCTGTGTGTGAAGAACTGGGGATCGGCTTTGTCCCCTGGGGGCCGCTCGGCACTGGTTTTCTGACCGGAGCCATTACCCCGGACTCGACATTTGACAGTGAAACGGACCTTCGGGCTACTTTTCCGCGTTTTACCAAGGAGTCAATCCAGGCCAACATGCCCCTTGTTGCCATGCTCAATGAAATTTCCGCACAAAAAGGCGTCTCCACAGTGCAAATCGCCTTGGCTTGGCTTCTGGCTCAAGGACCGTTCATCGTGCCCATTCCCGGCATGGATAAGCTTGAATACATCGAAGACAACGTCAAATCCGTCGATGTGTCGCTGACCTCGGAAGAGCTCCAAGAGATCGACGCTCGGCTTTCAAATATTGCCATTCACGGGGCACGCCTTTCCAAGGAATTGCTTTCCCTTTCTGAAGAATAAAACATACATGAGAAGCAACCACTGAACACTGTCGCGTTGCGTGACGATGCAGCAACACCAGTCCTGGATTTCAGCGTTCATACAGTAGCCGAAAAACAATGTTGGCGGCGCGGCGCACGTGCCTTTGATGTCGGCTCTGGGTACATTGGAACTATTGCGGCCTACATGCACGAGGTGGACGTGGCTAAGGCGATCACAAAGAGCGACGTTTTTCACGAGGACGTCTTTATGGCCACCACAGGCGTGGTGTGGAGGTTTTTTCAATGTTGAAGCACATTGTTCTCTTTGCTTTCAAGGACGACGCCGATCCCGCTGAGATTGAGGCGATTTTCCAGCGCTTCGCATGGTTGCGGACGGTCATGCCAGAAATCAGGTCATTTTCCTGGGGAAAGTTCAACGGCACGCCCGTCATGCCGCGCCATGGCTACAATCATGGCTTCGAGATGGAGTTCGAGAGCGAGGCCGAACGCCAACGTTATCTGGAAAATGACGACCATCTCTCGCTGGCCCCGCGCATTTACGCCCTGTTGAAGGATTCGGAAAATTCCCTGCTTGCCTTTGGCTATGAGGCATCCACATGAGCGCGTGACTGGACCGTGGGCAAGGCGCTTTGCCGAAGGCAGCAAAGAACACCTTGGTTTTATTCCGAGCTCTCACATAAGGAGTTAACAATGAATGCAAGCTTTATCTACCAGACGCCAACCAAGATATATTTCGGCGAGAACCAACTGGGAAAGCTTGGCCAGGAACTGAAATCGCACGGCCAGCGGGTGTTGTTGGTTTACGGAGGCGGTTCGGTAAAAAAGACTGGCCTCTACGGAAAGATTGTTGAGGAAATAAAGAAAGCAAATCTCGAACTGTTTGAATTGTCAGGGATTGAACCAAATCCCAGGCATACGTCCGTCAACAAGGGGGCAGAGATCTGCAAAAAAGAAAATATTGATGTTATACTCGCTGTCGGTGGCGGTTCTGTCATTGATGTTGCCAAGTTTATCAGTCCAGCAACCTTTTATGACGGGGATTCATGGGACTTTTTTACTAGAAAAACCAAGATGACTGCATTTCTTCCAGTCGTAACCATTCTTACTTTAAGCGGTACAGGGTCTGAAATGGATTCATTTGGGATCATCAACAATCTCGATACGAATGAGAAGATCCCCTTGGCCCATCCCTCGTTGTTTCCAAAGGCGTCGTTTCTGGATCCGACCATTACTTATACGGTCAATGCGTACCAAACTGCCTGTGGCGGCATTGACGCATTTTCGCATTTTCTCGAAGTGTATTTCATGAAGCCGAACATGTTTCTGCTTGAGGCGACAATGGAATCATTCATGAAGACGATTCTCAAGTTTCTCCCTGTCGCTTTGCAGGAGCCGGAAAACTACGAAGCGAGAGCCAATCTGATGTGGGCGTCATCGTGGGCGCTCAACGGATTTACTTTCGGAGCAACCAATCAGCCGTTCATGTGTCATTACATAGAGGATGAATTGTCTGCCAAGTACAACATCACTCACGGCTTGGGGTTAGCCATTGTCCTGCCACATTATCTCGAATACTGCCTAAATAAAAACAATGTGCATATTTACTACCAGTTTGGTTGTAATGTATTGAGTATTGACAACACCTTGCCAGAGATGGAAGTCGCCAAAATGGCCATCAAAATGCTCGCAAATTTCTTTTTTAATACCTGCAATCTGCAAAGCAGATTGCGTGAAGTTGGCATTGCTGATGAATCAAGATTCGAGGAAATGGCAGAGATTGCATGTCGTGGCGGTGTCTTGCACGGTTTTGCAGACCTCGACAAGCAGGATATTGTCAATATTTACAGGAAATGTTTGTAGTTTCCCACCGCTTCCGCAAGCAAATGAGCGAAATGCCGTAAGAGTATTTCCATTCGGTGCGTATCATACAAATCTCCCAAGAATTGTCCTGAAGTGGAGGGTGCCGGAACAAGATCTCTGAAGCACCATTCTTGTATTCATTGATCGCGACGACATTACGCAGCCTGCCATCACTCCTGCCGTATGATGCCGACAACAGCTTGAAAAAGCGACTTATGACTGAGAAGCATATGAAGAATGTCATGACAATGGAAGGTAACGAGCGAGCCGTCGCCAGACTGCTGTTTCTAGGCATTCTTGGCGCATTGATGGCCTTTACTTCATTGTCGACAGACATTTATCTCCCGGCGATGCCCGCAATGGCGAAAGAGTTGCATGGCGACGCCGAACTTACGATTACTGGTTTTCTCGTAGGCTTCGCATTCGCACAACTCATTTGGGGGCCAATCAGCGATAGCATTGGTCGAAGAAGACCACTTTTCATCGGCATGTGGGTTTTCGCGGCAGGTGCGGCCGGGTGCGCCCTGTCGCATTCCATCGAAGAAATCGTCCTGTGGCGCATTGTTCAAGCGTTTGGCGCATGCACAGGACCGATGCTGGCGAGAGCGATGATCCGAGACCTGTTCTCCCGGACTCACGCGGCCCAAATGTTATCGACCATAATGATCATCATGGCCATCGCACCCATTGCTGGCCCGTTGCTCGGAGGTCAAATTATACAAGTCAGCAGTTGGCATGGTATTTTTTGGCTCCTCACGGCGGTCGGAGCATTGATGTTCATCTCGCTATTTTGGCTGCCAGAGACGTTGCCTGAAGAAAAAAGGGTCCATGCCTCCATAGGCAATGCATTTGTGAACTATCTTTATCTATTACGTCATAGAATTTTTATGCGTTTCACGCTCTGTGTCACGTTCTATTATGTCGCGGCATATGCCTTTATCGCCGGGTCACCCAGAGTTTATATCTCCTATTTCGGCGTCGCCCCCCAACGCTACGGGTGGCTCTTTGCGATCAACATCGTTGGCGTCATGGTTCTCAGTTTCTTCAACAGATACCTCGTCTATCGATTTAGCTTGCGCCGATTGTTGCAAATCGCTACAGCCATTGCATTGCTGGCACTCCTTGTCATGACGGTATTTGTCAGAGCAAAATCCTATGGGATATATAGCATCGTCTTAATGGTATTCATCTTTTTCTCTATGAATGGAATTGTTGCAGCTTCGGCTACGGCGGCCGCGCTCGATGAAGTGCCTCATATTGCAGGCTCTGCGTCGGCATTGATCGGATCGCTTCAGTATGGAAGCGGGATCGTCTCGTCGTTGCTCCTTGCCATATTCAGCAAAGGAACGCCTGTCGCCATGACATGGATAATGCTTCTCTTTACAGCGGCATCATTTCTCGTTTTGCTTGGAAAATCACAAATGCAGGCCGATTAGCGGCATATCCAGAACATCAAACATCACTATGCATACGATCTATGGCTTCAGCGAGCATTGCATTCTCTCCTCCGGTCCGCCTTGTTCGCTGCCCCTGTTTCAGAGACTATGGAGCAAAATCTCGCCAGAGGGGACGACAACGTCGGCTCTTCGCGTGGAAAGTGAGAGTTGGCGTGAACTTGGCATTGCTTGGAAGGGCTCGGCGGAAATGACGCGTGTCGGGAGCGAGTTCTTGGCTTAAGACTTCTGGCGGCATCACCCTTGTCTACATATTTATACAATGAATAAAATCAAACACATCATGCTTGCTTTTATCCTCTGCATCGTATTTCTTGTCGTTTCAGGGTGTCTTTATCTGGGGAACGACAAGTTCGGCAAACTTCCAGTGAAAGGTCGCCTTGCAATCATCGAACAGTCACCGAACTACTATGGCGGGTATTTTCATAACCAGCTAAAATTAAATGTGATTGTGAAAGGCGGGATTTCCATCTCAGGCTTCATCAAGTTCTTTTTCCATGAAAGAGATAATCCCGTGCCACTTGGCCCCGTGCCTATCGTGAAAACAGATCTCAAGGCCATCGACAAAAACACGGACATGGTCGTTTGGCTTGGGCATTCGTCATACTATATCCAGCTGCAGGGCAAGACGATACTCATCGACCCTGTTTTCAGTTCCTATGCCTCGCCGTTTTTTTTCAGCACCAGAGCCTTCGAAGGGACCAATTGCTATGCCGCCGAGGAGATGCCGGACATCGACTACCTGCTTATCTCCCACGACCATTGGGACCATCTGGATTATGACACCGTCAGGGCGCTTCGGCCCAAGGTCCGCCACGTGGTCACCGGGTTGGGCGTGGGGGAACATTTTGCTCTTTGGGGATACCCACGCGAGATCGTGCACGAGCAGGACTGGGACACGACACTCCAATTGGAAGACGGGCTCACGATCCATGTCCTGACCGCGAGGCACTTCTCGGGCCGGTGGCTGGACAGGAACAAGACATTGTGGGTCTCTTTCGCACTGGAAACGCCTTCCCGGCGCATCTATTACAGTGGGGACAGCGGTTATGGCCCACAGTTCAAGGCAATTGGAGAACGGTTTGGCGGATTCGACCTGGTTCTACTCGACAGCGGCCAATATAACGAGGTCTGGCAGCATGTGCACATGATGCCCGAGCAATCCGCCCAGGCGGCGGAGGACTTGAACGCCAAGGCTGCCCTGCCATCCCATGCGGGGAAATTCAGCATCGCCTACCATTCGTGGGACGACCCGTTTCGACGATTCATCAAGGCCAGCCAGGGGAGAACTTACCGACCCGTCACACCACGGATCGGTGAAGTGGTCTTTCTCGACAATGCTGACCAGGTGTTTTCGCATTGGTGGGAGTAAATGACGTCGACCGTCAAGCAACCTCTCTCCCTTAAAGGGGGGGACATCCATCATGGACGTCCACCCCTTCCCGTATGTTAGGCACTCCGGAAAACTGGCCAGGGCCTACACCCGGACGATCTGATACTGACCATCGCCCATCCCCATCTCTTTCATGTAGGAGAGCTGCCGCAGGCCTTCGCGGGATTCGATCCGTTCCCTGAGGTCATGCAGCTCCTCCTCGGGAAGCTTGTAAACCATGTCGATGGAGGCTTGCTCCACGGCCATGAGGTCAGTGGAAGCCAGGATGCCCAGGTTGCGCGCCTTGACGGGAGCTGCACCGATGCCGGCGCAGTCGCAATCCACGGACATGTTGCGCAGCACATTGATATAAACCATTTTATTCCCGAAATGATCAACGGACGCCTTTGCCGATTCGACCATGTTCTCCTGGAAGGGGGCTCCCCTGAGCCAAGCCTTGTAATTGTGATTGTCCGGAGCGGCGTGAATCGCTTTTTTGCCGATCTGTCCGTCCGCGAAACCGATGGCGATATTTTTCAAGGAACCACCGTACCCGCCGGATGCGTGTCCTTTAAAATGGGTCAGGACCACGATGGACTCGTAGTTGAGCAGGTTCTTGCCGACGGAAATTTCCTTGAAATGCTTTCCGCCCTTGACGGGAAGGAGGGCCGCTCCGTTCTCGTCCAGAATGTCCACCGGGCAAAACGTCCAGCCGTTGATCTGAATCGTTTCGCGATGCTCGGCCGTGGTGCTCCGCTTGCCGACATAATACGTATTGGTCTCCACGATATTGCTGTTGGGAATCCGCTGCTGCAAGGCTTCCACCATGTCGCGCGGCAGTATATTGGGGCCGTTGGGTTCACCTGTATGCAGTTTAATGCCAACTTTCCCTGTGACATGCTGGTTGATTTTGCCATACACACGCAACAGACCGTCTGCGCTGATATCCTCGGTAAAAAACACCTGGGCTGAACCTTTGGGAGCGGCCAAGGCGTTTTCCATCCCAGGCATACCGGCAATAGCCAAGGTGCCAAGTGTAAGAGCGCCTTTTTTTATAAAGCTGCGTCGTGAAATTTTATCGCCCATATGCGTCTCCTGTTTTGACAATTGCGTTGCTAAGGATCAGTCCTCAAAATCCGTTCCTGCCGAGAACTCCCGTCAAGAAGCAAATGCCGTGTAGCGGTGTTGCGAGACGCGGCGATCACCTGCAGCCGCTGCACAGGGCCTCTTTGACTATGCCGTCCCCAGCCCTTTGTTGGCGCCAGCAACAAACCAAACCTCTTGATTTCGTTAGCTCATGCATGAACCCGCAGCGCCTTATCGGGTTGCCAAGTGCCGACAATAAAACCGATACTTGTATTGTCAGTATTTTTACGCTGCTTCAGACTTCGCAGGAATAAACGATTCGATCAGATTGTTGCCTATTGCTCTGCTGTCGCACCGAGTGAACCTGGGAGTGGAACAATCAGGCAATTATTCGCCAGGAATAGATGTTCCTTTCTTCTTCCGACCTGCTTATTTCCCCAATCGAGCCACCATCCTCGAAAAACGGGGCCAAGCGGCCTTCCTGGATTGGGGGATGCAACCAGCTGCAATTGAAGCTCGATGGTATGAGCCCTTCTTGCAGCGAAACCGGAAACTTGTGCATGGCTTTGTGCCAATCAGCAGGAAGTGCACACCAGAAGAGCCGTTATATTATGCCGGCGCGTCAGCGTTCTGTTTTGTTGGTAGAGATAAAGGGTACTGGTAGGTTTTATGGGAATTGTTCGTTTTGCGCTCAAATGGCCACATACATTTTATGTTGTGGTCATTTTGATTTTATTTCTTGGGGTCAATGCCATCCGGACCATGCGGACAGATATATTTCCGGAGATCAATATCCCCGTCGTCACTGTTATCTGGCAGTATACCGGCTTGAGCACGCCGGAGATGGAACAACGCGTCTCCACCTACAGCCAATATGCCATAAGCGGCAACGTCACAGGCATTCGCAACATCGAAGCGCAGACGCTCAATGGCATTTCCGTCCAGAGGATCTTCTTCCAACCCGATGTGAACCTGGATCTGGCTATCGCCCAGATCGTCGCCGGTACCAACTCCGTACGCGCCCTCATGCCGCCTGGCATCCAACCGCCGATCGTCGTGCAGTACAATGCCTCCAGCACGCCGATTCTACAGGTCAGCCTCAGTTCGGACGAATTGTCCGAACAACAGCTTTTCGACTACGGGATGTACAACCTGCGCCAGCGATTGGCGCCCGTCCCCGGCGTGACGCTGCCGGCACCAGCTGGAGGGCGTTACCGCCAGATCATGGTCGATCTGGATCCGGCCAAGCTTTTGGCCAAGGGGCTGACCCCCATGGACGTTGTGACCGCGGTCAACGCCCAGAGCCTGACCCTGCCGGCGGGGACGGCAAAAGTCGGCGACACCCAGTTCGTGGTGCGCACCAACGCCATGGCCCCCTCCCTGGATGCCCTCAACGGTATCCCGATCAAGGTCGCGGGTGGAGCCACGATCTTTCTTAAGGATGTGGCCCAGGTGCGCGACGGCTTCCAAGTGCAGCAAAACGTTGTCCGATCGGAAGGCCGGCGTTCCGTGCTGCTGTCGATCATCAAGAACGGCAACGCCTCGACCCTGGACGTGGTGCGTGGCGTCAAGGCTGCCCTGGGCGTGGCCCGCAAGGCCGCCCCCAAGAGCCTTTCCATTCATGAGATGTTCGATCAGTCGGTGTTCGTGGCCAACTCCGTGGCCGGCGTGCTGCGTGAGGGATTTATCGCCGCCATTCTGACGGCTCTCATGATCCTGCTTTTTCTCGGGTCCTGGCAATCGACCCTGGTGGTCATGTTTTCGATCCCCCTCTCCATCTTGTCTTCGCTGGTCATCCTCAATTTTCTGGGCCAGACCATCAATACGATGACGCTTGGCGGCTTGGCCCTGGCCATCGGCGTTCTGGTGGACGACTCCACGGTGACGATCGAAAACACGCACAGACTGCGCACCGAGGAGTGGATGCCGGCACCAGCGGCCACATTGCACGGCGCTGCGGAAATTGCCGTGCCAACGCTGGTTTCCACCCTGGCCATCTGTTGCGTTTTCACCTCACTGGTTTTTCTGGAAGGACCGGCCAAGTTCCTTTTTACCCCCTTGGGGCTGGCCGTGGTCTTCGCCATGCTGGCCTCTTACGGCCTGTCCCGGACCTTGACGCCTATCTTGATCGGGCTGCTTTCGCGCACCGAGCGCCATGACGATAGTGCGGGCCATGGGTGGTTCGCCCGATTTCACGAGGCGTTCAATGCCGGCTTCGAACGCATGCGTGGGCACTACCGGGAGATGCTGACGGTCCTGTTGACGCGGCGCGTCCTGGCCCCGACCCTGGTCGGCGCCATCCTGGTTCTCGGGGGCGTGCTGTATGTTTTCGTCGGTCGGGATTTTTTCCCGCTCATCGACGGCGGCCAGATCCAGCTGCATGTCCGGGCTCCGGCCGGGACCCGCATCGAAAAGACCGAAGCGATATTCCAGGCCGTGGAGGACAAGATCCGGGAAGTCATCCCGGACAAGGACCGGGCGCTGATCGTCGATAACATCGGTCTGCCGGCCCGGGTCTACAACTTGGCCTTTGCCGACGGCACGGCCACCGGCCCCAATGACGGCCTGATCCTCGTCTCCCTCAAGGAGGATCACGAGCCCTCAGCCCGCTATATCCGCAAGCTGCGTGAGGTGCTGCCCGGCGCCTTCCCAGGGGTCACCTTCTACTTCCAGGCCGCGGACATGGTCACCCAGATCCTCAACTTCGGCATCCCGGCCCAGATCAACGTCAGAACCGTGGGCTTCGACCGGGCCAACAACCTGGTCGTGGCCAAGGAACTACGCCATCGCATTGAGGCCATTCCCGGCATTGTCGATGCCCATATCCAGCAGGAACTCAACAACCCGGAGCTGTTCGTCGACATCGATCGGGCCCGGGCCGCCCAGTTCGGGCTGACGGCCAACGCTATTGCCTCGAATCTGAACGTCAGCCTCAGTTCCTCGGTCCAGGTTTCGCCCAACTTCTGGGCCGATCCCAAGTCAGGCATCCCCTATTATCTGGCCGTCCAGACACCGGAGTTCCGCGTCAGTTCCTTAAACGATCTCGGCAACACGCCGGTCACGACCGCCGCCTCGCCCGCAGGCGATCCCGTGCCGGGGCTTTTAAGCAACGTGGCCACCATCTCCCGGCACGTCCTGCCCACCAACGCCAACCAGACCAACATACAGCCGGTCTACGAGGTCTACGCCAACGTCCAGGGGCGCGACCTCGGCAGCGTGGCCAGGGACATCGACAGGATCGTCAAGGAACTCTCCCCCAAGCTCAAGCCCGGCAACAGCATACAGGTGACGGGACAAATCGAGAGCATGAATGGCGCCTTTGCCAATATCGGCGTCGGGCTGCTCTTTGCCGCCGTGTTCGTTTACCTGCTCATGGTGGTCAACTACCAGAACTTCGGCGTGCCCCTCGTCGTGATCCTGGCATTGCCCATGACCTTTTGCGGCATCCTGTTTGCGCTGTTCGTCACGCACACGAGCTTAAGCGTCCCCTCGCTCATGGGAGCGCTTATGGCCATTGGCGTGGCTTCGGCCAACTCCATCCTGCTCGCCACCTTTGCCCACGAAAAGCAGCAGGAAGGCCTGTCGGCCTTCGACGCGGCCATCCTGGCCGGGCACACCCGCATCCGGCCCGTGCTCATGACCGCTGCCGCCATGATTGTGGGCATGATCCCCATGGCCATCGGTGGACCGGGCGAGGAACAAAACGCCGCTCTGGCCCGAGCCGTCATCGGTGGGCTGCTGTTCGCGACCCCAACAACCCTGTTCGTCGTGCCCTACCTGTTCGCCGTGCTCCGCAAGGGCAACGATGGCGAAAAGGCGCATGGCGTCTTTGAGGAACTCCCCCAATGAACACGACAGAAAAAACACCGCACGATACCCAGGCTCCAAGCGCCGGGCCGGCCGCCGGATCCCCCGAAGTCCGCCTCGCTGAAACGACAAACGCGCCGAAGCGGTCAGGCGGCTGGCTGCTCGGCATCGTTGTGATCGTCCTCTTCGCCGCTTCCCTGGCCTACGGGGCATGGCAGCGGCATGAGGAGAACGGGCAGGTCATGGAGACCTTCGCCGCAAGCCGCAACGCGGCCACAAAGGTCCGTCTCGCCGCAGTGCGGGCGAGTGGTGACGTTTTCACGTTGACCCTGCCGGGGACGACCAGCGCCTTCGAGGCGGTCAGTGTGTACGCTCGGGCCAGTGGCTATATTGAAAAGCGATTCGTCGACATCGGCTCACGGGTCAAGGCCGGGGATCTTCTGGCCAGGATCAACGCTCCGGAGCTCGACCACCGCATCGCCCTGGCCGAAGCGACCCTGGCCCAAAACGAGGCCGCCCTTGGTCAGGCCAAGGCCAACCGCGACCTGGCCAAAGGGACCTGGGACCGCAATGCCAAGCTAGTGCGCCAAGGCTATGTGAGCCTGCAGGATGGCGATGTGGCCCGTTTGACCTTCGAGGCCAGGGAGAGCGACGTGCGCTCCGCCGAGGCCAATATCCTGGCGCAACGGGAACAGATCAAGGTGTTGCGCCAGCAAAAGGATTACCAGAAGGTCGTGGCGCCCTTTGATGGCGTGGTGACCGCGCGCAATATCGACACAGGCAGTCTGGTCCAGGCCGATACCACGAGTGGCACCGCCCTTTTTTCGCTCTCCCGGGGCAACGTGATCCGTATCCAGCTCTACGTGCCCCAGGACGCGGCCGTTGGTGTCAAACCCGGGGTCGCCGCCATGGTCCGGGTGCCGGAAATGCCCGGCCGGACTTTTTCCGGCGAGGTGACCCGGGTGGCGGACACCTTGCAGCCCAATACCCGCACGCTTTTGACCGAAATCGACGTGCAAAATCCCGACGGCACCCTGACTCCCGGCATGTACTGCAACGTCGCCTTGCAAGTTCCCCGGCGTGCGCCGTCCCTGCTCGTCCCGAGTGAGGCGGTCCTCTTCAACAAGGCCGGCATGCAGGTGGTCGTGGTGCAAGGCGGCGTGGCCCGTGTTCGAAAGATTGCCGTAGTCCGTGACTTCGGCACCGAAGTGGAGGTGGGCGAAGGGGTGAAGGCCGGAGAGAATGTGGTGCTCAATCCGCCGGTCGATCTGGCCGATGGGGAGGCGGTGCAAGTCGCCCAGGGCAAGTAGCCGCGCTGGATGTCCCTGAAAAGAATCGTAACGCGTTTTCTGGAACTATGATTCCGCAAATAACGACGGGGTCGACGGCATCACTGGCGTCGGCCCCGTCGTTTTTCGCAAAGATAGTGAACGTCAGGCTGAAACGAGATTGTTGATCTTGCAGGCGGCGCAGGCTGCGCCAAACCCATTGTCGATATTGACCACTGTCACTCCACTGGCGCAGGACGTCAGCAAACCGAGGAGTGCCGAGAGCCCCGAAAAGGATGCTCCGTAGCCAACGGAGGTGGGCACCGCCACGATGGGCTGGGACACGAGCCCCCGATGACACTGGCGAGCGCTCCTTCCATGCCCACCGCAACGATTATGACGCGGGCTTGGCGGATCTCGTCGAGCCGGTCCAGGAGCCGATGGATGCCAGTCACTTCCAAGTCGGAGACGACAAAGGCTCGGCTGCCGAACATCCCGCACGTGACCCGGGCCTCCTCGGCCACCGAGAGGTCGGAGGTCCCGGCGGGACGACGGCGATTGTCCCCTCCCAATATGTGATCGGCTCCCGCAACAGGGGCGTTTCTGGGGAAGCCGGTCATCCAGATTGGGGGGCAGTTGGAGGAGTTGGTTCGGATTGTAGGCCCAAAGATTGTAGCCAACACCTCAAGCTGTACCTTAACTTGTCGTTTTAAAAGAACAAACACTATGCTGGTGGCTACACCTCAAGAGCCTGGAGTCAGGTTTACGGGACAGACTCTCTATTGGCTTGGCAAATTACATCATCCCCAGCACAGGATGGTTCACGTAGGGCTTTTCAAGTGCCAGGATTTCGTCGTCAGTGAGCGTGATGTCGAGCGCGGCGACGGCTTCCTCGACGTGCTTGGCAGCCGTCGAGCCGACGATGGGGGCGGTGATGAAAGGTTTACTCAACATCCACGCCAACGACATCTGTGCCATCGAAATGCCGCGCTTCTTGGCCACCTGCTCCACATTATCGACGACGACCTTGTCGAGATCGTTGGTGCCGTCCCAGACCCACTTGGAGACCTCGTCGATCTTCACGCGTGGCGTGATCGTGCCCCATGGGTGCGCGAGGCGCCCTCCGGCCAGCGGGCTCCAAGGCGTCAGGGCAATCTTACGGTCTTGGCACAGGGGAATCATCTCCCGCTCTTCCTCGCGGTAGATCAGGTTGTAGTGATTCTGCATAGCGGCAAACTTCGTCCAGCCATTCGTCTCGGCGATATTCTGCATGCGCTCGAATTGCCAAGCATACATGGTCGAAGCGCCGATGTATCGCGCTTTGCCGCTCTTTACCACATCGTGCAGCGCTTCCATGGTTTCCTCCATGGGCGTAAGGGGGTCGAGCCGGTGGATGGTGTAGAGGTCGACATAGTCGAGGCCCAGACGATTCAAGCTCTTGTCGATCTCGCTGAGGATCGCCTTGCGCGAGAGCCCGCTGCCGTTCGGCTTTCTGGTGCGCATTTCCATGCGCACCTTGGTGGCAACGACGATATCGTCACGGTTCAGTGCGAACTCACGGAAGAGTTTTCCGCTAACCTCCTCGCTCGTGCCGAGTTGGTAAACGTTGGCTGTGTCGAAATAGTTGATGCCGAGATCGACGGCCTTCTTGAAGATGGGTTTGGCGTCCTCAAAATCCTTGGCCCATGGAAAGAGGCCGTTCTCACTGCCCGGTTTGCCGAAGCTCATCATGCCAAGACAAATTTTGGAGATATCTGTGCCTGTGTTTCCTAATTTAACGTATTGCATAGCTGGTCCTTCTGTGTTGGTTTGATGGTTGATTGTTGGGTTGAATTTCGCTCACTGCATCTGCAACTTCTCATTTCGGTGCCAGTTCGCCGAACCAGTAGGAAGCGGTGACGCCGCCATTTGTAAGAAAATCGCTGCCGGTGATGATAGTGTCTTCCGGCCTCATCAAGAAGGCAGCGAGCGAGCCGATTTCATCCGGCGTTCCGGTGCGTCCTACTGTAGCGGCCTAGGCCTCTTGGGCAGCTTCCGCGGAGCTGGGCAATGGCCCGGTCTTCGTCGATTTTTCCCTCGCCATAGGCAGGCGCATACAGCCGAAACCGGGAATAGAGCGCTTGTTGTACCCGGTTTTGGGCAAATTCTGTAGAGCACGGGTGATCTCCTTGTCTTTTCGGCCGCTCGGGAAGACGCCGCCAGGCTCACCCGCGCATCGTGCCGGAACTGCCTTGTTACGCGAGGGCATACTCGCCTGAACTATATATTCCTGCTGAAGAATTGCCTGATTGCTTCGTTGCCAGCACAGCAGCGTTTGCTATTCGGTCACGCACGTGATGGCCAACACGTCCTCACGCCTTAAGACCTGCCTGGCGGCATGCAGGAGAAACGTGCTGTCCAGACCGCCCGAAAAGGCGAGCGCAACGCGCTTTAGCCCTTCCAGTGCATCAAGCAGATTCTGGAATTTCTTATTCTTGGAAGGGATAGAGCGTCTTCTCATTGGACCGGCTTCGTTGTGTGTCTGCCAAGGCGGACGGGCACTGCCACAGGATGGCGTGCTGAGGTTTGGAAATTCCGCAACCGGTTCCAGGCCCCGGCTTGAAATGGATCAGTGTTCCATCTCGGAAAGCGTGCTCAGCTTCACCCAGCCCGGAAGAACAGTCGGTGTAGAGTGTGCTCTCGCTCAGTCCATTTCCTGCTGGGAAAGCAGAGAGGCGGCGTGCCTTGGTACGCCGCCTTATGGTTTCACGAATTAGTGACGCCCGGCCTCGAAGTGGGCCCGGATCGCTTCCACGCGTTGCTCGAAGTCAGGCCCTTCCATGGCGGCGGCAACACGCTCGAGCTCATCTGGAATTGCAATGTGCTGTGGGCACTTCTCCAGGCACGTGCCGCAGGCCACGCACTGCGAGGCGAAGCCCGGCTCGTTGGTGCCAGACATGCCGGCGCCGAAGGCGATGTACATCATTTTCGCTTCTTCGACATTCGGGAACATATGCATCCTGTTGAAGAAGTCGAAGCACTTAGGGATTTGCACGCCCATGGGGCAGGGCATGCAGTAGGCGCAGCCCGTGCAGCCCACCTGCATCAATTCCTTGTATTTGGTGGCAACGCGGTCCACCAGTTCTGTTTCCTTGGCCGTGAGAGAATCAGCCTTAGCCTCACTGGCGATAGCCAAATTCTGTTCAATGTGGGTTTCCTCATTCATGCCCGAGAGGACCACCGTGACTTCCGGATGGTTCCACACCCACCGCAGGGCCCAGGCGACCGGCGTCCGTTTGGCGTCAGCCTCGTCCCAGATCGCGGCCACAGCCGGCGGCGGCGTGGCAAGGCCCAGGTTGCCTCCGCGCAAAGGCTCCATGATAACCACCCCCAGCTTCTTGGACGCGGCATACTTGAGGCCCTCGGTCCCGGCCTGAAACTGCTGGTCCAGAATGTTGTACTGGATCTGGCAGAACACCCAGTCGTAGGCGTCGACGATGCTTTTGAACTCCTCGTGTAAGCCGTGGAAGGAAAAACCGGCATTGACGATGCGGCCATCCTTTTTTGCCTGGTCGAGAAAATCACGGACGCCGAGCGATTCGAGCCTGTCCCACGAAGCGCCTTCCAGGGCGTGGAGCAGGTAGTAGTCGATGTGATCGGTACCCAGGCGTTCCAACTGGGCGTTTAAATAGCGGTCCATGTCCTCACGGCTGTTGACCAGCCACGTCGGGAGCTTAGTCGCCACTTTGACCTTCGCCCGGTAGCCGTCCCGCAGGGCCTTGCCGAGCAGGGGTTCACTCGCACCGCCAAGGTAGGGCCACGCGGTATCCACGTAGTTGACGCCCTTGTCGATGGCGCTGCGGATCTGGGCGATGGCCCGACCTTCGTCGATCTTTCCCTCCGCCATAGGCAGGCGCATGCAGCCGAATCCGAGAATGGAGAGCTTGTCTCCAGTCTTGGGCATCGTTCTGTAGAGCATCCATAATCTCCTTGTCTTTTCGGCCACACGAGGACGTGCGGCCATCTCACCGGCGCATCGCGCCGAGGCTGCCTTATTACGCAAAGGCGAACTCGCCTGGAATATCCATTCCTGCTGAAAAATTGCCTAATTGTTCCACACGGGGACCGGAGTGAATCATGTGGCATCTCTCAAGAGGGGAAACTGGGATGATCAGGCAATGAATTGATCGAAATGTTCATTCACCACCAAGAATAAACCCACTAAAAAATTCGTTGATAAAGATGGGCTTAAAAACCTGCAGGACAAATCATGACCATAAACAAAGATGCACTTCCGATATCTTGCAACACCGCAAAAGAGTGGAAAATTTGTGTTGAGAGTTGGAGATTCTTCAGAACGTCCTCTCTCAGCGCATTGAGGCAAGCGCTCGCAACCCGGTCAAGCGACACATTTGAAGAGCTATACAAGGCAGCAATTATAGTTCAAGGCTGCAATGCATCATTAGACGACAGCATAAGCTTTGTCATGTCACAGTACGAGAAAAATGGACATAATATACCATGTCACCTCGGATGCTCAGCCTGTTGCAAGCAGGCAATAACAGCGACACCATTTGAAGCGGCATTAGTTGGCATATATCTCATTACACATCCTGCAATATGCAATACTTTTCTTGACAACTACATTCAATGGGATACCTCCACCAAGGATATTCGAGACAGCTTCATGGACTGGGCTCAGCAATTTTTTTCAGCCAATATTGATGACGGGAGATTTAAGTATACCGACTTTCGCACCCCATGTCCTTTTTTGGTCGACGATCTATGCCAAATTTACCCTGTTCGCCCCTATTGCTGTAGAAGCTACATGGCAATAACAGACCAGTGCAAATCTCCTGTAAGTCAAGACGAAAGACCTGGATTTAAGGGAATTGACGTCGGTAGCTGCACAGATTTTAAGCAGCACAACAATACATTGCTGGAGTTACTTTGGGACCACTTCGGAATTGACAAAAAGAAAATAAAAGTCCGCTTACTGCCCGATCTTGTCTATATGTTTCTAAACGGCGACAGCGATAAACTTTTAAACTATTGCCTTGCGAATACTTGACACGACGAATAGGTGTCGCGGCCAGCTTTCATAATGGAATCGAGAATAAATAGCATGCACGTTATCAACAAAGAAACAGATAAATACTGAATATTGCTTAAACTTCCATACAAAACAATAGACAATTATCTTAGCAGGCATAGTGTAAACAGCAACCGATAAACTGGAGTGATCTGCATGAACAAGTCATTCTCGTATCAGCATGACAATGATGGCGTCTTCATGCCGAGCCGCCGCGAATTCTTCACCATAGGATTAACATTGTCCGCGATGGCGTTGTTGCCAAGCATTGCCACAGCCTCTTCAACGAAAGATCCAAAGCACCAGTCCAACGCATCGATCCCGACGCGCAGGCTCGGAGCCCTGGAAGTGTCCGCTATCGGGTTGGGCTGCATGAGCATGAACAGCGGTAATTACAATCCTCCCAAAGACAAAAACGAAATGATCCGGCTCATCCACAAGGCCGCGGACCAGGGCGTCACATATTTTGATACGGCGGAGGCCTATGGGCCGTTCGTAAACGAATTCCTTGTCGGAGAGGCGCTCGCTCCTTGCCGGAACGATGTCGTGATCGGCACCAAGTTCGGTTGGGCAATCGATCCGACAACGGGCAAACGCACGGGGGGTCTCGACAGCCGTCCCGAGCATATCCGACAGGTGGTCGAGGCATCCCTGAAGCGCCTCAAGACGGACAGGATCGACCTCCTTTACCAGCACCGCGTTGATCCCCAGGTGCCGATCGAGGATGTCGCCGGCACGGTCAAGGATCTCGTTGCCGAAGGCAAAGTGCTCCATTTCGGACTGTCGGAACCCGGCATGAAGACGCTACGTCGAGCCCATGCCGAACTGCCCGTGGCTGCGGTGCAAAATGAGTATTCCCTTCTTTGGCGGGGCCCAGAAGCGGAGTTGCTGTCCATCTGCCAAGAATTGGGGATTGGCCTCGTATCATGGAGCCCCTTGGGTATAGGGTTCCTCACGGGGACAATCAATGAGAATACATGGTTCAACGGTCCGGGGTACACAGATTATCGCCTCACAAACCCGCGCTTTACCCCGGAAGCCCTCAAGGCCAATATGGCGCTCGTGGAAATTCTGCGTGAGTGGGCACAGCGAAAACAGGTAACACCTGCGCAGCTTGCACTCGGATGGTTGCTCGCCCAACAGCCTTGGATCGTACCCATTCCCGGCACCACCAACCCGCACCATCTTGACGAGAACCTTGGAGCAATCAATGTGGCATTTGCTCCAGAAGAACTGCGCGAGTTTAACGCGGCCACCTCGCAAGTTGCAATTCATGGAGCACGCCTTAGGGAAGTATTGCTGGTACTTTCGGATGTCGAAGCACCGCCTAAGATGTGATTCCATGCGAGTGATGATAGCCCGAGGAGGCATTTGAGAGTTGCATATTGCGCACGTGAGATACTTAACACATGATCGCCATTGCTCTCATTGAAGGAGCTCGATCGTATTGTTTGATTGCCGGAATTTCTTTCTAAGAATAAAGTCGAATAGAAAGAAATTCCGGCAATATTTTTTCTCAAACTACCCGCCTTCAGCGGATACGAGCGCGGTGAGTCAAACCGACTTGGCCAGTGAGATAAAAGTCTTCAAGGCTTCTTGTAGGGAGATGGCAGCTGCGCAAAGCGCCACCTTCCGCGGAGGAGGGGGCTCAGAACGTTCGGCAACCTCTGTCTCACACTTTGACAAGGCCAGACTGATCAGCTCCTGAGCTCGCTCTTCAAACTCCCGCATGTCGAAATTTGGCACATAAAAACCTCAGCGTTGGGGGCAACCCACGACGCACGACCTTAGTCAATACCAGCCAAAGCGATACGTTACACAATCTGACGCCTAGCGTTTTCCTTGGCAACCGCAAGAAGGTACGTCAGGTCCTCCCCGAGGATTTCCGCCATACGCTGAGCATCGGATATTAGTACGCCTTGTGGCTTGCCCGTGTTCGTCGCCTTTCCGCGCATGGCCGACCATTTTGCCGCCGCCGCCTTGGCGGGGGCATCCGGCCAGACCATCTTGGCGAACTCGCCCTTTCTCCAACCTCGGGCATAAGCCCGTTCGGCGACGAGTTCCACAAAGGACCGCTCCAGCAAGGTTGCGAAATCATCCATGATTGCCTCCGGTCCCTCGAACTTTAGCGGAAATTCCTTCCCTGTCTAGTGAAAAATTCTTGTTGTGTAAAGAAGGAAATTCTTATAAATTCTCCCCAAGGATAACGTCATGAAAGAAATCATTGAGTTGCTGTTTTGCCAGATGGGATCGCACACGGCCGTCGCCAGGGCTCTTGGATACACCGGAAGACAGTACAGGAATATCAGGAAGAAAGTGGAAAACGGAGAGAAGCTGCACCCCCGGGTGGAAACCTTCATCCGCGTAAAAAGCCAGATGATCCAAGGAAATTCCCTCAATGGCCGCCAGGTCCCTTTGTCGGCATCCGGGCTGGGGACTGCGGCCCACGCGGCGAGGTCATAGCATGGCTCGCAGAAAAAGGCGCATCCCCCGCAACATGGGCCGCATCGAATTCATTGCCTGCCGGGATACGATCGATGGCCTGTACGAGCAGGGGTACGACTACAAAAAAATTCATGCCGCCCTGGTCCAGAAGGGCAAAGTCACCATGTCCTATGCGACGTTTTGTTATCACATGACCCGTTTTCTCAAGGCGGTCAGAGAGCGGCATGAGCACGAAGGCACCCAGCCGACTTCGGCCTATGCCCCGGCTTCTTGCAGACAGAACGCTTCCCGGCAGCAGAGCTTTTCCGTCAACAAGACCCCCTCCAGTGGCGAGATGATCTAGGAGGTGCAGCCATGGCCACAATCCACTTCATCCTCCAGGGCAAAGGCGGCGTCGGGAAATCCCTGATCGCCGCGCTGCTTGCGCAATATCTGCAAGGAAGAAATCTTGAGGTGCATTGCTTCGACACCGACCCGATCAATGCGACCCTCGCCGGATACGAGGCGCTGGACGCCGTGGCGCTGGACATCATGAGCGGCGACGACATTGATCCCCGCCGTTTCGACCAACTCATGGACGCGATCATCGAACTGCCCGCCGATGCTCATGTGGTGGTGGACAACGGCGCGTCCTCCTTCGTGCCGCTTGGGTCCTATTTGCTTGAAAACCAAGCGCTCGAAGTCCTCGAAGAGCATGGCCATTCCGTCATGCTCCATACCGTGGTGACTGGCGGACAAGCCATCCTGGACACTCTGTCCGGACTCAAATCCCTGGTCTCCCATTTTCCGGCCACGCCCATCGTGGTCTGGCTCAACCGCTACTTCGGCGACATCACCCTCGACGGGAAGCGGTTCGAGGAATTCAAGATTTACGCGGAATGCGCCTCCAGCTTCCATGCCGTCATTTCCCTGCCGCACCGCAAGCAGTCCACCTTCGGCCGGGACCTGGAAGAACTCTTCGCCAGAAGGCAGACATTTGCAGAAGCTCAAGGTTCTGATCTCCCGATCATGGTCCGGCAACGGCTGACCAGCTTTTGGCGGGATGCCGTGGCCGAGATGGACCAGGCCCGGCTTTGCTGAGGATCGGCCATGAGCGAGCAGCACCCGCACGACGCCGACGCTCCGCCTACCGCCCCTGACGGAATCGGGCTGGACCTGGAAAGCGTCCGGACGCTGCTGGCCCAGAAGCACGCAGCCGTGGTCGATCCGGATGATCCAGTGCTTATGCTGGTCACGCTGCAAAACGCCTTTTTGGCCGAATACGAAAAGCTCCTCGACCGGCACAACAAGGCCCTGACCGCCATGCTGGCCGAGAAGACGGACGGCTACGTGTCCGGCGTTCTTTCGGCCACCAAGGGACTGACCAAGGACCTCTCCGCCGCCTCGGTGGAAAACATCCGGACCATCCTCCAGGGGCATGTCTCCGCCCTGACAGCCTTCCGGCAGCATCTCACCTGGCTTGCGGCCATCGTGGCTGTCTCCGCCCTCGTCAACGTGGCCGTGTTCGCCTTGCGGGCGCGGGGGTAGACATGGACAGATTGCAGGCAAGCCTCACGCACAACCTCGGGCCGACCATCATGGCGGCGCTTACTGATCCTGACGTGATCGAAATCATGGTCAATCCGGACCAGACGCTGTGGATCGAAAAGCTCGGCCAGGACATGGCCTTGTGCGGGACGCTGCCCCCGGCCCAAAGTCGGCTCATCATCTCCCTGGTGGCCAGCGCCCTGGAAACCACGGTCACGGCGGAGTGCCCCATCGTGGAAGGAGAACTGCCCCTTGACGGCAGCCGCTTCGAAGGGCTCATGCCGCCCATCGTCTCCGGGCCCTCCTTTACCATCCGCAAGCGGGCCAGCCGGGTCTTCACCCTGAGCGACTATGTGGATGCAGGCATTCTTCAGCCGGCCGCATCCAACCTTCTTTGCAAGGCCATAGAAACCCGGCGCAATATCCTCGTCGTTGGCGGCACGGGTTCGGGTAAGACGACGTTCGTCAACGCCATTATCGACGGGATTTCCCGGCATTGCCCGACGGACCGGCTGATCATCATCGAGGATACGGCCGAGCTCCAATCCGCCAGCGAGAACACCGTGTTCATGCGCAGCTCGGACGGTGTGCCCATCCAGCGTCTGGTCAAGGTGTCCATGCGCTACCGGCCGACGCGCATCCTGGTCGGCGAGGTGCGCGACGGTTCCGCCCTGGATCTGCTCAAGGCCTGGAACACCGGACACCCCGGCGGCGTGGCCACGGTCCATGCCGGCAGCGCCGCCGCCGGCCTCCTTCGCCTGGAGCAGCTCATTGCCGAGGCAACCCCGGTCCCCATGCCGGCGCTCATCGCCGAGGCCGTGGACATGATCTGCTTCATCGAGCGCGCCCCGGGCGGTCGCCGCGTCTCCGATATCGTCAGGGTCAAAGGCTTTGATCCCACAACCCGCAGCTACGATCTGGAGCACCTATGCTGAAACCTGTCCTGCGGTATCTCCCCCTGGTGGCGCTTGTTCTGGCCTTGCCGGAACTGGCCCAGGCATCGGGCGGCATTTCCGAATTCTCAAGCCCCCTGGAAAAGGTGGTTCAGACCGTCACCGGCCCGGCCGGCCGCTGGGTGTCCATCGTGGCCATGGCCCTTTGCGGCGTCCTCTACATCTTCAACCGCGATGACCTGACCGGCGGCTTCAAGCTGCTTCTTGGCGTGGTCTTCGGCATCTCGTTTATCGCCTTCGCCACCAGCATCGTGGACAGCGTGTTCTCCTTTTCCGGCGCGGTGATCTGAGGGGGTAAGCTACCATGCGCACCCTGAGCATCCACCAATCCCTGCACCGGCACAGCCACGTCATGGGGGCCGAGCGGGAACTGGTGCTGACCTGCGGGCTCATTGCCCTGCTGGTCGGCATCGGGGGCCTGAATCTTCTCTCCGTGGTGACCGGGTTTTGCTTCTGGGTCACGGCCGTCTTTGTCCTGCGGCGCATGGCCAAGGCCGATCCGATCATGAGCAAGGTCTGGCTCAAGCACATCAAGCAGCAGCTCGTCTATCCAGCTCGGGCCGGCGTTTGGAGAAGCTGATGCTGCGGCTGCGGGACTATCGATCCAGGGCCAAGGGGTTGCCCGACCTTTTGCCGTATGCGGTCTTGATCGCCCCCGGGGTGGTGCTGTGCAAGGACGGGAGCTTGCTTGCCGCCTGGGAATTCCGTGGGCAGGACACGGCCTCCAGCACACCGGAAGAACTGGCCTTCGTGTCCGCTCAGGTGAGTGGCGCGATCAAACTGCTCGGCACCGGCTGGATGCTCCACGTGGACGCCTTGCGCAGCCGCGAGCGCACCTACGCGCGCCCCGAGGACAGCCACTTCCCCGATCCGGTGACCCGGCTCATCGACGAGGAACGCCGCCAGTTCTTCAGCGGTGATGCCTGCTACAGCACCAAAACCGTACTCACGGTCAGCTACAAGCCGAACCTGCAAGCGGCCAAACTGGCCGGAGCCGCCCAGCACGGGACCGGGCGACGCAATCTCCTAGCGAAAAGCTTGCGTTTTTTTGAGCAAGCCTTGCTGGAGTTGGAAGACGCCTTGTCCGCCGTGCTGCGCCTGGAGCGACTGGTGGAGTTTGACGACACCGAAGAGGACGGACAGTCCGTCCGGTATTCACCGCTCCTTTCCCATCTCCAGCAGTGCCTGACCGGCGAGGAGCAGCCCCTCCGCGTGCCGCGAACGCCCATGTACCTGGACGCGCTTCTTGGCGGGGAAGATCTGGTCGGCGGCTTGGCCCCGCGCATCGGGACAAAACACATCGCCATTCTGAGTATCGACGGACTGCCCCAGGAAAGCTGGCCGGCCATGCTGGCCAGCTTGGACGGCCTGCAGCTCCCGTATCGCTTTTCCACCCGGTTCATCTGTCTGGACCAGCTCGACGCGGCCAAGGAGATCACGGTCTACCGCAAGACGTGGCAGCAGCAGGTGTTCCGGTTCTTCGACCAGTTCTTCAACAACCCGAGCGCCAGAGCCAACCGTGACGCCCAGCTCATGGCCGAAGACGCCGAGGAAGCCCTGGTGGAGGTGCAATCCGGGTACGTGGGCGCGGGCTACCTCACTTCCTGCATCGTGCTCCTGCATGAATCCCCGGAGCCGCTTCACGACTGGGCGCGAGAGCTGCGCCGCGTCATCCAGACCCTGGGCTTTGGCTGCCGCATCGAATCCATCAATGCCCTGGAGGCCTGGCTCGGCACCCATCCCGGCAATGGGTTCGCCAACCTGCGGCGTCCCCTGGTCAACACGCTCAATCTCGCCGACCTGCTTCCCCTGGCCAGCATCTGGTCGGGGCGTGGCTATTGCCCTTGTCCGTTCTACCCGCCGGATTCGCCGCCGCTTATGGTCTGCACCACCGACGGCTCGACGCCGTTTCGGTTCAATCTTCATGAGGGTGATCTCGGTCATACCCTCATTTTCGGCCCCACGGGTTCGGGCAAATCCACGCTCCTGGCGCTCATTGCCGCCCAGTTTCGCCGCTATCCGGACGCCCGGATTTTCGCCTTCGACAAAGGCATGAGCCTTTTTCCCCTGTGCCAGGCTGCCGGTGGCAGCCATTTCGAGATCGGCCGTGCCGCACTCGCTTTTGCCCCTCTCCAGCGCATGGACGTCTCCGAGACGGAACAAAGCTGGGCCGAAGGCTGGGTGGCCGACTTAGCGGAGCTCCAAGGGCTTCGCGTTCTGCCGGTCCATCGCAACGCCATCCACACGGCCATGAACGCCTTGCGGGAAAACCCGCCGACCATGCGCTCGCTGACCGACTTCTGGCTCGTGGTCCAGAATCAGGAGCTGAAAGAAGCGCTGACGCACTACACCAAGGCCGGAGCCATGGGGCATCTGCTGGATGCTTCTTCGGATTCCTTGGATATCGCCTCTTTCATGGTTTTCGAGATCGAGGAGCTGATGCAGCTCGGAGACAAGAACCTTATCCCCGTGCTCCTCTATCTCTTCCACCGCATCGAAACGGTGCTGGCCGGACAGCCGGCGCTGCTCATTCTCGATGAGGCCTGGATCATGCTCGGGCATCCGGTTTTTCGGGAAAAGGTGCGGGAGTGGCTGAAGGTCATGCGCAAGGCCAATTGTGCCGTGGTCCTGGCCACCCAAAGCCTCTCCGACGCGGTGCGCTCGGGGATCATGGACGTGCTCGTCGAATCCTGCCCCACCAAGTTCCTCCTGCCCAATCTCACGGCCAGGCAGGACGGGCAGCGGGAACTCTACACAGGCATGGGCTGCAATGCCCGGCAGATCGAAATCGTGGCCACGGCCACGCCCAAGCGGGACTACTACGTGATGGCCCCCTCGGGACGTCGGCTCATCCAGCTCGCCCTGCAGAAAAAGGGGCTCGCCTTCGTCGGGGCCTCGGACAGGGACAGCATCTCCCGGATCAAGGAACTTTGCGGTCTCCACGGCCAGGATTGGCCCCGGTTCTGGTTGCAAGAAAAAGGAGCGGCTTGACCATGAAAAGAGCTCTCATGTCGTGCGGCCTTACCCTGTTGCTCGTGCTCGCCACCGTTTCCCCCGGAAATACCCTGGTCGTCTACTGCACCAATTGCAGCGAGATGTTCACCCAGGCCCTGGAGCGGGTCACCAATCTATCGCAACTGGAAACGCTGGTTTCCCAGTACCAGGAGGCGGTCACCCAGACCATCGAACAGATCGAGATGGTCGCCAACCAGGTCAAGCAGTACCAGAACATGGTGCAAAATACCGTCAAGCTTCCGGCCCAGCTCATCAACAAAGTCACCGGCACCTTCAAGCAGCTGGCCAGCCTGACCAAGAGCCTGCAGACCCAGGCCGGCGACATCGCGGCCATGGGCAGTATATTTACCGAAATCTATGGGGATTCGGATTTCCTCAAAGGCATCGCCAAGGCCGGCACCGGCACGACGCGGACCGTCAACGCCCAGTATCAGTCCAAGCTGGAGGAGTGGTCTTCGGAGACGCAACGGGCGTCCAAGGCTGCGTTTCAGGTCACCGGAGAACAGCTCGATGACCTTATGAACAACGCCGACGACTTCGACAGCCACATTGGCGATCTCCTCAGCACCCCCGACGGCCAGATGCAGGCCCTGGAGTCGGCCAACGAACTGGCCGCCTTGCAGCTCAAGGAGGCCCGGGAACTGCGGACCCTGCTTGTCACGTCCACCCAGGCGAACATCCAGGACCGGATGAAGGCGGAAAAGCAGGATGAGCTGCGCTCCACCTGGTGGCAGGAGATGACCAAGACCGACAAGCTCCAAGGGATCAGCGGCAAAAGTCCCAAGGCCGACCCGTTCTGAGGCTCCGAGGCACGGTCATGGCCAGTAAGTTACCGCAATTCCTGCTCCCAGCCGTCACGGTCGCCCTGGCGCTTCTGGCAGTGCTGGCCCTGCCGGCAAGCTCATTGGCCGCCGGACCGTCACCGGACGCCATTTCTCAGATTGCCCAGGAGTTCTATACCAAGACCTCCGCTTGGTCGGGCACGCTCAAGTCTTTCGCCTTTGCCCTCTTCCGCTGGACCGTGATGCTCGAAATCGCGCTCTTCGGCATCCGCATGGCCCTGCAGCGCTCCCAGCTCCCGGACATCCTGAGCCAGTTCGTCATGACGCTGCTCTTTGCCGGCTTCATCGCCGCCGTGATCAACAACTATGCGGAATGGTCCTGGAATCTGATCCGTGGCTTGGCCTCCACGGCCGATTCCCTGGGCACGGCCCAGACCTCGTCGGACGCGCCGCTTCGCACGGGCCTCAACCTCGTGCAGGTTATCCTGGACAAGGTGTCCATCACCTCGCCGGCCGAATCCATCGGCTACATCGTGGCCGCTTTGGTGGTCCTCATCTGCTTTGCGCTTATGACCGCCCAGATACTGCTGATCAAATGCGAGGCCATGGTGGCCATGAATGCCAGCGTCATCCTGCTTGGCCTCGGCGGCTCATCGCTTTTCAAGGAATACGCCATAAACGTCATGCGCTACGCCCTGGCCGTGGCCTTCAAGCTTTTCGTCCTGCAACTGCTACTCGGCCTCGGCATGACGTTTATCACCGACATGGAGCTCTCCGAAGCCACTCTCCAGGACATCTTCGTGGTCATCGGCGTTTCCGTGGTGCTCTTGGCCCTGGTCAAGACCATCCCGGATGTCTGCGCCGGCATCATCAACGGTTCCCACGTCACGGGCGGCCATGCCCTGGCCGCCACGGCCGGGGCGGTGCTCGGCGGCGCGGTCGGCTTTGCCGCCGGCTCGGTGGCGACCGCCGCCGGGGCCTCCATGGGACTCAAGAGCGTTCGGGCAGCCTCGCAACTGGCCACGGAAAGCGGGGCCACGGGCTGGGGCAAGGTCGGCCACATGGCTCAAAGCCTTTACAGCGCCCACCAACAAACCCGGGCCGAACATCCCCGGGCCAGCCATGCGCTGCGCCTGCGCAGCAAGATGGAATCCCGGCTTCAGGCCAAGAAGATGGAAAACGCCATGCGGGAGGAAAGCGCCGATGCCAAGGGAGAATAGCGCGCAGGCCCAGGCCGTCGCTCCAGGACAAAATCCCTACCTGAACGGGCGGGAAGAATGGCTGGAGCGCTACGGCAACTACATCAAGCGGGCGGCCCAGTGGCGTCTCATGGCGGTCTTCTGCCTGCTACTGGCCGCCGGCTCCGTCGCCGCCAATGTGATCATGGCCGCCCAGTACAAGGTGGTGCCCTACATCGTCGAGGTGGACCGGATCGGCCAAGCCGCCGCCGTCTCCCGGGCCGATCTGGCCTCGCCGGCCCCGAAGCGCCTGATCCAGGCGGAATTGGCCAACGTGATCATGAATTGGCGCACCGTGACCGCTGACCTGGACCTGCAAAAAAAGATGGTCGAACGCCTGTCCTTCTTCATGGCCGGTTCGGCCAAGGGCCAAATGCGCCAGTGGTACGCGACCAACAATCCCTTTGATCGGGCCAAGGAAGGCAAGCTGGTCCAGGTTTCCATCAAAGGCTTGCCGCTGCCGGTCAGCCAGGACTCCTGGCGGGTCGAATGGACCGAGACCGTGCGCGGCCACACCGGGGCCGTGCTTGTCGATCCTCAGACCTTCGAGGCCACCTTGACCGTGCAGCTCCAACCTCCGGCCACCGATGCCCAGGTGATGCAAAACCCAGGCGGCATCGCCATCAACGGGCTGTCGTTTTCCAGGGTGCTCGGTGGCAGTTCGGACAAATAACCGCATGGAGAGGGAGGAAAAACGGATGCGCGGGAAGATACTGCTTTTGGCCTTGTTGCTGTGCCTTCACGGGCAATCGGCTTTGGCCCAGGACGGGAAGGACAAGATCACTTTGGATGAGGCGCGAAAGACCATGGACGTGCCTCTGGAACGCCAACTGCCGGAAAACGGCGAGGCAGGCGTTGAGACGCCTGGGCCGCTTCCGCCCATGCCCGATTACATCAGCGACAAGCCGGTCAAGCTCACGGCCAAGGAACGCAAGGCCCTGGAGTTGGCCCAGGATTGGGCGGCCAAATCCGTGACCCCAAGTCGCGACGGCAACGGCCGCGTGCTCTACGTGCACGGCGCGAGCCTGCCCACGGTCATCGCCTCGCCGTTTCAGGTCTGCGACGTGGAATTGCAGCCCGGCGAAACCCTCAACGAGGTCGTGGTCGGCGACTCGGCCCGGTGGCTGGTGGATGTGAGCAAATCCGGCTCGGGCGAAAACGAAACCGTGCATCTGCTCATCAAGCCGGTGGATGCGGGACTGGAAACCTCCGCCGTGGTCACCACCAACCGTCGGGTCTACCACCTGCGGCTGGTCTCGGAGCGTTCTGGGCATACCCCATATGTCGGTTTCACCTACCAAGAAGACCATGTCCGCCACTTCAAGGAACAGGCCGCCAAGGACGCCAGGGAAAAACTGTGGAGCACGGCCTCGGTCGGCGGCCGGGACATGGATTTGAGCAGGCTGAACTTCGGCTACGCCCTCAAGGGCCGGGCTGCCTGGAAACCCACCCAGGTCTACGACGACGGCAAGCAAACCTTCATCCGCCTTCCCGAGTCCACGGTCACCGGGGAAATGCCGATCCTGCTTGTACGCAAAGCCTCGGGCAACGTGCTGGTCAATTACCGGGTGAAGGAGCGGACCATGGTCATGGACGGTCTCTTCGACCGGGTCCTGCTCATTGTCGGCGTGGGCGGCGATCAGGAGAAAATCGAAATCACACGGGAGAAAAGCTGATGCGCATCTACCTTATCTCTCTTTGTCTGGGGCTTCTTCTGGCGAGTTGTGCGCCCCGGCACATGGGGTCGTTTAGCGCCGAGGGGGTCACACCGAAGCAGGAAGCGGTCATTGCCGAGGACGCGGCGGGCAAGCTCGCGGATGCATACCCTCCGGGCAGGACAGCCTTGCACCTGGAGCTCTCCAAGAGCGGGCATTTCAATGCGGCTCTGGAAAGTCGGTTGCGGGAACGCGGCTTCCGCCTGGAAGCGGCCGGCGGCTCGGGCGTCCTGGCCGTGGCCTACACCCTCGACGCCATCAAGGACGAGCCCGGCGTCTGGTACCTCAACGTCAAAGCCTCCGACGGCTTTTCCTTCTCCAGGGTCTATTCCCTTGGTCCCGAGACCAAAGCTGCGCATGCGGTCATCTGGTGTCGGTGCTCCCGGCCTGCGGAGGCGCTTCAGGCGTTCTGCCCTTCAGGGCGCAGAACTCCAGATAGTCTTCGACGGAATCCGCCAAGGCCGCTTTAAGCTCATCGAGGGTGCGCCCCTGGAAGGTGATGACATCCGCCAGATGCATGACCTCGCCGTGAAATATGCCTGCGCTGTGATCATACTCGCACCGGCCCTGATAGCCCTTATAGGTCAACATTTTCATCGCATTGCTTCCTCGGAAACAAGTATAGAACGGCTCCATGCGGTCGCGTCAAGGAGGAGCAGGCCGGCAATACAGCCCAAGGGGCGTAACAGTGCCTGCTGACCGAGAATATGGTCTCGGGAAGGCCGAACGGCAGCGCCGTTCCCGTTGGCCGTACCTCGTCTTCGTGGCCGTCCTGGCCGTGCTCGCCATGTCCGTCGCCACCCAGCGCGTGGCCTCCCTGTATGGTTTCCAGCCCGCCCTGGGAACTCCTCTGGCCAAGGCCTTCGGAATTTCTTGGTATGCCCCCTGGAAGATTTTCGACTGGCAAGGGCGGCTTGCGGACCGGCAGGATCACGTCCAGAAGTCATTGGCCATCGCCCAGGCCATCTTCCTCCTGCCCCAGCTCCTGGTTCTCGGGTTGTGGCTTGGCCGCATGCGCTTAAGCGATGGCCGCGACGACCTGCACGGTTCGGCCCGCTGGGCCGAGGAGGCCGATATCCGGGCCATGGGACTTCTCGGTGGCCAGGGCGTCTATGTCGGGGGCTGGATCAAGACCTTTCGCGGTCTGCCTGCCCTAGGCCGTACCCTTCGCGGCAAGCCGGCATCCGTGCAGCGTTACCTGCGCCACAGCGGGCCGGAGCACATTCTGTGTTTCGCGCCGACCAGGTCCGGCAAGGGCGTTGGCCTCATCCTGCCCACGCTGCTTTCCTGGCCTGATTCCGCCGTCATCTTCGACATCAAGGGCGAGAACTGGAGCCTTACCGCCGGGTACAGGAGGTCCATCGGCCATACGGTAGTCAAATTCGATCCCTCCGACGCCACGGGCGTTTCGGCCTGCTTCAATCCCCTGGAAGAAATTCGCTTGGAGACCATCCACGCCATCCCCGACGCCCAAAATCTCGTCGGCATGATCCTGGACCCCCAGGGCAAGGGGCTGGCCGACTACTGGAACAAGGCGGCCTTTGCCTTTCTCGGCGGGACGCTGCTGCACTGCATGGTCATGGTCAGGCACAAGGAGCAGCGCACAGCAACGCTTTTTGACCTCTCCCGCACGCTGGCCGACGCCCAACGAGGCGTCCGGGAGCTGTTCCAGGAAATGCTGGACACGGATCATGCCGCCTTGCTGGGTAAGGTCTTCCCCGACGGGCATCAGGGCCAAGACCTGCACGCCTTCATCGCCTCGGCTGCCCGGGAGATCTTAAACAAGGCCGACAACGAGCTGTCCGGCGTGGTCTCCACGGCCGTGGCCAATCTGGCGCTCTACCGGGACCCGGTGGTGGCCCGGAACATCGGTCGCTCGGATTTCCGCTTGGACGACCTCATGCACCATGAAAAGCCCGTCAGCCTCTATCTGGTCATCAGCCCGGCGGACATAGACCGCTTGCGCCCGCTCATTCGCATCGTCGTGAACCTGCTCTTGAGCCGGGCCACGGCCCGCCTGGAGTTCGGTGGGAAGTCCGAAGGCGTGGTCCCGAGACATCGGCTCTTGCTGCTCCTGGATGAATTCACCGCCCTGGGCCGCCTCGATAGCATCGAACGGGCCATCGCCTACATGGCCGGCTACGGTATCAAGGGCTATTTCATCGTCCAGGATATCGTGTAGTTAAGCGCCGTGTACGGCAAGGACAACGGGCTCATGGCCAACTGCCACATCCGCGTGGCCTACGCACCCAACACCATCGCAACCGCCCAGGTGCTTTCCGCCATGACCGGCAAGACCACGGTGGTGGAGAAGAAGACCTCGCTTTCGGGGTCGCGTAGCGGCTCACTCAAAAACGCCTCGGTGAGTGTCTCGGAAACCGCCCGGCCGCTTTTGACCGAAGACGAGTGCATGCGTCTGCCCGGTCCCCAGAAGGATGCCACGGGCAAGGTGGTCGCCCCGGGCGACATGCTGATTTTCTGCGCCGGCCGGCCGCCCATCTACGGCCGCCAGATTCTCTATTTCCTGGACCCGGTCTTTTCGCGTCGGGCGCGCCTCGAAGCGCCTCTGGTCTCGGACTCACTCTACCGCGAAATCGCCGTGCCCTCGGTTAATGAACCCGAGCACGACCCCGCCGCAGAACAGCTGGACAAGAGCAAGGGGTATGAAAGTTATCTTGAGCGCGTCTAGCCTGACACTGGCAGCCTTGGGCCTCTTTTGGATCTTCGGCCTGCGGGTCAACGCCACGGCCTCAATGCCCCGGGGCATCTATCGTCTTGCTCCTGGGGTTCCAGAACGTGGCGATCTGGTCAGTGCCTGTCTGGAGGATAGGTCTTTCGCCACCCTGGCCCTGAAGCGGAACTATCTGCGGGCCGGTGCCTGCCCCAATGGCCTGGAGCCCCTGCTCAAGCGCGTCGCCGGCATGCCAGGTGACCATATCGAGGTTGGCCAGGACGGCATCGCCATCAATGGCCGGTTGTGGACCCAAAGTCGAGTTGTTGCCCGGGACAGCCATGGCCGGCCCATACCCAAGGCCGAAAACTTCGGATCACAGACGATCCCGGGGGGCCTGGCCCTGGTGCTTTCCGACCGGCATCCCGGAGGCTTCGACAGCCGCTATTTCGGATTGGTCCCCATGGCCAGCCTGCGAAAGGTCGAACCTGTATTTCTCTTGGATCCCAAAGGAGAATGACATGGACAAGAACCGTCTCATGGCCGCAGCCAACGTCGTAGACTCCCAGGCCACGGGACTACCTGACCTCGGCATTCCGGTCGATCCCGACGTGGCGGACTTCATGGGCGCTTTCGAGGAAACGGCCGTTGACCTCGATGACCTGGACGATCCGGACACGGACGCGGTGGAGGCTGGCCATGGCCGCTGACGAGAAAACCCGCAAACCCTTTCACGAGGAGTTTGCCGAAAAGATCATCGAGGACCTGAAGCGCGGCGTGGCCCCCTGGCAAAAGCCCTGGCAGCCCGGCGAGGTGCTTGCGCCCATGAATCCGGTTTCCGGCACGGTCTACAGTGGCATCAACCGGGTCATGCTTTCCCGGTACGGCTTCGACGACCCGCGCTGGATGACGCTGCGGCAGGCCAACACCGTGGATTGTCGGGTTAGGAAGGGAGAGAAGTCCCATACCATCGTCTACTGGCAATTCTCCAAGGAGGAACCTGCCCGGGACGACAACGGAAAGCCGGTCCTGGACGACGAGGGCAACCAGGTCATGGAGAAGGTCGAGTTGACCCGGCCCATCGTGCGTTTCTCCTCGGTCTTCCATGTGAGCCAGCTTGCCGGCGACATTCCTCCTTTGGACAAATCGGTTCTGGTGCCGCCCTGGGACCCGAACGAAAAAGCCGAGGCCATCCTTCAAAACTCTGGAGCGGTCATCAAGCACAACCAGCGAAACCGAGCCTTTTACAGCCTGAGCACGGATGAGATCTGCCTGCCACCAAAAGACCACTTCATGGGGCAGGACACTTACTACGCCACGGCCCTGCACGAGCTCGGCCACTGGACCGGACATGTCTCGCGCTTGGCCCGTGAGTTTGGGCCATTCGGCTCCGAAGTCTATGCCCGGGAGGAGCTTAGAGCGGAAATCGCCTCCTGGATGCTCGGCCAGGACCTGGGCATCGGCCACGATCCAAGCCAGCATCTGGCGTACGTCGGTTCCTGGATCAAGGCCCTGGAGAAGGATCCCTTCGAGATCGTCCGGGCCTGTCGGGATGCCGAAAGGATTAAACACTACGTCATCGCCATGGAACAGAAGCAGGAACAGCGCCAGGAGCTGGCTGAGGGGCGTGAAGAGGAGGTTGCCGCAGTCCGCGCACCGCTGGTCGCCCATGATTCCGAACAAGAGGCCGTCAGGGAGCCCGCCGATCAGAAGGTCTTCCTGGCGGTACCTTACCGGGAAAAGGGACGAGCCAAGGCCGCCGGGGCCAGATGGGACCCCGAGGCCAAGCTTTGGTACGCCCCCGAAGGCGCGGACATGGCCAAACTCAAAGGCTGGTTGCCAGAGAAGACGCCGGGGGCCGCTCCTACCATGCCGCCACAGGAGGAATTCGCGCTGGCGCTCAAGGCAGCCGGTCTGGACATTGGCGGCCAGGGACCGGTCATGGATGGAAAGATTCACCGGACACCGCTCCTGGACGGGGCGACGGGCAAACTCGACGGTGCCTATGTGGGCTATCTGGACGGTATCCCGGCTGGGTTCATCCAGAACCATAAGACCGGCGAGAAGACCACCTGGAAAGCGACCGGGCACGTGCTCTCCAACGAGCAGAAGGCGGTCCTCAAGGCTGAGGCGGAAAAACGCCGTGCCCAGCAGGAGCTTGAGCTCCGGACACAACAGGAGAAGGCCTCTAAACGGGCGTACGCCAAGTTCATCAATGCCAAGGAGGCCAGTCCAGAGCAGGCCTATCTCGTCAAGAAAGGTGTGCCGGGTATCGGCGTTCGAGAGGATGAGAACGGGAATTTGCTGGTGCCGGGATATGACACCGCCGGTTTCATCCATACGCTCCAGACGATTTCTCAGGACGGGAAGCAGTTCGAGGCCGGAAGCCGCAAGAAAGGAACTTTCTTCCCCATCGACCCCGAAGGCAACCTCGGCCAGGACGTGATCCTCATCGCCGAAGGCTACGCCACGGCCGCCAGCGTGCATCTGGCCATGGGGAAGCCAGTGGTGGCCGCCTTTGACGCCGGAAATTTGGAGCCGGTGGCCGTGGCGTTACGCGAGAAGTTCCCGAATGCCCCCATTGCCATCCTGGCGGACAACGACCATGGCCTTTCGGTAAACGTCGGGGTGGAGAAGGCCAATCTGGCGGCCGAGGCTGTCCAGGGCCATGTCATCGTGCCCTCCTTTTCCGAGGCAGAGAAAGCGCGGGGAATGACGGATTTCAACGACATACATTGCATCCATGGCCTGGACCAAGTAATGAGGCAGTTGGATTTGTCGGTCGAACGTATATCTCAGATAAGAGCCGGTGAACATCGACGAGACATGAAGCAGGAAAGGGTGAACTCAATTGTGGTCTAGTGAACATAATATTGTGGCATCTCGTCATAATTCAATCTGCTGCGAAAAATAGGTGGCATCGTCTTGGTTAAAGAATGGATATTGCGTCAACATGATTGATGATCAGAAGACGTTCCTTCAGAGAACTTCAACTAAACAGACCCTCCATGACAACATCCAGGGCCAAATATCTGACTCCTGCCTCCGCTTTGAGGCGTTACTTGGATTTGGGTGCTGATCCGCTCTTTCAGGGCCGATACGTGTGAAATGACACCGATCAGCTTGCCCTCCTGCTGCAGGCACGCGAGAGTTTCCAAGGCGGTTTCGAGGGTTTCCTCATCCAGAGTGCCGAATCCTTCATCAAGGAACAACGAATCCACCCGGACATTCTTGCTGGCCATGTGGGACAAACCCAACGCCAGGGAAAGGCTGACAATAAAGCTCTCGCCGCCGGAAAGATTCTTCGTGGACCGAATTTTTCCGGCCTGGTAGTTGTCGACCACGTCAAGTTCCAGGGGCTGAGTGTAATCGCGGACCAGCAAGTAGCGGTCGGTCATTTTCTGCAGTTGCCGGTTGGCATGACCAATCATCATTTCGAATGTCAGACCCTGGGCAAAATTGCGGTACTTCTTACCGTCTGCTGAGCCGATCAATTCATGTAGATTTTCCCACCTGCGGCATTCTGTTTTTTGGGCCTCAATGGCCGCTTGTTTTTCCTTTATCCTCTCTTTGGCGGCGGCATCTTCACTCAGTTTGTGCTTGAGACCGGCAATGATGTCACGCAGCTCTTTAACAGCCCGTTGCAAAAAACGGATTTGGCTCAGTTGAGGCTATGAATGCAGGCGAGCGGCAGGATGATGCAGGATTGATTTTCGAGGCATAGCATCAAGCTCAGATTGACCGTGGTGGGTATCTGCTCGGTCCAAATGACGACAAACCAAGCCTCGGCCCAGCCCCGTGGGGTACCACAGCCGATTTTGGCCCGCATGAGCAAGCCAAGATTGAACCCGGCCACATGGATCAGGTAGCGTTTCTGGACGTTCACCCGGCCGCGCAACCAGACCCGACGCATGCCGCCGCAGCGATCCAGCGTGTGTTCAAAACTGCGCTCGACAACCTCAGTTCGCTGCCGCCCCAGGCATTTGCCGACCAATGAACCGAGGCGAATCCGATTGTTGTATACGGCGCGCCGCGCTTCGTGATCGCCGTTCCAGATGTTGAGCCCTTGCCGCTTGGGTTCGGCAATCCGGCTGCGCCAAGGACTGCCATCCAGTTCCTTGAGCACGTCACGGGAAAAATAGCCTTTATCCGCCACAAGATCGACCGGATCGTCCGTGCAGGGTGGTGTTTTGCTCACCTGCTTCAGGTTGTTCTCGGCGGCCTTGAGCGTCTTGCCCAGGGTCGTCGTATCACCCTGGTCGGCTTCGTGAATCTCGGCGGCAACCACCGCACCGCTGTCCAGATCCACCGCATGTTCCGGCTTGTAGGCCAGATGCGTCCGGCCGTCCTTCAGCTTGGCGACCTTGGCCTCGGGATCGACAGGCGAACGCCAATCCTTGTTCGAAAGGGACTTGTCTTTGCGCTGGCGGTCCAGCCGGACCAGATCTTCCGCCGTGGGCGCCTCGATGCCGCTTTCCTTGGCCATGCGCGCCAGCATCTGGCGGTAGCTCTCGCCTGTGTCACGGCGCACGATGGTGCGTAGCGCCGCGTTGGCCTCCATGGTCGAGGCGTCGACGCCGATGCGGCCGCCCAGGATCAAGCCCGCCTTGGCCAACATCTTGAGAACTCGGGCAAAGACTTCTTCATGCACGGAGAGCGGCAACCTGGCACGCGTACGACTCAGCGAGGAATGGTCCGGGACAGACTCGTGTGGCGCCAGGAGCAGGAACTCCCGCAGGGACAGGGAATCGGCGCAACGCCATTCGATGCCTCGTTCGCTGTCGATCCCCTCGAAGTACCCCACGAAGTGCATCCGAAAGTACCGGCCCGGCGGAATCGAAGGGCGGCCCTTGTCGGCATAGTACGGCTGGCACAATTTCTCGACAAACGCGTCGAACCGGAACTGCCGCAGAATCTGCTGGAGGCGATCGTAGAAGGCATGACCACGGGAACGGGGAATCTCATCAAAGGCCAGAAACAACTTCCCCTGATGCTCTCCCTGGCGGCCAAGTCCCATGCCTCACCTCCAACCGCCCGATGTGGCTATTCTCGGCCAGATCACAGACTTTTTCAACGGGCTGCTAAGAGAGGTCTGCTCACTAAACGGAAAAAATCGTACGCTAGGCCTCGTACCTGAACGTTGGTCGACCAGCTGCTCGGCCTAGCCCAGCTTCAGGCCAATTTATTAGCTATAATTTGTTGGATTTATTCAATTTTAGTCTGTTGTATTGGCATTATGTTGTTGTATTTTGAATCAAACAGCTCTAAAAATGAGACATATTAAATTGTATTAAATTTTGCAAAAACTCAAAGTTGCGTTTTAGTAAAACGTATTATGGCATACATTCTTCAGAATGCAGGACAGGTGAAGTAGGCCCACCTTCGGCGGTCCACTTCACGTCCTGCCAGCAGTTGGCTGTTGGCTTATTCGCCGGTGGCTCAACGTTCCTGGTCCCGATCTGCTCGACCAAGGAAGCCTTCGAGGAGTATCCCTTGCTTCGTTTGTGCCAGTTTGAAGTAGACGCTAGTTTGCCGTCAGGCGCCCCCGGGCAAAAGTGTCAGAATAGATTGATATTCTTTATTTCTTGACACATGCTCCGCAACGTCATAGACCCTTTCCTGACACCTTGGACCCAGGAGGCACCGTGCAAGGACAGCGAATCGGCTACGTCCGCGTGAGCAGCTTTGACCAAAACCCCGAGCGCCAGCTCGAACACCTGTCGGCGAACAAGGTGTTCACCGATTTTGCGTCGGGCAAGGACACGCAACGTCCGCAGCTCGACGCGCTGCTCGCCTTCGTGCGCGAGGGGGACACGGTGGTGGTGCACAGCATGGACCGCCTGGCGCGGAACCTGGACGACCTGCGTCGCCTGGTGCAGCACCTCACCCAGCGTGGCGTGCGTATCGAGTTCGTAAAGGAAGGCCTGCGCTTCACCGGTGAGGATTCGCCGATAGCCCAGCTGATGCTGTCGGTGATGGGTGCGTTCGCCGAGTTCGAACGCGCCCTGATCCGCGAGCGGCAACGCGAGGGCATCGCGCTCGCCAAACAGCGCGGCGCCTACCGGGGGCGCAAGCAGGCGCTTGGGCCGGATCGGGTGGCCGAACTGCGGCGGCGTGCCACGGCCGGAGAAAAAAAGGCCCAGCTCGCCCGCGAGTTCGGCATCAGCCGGGAAACCGTCTATCAGTACCTCAGAACGAGCCGCTGAACAGGCGCGCCGCCGTATGTTGACGCCCGCGGCGCGGACCGCTTTGGAGCCCTTCCCCACGACCGACCACGCACGGCTCCGGCGCGACACCGTTTGGCCGCCACGGCCGAAAGCGGAACCCGGGCCGGAACAGGGGGCCGAGACAACAGGCTGCGGGCGTCGCGCCTCCCAGCCCCCTGGGCGTACCGGAACGGGTCGGGATTATTCCTGGTTGTCGAAGGCGGCGTACCCACTGCTGCGGCACAGGGAGTCGCGCTCCGCCTCGCGCAAATCCGCCCGCACCATCTCGGACACCATTTCCTCCAGGCTGATGCGCGGCTGCCAGCCGAGCTTTTCCCGGGCCTTCGTGGGATCGCCAAGCAGGGTTTCCACCTCGGCGGGACGGAAGTAACGCGGGTCCACGGCCACCAGGCACGTGTCGGTGCCGGCCCGGTAGCCCTTTTCCTCCAGCCCTTCCCCGCGAAACGTCAGTTCGATGCCCATCTCCTTGGCGGCCAGGCGCACGAAGTCGCGCACCGTGGCCTGCTGCCCGGTGGCGATGACGTAGTCTTCGGGGGTCTCCTGCTGGAGCATGAGCCACTGCATTTCCACGTAGTCCTTGGCATGGCCCCAATCGCGGCGGGCGTCGAGGTTGCCGAGGTAGAGGCAGTCCTGGAGCCCGAGCTTGATGCGGGCCAGGGCCCGGGTGATCTTGCGGGTCACGAAGGTCTCGCCGCGCCGGGGGGACTCGTGGTTGAACAGGATGCCGTTGCAGGCATACATGCCGTAGGCCTCGCGGTAGTTCACCGTGATCCAGTAGGCATAGAGCTTGGCCACGGAATAGGGGCTGCGGGGATAAAACGGCGTGGTTTCGGTCTGGGGAACCTCCTGCACCTTGCCGTACAACTCCGAGGTGGACGCCTGGTAGAAGCGGGTGCGGGAAGCCAGGCCGAGGATGCGGATGGCCTCCAGCAGGCGCAGGGTGCCCAGGGCGTCGACATTGGCCGTATATTCCGGGGTTTCGAAGGAGACCTGCACATGGCTTTGGGCGGCCAGGTTGTAGACTTCATCCGGCTGGGTCTGCTGGATGATGTGCACGAGATTGCTCGAGTCGGTCAGATCGCCGTAATGGAGGATCAAGCGGCGATCCGGATCATGGGGATCGCTGTGCAGATGGTCGATGCGCTGGGTGTTGCTCTGGGAGATACGGCGCCGGAGGCCGTGGACCTCATACCCCTTGCCGAGCAGCAGTTCGGCGAGATAGGCCCCGTCCTGGCCGGTGATGCCGGTGACGAGGGCGACTTTTTTCTTCATGGAAGGCAGCTCTCCTCGAGAGGTTGTCCCTGTTGGTGGGCGACCATGCGCCGGGCCACGTCGGCCGCCCGGGTTTTCGCCGTCCAGCCCAGACCTTGGGCGGCCCGGGACGGATCGGCCCGGCTCACGGGAATGTCCGCGGGCCGAAACAGGTCCGGGTTGACCGTGACATGCGCTTGCCAGTCGAGCCCCACGGCGTCGAAGGCCGCGGCGATAAACTCCCGCAGACTGCAGGTCTCCCCGGTGGCGAGGATGTAATCCTCCGGGGCGTCCTGCTGGAGCATACGCCACATGGCCTCGACGTATTCCGGGGCCCAGCCCCAGTCCCTGTCCACCGCGATGTTGCCCAGTTCCAGGCGTTCCCCGGAGCCGGCGGCGATGCGGCAGGCGGCGGCCACGATCTTGCGGGTGACGAAGCGAGCCGGGCGCAGGGGCGATTCGTGGTTGAAGAGGATTCCCGAGCAGGCGAACAGCTTATAAGCTTGCCGGTAATTGGCCACCAAAAAAAACGCGGCGGCCTTGGCCACAGCGTACGGGCTCAACGGCGCGAAAGCGGTCCGTTCCGTGGCCGCGACGCCGCCCGTGTCGCCGAAACACTCGCCGGAAGAGGCGGCGTACAGGCGCGTCGGCGCGCCAAGCAGGCGGACCGCCTCCAGGATGTTGAGGGTGCCCACGGCGATGGATTGAAAAGTTTCCACAGGCTGCTCAAAGGAGAGACCCACCGAGGACTGGCCGGCCAGGTGGTAGATCTCGTCCGGGCGCACCGTGCGCAACACCTCCTGGACGCGTGGCAGGTCGGTCGGGACGACGCCGTGGAGGGCCACGTCCTGGCGGATGCCCAGGGCGGCCAAGTTGGCGAAGGACGTGGTACGGACATCCCGGGAGGTGCCGGCCACGCCATAGCCCTTGGCCAGCAGCAGACGGGCCAAATAGGCCCCATCCTGGCCGGAAATGCCGAAAATAAGGGCTGTTTTCATGGTTGGCGCTGTTTCCTTTGCGTCACGCCCCAGCCCACGGACAGGGCGGTTCGAAGGAGGTTGGCGGGTTGGGGCTCTTGCGTCCGGCGCGCGGGCCGCAAAAGGCAGCGTGCACAGGCCATGCATCCGGCAACGGAGTCCGGCTTCGGGCTCAACGAAGTCAAGTTACATGCTCGCAAAAACGCTGTCCAGCCGGCAAAGGACGTCTCCGGCGTCCACGTGCGGGCCGAAGCGCGGGCCCTGTGCCACAGCAGACGCGGGGTCGTTCCCGGCCTGGGGTCTTTTATCTGGACGCGGTGGCTGTCTTGTGTCATGCTGTAAGCCATGATGATTGTTCGAATCATCATGGAACACGGCTGGTTCGGAACTGCCACGTTGCTGACGCGCGCCATCGTCCGGGCCCGGCCTGATCTCTTGTCAAGCCGTATGCCACACGTCGTTCTCTTTCCGATCCCTTTGGCAGCCTGTCGGCGACAGCGCTTCTTTTCCCTCGCTCTCCGGAGCCTGCCCTGGCCGGAGACATAAGACATCTTCCGGCAGAGCGACGCACCGATGCTCTGCGCGCATGGAGCAGCAAGAGTCGTGAAATACCATACCCTCATCGTGTTTGACCTGGACGGGACCCTGGCCCAAAGCAAGGCGCCCATCACCCCGGACATGGCCGAACGCCTTGTCCGGTTGCTGGCCCGAAAACATGTTGCCGTGATTTCCGGTTGCCGCTTTGGCCAGTTCCGCAAGCAATTCCTCGCCAACCTGCCCGCCGAGGCCGATTTGTCGCGCCTGTTTCTCTTTCCGACCTGCGGGGCGGCCTTCTACCGCCATGACGCGGGGGAATGGCACGAAATCTACGCCGAACGCTTGTCCCCGGAGGACAAACACCGCATCATAACGGCCATGCACCAGGCGCTGGACGCGGAAGGGCACCGGCCAAGCCGGGTCTGGGGCGAGTTGATCGAGGATCGCGGCACCCAAATCACCTTTTCCGCCCTGGGCCAGGAAGCCCCCTTGGACCAAAAGGCCCAGTGGGACCCCGACCAAAGCAAACGGGCCCGCATTCGTCTCCGCCTCCTGGAACACCTGGCCGACTTCGACATCAAATACGGCGGCACGACCTCCATCGACATCACACGAAAGGGCGTTGACAAGGCCTATGGCATGCGCAAAATCATGGAACAGCTTGGATATACCCAAGAAGACATCGTGTTCGTGGGGGATCGCCTCGAACCGGGCGGCAACGACCATGCCGTGCGCGAAACGGGCGTGCGTTGCGTTGCGGTGCGGGACTGCCTGGAGACACTCGGCGTCATCGATGCGATTTTAGGCGGCGAACCCGCTGCCTGACCGTTGCCGGTCGGCCTCTGTTGCCTGTCCCACAAGCTGGCAAGAGCCTTTTGCCAAGGAGACACCCTTGCTCGTTCCAGTCATTTTATCCGGCGGTTCCGGCACGCGGCTGTGGCCTTTGTCACGCCGTCTTTTCCCCAAGCAGCTCATGCCGATCCTCGGCGGGCAGGAAACCTTGATCCAGGCCACGGTGGCCCGGCTGGCCGGGAAACCGGACATTGCCGGCCCGCTCGTCGTCACGGGCGAACCGTACCGGTTCATGGTGGCCAGCCAGCTGCAGGAGACGGGCGTCACGCCGTCGGCGATCATCTTGGAGCCGTTCGGGCGCAACACGGCGCCGGCCGTCACCCTGGCCGCCCTCACGGCCCTGCGCGACCATGACGATCCGGAATTGCTGGTGCTGCCGGCCGATCATTTCATCCGCGATCCCCAGGCGTTCCTGGACACCGTCGAGACCGGCCGGGCCTTGTCCAGACAAGGCCTGCTCGTCACCTTCGGCATCGTCCCGGACCATCCCGAGACCGGCTACGGCTACATCCGCAGGCAGCCCGAGCCCTTCGCGGCGGTACCGGCCGCCTATCCCGTGGCGGAATTCGTCGAAAAGCCGGATCTGGACACCGCCCGGGGCTATCTGGCGGACGGCAACCATCTTTGGAACAGCGGGATGTTCTTGTTCCGGGCCGACGCGGTGCTGCGGGAGCTGGAAGCCCTGGCGCCCGACATCGTGGCGGCCTGCCGCAAGGCCCTGGCCGGCGGGTGGCCGGATCTGGAGTTCCTGCGGCTGTCGCCGGAGGATTTCGCCGCCTGCCGTAGCGAATCCTTCGACTATGCGGTCATGGAGAAAACCGACAAAGCGGCGGTGGTGCCCCTGGAGTGCGGCTGGAGCGACATCGGCTCATGGTCGGCGCTGCACGAGGTCCGCGAAAAGGACGCCAACGGCAACGTCTGCGTGGGCGACGTGCTGGCCGATGACTGCACGGGCAGCTATCTGCATGCCACGAGCCGGCTTGTGGCGGGCCTGGGCCTTGAGAACATGGTCATCGTCGAGACCAAAGACGCGGTTTTTGTGGCCCCCCGGGACCGGGTGCAGGACGTCAAGCGCGTGGTCGACACCCTCAAGCAAAACGGGCGCCCGGAAGCGCAGACCCATTGCAAGGTGTTTCGTCCCTGGGGCCATTACGAAGGCGTCGACCACGGCTTGCGCTATCAGGTGAAGCGCATCGTCGTGTATCCGGGACAGACGCTTTCCCTGCAAAAGCACTACCACCGTGCCGAGCATTGGGTGGTGGTCCGGGGAACGGCCCTGGTCACCCGGGGCCAGGAAGAGGTTTTGTTGACGGAAGACCAGTCGATGTACATTCCGCTGGGCACCGTGCACCGGCTGCACAATCCCGGCAAGGTGAACCTCGAACTCATCGAGATCCAGACGGGCAGCTATCTCGACGAGGACGACATCGTGCGTTTCGACGATGTCTACGGACGCCAGGACGCGGGCGCCCCGTCCCCGGCGGCGGAGAGCCAAAAGGAGCCCACGCGGGGCTGAGCGCGGGGGGGGGACCGCCTAGGCGCGCCCCCGGTAGGTCCGGGCCAGGATGCGCAGGCGGGACAGGTGGAAATACTGCTTTTCGGCCAGGGAACACCTGAGATAGCGCACCGGGCCGTTGAAGTTTTCGATGAGCAGCGGGCTCCCGTCCTGGCCGAAGACCGTCCCGTCATGCCGGTAGACCACCTCCAGTCGCGACAGGGTCGGTCCGGCCTCCACCACCAAAAAGCGCGCCCGCTCCTTGGCGCATTCGGTCCGGTTGTACACGTCCAGCCGGGCGATGCTGGCCATGTAGCCCAGGTCCAGCTGGATATGGGGCTCGTCGTCCTGGTCGGTATGGAAAAAATACGGCGTGCCCCACAGGGCCTTCACCGGGGTCTTGTGGTAGGAGGAGCTGACCGCCAGCACCCGGCACCGGGGCGCGATGTCCACAAGCGTGACCTCGGGCCGCAGGAGATCCTGGCGCGGGCGGAAAAAGTCCGGCAGGTCCAGGCCGTTTGCCTCCACGGTCCGCTTGAAGGCCTCGATGACCAGGTCGATGCCCCGGTGGTTGAGGTGGCAGCCGTCGCCGAAGTATTCGGACCGGGTTTCCAGGTCCGGGGTCATGAGCCGGGTATGGGCGGAAAAGAAATAGACCCCGGGGGTGTCGGCGCACCAGTCGGACAACAGTTCGTTGTAGACGCAGGTGGCGTAGTTGCGTTCCACCTCGCTGCCGATCAGCGGGTACTGGTTGGAGAAATCCTTGGCCGAGGCCACCGGGCCGGCGCAGAAAACCGGCACCCCGGTCCGGTCGGCCAGACGCTTGGCAAAGGCGTAGTGGCGTCGGGCGATGGCCGAGACCGCCTCCCGCACCGGCACCTGCTGGGCCAGGGCGTGCTTGAGACAGTGGGCCCGGAGGTCGATCTCGCCGAACACCAGCAGCACCGCCGCCAGGTCCCCGCCCAGCCGGGGAATCGCGTCCTCGATGGCCAGGCCCCATTTCCCCGGGGTGCCCTGGTCGTCCCGGGCCAGGTTGAAGGCCAGGGCCGGGCCCAAATGGTGCACCTCCACCCCGGCAAACCGGGACCGGCGCTCCGGTTCCACCCCCCGCTCCCCACCCTCATAGGCAATGGCATGGGAATCGCCGAACACGTGCAGTCTGGCCATGGGGTTCCTTTTCACGACGCCGGGCTCCCGGCGGTTGGAGAGATTGCACGGGACCGGGGAAGGGCCCGTGGGGCGGGGCGGGGCGGGAAAAAGACGGTTCTTGGGGCATGGGCTAGATGGTGATGTTTTTCTGGGAGAGGGCGTAATCGTAGTATTTGACCGCGTCGTTCTTGTCGTCGAACAAGGTGAAATTGCCTTCGTCCAACACGGCATACCGGTTGCAGTATTCGCTTATCACGCCGATAAAGTGGGAAACCATGATCAACGAGCTGTTTTTCTGCTTGTTGAAGAGGGCTTCCTTGCAGCGCGCGTTGAAGCGCCTGTCCCCGACGGCCGAGATCTCGTCGATGAGATAGCAGTCGAAATCCACCACCATGGAGATGGCAAAGGCCAGCCGGGCCCGCATGCCGGCCGAATAGCTGGTGACGGGCTCGCGCAGGTAGGGCCCGAGTTCGGAAAAGGCGTCCACGGCGGGCAGGGCCGTTTCAATGGGCACGTCGTAAATGCGGCAGATGAAGCGCAGATTGTCGATGCCGGTCAGGCCGCCCACAAAGCCGCCCTGAAACGCCAGGGGCCAGGACACGCTCATCTTGCGGGTGACCGTGCCCGAAGACGGCCGTTCGCAACCGCTGATGATGCGGATAAGCGTGGATTTGCCGGCGCCGTTGCAGCCCAGAATGCCGAGTTTCTCACCCTTTTTCAGGGTGAAGGAAACATCGCCGAGCACCCGGTGCCAGCCGCGCCGCATGGGATAGTACTTGCTTACCTTATCCAGTCGAACCATTGATCTTGCCCCATCGCGCCTTGACGGCCAAGAAACGAAACGTAAAGGCCGTATAAAACAGCATAAAGATGAAGGTATACTTGATGTCGTAGTGGCATATCGCCAAATCGCCAAACATACCGTCGCGCGTCATCTCGGTGACGTTGATCATGGGAAACAGCAAGGCCGCCGTATGCCATTTCACCGGCAGCCACTCTACCATGTACATGGCCCCGGTGGTGAAAACGTGGAAAATGGAAAACAACGGCGCGAACTTGGGGCCTAACGCCGTGTACGTGGAGATGCCCACGGCGAACACGCTGGAGACAAACGCATACCACAGGGTAAAAAGCAACCCCAAAACGATCAATCCCGGGTCGTTGATCCTGATCTCTATCAGAAAGGTGGCATAAATAACCACGATCACAAAAAGGCTGGCCAGCACGGCTAACAGGATGAGAAGGCAGCGTGAAACGGCCAGGTCAAGCACCGTGATTTGGCGATGGGCCAGGAAGGATAAGTTGGCAACAATGGCCGGTCCTGTCCGCTGAATGGGGTAGCGCACGAGCCACATGATGCCCCAGCCGCTGAGGGCAAAGGCGTAAATGGGAAACCCGACCCCGAAACGCCCCCCGGAACGCGTCACGATGATCATCATAATAAAGCCTATAATTATTATAGGCTCAGCAAAAAGCATCAGGAATCCCGCGCCCTGCCGGCCATTCATCGCGATGAATTCCCGGCGGATCAGGGCCTTGATCACGCGTAACTGGAGATCCAAGGCTTGGCGGAACTCGTGCCAATCGGTCATGTCCATGGTCTACGCCTTGTGCTCTTCCACGCCAGCCTTGAGCAACCGAACAATACTGTAAATCAACAGACACACCACAAAGACGATGAGAATATCCCGGACCCGGCGCGGATACATCGCCTTGTCCGGCAAGTTGGGCGTGACGATTTTTTCCAAGTAGAGCTGCTGGCGCTGGGCCTGGTTCCGAGCCTCCTGGAGAGAAGCCAAGGCACTGGCCAAGCGTTTTTCCGTGAATTCCCGCTCCAGCGACAGTCGCTCGAACTCAATGAGCTTTTGCGTTATGGAGCCGGAACCGCCGGTCACCTTGGACATCTCGGCGTTGATTTCCTTTTTCAATTCCGAGGCACGTTTTTCCAGGGCCTTGATATAGGGGCTCTCGGACACGAAGGTGCGCAACTGGGCCAGTTGGCCGCGCACATCAATCAGGTCGGCCTGCAGTTTACCCACCTGCTGCAATTGCATGTTGGACTGTTGGGCGGGATCAAACAGGGTCTGGCGGTTGCGGTAACCGGACAGGGCCATGGCGGAGGCCTTGGCCGCCGCTTCCGCCGCTTCCGCCTCCTGGATCGCGAAATGGATCAGATCCTGGCGGGCCCGGTCGTTGAGCTCGTTGACCAGGCCTTCGCCCAGAAACAACAGCGCCTCGTTGATTTCCTGGGCCAGTTTGGCCGTAAAGGCCCGGACTTTCAAAATGCAGATGGAGGAGGCGGTGTCCAGATCAATGGTGATCATATCGCCATAGTACTTGAAGAATTCATCAAAGGAATCTTCCTGGCCCAACAGATTGAACCGATTTAAAAAATCGATGTTCGACGAGGAATACAATTTGCTCAGCTTGAGGTTGTCCTCCAGGATTCTGAGCGCGTCCCGGGACAGCATGTAATCCCGGATGGTGTACGTCTCGGATTGGGACGAGGTCATGCCGGCGCTTTGCAGAAATTGGCCCAGGGAGGTGAGGGTCTTTTTCTCGGGTTGCCGGATCACGAACCGGGATTCGGAAATATAGAGGTCCGAGGCGATCAGGAGGAAGTAGATGGTGGCGAGGAGGGTTGGCAACACCACAATAAGATTGAACATCCAGTGTCTGCGCGCCCAGGTGTTGGCCACAGCCGTCCACTTTGGCTGTGGTTCGGATGGCCCGCCGCTGACACGGGGCGCGCTACGGCCCCCGCGTCTGGGGGCGGCCGGAAATTTGAATCGGACAAATTTTAACATGGTGTGGTTGCTCCGCGGAAGAGAAGGGAAGGTTCCGCGTCCCTGAACTCCTGACGCGGCATAGCCAAAGGCACGAGCGCTCTAGCGCGTTTCCCCGGGAGGGGCAATGCGGCCCTCCCCCGGCACAGGGTCCACGGTGAAGGCGAAAAACCGCCGCAAGACGGCATCGCCGAGCCGGGGCGGCAACAGTCCGAGCAGTCGGCTGCCCAGGGCCAGGGACCAGGGAAATTCCAGCCGGGGCCGTCCCGCGGCCACGGCCGCCACAATGGCCGCCGCCGCCCGGTCCGCCCGCCACAACAAGGGCTTGGCACCCCGGTAGCGCCGGCTCATGGGCGTGTCCACGAAGCCCGGGGCCACCACGGTCACCGTCACCCCATACGGGGCCAGCCAGGCGCGCAAGCCCTCGCCATAGGTCAGGGCGGCGGCCTTGCTGGCGCTGTAGGCCGGGGAACAGGGTTGCCCGCGCAGGCCGGCCAACGAGCCGATCACGGCCAGGGCGCCCCGACGCCGGCGGCGCATGGCCTCGGCCAGGGTTCCGAGCAGCCCGGCCACCGCCAGGGTGTTGACCGCGAACACCCGCGCCACGGCCTCGGGCGTTTCGCCGCAACCGTCGCCGCGCACCGAGGACGTCAGGCCGGCACAGGCCAGGGCCACATCCACGGGTCGCTCCGCGTCCACGTCCCGGGCAAAATCCGCTGCCGCGCCCGGCATTGCCAGATCCAGCGCCGTTGTCGCCACCACGGCCCCCCGGGCCCGGCAGGTCTCGGCCAGGGCCGAAAGCCGGGTGGCATCACGCCCGGTCAGGTGCAGGTGCACGCCGGGACCGGCATACGCCTCGGCCAGGGCCCAGCCCAGCCCGCCGCTGGCTCCGGTCAGCACGATATGCGGCATGTGGCATCCTTTGCGTCTGGTAGTGCAGGGAAGGGTGGGAAGGCGCCTCCGGCGGCCAAGGGACACAACCCTTGGGAATCCCGAACAAGCATCCGTTGGTACACCACCGGGGGGACATTGGTGCGTGTAACCCTTTCTGCTTTCAAAGAAGTCATGGAAGAAGTACTAGTGACTGTTTAGCGTATTCGAATCAAAGACGCAAGCCACCTCCGGTCACTGCCGCCAGAGGGCACCGCATGGCCGCGGTGGCCTCTCTTAGTCTTCTCGCACCCGCATCACGTTCCGTTCTCCGCCTAGGCCTCGCGCGCCGGACGCAGCAGGGAACTGACGCGACGCCAAAACGAGCGCAACAGACGGCGTTTTCGTTTGGCCACGGGATAGGGATTGTACCCGAACTTATCTATATACTCATCTATATATAAATTTATATATTCCTCGTAGGTAAGCATTTTATCGAGCACGGGAATCCGCGCGTTCGGATCGCACCAGTCCAGGCCGTAGTGGCGGATGAGGGACGGGTGCACGGGCATTTGATGGTGGGCGAAGCCGTCAACGGGCTGCATGCTCAGGGGCGGATAGCCCAAATGGGCGAGCAGGGTGTTGGCCAGATACTGAAACGTGCAGGAGGTCGGGTGGTTGATGATGTGGAACAGACGGCGGCGGGCGAAGTTGTCCCGCACAAAGGCGGACACGGAAAAAATCGTGCCGGCCTCGATCTGCTTCAGGTAGCGGAGCTGGTCGGCGAAATTGGCCGCGCAATCCACCTGGGACGGCAGGTCCAGGTCCAGGTAGGCCTGGAGAACGCGGCGTTTGTCACGCAACTTGACGATGAGCCCGGACAGCACCCGGCAAGGCCAGGGAATGCCGTACGCCTGGCCCTGATACGGCATGAGCCAGATGGGATTTTTGTAGTCGTGGCTCGGCCAGTAGATGGTGGAGGTCACAAAGGGAATACGGATGGCCTGGCTGCCGGGGGGCATTTTGCGCAGCAAGGACGCAAAATCGTAGTTGGCCACGTCGTGGTAGATCAGGACGTCACAGGTGGGGAGGGCCTGTTCCAGGGCCGTGGGCGGAGCCATCTTGCCCATGCCGTCCACGATCTCGTAATTGGGGACGAAGGTGCATGTGTAGTCCCGGCCCAAGGGTTCGGACAGAGAAAGCAAATAACGCATGGCTTCGCCCTGGCAGGTCTGGGACAGGACGATATGTTTCATGAGGACTCCGCAGGGGGAAGCGGCCGGCCGGTGGCGCTGAAAAGACGCAACCAGGGATGGCGCAGGGTCAGGGCCGGGTGGAGCCGGTGGTAGGCGGCCTGGGATTCGGTGCGCAGCATGGACCCGGCATGGACCCGGTAGCGGCACAGGATCTCGGGCACGAAGGCGCACCGGATGCCCGCCTCCACGCACGAACACCAGAAATCGTAGTCCTCCCAGCCCGAAAAGGCCCGGTAGCCGCCAAGGCGCGCCCAGGTGTCCCGGCGCACGAGCGCCATGGCGTCCACGTAGTTGCCGATCTCGAAAAAGGACGGGTGCCACACGTCGGCCAGGCCGAGGCCGGATTCGGCGCCGAAGTGCTGGAGCTGGCAATAGGCCGCGCCCCAGTCCCCGGTGCCAAGGGCCCGGGACAATTTGGCCAGGGCCGGGGGAAAAAGCGCGTTGTCGGCGTCGAGCACGAACACGGCCTCGGACCGGGACAGACGAAATCCGGTGTTGCGCGCCGCGGCTAGGCCTTCGTTGTGGCGGTGGCGCACGAGCAGGGCGCGGGAAAACCGGTCGGCCCGGGCGTCGAACCAGGCCGCGGCCGTGTCCAGGGAGGCGTCGGCGTCCGAGGCGTCGTCCACCACGACGAGTTCCAGATCGGCCAGGGTCTGGTCGGCCACGGAATCCAGGCACGCCCCGATGTAGGGGGCGTAGTTGTAGAGACTCACGGCCACGGCCACGGTGCCGGGACCGACCGGGCCTTCCCGGCGGCGCACGAGGTCCCAGGCGGGCTCAACAACCGGCACGCGCCACCCCCAGTGCGTCGAGAAAGGCGAGGATGCGCCGGCCGGCCAAAGCCGGGGCAAACCGGGCAAGCAACAGCTTCCGGGCGGCTTGCCGGCAGGCCACGGCGGCAAGCCGGCCGTCCGGATCGCGCAACAACCAGTCGACAAGACCCGGCAAATGGCCGGCATCGTCGCAAAAATAGTGCTCCCCGGGCCGGAAATCCGGCACGGGCAGGCTGTCCTCGGCCACGGCCACGCTGCCCAGGGCCATGGCCTGGGCCACGAGGCGGTGCCACTCGAAAAAGCCGAAGGCGTCGCGGTGCACGGACAAGGTCAGCCGGGACCGGGCGCAGGCCTGGCGGGCCACGGCGCACAGATCGCCCTCGGCGGCCCGGACATGGACCGGTCCCCGGCCCCGGCGGCGCAGGTAGACCACTGCCTCGTACTCCGCCAACCGGCCGGCGTTGCGGGCGAAAAACGCATCCCGGGCCGGACTCGCCCCGCCGAAAAACACCAGATCCAGGGGCCTGGCCGCCCAATCGTCCTCGGGGTCGAGGCGCGCCCCGCCCCGCCACCAGGCCGCGGCGAGCAGGGAATGGTCCAGGATGTCCGGAGCGGTGTCCTGGGGCGTCGGGGAAAGGCCCGGGGTCAAATGCCGGCTGGGCATGACCCGGCCGAGCAGGTCGGCCGTGTGCCAGGAGATGTCGAGGTGTCCCCGGCTGGCCAGGACAAAGGGCAAGGCCCGCCAGAACCACGGGGTTTGCACCTGTTCGGTGCCGTAGGTCACGGCCGTGGCCAGCACCCCGGGCCGGGCCCAGGCCGGACCCCGGCCCAGGGCGAAAAATTCGTGGGGTGCGACGAAAAGACAGGCCCGGGGCCGGTTGCGGATGGAACAGCGCTCGTCGCCGCGCACCACCCGGGCCCCGGCCGCCACGAGACTGGCCGCCAGGGCGTCGGCAAGCTCGTTCATGAACACGTTGCCAAGGGAGCTGGCGTAGACGCCGATGGGGTCCTTGGGCGGCGGGAGGGCCGGGGCGTCGGCCGTGTCCGGGGGCACGAGTTCCCGGCGCCGGCCCAGGATCTGGGCGAAAAACACCGGTTCGGCCACGGGCCGGTCCTGGTAGCAGCCGGCACGCAGGTAATGGCTGACCGGGAGCCGGGCCGCCAGCCACCCGGGATGGAATTTGCGGTATTCCCGGCGGGAAAAGAGTTCCAGGCCGCCAAGCCGGCGCCGGATGCGGGCGGAAAGCCACCAGCCGGCCGGCGTCAGGGACAGGGCCGGAAACCCGGTGGGGCCGCAGGGCCGGAAGGCGCGCAACGGCAAAAGAGACGTGTCCTGGGGCGGCTGTGAGGCTGTGGGCGTGGCACAAGGCCGCAGTCGGTCTTCACCGCATCGGCGGTCAGACGTCATAGGTATAGCGCACGGACGGGAGATCATGCTCCCGCAGCATCTGCAGATTTTCCATGTGCAAGGCATTCAAAACTTCGATCGTCTCGGGCTTGAGCTCGTTTTTGTAACGCCCCGGCCGCGTATCGGCGCCGGTAAAGCGCTTTCCCACCCAGGCTTGATGATTTTTGATTTGTTCGGGACTTTCCTTGTCCAGCACGGCCCGCTGCTGTTCGGTGATGGGTTCGGTGAGGAAGCGCGACGCGCGGCCGAGGAACCCTTCGAAATCAAGGCAGATGGCGGCGTAGGTGCAAAAGGACATGGACTCCGGATCGAGTTGCGCGACCACGCCCCGGATGCTGTCGTAATAGGCCGCGACGATATTTTGCAAGGCATAGGCATCGATGCCCTTCGAAGACACCTTTTCCCTGCGGCGCTGCAATTCCTCCTCGCTGATCTTCGGAACCGGGTGTTGCAGCATCCAATGGTATTGATTGCAAAGGAGGTCGCGAGGATCTCTTGCGTTGATGATGAAGTTGTAGCGGGACAGGTCAAGCGATTTGTTGAAATGCTGCGGCGTATTGAAATGAATGATGGTATCTTCTTCAGGCGGCACGGCGTCCTTGAGTTCGCTCAACCTTCCTTCGAGATAGTATTGATCGGTGAGCTTTATCATCTTATATTTTCTGCCGTAAAGGGCATGGAGTATCCGCCAGATGGAATCCGTCGCGCTGGTCGGCGTAGTCAGAAAAATGATGGATTTCACGTTTATCTCCTTCGCTGCTGCTCGTTGGCGCGCAGTCCGGTTTTCCCCGGGAACGGGGAGCTTGCACACCAAGCCACGGCGCCGGGCCCAGGTTCACCGCGGCGCCATGGAGGGCTTGGACCGCATTGCGTTCCCGGTTGCGCGGTTCCCTTTGCCCGCATGATCAGAAAGAGCCTCCGGCCTCACCGCAACGTCGAAAGGCCCGCTTCCGGGGAAACGCGCGTGTCCGCCGCGGCAGGTGCTCAGCGGGTGGCCAGGACCCAGCAATGAGAACTGAGCCGGTTGCCGGCCAGAAAGTTCTGAAAGGCCTCCCGGGTGGGCTCGTCGGCGGCCAGCAGTCCGGACAGGAACCGATCCGGACCGCGCCCGTCCTCGGGAGTCCAGTTTTTGCGCACGATATCCACGTCCAGGCGGCCCGGCGTGAAGCACTCCACCGTCGAGAAGCCCGAGCGCCGCATCAGGGCCGTCAGCCCCGCCAGGGACATGAGGTTGAGATGGTGCGGCGGGGAGACGCTCTTGGAGCGTTCCCACAGGACCTGGATGTCGAAGCCCGAACAGCACAGGGTGGTGAAGACCGCCGTGCCCCCCGGGCGCAGCAGCTCGGCCACGCTGGAACAAAACCGGACCGGCTCGTGCACGTGTTCGAGCACCTCGAGGGTCACGGCCAGATCCACCGTGCCGGCCTCGTCGAGGTCGGACAGGGATTCGCCGAAGGCCTGGATCGCGCACAATCCCTTGTCCGCGCACAAGGCGGCCATGTCCGGATTGGGTTCCACGGCGATGAGCCGGCTGTCCGGGGACAGGGCCCGGATTTCCTCCAGCAGCAGGCCGAAACCCGCGCCCACCTCGGCGATGATGCCCGTGGACAGGCCGCGTTGCCGGCACAGGTCCAGCAGTCGGGCCGCCTTGTCCCGAAACAGCTTTTCCCGCCGGGCCTCCAGCACGGCCGGGAAGAATTCCTTCACCCAGTAGTCCGAAGACCGGCTGCGCACGTAAAAGGCCTCGAAAGCCGCCGGATCGGGCCGGGGCGACACGAAAAGCGATCCGCACTCCCGGCACAGCCGGTAAGCAAAGCCCCATTTGTCAAAGGCCGGTTCGGTATCGGTGGCGCCACAGCCCACGCACGGCACCTCGCGCCGAGGCACGCCCGCGAAACAGGTTGCGGCGTCCTCCCGGCACAGCTCCAGATACCGGTCGAACAGGCGTTGCGGACGAATGTCTTCCTCTTGCATCAGCCCCTCGGCATGTATTTGGCCATGAGCGGGTCTCCGGCCATGGCCTGGCGCACCTGGGCCAGGTCCTCGGTGGTGTCCACGCTGATGGTGCGGGTGTGGGTGGGGACCATACGCACGGCCAGGCCGTGTTCGAGCACGCGCAGCATGTCCACGGATTCGATGCGTTCGAGCTCGGTCTCGGGCCAGGCGTTGAACTGCTCCAGGAAATCGCGGCGGAACGGAATGATGCAGACCTGCTTGCGCGCCGGCACCGCACCCTTGAACTTCTTGCGCGAGGGCAGCGGCTCCCGGGAGAAATACAGTGCGTTACCCTGCTGGTCCACCACCACCTTGACGTTGGCCGGGTCCTCGAACTCGGCCTCGTTGGGGATGTCCTCCATGAGGTTGACCACCTGCACGGACGGGTCGTCCAGCATGGGCTGGACAGCGGCGGTGATCATCTCCGGCGTGACCATGGGTTCGTCTCCCTGGACCATGACCACGATGTCGATGCGGCGCCCGGTTTCCCGTTCGATGTGGGCCATGGCTTCGGCGGTGCGGTCGGAACAGTGCAGGTGGGTGTCGGCGGTCATGACGCAGGGCAGGCCGGCCTTGGCGGCGAAATCCTGGATTTCCTTGTCACAGGTGGCCACGTAGGTGGCGTCGAGCAAGGGGCTCATGGCGGTGCGCAGGGCCACGTGGCCGACCATGGGCAGGCCCAGGATGTCGGCCAGGGGCTTGCCCGGCAGGCGGGAAGAGCCCATGCGGGCCGGAACGATGGCGACGATATGGGGCGCGGGCATAGGGATATTCCTTGATGGTTGTGTCGGCGATGGCGAACGTCAGCCCAGGCAGGGGGTCAGGGTTTGCACGCCCTGGCGGCAGGCCGTGTCCAGGAAGCGGATATCCAAGCTGTAGGCCACGAACCGGTAGCCCTCGGCCAGACGGGCCTTGGCGGCCTCCAGGTCCGGTTCCACCACGTGGACGCCCGGGGCCTTGGCGTGGCGGCCCATGGCCTGGCGCAGGGTCTCCAGGGCGGCGCGCACCTTGGGATGGTCGAACTGCCCGGGCAGGCCCAGGGAGGCCGACAGGTCGTAGGGGCCCAAAATAAAGCCGTCCACCCCGGGCACGGACAGGATGGAGTCGATGTTTTCCACGGCCTGGATGTGTTCGATCTGGACGATGACCACGGCGTCCCGTTCGAGCTTTTCCAGGTAGTCGGCAAAGGCCGAGCCGTAGCCCTGGGCCCGGGCCAGGCCCACGCCGCGCGTCCCCCGGGGCGGGTAGTACACGGCCTCCACCACGGCCTTGGCCTGTTCGGCCGTGTTGACCTGGGGCGCGATGACGCCCATGGAGCCGGCGTCCATCATGCGTTTGATCTGCAAGGGGTCCTGACCGGTCAGGCGGACCAGGGGCGTGACACCGGACAGGGAGATGACCCGGATGAGCTGTTCGGCCTGCTCGTGGGTGATGACGCTGTGTTCCAGGTCGATGGTCAGCCAGTCAAAACCGGCCCGGCACATGATCTCGGCGATGGCCGGGTGCCCCAGGGTGATCCAGCTGCCCAGGGTTGCCCGGCCTTCGGCCAGGGCCTGCTTGAGCGGGAGACGGGTATTCATGGTTCCTCCGGCGGCGCCGTGCGCCCCGGACCGGACCACGCCGGATCCGGGAAACCCGAATCCGGCGCCCGGCGTCGGCAGCAGTTGTGCGCGTCGCGTGGGATCGTCATGCCCAAAACCGACCCGTCTGGCAACCTTCGGGCCAAAACGGGCCACCATATTTACTCCGGGCCGGAAATGGTTCAGGGATGCGGTCGCGCCCCTGCGCCACGGACCGGGGAGGTGACAGTCATGCGTGTTTTATGCGTTATTCCAGCAAGATATGGTTCAAGCCGCCTGCCGGGCAAGCCCCTGGCCGACATCGCCGGGGCACCCATGGTGGTCCGGGTGCTCGCCCGGGCCGGCCAGGCTACCCGGCCCGACGCGGTGCTGGTGGCCACGGACGACGCCCGTATCGTGACCGCCGTGGAAGCGGCCGGCGGCCGGGCCGAGCTGACCGACCCCCGCCACGCCAGCGGCTCGGCCCGGGTGGCCGAGATCGCGGCCCGGTTCCCGGCGGACATCTACGTCAACGTCCAGGGCGACGAACCCTGCCTTGACCCGGCCGCCATCGACGCGGTGGTGGACGGGCTGGCCGCGCATCCGGACTGGGACCTGGCGAGCGGCTACCACGCCTTGCCCGGCCCGCCGCTTGACGATCCCAACACGGTCAAGGTGGTCTGCGCCCACGACGGCCGGGCACTCTATTTCAGCCGTTGTCCCATTCCCTATCCCCGGCACGGCGGGGGGGGCTGCCGCATTCACCTGGGGCTGTACGCCTACCGGCGGGACGTGTTGCTGTCCCTGTCCACGCTGCCGGCCTCGCCCCTGGCCGAGGCCGAGTCCCTGGAGCAGCTCGCCTTTCTCCAGGCCGGGCTGACCGTGGGCATGGTGGCGGTCGCCGCCCCGGCCGGACCGTCGGTGGATACGCCCGAGGATCTAGAGCAGGTACGCGCGCTTTACAGCAGTGGTCTGTTTGAGGCATAATGGAACGGTTGTTCTACGACCGGGAGCTTTTACGTCGTGCCGGCCCCCGCTCCACACTCCCGGCGGAGGCCCTACATGCATTCCCTCTCTCCCTCGACGCCTTTGCGTCATTACGAACCACCATCAGACTATCCCTTTCCCGAAGTCTTTACCGGTTTTTCCCCCCACGACACCATGTTGTGCGAGGACCGCAGCCAGCATTACTACGAAGTCGGTCTGTCGGCCGCGCGCTGCATCGAGACCGCCTTTGGCCTGGCCGGCAAAAGCGGGTCGTCTCCGGCCAGGATTCTGGACATGCCCTGCGGGCACGGCCGGGTGGCCCGGGTGTTGCGGGCCCGCTTTCCCGAAGCCGCGCTCACCGTGTGCGACCTGGACCGGGAGGCCGTGGATTTTTGCGCGGCCCATTTCCGGGCCCAGGGGGTCTATTCCACACCGAACTTCCAGGGCATCGCCCTGACCGGCCCCTTTGACCTGATCTGGGTGGGGTCGCTGATCACGCACCTGACCCGGCCGGCCACGGAACGGTTTTTGCGTTTTGCCTGTTCGCTGCTGGCCCCGGACGGACTGCTCGTGTGCAGCAGCCACGGCAGCTACGTGGCGGGCTGGCTGCGGGACAGCCTGGAGACGAATACCCACCGGGTGCCGGTGGCGGCGACCCGGCAAGCCCTGGCCGACTACGAACGCGTGGGCTACGGCTTTTTCGCCAACCGCCGCAAGGGCTGGCGGGGCCTGGCCCAACGCCTGTGGCCGGACCGGGTCTACGGCACCTCGCTGATCGCCCGGGAGTGGCTCATGGCCCTGCCCCTGCCCGCCGGCTGCCGGGCGGTCTGGTTTCTGGAACGGGCCTGGGCCGACAACCATGACATCCTGGTGGTGCGCCGGGACGGAAACACCGTCTATCCGGTCGCCTGACAAGGAGAACCCATGGTCCAACGTGCCGAGGACGCCGGACAGCAGGAGGCCGCGGCCTGGCAGGTCCGAACCCGCCTGGAGGCCCTGTCCGTCCGGACCGCCCAACTGGAGGCCGAACGCGAGGCCGAAGCCTTCCAGCGGACCATTCTGCTTCGGGAACGCCAGGCCCTGGTGGAGGAAAACGAGCGCTTGCGCGCCGCCGCCGCCGAGCTGGCCCAGCGCCTGGACCAGTCCCAGATGGCCCGGGAGGCCGCCCGGGACCAGGTGACGTTTTTGCAGCGGCAGATACGCACGCGTTTCGTGGCGCAGGATCGCATCAAAAAGGAGCGCGCCGGCCTGTCCAGGCTGCTCGGCCGGACGGTTTCCGGGCTGCTCGGGCTGGGGTCCGGACAACGGCCGTCCCGACGCGCCCTGGCGGCCGCAACCAAGGCCCTTCTCCGCATCGACCTGGTCGACGGGCCCTGGTACAAGACAAGATATCCCGACGTGGCCGCTTCGGGCATGGACCCGGTACGCCATTACTTGTGCCACGGCAGCCAGGAAGGCCGTGATCCAAGGGACCCGGCCGAGGAATAAGGCGACGGGCAGGACGCCGGAATGCGCCAGGCGTTTTTTTTCGTGGCAAGCCACCGGCCAGCCGCAACGGAGCCTGTCCGGCCGGGCTGGAGCCAAACGGGTATGGGCGGATTCGACTTTTTCCGGGAAGCCGTGCCCCGGGATACTACCACCCCATGGGATGAAAAAAGAATGCTCTATCAGACCCCCCCGTGTCTCTTCATCGTAAGCATGCACCGTAGCGGCAGCTCGCTTTTGGCCGGCTGCCTCCGGGCTCTGGGTGTGTCCCTGGGCGACAGTCTCATGCCCGGCAACGAGTACAATCCCAGAGGCTATTTCGAGAACAACGACATCCATGCCGTGCACGAACAGTTGCTCCAGCAGCTGGGCCTGCGCTGGGACATGGTGGGCCGTCTCCCGGTCGACTGGCTGGAAAGCGAAGCCGCCATCCTGGCCACCAAAAGGCTCAGCCGCATCCTGGACAACCAGTTTTGCGGCCGGGGGACCTGGTCGGTCAAGGACCCGCGGGCCTGCCGGGTCCTGCCCTTGTGGCAACGCTTGCTGGCGGACAGGTCGATCCCGCTTTGTCCCATCCTGATCGTGCGCCATCCCGAAGAGGTGGCGGCCTCCCTGAACAAACGCGACGGCCTGGATCGCGAAACGGGCCGTCTGTTGTGGCTGACCTATCATCGGGAGGCCCTCTCCGCCCTGCGCGGCGTGCGCCATGCCATCATTACCTACGACCAGCTTCTGGCCGATCCCTTGTCCACCCTGCGTTCCCTGGACGCCTTTTTCAGCCTGGAACTGCCCCTGGCCAACTCCGTCGAACGCGTGCTGGCCCTGATCAACCCGGGCCTGCGCCACAACGTCATCAAGGAACAGCCCGCCGTCGATCCCGTGGCCGATGCGTATACCTGGCTGTACAACACACTCAGCAACCGCCGGATAGGTGGCCCCGGAGCGGCCGAGGAGGCCGGCATCCTGAAGGCCGCGGACCCGTCCTTGGCCACCGAACTGCCCCTGGCCCCGGTCCAACCCTTTGCCCCGGCCGCCCGGCTCGATGCCTCGGTCGTGCACGGCCAGGCCATCCTGACCGACATTCTGAACATGGTGGGCCGGTACGAACAGCGCGAGCGCGACGATCGCTTGCAGCGAGAACGGGCCTTTTTGTCCTCGGCGAGCAATCCTTTGTTCACGGCCACGTACCTGCCGCCCTCTCCCACCCCGGGCTCCGGCGGGGACTCCACGCAATACCACGTGCTTATTCCCGACGAATGGAACGAAATCCGGGTGGATCTGCCCTCGGCCCTGCCCTTACGCTCCGCCCGGCTGCGGGTGGACCCGTTGGTACGCCAACAGGGCCTGGTCACCCTCGGGGCGTTGCGTTTGGTCCACGCGGCCACGAATGACGTCCTGTGGGCGGCCGACAAGCCCTCGGAATTTCAAACCTGCCAGTGCAACGAACAGGTGTGTGTCCTCGACGACCCGGATGTGGTCCGGCTCCTGTGCATGGGCGCCGACGCCCAAATCCACCTGCCGGCCCTGCCCGAGCTCCCCGACGTGCCCGTGCGCCTGATCCTCTGGATCAAGGCCTCCCGGGACACCTATCCCCTGCGGGACCTACTCGCCGCGCCGGGCGCATTGCGGCAACAACTCCAGCACGCCCATGATATCGGCGGTCAACTCCAGGCGGAAAAAAACGCCCTCGCCGATCAGGTCCGGGACCTGACCCAGCAGGCCCAAACCGCCGCGACCGACCTGGAGCAGGCACGCGCCGCCTCGGCCAGCCTGACCGAAGAACTAGACCGAATCCGAAGAGAAAAAATCCAAGCCCCGGCCGAGCAGAATCTGGCCCAGAGCCTGAAGGGGGCCCAGTCCCGAATTCAAGACCTGATCCAACAGGTCGGGAACCTTGAGACCGAAGTGGAACGGGTCCAAGCCGAGAAAAACGAGATTGCCGATTTCGGCGGCCAGCTTATGGCCGAAAAGAAAATCCTCAGCAACCAATTGCACGACCTGAACCAGCGGGCCAAGACGGCCGAAGCGAGTGCAGTCCAATTGACTGAGGAACTGGAACGAGTCCAGGCCGAAAAGCAACGGATCGCCGACATCGGCGGTCAACTCCAGGTTGAAAAAAACGCCCTCGCCGACCAGGTCCGGGACCTGACCCAACAGGCCCAAACCGCCGCGACCGACCTGGAAAGCAAACGCGCCGAAGCCGAAGCCCTGGCCCAGGAACTCGAACATACTCGGGCAGAAAAAAACAATATTGCCGACATCGGCGGTCAACTCCAGGCGGAAAAAAACGCTCTCGCCGAACAGGTCCGGGAACTGATCCAGCAGGTCCAAACCGCCGCAACCGATCTGGAAGGCAAAGGCGTCGAAGCCGCAACCCTGGCCCAGGAACTCGAACAGGCGCAGGCCGAAAAAGACGCCCTCGACGACCAGGTCCGGGAGTTGACCCAGCAGGCCCAAATCACCGCAACCGACCTGGAGAGCAAACGCGCCGAAGCCGACGCCCTGATCCAGGAACTCGAACAGACCCAGGCCGAAAAAAACAGGATCGCCGACATCGGCGGTCAACTCCAGGCGGAGAACAACGCCCTCGACGACCAGGTCCGGGAACTGACCGAGCAGGTCCAAACCGCCGCAACCGATCTGGAGCAGGAGCGCGCCACCGCGGCTCAGCTGGCCGAGGAACTGGATCGGACACGCGGGGAGCTGACCCAGCTATCGGAGCTGCTCCAAGCCTCCCTGGGCCGGGAAGAAAGCCTGACCAGCTGTCTCCAGGCAGCCCAGGCCGACACCCAGGTCGCCAAGCAGCTCCGCGACCGCCTCAATACCCTCCAGGAGCAATTCCTCAGCCTGACCCAGGAAATGGAAGCCTCCCTAAACCGGGAAGAAAGCCTTTCCAAACGCGCCGAGACGCTGGAAGCCGACCTGGCCACCGCCCAAACCCGACAGCAAACCCTGAACCAGGAACGCGACCAAGCCCGGGCCGAGCTGGATCGTCAGACCCAACGCAGCGCGGAGCTGGAACACGCCCTGGAGGGAAAACAAACCGAATTCACGGCCGCGCTGACCAAAACCAAGACCTATCAAGCGGCCAACGAGGCCCTGAGTAGCCGCCTCCTGACCGCCATGCGGCATATCACCGCCCTCGAACGCCAAGACCAGGCCGTTCGGTCACTGCTGCAGGACAAAGCCAAGCAGCTGGCCCGGCATTTGGGTTCCCCCAAATACCAGCTGGCCTTGCAGCTGTTGCGCAGCTTCGAGCATTCCTCCCGGCGCATGGCCCGGGCCAAGGCCGACCGCAAGGCCTTTCTCGAGCAGCAAATTGCCCTGATCAAGGAGCGCGGCGCCCTGGATATCGCCTATTACGAAACCAACAATCCAGACGTGCGGGAACAACAGTTCCCCCCGGTGGAACACTATGTCCGCCACGGCTGGACCGAAGGCCGTTCCCCCAAACCCGGCTTCGATGACGCCCTCTATCTCCTCGACCATCCCGATATTATCGAATCCGGTCTGTGCCCCCTGGCCCACGCCCTCACCCAGGACGGAACCACGGCCCAAGAGAAGGATTCCCTTGCTGCCCGGTTCGAGCAAAACGGACGGTCCCGGGAATTCGAGGTAGCGCTGGTGCGCCAAAGCGGCCTCTTCGATGACGCCTACTACGCCGGCCAGCATCCGGAACTTGCGGCCCTGACCCCTGATGATCGCCTGCGCCACTACCTGACCAAGGGCTGGAAACAGGGCTATCGCCCCAACGCCTGGCTCGCGATTCCGGATATGTCGAGCGCGAACGGGCAGGAATTTTCTCCCTTGGTCCAGATGCTGCTGCATGGTTTCGTCCCAGGCACAGCCGGAGCCTGTCCGCAAGGCTGATACGCAACGACGCCAAAACCCCCGGGTGAGGCCCTGGACTGTCGCAAAGGACAGGGCCTTACGCCCGTTTGAGCAAGGCCAGGATGCGCCGCAAACGCTTGCGCCACCAGGGCAGGCGGGGCCCGCCGGCCCGCCAGGCCGCCAGGGAGGACAAGGCGCCTTCGGCCGTGGTGAATCGCCCGGTAGCGGGATGCACGTACGTCGGATAGGCGATCAGGGCCCCGGCCACCAAGGCGTCCAGGGTCAGCCGCCGGGTGCGCCTGGGCGTGGAGACGGCGTCGTGGGTCAGGCCCCAGCCGGCGTAAAACGGCAGGCCGTGGCACCACACTTCCCGTCCCCGCAGCAGGGCTTCGAAACCAGCCAGCGAGGTCAGGACATGCACCGCGTCCACCCGGTCGAGCAGGACATGCATGGGCGTGTGCAACACCACGGCATCGCAAAATGTGTCGGCTCGCTCCTCCCCGGAACCGGGCCGGCAAATTTGGGCGACGACATCCGGATGCGGCTTATACACGACATACGCATCTTTCTCGCGTTCGCGCACCGTGCGCAGCAAGTCCATGTTGGTCCGCAAGCCCGGCGCCCCCCAGGTGATGGAGGCATCAGCCTCCACCTGCCCCGGCACCAGCACCACCCGTGTAACGCCGGCCGGCCGCTCCCAATCGCCCTGGCCCACGTTGTACTTGGTAATGCCTTCGGCCACGATGCGCCGACGCAGGGCCGCCGCCCGCGCAAGCAAGGTCGCGTCGCACCCGCCCGCTTCCAACAGCCGTTCCAGGTCCGAGGCGGCCGTGGCATCGTAGTACATGCCCACGGCGTCCATGACCCAGGACACGGGCCGCACCAGATCCACGCCGAGCCCCACCGAGCGTAAAAACCCGTCCTCCAGCCGCACCAGCCGGGCCGCGGTCGGCCCGGGATCGCGCCGACCCCACACGGCCAGGGTGGCGCCGGCCGGCACGTCCGTGGCCCGGCGCACGAAGGTCACCTGGCTGCCCTGGAAAAACCGCCGCACAATGGGCCGTTTCCAGGCCGAAAAGCGCAGGCCGTAGACCCGGGGCGCAAACCGCTCGCGCAACCGGCGCTGCAGGGCCAGCCACGACAGGACCCGTTCCGGCGGGCAGGCCTGGCCGGTCTCGGGATCGCGGTAGCGGGGATAGGCGATCAGGGCCGCGTGGACCAGGGCGTCCAGGGAGGCAGGCTCGCGCCTGGCCGGCCGCGGCAAGGCGTCGTCGGTCAGGCCCCAGCCGGCGTAAAACGGCAGGCCGAACGTGCGCACCGAACAGCCCCACAGCAAGGCCTCGAACCCGAGCTGGGAGGTGACCACGTAGACCGCGGCCGCCCGGGAGAGCAGTCCCGCCGGATGGGCCGCGTCGCCAAGCACCGTGACCCGGTCCAGACGCCGGACCTTGTCCAGGTCGAAATGGCCGCGCTTGCGCCCAAGCGCCACCTCGGGATGCACCTTGAGCACGATCGGCCGGCCGGGATGCTCGTCCAGGGCGGCGGTCAGCAGGCGGGAAAAGCTTTGGACATCGGCCGCGCCCCAGACCACCGAGGCGTCGCCCAGGGTCTGGTCGGCCACGAGCACGAACCCTTCGGGCACATCCGAGCCGTCCTCCCGGGCCAGGTTGTACTTGGACACCCGGCCGGCCTTCCAGGCCGCGGTCAGGCGCCGGGCCCGGTCCAGACCGGCGGGGTCGGCGCCGGCGGCAATGAGCCGCTCCAGCCGGGAAGGGCCGGTCGCGTCGTAGTAGATGCCGGTATCGTCCCAGACCACGGACAAGGGCGGCTCGTCCGCCCCCAGGCCCACGGAACGCAAAAAACCGTCCTCCAGGCGCAGCACGGGCCGGTCCAGTTTCCGGGCCAGGGCCCACGCCTTGTCCGCCGAGGGTTTGCGGCCCCAGGCCAGGACCCGGGCATCCTCGGGCACGGACAGCCCCCGGTGCCAGCGCACCACTGGCGCGCCGAGCAGTTCCGGCAGGCCGCGCACGTCGGCCACGCCCCGGCCGGCCGCCAGAAACAGGCTGCCCGCAGGCGGTGCGGCGATAGCTGCGGCGGCAAAAAATGACTGCTCCAAAAAAGCCTCCGGCGGCCAAAGGGGGGCGCCCTTTGGGAACCCGCAAAAAAGCATCGATCAGGACGTCGGGGCCGACGTCTGCCAAAATCGCCGGGCCGCCTCCAAGGCCTGGGCAATGGCCTGATCCATGTCCAGGTACTGATAGGTGCCGAGCCGGCCGACAAAGGTCACCCGGGGTTCGGCCCGGGCCCTTTCTGCGTAGTGTTCGAGCAAGGCCTGGGCCGCCACCAGGCGCACCGGATAGTACGGGATGTCGCCTTCCCCGCAGGCCCGGCTGTATTCCCGGTACACCACGGTCTTATCGTGGGCTTCCAGCTCCCAGGGCGCGAAGAACTTGTGCTCGATCGCGCGCGTGTAGGGCACGTCCCGGTCCGGGTAGTTGATCACGGCCGTGCCCTGGAAATCGCCCGCCGCCCGGATGGTTTCGAAATCCAGGGTGCGGTAGGTCAGGCGGCCGCTGTCATAGCCGAAATACCGGTCCAGGGGGCCGGAATAAAACACGTGGGCGAAGGGTTCCCCCAGGTCCTCGAAACGGGTCCCCAGGGCGACCTCGATGTGGTCGTGGTCGAGCAGGGCGGCGATCAGGGCCGTATAGCCGTCCTTCGGAATGCCCTGGAAGGGGTGGTTGTAATAATTATCCTCGTAGGTGAAGCGCACGGGCAGGCGTTGCAGGATGGAGGCCGGCAGTTCCTTGGGATCAACCCCCCACTGCTTGCGGGTATAACCCTCGAAAAAGGCCAGGTACAGTTCCTCGCCCACGAATTTGAGCGCCTGCTCCTCGAAATTGCGCGGCGTGGCGATGTCGGCCCGGGATTTTCGGGCCAGCAGGTGGCGCGCCTGGGTCGGGGACAGGGCGGTCCGGAAAAACTGGTTGATCGTGTGCAAATTGATGGGCAGGCCGTAGACCTGGCCGCCCGAGACGGCCTTGACCCGGTTGACGTAGGGCCTCATGTCGCAAAACCGGCGCACATAGTCCCACACGGCCGTGTCCTTCGTGTGAAAGATATGGGGCCCGTAGACATGGACCATGACGCCCGTGTCCGGGTCGCGCCGGGTATGGCAGTTGCCGCCGCAATGGTCGCGTTCGTCGACGACCAGGCACGCGTAGCCCCTTTCCGCCAGTTCCCGGGCCAGGACCGCCCCGGTCAGGCCGGCGCCGACAATGCCGATGCGTTGCATGGGGTTCATGCTCCTTGGCCGCTTCCGTCCTTGGCCCGTTCCTTCCAGACGCGCTTGAGCCAGACATCCTTGGGCCCGCCGGGAGAGCCCTGCATGGCCTCGCGCAGGGCGTCCTCGCCCAGGCCGTCCCGCCAGGCCTCGAACTGGGCCTGCTCCGCCTTTTGCCGGGCGGTAAGCACGGCCCGGGCTTCCTCTTCCGCGTCGCGTAGGGCCTGCTCCTCGGGGCTGACATAGCCCTTGGGGCGCCGGTAGTAGCCGTTTTGGGCCAGGGCCCGGAAGGCCCAGGAACAGGGATCGGCCACGGCCTGGCCGTCCTTGTCCACGAGCTGGCCGTGTTCCAGCTCGAATTCGATGTGATCCAGGCCCTGGATGAGGCGATCGGTGGGCTTACCGAGGGCGGTCAGGTTTTCCACGGCCTGGCGGAGCTGTTCCAGGCCGAAACCGCACCGGGTCAGGTGGGGCCAGGTCGTTTGCAGGACGCAAGAAGAGAGAGATAGATTCTTCTTTCTATCTATCAATACATTACTGTCCTTTGGGGTCGCTTGCTGGGTCGCCTGCTGGGTGGGTCGCTGACTGGGTCGCTGACTGTGTGGGTCGCCTACTGGATCGCTTATTGGGTCGTCTTGTGGGTTGTTTTCTGGGTCGCTGACTGGGTTGCTTTGCCGCAAGGCGGTTTGGAAGATCTTTTTTTCCAGGGAAAAGCGGATGCCCTTGATGACGCCGCGGCTGCCGTAGTGGGAGGACAGCACGCCCAGGTTTTTCAAGCGGCGGCAGATGGTCTGCACGGTTGCCGGGGGCAGGGTGCCGGCCTGGGCAATGTCGGCGTAGCGGATGATTTCCCCCTGGTGGGCGGCGAGGTACAGCAGGACTTTTTTTTGCGGTCCGGTGAGGGTCTCCCACAGGTCGGCGCCGATGCCCTGGGTATTTACTGGGTGATTGACTGGGTCGTCTTGTGGGTCGCTTTGTGGGTGATTGACTAGGTCGCTGACTGGGTGGGCTACTTTGTGGGTCGCTGACTGGGTCGCTGGGTCGCTTGCTGGGTCGCCTGCTGGGTCGCTGGGTCGCCTGCTGGGTCGCTCGCTGGGTGGTTTACTGGGTCGCTGGGTCGCCTGCTGGGTCGCTTGCTGGGTCGCCTGCTGGGTCGTCTTGTCGGTGACCGCCTGGAGCGGCGGCGCCACAGGGGCTTTTTCCAGGGGCGGCGTGGACCGCTCCATGACATCGAGCTTGGCCAACGTCTTGGCGGCGTTGGTCGCGATGGTGGCCAGGGAGGCTTTTTGCAGCTTTTCCCGAAGCGACAGTGCCATTAGCAGATCTCCGCATCCAAGATGCCCAGCAGCTCCCCGGCCAGAGTCCGGAAGGCGTTGGCGCCGGGACTTTTGGATGCATGGCGTATGACGGTTTTCCGCACCAACTCGGCTTGCTGAATGTCGGTGTTGATCGGGATGATCGTTTTGAAGACCCGTTCCCCGTAGACTTGCTGGATCTGTTCGATGGACACGCGGCTGACGGCGGTGCGGCGGTCGGCCTTGTTGATGAGCAGGCGCAAGAAGCGTCCGGGATTGCCGGCCGTGTCGGCCTGGGCAATGTCGTCGATGGTTTCCACCGTGCGGTCGAGTCCATCCATGGCGTAGCGGCTGCCGGCCTCCACCGGGACCAGGATGAAGTCCGAGGCGATCATGGCCTGGAGGGAAAAAAGGCCCAGGTTCGGCGGACAGTCGATGAGCGTGAGGTCAAAGTTGCGCAGCGCGTAATCGCGCAGGCGCTCGCGCAACAAAAACCAGCCGAAATCCTCGCGTCGGGACAAATCCGGTTCCAGGGCGGCGCTGCCGGACTTGTTGGGCAAAACGGACAACCGTTCGTATTCCGGGGCGGCGGCGATGCACGTCTCCACGGCCACGCCATCGCCATCGAGCAGTTCGAGCAAGCTGTTTCCCGACCAGGGGCTGTCGAGAAAGGTGCCGGTCAGATTGCATTGACTATCGGCATCTACAACTAGCACACGTTTTTTCTTATTCGTCAAGGCATGGGCGAGATTGGCCGTGGCCGTGCTTTTGCCAACCCCTCCCTTGTTGTTTGATATAGCCAGAATATGGCCCATACGTCCCCCTAGATGTAGCATACTCTACATCCTAGTTATCATCGATTTTCCAGGAATGGCAATTGGTTTTTAGGGCATAATAGACACGGGTAAGCCGCCTCAATCGAGATGTTCGGCAGGGGGGAGGTCGAGGCCGAAACAGTCGGCCGCCTTCGGGCCGGCCAGGGCGCGGACACGACAAGTGTCACAAAAAAAAATCTGGTTGGACAGGAGGTTGCCCTTAGGTCCGGGCGGTGGCCTCCAGCACCAGCGCGCCCAATGCCTCGGGTGCGAGCATCCGGTCCGGTCCGGTCCCCCCCTGACCGGTGGTCCAGACGAACCAGTCCGTGGCCGTGGGCTGGGCCAGGCCCCGGGGGCCCACCCCGGGCAGGGCCGCCACATGGTCGCCGTAGCCGGCCAGCACGGCCGGGCGATCCAGGCCGGCCAGGCCCCGGGCCAGATCCGTGAACATGGCGTCGGTGCGGGCCAGGTACCACAGATAGCGGTCCAGGTTGGTGCCGGCGGTCAGGGGCGTGCGGTCCGCGGTCCAGGGGCCGTGGGCCTCGATGGTGATGGCGAAGACGAACAGGGGCCGGTTGCTCGTGGCGAGCAGGTCCAGCACCTGGTCGGCCAGGGCGGCGTCGGTGACGTAGGGGGTGCGGGGCGCGTCGGCAAAGGCGCTCAGATCGTGGAAGGCGGCGAAGCCGAGGTTGGGCATGACCCGGTGGCGGTTGAAAAAGGTGGCGGGAAAGGGGTGGACGCAGACGGCTTCGTATCCGGCCTGGCTGAACTCCCGGGCCAGGGACCAGACCGGGCCCCGGCTGGCCGTGACATAGGGGTTGAAGGCGTCGGTGCCGAGCTGGGGTAATCCCAGGCCGGTCAGGACCGAACATTCGGTGCGCATGGTGTAGGCGCCGTGGGTGGGCACCAGAAACGAACCGCCCTGGCCGGCGGCGCGCAACCGGTCGTAGCCGGAAAGCACCGTGTCCGGCACGCGGGGCAAATGGCGCCGGATGTCGAAAAAGGATTCGGCCTGGACCAGCACCACATGGGGGGCGCGTTCCCGGCGGGTCAGCACCGGCCAGGGACTGACCCGCCGGCCGGTTTCCAGGTCGGGCAGACCGGGTTGTCCGTCCCGGGCCCGGACCTGGGCATGCCACAGGCCGTGCAGGAACATGGAGGCGAGCAGGCCCAGCCGGCGCAAGTCGTCGGTGGGCTCAAGGCTCGGCCGGTAGCGCGCGAGCAGGCCCAGGGCCGCGCGTCGCCCCCGTGGTCCGGCCAGCCAGCGCCAGCCCACCACCGCGGCCACGGTCGTTCCCAGGCAGAGCCCGGCCGCGCCCAGGCGCCATGACGTCCCCAGGGGCGTTTCCCAGCCCCACAACACGGCCAACCCGACCGCCACCGCCAGCTCCACGAGCACCACCGGCTTCGGAAACAGATACGGCAGGTAAAAGCGCGGGTATCTGGCCACCTGGCCGACCAGGGTCAGGTCGTGCAGGACCACGGGCTCGTGGAAATAGCCCTGTTTGAGGCGGTTGACGGCCCACAGCAGGCTGGAACCGCCGCACATGAGGATGAGGCTCAGCCAGGGACGGCCGGTGACGGCCAGGGCCAGCAGGAAGTCAAAGGCGGTCAGGCCCAGGGGCCAGCCGTCGATCAGGGGGTCCAGGGGGCCGTAGCGGTAGTGGGCGGCGTCGGATCGGTGCAGGGCGAAACTGACGCCCAGGGCGAGGAGAAAGGCGCAGGACAAAATAAGGACGGTCTGGAACATGGCGGCTCCGTAACATGGATCTCGGGCAGTGATGGACGCGTGTCCGGCCCAGGGGGGGGATGCGCCGCTCGTGGGCCAGGCCCGTGGCTTGCCCGCAACGGAGAAGACGGATCGCCTTTTTCGGGCAGTCCGGGACGCGATCGCGCCCCGGACGCCGCAAGTCTTTTGGAGTTATTGCCCCGTTTTTCCCCAGGCCTGGCCCAGGGAATTGAAATCCGGATAGCGTTCGACTTCGGGATGGCGCCGGACCAGGGCCGCGCCCGGGCCGGGCACGATGCCCACGAAACGCACGCCGCAGGCCGTGGCCGCGTCATAGTCGCTTACGGCGTCGCCGAAAAACACGCAGGCGGTCGGGTCCAGGCGGTGTTCGCGCAACAGCCGGGCCAGGTTCTCGGTCTTGGAGGTGGGGGCGCCCGTCACCTCGGTCAGCAGGGGGGCCAGGGCGCGCTCGGTGACGATGTAACGGATTTCCGGTTCCGGGGTGGCCGAGACCACGAAGCAGGGGCAGGTGGCCGCGGCCTGGCGCAAGAATTCCTCCGCGCCCGGGATGGGCGGGGCGGCCAGCACGCCGGCCAGCACCAGTTCGGAAAAGCGCTGGGCCAGTTCCTGGCAGCGGGCGTCGTCAAAGGACCGGCCCGCGAATTCCCGTTCGTACACGGCGAACTTGTCGAACCGGTTCATGCCGCCGTGGTCGCGGTGGTGGGCCACCACCCGGTCGGCCACGGCCGGGCCGTCGGGCAGGTACAGGGCCCGGAAGGCCTCGGTCTTGACCTCCACCGAATCGGCCAACACCCCGTCGAAATCGAAAAAGTAGGCGGCGAAGTTCATGCGTTTCCTTCCGGTTCCAGGCCGCCGAGCAGATTGTCCACGGCGGCCGCTTCCATGGCGCACCGGGCTTCCAGGGCATAGGAGCCCACGTGGGGCGAGGCGATGACGTTGGGGAGGTCCTTGAGGGGGCCCTTGTAGGGTTCCTCCTCGAACACGTCCAGGCAGGCCCAGCCCACCTGCCCCGAGACCAGGGCGTCGTACAGGGCCTGTTCGTCGATCTGGCCGCCCCGGGCCGTGTTGACGATGCCCACCCCGGGTTTGCACCAGGCCAGTTCCCGGGCCCCGAGCAGCCGGGTGTGCACGCTGGCGTGCAGGGTGATGATGTCGGCGGTCCGGCACAGCTCTTCCATGGAGGCCAGGCAGTTGTGGGGGCAGGCTTCGCCGGCTTCGGCCTGGGGGTCGAAAAAGCCGACCTTGGCCCCGAAGGCGTCGAGCAGGGAGGCCACCCGGCGGCCGATGGCGCCGTAGCCCACGATGCCGACCTGTTTGCCGGACAGCAGAAAACCCATTTCCTTTTTCCAGACCCCACAGCAGATGTTGCTCGTATGCCGGGGCAGGGAGCGCAGGGCCGACAGCATGAAACCGATGGCCAGCTCGGCCACGCACTGGTCCAGCACGCCGACGGTGCGGCTTACGTGAATGCCCAGGTCGGCCGCGGCCGGATGGTCCACGTTGTCCCAGCCCACGCCCACCCGGGAGATGGCCCGCAGTTCGGGCGCGGCGGCCTCCATCACCCGGCGGGTGATGGGTTCGGTGCCGGCGAGCAGGCCCACGGGGCGGTACTTGCCGACCAGCTCCAGCAGCTCGTTTTCGGTGAGCTTGCGGCCGTGGGGGTTGAGCACCGGGGTCAGGCCCTGGGCGGTGAGACGGTCCAAGGGGCAGGCGTCATGGACGCCGAAATTGCTGGTTGTCACCAGAACTGTGGGCATGAACGGGCCTTCCTGGGTTAGACTTCGCTGTGGTTGGCGAGATCGTTGACGAGTTCGATAATTCCTTGCCCGATGTCTATAAAATGTTCCGAAACCACTTTCAGCGCGGTCTTGGGCACGTACTTAAACGGCGTCAAAGTGTAGTGGTGGGAAGACAAGTTGTTGGAATCTATGACAACTTCGACATTGTTTCCCAACACTTCCCGGATGAAGGCCATCAGTTCGCTGGAGGTCAGGACCTGGGTGCCGGTGAGCATGAGAGACTTGTTGGCATAGGCCGCATCCATGGCTTTGACGCTCAGCGCGGCGGCGTCGCGGACATGGATGTATTCGCGGCGTTCGGCGCCAGTGCCGTGGTAGACGATGCGGCCGGTCTTCAGGGCGTCGTGGACATAGCGGTGCAGGCCATTCCAGGGCTGGGACCGGGGACCGTACAGGGAGCCGTAGCGCAGGGTGGTGTAGCACAGGCCGAAAGCCCGGCTGTACTCCTCCAACATGCATTCCACGGCCTGCTTGCTGACCCGGTAAAACGAACCCTTGTCGCTGTAGACGTAGACCGTGGAGGCGAACATGACCCGCTTGACGTGCTGGGCCACGCAGGTTTCAAAGATGTTGGAGCTGCCCAGGACGTTGATGCGGATGGTCTCCTGGGGCTTGGCCGATGACTCCTCGATGTCGGCGATGCCGGCCAGGTGGTAGACCACGTCTTTGCCGGCCATGGCCGCGCTGAGGGCCTCGCGGTCCAGCACGTCGGCCACCACTTCTTCCTGCCCGGGCTGGCGCCAGGGGGAGGGGGTGCGGTCGTAGAGGGTTACGGCGTGCCCCTGTTCGGTGAGGATGTCGGCAATATGGCTGCCCAGAAAGCCAGAAGCGCCGACGACGAGAACGTTGCTCACAGCGATGCTCCTTTTGGTTGCGCCGTCGCGATCCCCTGAAGGCGGGAGGGGTCTTGAAGGAGGGAACTTTTCCCTGAAGCGGCGGTCCTGACTGGTTTGACCAAGGAGTGCGTAGAAACGACGGATAATGGCACTGTTATACAACGGGCTGAGCCAGGCTCTCGACCGTTTTCATGACCACGCCTTGATCTGATGGCGCTGTCAGGGAACGCCGCATCGCGTTTTCGGGAGTAAGACTACCGATTGTTCCAGCCCTCGGCAAGGAAAACAACGCCACCCTGCGATGGTGGGGCCGATCAGTTGTTCAACCTCTTAACGTAATAGTCCATGCTGATAGCTTGGGACGCCGGTGTGATGAGCCGGCTGGTGACGCCGGAGACCACATCCATGAACTTGAGGAACTGCACCGACGGCGCCGTGGCCACGAATACAATATCTTTATCCTTGATCGGGAAGGATTTGCTGGCGAAAAACGTGGCCGGATCACGGAGGTTGACGCGGTAGATCACGGGCACGGTGCCGTCGGGCGTGACGAGTTTGGGGGGGGTGGGCCAGGCGAGGGCGTCCTTGGGCTCGTAGCGGAAGATGAACACGCCCTGGGCATCGGCCACGTCGTGTTCCACGCCGCCGATGCGGCCCAAGGCCTGGGCCAGGGTGATGCCCGTGGCCTCGTATTCGATCTCGGCGTTTTTACCCGTGGCCCCCAGGGCCGTGAAGCTCAGCGGCTGGTAGAGCATCGTGACCACGTCCCCGGCCTGGGCGTAGATGTTTTCCCGGGCGTCGCGGATCACGGTGTCCAGGGGCACCGCCGAGACCTGGTCGTGCCGGGTCAGTTGCACCATGAGTTTGCCCACCTGCTGCTTGGCCCCGCCGGCGGCGGCCAACACGTCGAGCAGACGTTCGCATTTGGGGGTCAGGGGCACGAGCTTGCTGTTTTGCACCTCGCCCACCACGGTCACCGTGGAGGACACGTTGTTGGTCAGGCGCACCAGCACCTGGGGATCGTTGGCCTTGCCCTTGAGCCGGGCATGGATGATATTCTCGATCTGGCTGGTGGTCATGTTGGCCACGTGCAGCGTGCCGGCGAACGGCACGCTGATGGAGCCGTCCTTGTCCACCTGCTGGTCGGGCAGGCTGGTGGGGCCGGTGCTGGACTGGATGCCGCCGCCGGTCAGGGACTGGGCCGTGGCCGTGCTGAACAGGGCGGCCGGCGGCGATTCCCAGATGGTGATGGACAGCACATCGCCGGGGCCGATGCGCTGGCCGCCGCTGCTACAGTCCCCCATCAGCCCGGCAAAGGTGGGCTTGTGGGCGTGGGCCAGGATGTTGCTTGTGACCGCGCCGTTGACGTCCACGATTTCGATGGTGGCGTTTTCTTTTTTCTCGGCCTTTTCAATGGCGCTCCGCGAGGGGCCGGCGCCGGGCAAAAAGGAACTGCAGCCGGCCAGGAGAGCCATCAAGACGAAAACGCAGGAAATCAGGCTGTATTTTTTCATGGTCAACGCATGGCCCTGTCGGGGTCCGGTCGGAAGTTGCACGGCGGCGGAAGCAAGATTGAATATACTGCGTCGGCCCGAGAGGCTGGCGGGGCGCGATGCCTGGCGCGAAAGTGCCACGTTTTTGAGCCAACGGATAAGACTTGGAGAATTCTTCTTAAGTATTAATCCATTAATAGCGACGCGAGAATACTTGAGAGATCGGGCATGTTCAAGTTTTTTTCCGGCTGTTTTTCCGGTGGTAGCGCCGCGGGTACGGCGTTTTCCGAAACGGCACGCCCCGGGGGGGCGGTTGAAAATGGGAAGGATCGGCGATGATCCATTGACGGATGGTTCGGTTTTTCCTATCCCCGGGGGCATTAAGAATTGCATTCGTGTCATATTGCCGGTAGCCGCCCAGCCAAGTCTCAGGGTGACGATGACCGGCCCGCAACCTCCGGGTCCGTTCCCCATGCCGAGCTTCACAAGAGCGCGAGTCTGCCCAGCATGTCTCTTCCGCGTTCTGCCCAGCCCCAGGTCGCTGCAGCATTTGGTCGTCCCAACAGGGTACGTTCTGAATTGCCAAGGCGTACGCAACACGACGGCTGGCTTGCACTGAGAATGGATGATATGGATGCCTCGACACTGGTCCGTACTTGATATAACACTACAATCGCCCATCGCACGCAGGGCGGGGCAGTGGAATCCAGGTCCGGGGCGCTTGTCGCAGTAGTATTTGAACGGCAGGCTCGAACAACACGAAAAAACCCGATTGCTTTGAAGGAAGGGTTCCATGAAGGTTGCCATCGTCGGGCTGGCCTGCCGTTTGCCGGGTGGGGTATGCTCGTTGGAAACCCTCTGGGAGTTGCTGGCCCAGGGGCGTGACGCCGTCACCCACATCCCGACCCACCGTTTCGATATCGACGCATTCCTGCATCCCCGCCGCACCGCGCCCGGTCGTTCCTGCACCTTTGCCGCCGGCGTCGTGGATGACGTGGAAGGCTTCGACTACGGCTTTTTCGGCATTTCCAAAAAAGAAGCCGAATACATGGACCCCCAGCAGCGTCTGCTGCTGGAGCTGGCCTGGGAAACCCTGGAAGACGCCCAAATCCGGCCCTCCGCCCTGGCCGGCACCGACACCGCCGTCTTTATCGGCTCCTCGTCCCTGGACGCCAGCATGCAGCGTGCCGACGACCCCTGCGTCATCGGCCCCTATTCCATGATCGGCAATACGCTGAGCCTGCTCGCCAACCGCATTTCCTATCTGTTCGACATCCGCGGCCCGAGCATGTCCATCGACACGGCCTGTTCCTCGTCCCTGGTGGCCCTGCACCAGGCCTGCCGGTCCCTGGCCGTGGGCGAATCGACCATGGCCCTGGCCGGCGGCGTGCACATGCTGTTGTCCCCGTTGCCGTTCGTGGGCTTTTCCAAGGCCCACATGCTCTCGGCCGACGGCCGCTGCAACGTGTTCGGCGCCGATGCCAACGGCTATGTCCGGGCCGAGGGCGGCGCCGTGCTGCTGCTTATGCCGCTGGCCGAAGCCGAGCGGCGGGGCCTGCGCATCCAGGCCGTCATCCACAGCACCGGCGTCAACACCGACGGCCGCACCATCGGCATCGCCTATCCCAACCAGGAGGCGCAAACCGCCCTGCTCCACGCCATGTACGCCGCCCCGGACCTGGACCCGGCCAAGCTGTGCTACATGGAGGCCCACGGCACCGGCACCACGGCCGGCGATCCCGTGGAAGCCCGGTCCATCGGCCTGGCCCTGGCCGACCTGCGCCCTGCCGACGAACCCCTGCTCGTCGGCTCGATCAAAAGCAATCTCGGCCATTTGGAGCCTGTTTCGGGCCTGGCCGGCCTGCTCAAGGCCCTGCTCGTGCTGCAAAAGCGGACCGTGCCCCCCAATCCGGGCCTGGGCGCGCTCAATCCGGACATCGATTTCACGGCCCTGCACCTGCGTCCGGTCACGGAACTGACGCCGCTCGGCAACCGGCCCGGGCCGCTTCTGGCCGGGGTCAGTTCGTTCGGGTTCGGCGGGGCCAACGCCCACATCATCCTGGAGGAGGCCCCGCCCCAGGCCGCCGCGCCCCTGCCCGCGCCCGGTCCGGGTCCCCTGCCACCCTTGTTGTTGTCCGCCCGCAGCCAGGTCAGCCTGGCCGGACTGGCCCGGGCCTATGCCGCGCGCCTGGACCGGGCCGACCCGGCCACCTATCTGGCCCTGGCCGGCCGGACCGTCCTGTGCCGGGACGTGCTGCCCCACCGTCTCGTGGTCAACGGCGCCGAGCCGGCCGACGTGGCCGCCCGGCTGACCCGGTTCGCCGAGACCGGGCCCCAACGGGATGATCCCCAGTGCCTGGCCGGCGAAGCCCTGGCCGGCACGGTGAAGCTGGCCTTTGCCTTTTCCGGCAACGGCGGTCCCTGGCCGGGCATGGGCCAGGCCTTTCTTGCCGGCGATCCCGATGCCGCCGCCGCCCTTCTCCGGGTGGACGCGGTGCTCACCCCCCGGCTCGGCTGGTCCGTGGCCGAGGTGCTGCTCGGCCCGGCCGACGCCCAGCGCCTGGACTGCATCGAGGTGGTCCAGCCGCTGCAATTCGCCGTGCAGGTCTGCCTGACCGACGCCCTGGCCGCCAAGGGCGTGGTGCCGGACATGGTGTTTGGCCACAGCATCGGCGAAGTGGCCGCGGCCTATGCCTGCGGGGCGCTTTCCCTGGCCGACGCCGGCCTGGTCATCGTGGAACGCAGCATTTTGCAGCGCGAGGCCTACGGTCTGGGCGGCATGGCCGTGGCCCAGCTCACCCCGGACGAGGCCGGCGCGCTGCCGGCCGTGGTGGCCGGCGACCTGGAAGTGGCCGCGGTCAACAGCCCCCGCTACGTCACCCTGTCCGGCTCCGACGCCGCCCTGGACGCCCTGGCCATCGACCTGCGCCGCCGCCGGCTGGTCTGCCGGCGCCTCAACCTGCGCTATCCCTTCCACAGCCGGCGCATGGACCCGGTCCGGGAGCGGCTGCTCGACCGGCTGGCCAGCCTGCGGCCCCAGCCGTCCCGCATTCCCTTTTTGTCCACGGTCACCGGCGCGGTCTGCCCGGGCACGGACCTGGACGCCACCTATTGGTGGCGCAACATCCGCCAGCCGGTGCTGTTCATGGACGCGGCCCTGGCCGGCCTGGACGCCGGCGCCCGCATCCTGGTGGAACTCGGCCCCGATACCCTGCTCGCGCCCTTTCTCAAGGCCTGCCGCGAGGAACGCCCCGCCACCACCGTGTCCCTGCCCTCCCTGCGCAAGGGCGAACAGGACCCGGACCTGGTGCGCAGCCTGTGGCAGCGCATCCATGTCCACGGCGGCCAGGTGGACGTGACCCGGTTTTTCCCGGCCGATTCGCCCCGGGTGGCCCTGCCCGCCTACCCCTGGGACCGGGAGGTGTGCCGGGTTTCGCCCACACCCGAGAGTCTCGGGTTGTTCGCGGCCAAGCCGCCGGCCCATCCCCTGCTCGGCCGGCCGATCCGGGCCGGGCTCACGGTCTGGGAAAACACCCTGGACCTCGATTTGCTGCCGTTTCTGGCCGACCACCGCCTGGATCAGGACGTGATCCTGCCCGGGGCCGGATTCATCGAAATCGCCCTGGCCGCGGCCAGGGAGTGGCAGGCCAGCGAGGGCGCCGAGCTCGAAAATCTCGAATTCCGCCAGCCCCTGCCCCTCACCCCGGGCAAACCCCGGCTCACCCGGCTGACCATCACCCCGGGCGGGGACTTGCGCCTGGAAAGCCGGGAGCTGTTGCAGGAGGGGCCCCTGACACTCCATCTCCTCGGCCGGGTGGTGCCCCGGGGCACGTCCCTGCCCGGGCCGGGACCGGATTTCCCCCTGGCCGATCCGGCCGCGTTCGGCGAGGAACTGGACGTTGCGGCGCTGTACAAGGACGGCCGCGAAGCCGGCTTGCACTTCGGCCCGGCCTTCCGGCCCATGCGCCGGCTGTGGCGCGGACACGACGCCTCGGTGGTGCGCCTGGAACTCGACCCGTCCGCGACCTGTGACCGGGCCGTGCTCCATCCCTCCCTGCTCGACGGCGCCTTCCAGCAACTCTTGGCCCTGGTGGCCTGGGAACAGAAATGCCTGTCCCCGGTGGCCTACCTGCCCATGCGCACGGGCCGGTTCGTGCTGCACCGGCCCGGCCGTCCGGCCCTGGCCCTGGCCCGGCTCCACCATCAGGGTCGGCGTTCCCTGGCCGCCTCCTTCGTGCTTTACGACGCCGACGGCCGGGAACTGGCCCGGGCCGAGGACTGCCGGTTCTCGCGCTTCCGCACCCGGGACAACCTGGCCCGCCAGCAGCACGTCCACGCCCTGGTGGCGGTGCCGGCCCGCCATCCGGCCGACGAGAGCCCGTCCGGACTGCTCACCCCCTCCGGGGTGGCCACGGCCGTGGCGCCGGTGCTGGCCGCCCTGGCCGCCGATCCCGACGGGAGCCGCCGCCGGGAAGAAGTCCTGCCCTTTTTCACGGCCCTGATGCTCTCCCGGCTCCACCAGGCCCTGTCCGGCCTGGCCCCGGCCGGCGGGTCCCTGTCGCCGGACCGGCTGGTGGCCACCGGCAGCGTGGCCCAGGGACTCGAACCGTACCTGCGCTACGCCCTGGACCTGCTCGCCGGCATGGACCTGGCCCGGCGCGCGGGCGACCAGTGGACCCTGGCCCCGTGCGACCTGCCTCCGGCCGACAGCCTGTGGCGCGAGGCCATGGCCGCGTATCCGGCCCAGGCCGAGGAACTTTTCCTGCTCGCCCGCTGGAGCCACGACCTGGACGCCCTGTTGCGCGACGTGTCCCGGGGCCGGGAACTCCTGGACGGCAAGCCGGGCGGTGCCCTGGACCGCCTGGCCCGGGTGGCCGCGTCCCGGCGGGACGGCCGGGAAGCGGTCTGCGCCGTGCTGGCCGCCGTGCGGGCCGACCTGCCCCGGGGCCGGCCCTTGCGGGTGCTGGAGGTGGGGGCCGGTTCCGGTGCCCTGACCCAGGCGCTTTTGGCCCGGCTCACCCCGGGTGCCTTCGAACTGCTCGCCACCGATCCCGAGCCCGACCAGGTGGAACGGTTGACCGTGCGTTTCGGCGGCCAGCCCGAATTCTCCGCCGCCGTGCTGGACCCGGCCGATCCGGTGTCCGATCTGGTGCGCCCGGGCGCCTTTGATCTGGTGGTGTCGGGATTCGCCCTGGCCGGGGCGGACGAGCCGGAAGCGGTCCTTTCCGCCCTGGCCGGCCCGTTGCGCCCGGGCGGGTTGCTCGTGGTGCTGGAGGACGCGCCCCATCCGGTGCGCCATTTGCTGTGCGGCCTGGACCCGGACTGGTGGCGCGACGACGGGGAGGGCGTGTTCGCCCCCCGGCTGCCCGAGGCCGGGGACTGGACCGGCCTGCTTGGCGGCTGCGGCTGGGAATCTCCGGTCTGCCTGGCCGGCCTGGACGCGGACGCCGAATACGTGCTGGCGGCCGCGCGCAAACCCTTGCCCGCGCGTCCCGAACGTCCGGCCCCGGAGCCGGACGCGCGCCGGTTCGTGCTGGTGGCCGAGGCCGAGCCCGCACCCCTGGCCGCGTCCTTGCGCGACGCCCTGGCCGGACGGCTGGCCGCTACCGGCCGGACGCCGGTCCTGGTCACGGCCGGGAACGCTTTCGAGGCCGGGGACGGCCGGTATCGCCTGGACCCCCTCGACCGCGAGCACTGGACGCGGCTTTGGGCCGCCCTGGGCCCGGTGGTCCCGGAAACGCCCCTGGAAGTGGTCTTTCTCCTCGGCTGCGACAACCGCCAGGACGTGTCCGCCGCCGCCTTCGACGCCCTGACCACCCGGTCGGTTGCCGCGGCGACCCTGTTGACGGCCACGTGGCAGGACACGGCGCCCGCGGCCGGCTTGTGCCTGGTCACGGGCGGCGGCGTGCCTCTGGCGGGCCAGTCCGACCGGGTGGTGCCGTCCCAGGGACCGCTGGTGGGGTTTGGCCGGGTGTGCGTCAACGAGGCTCCGGGCCTCGCGACCCGGTTGGTGGACGTGCAGGCCGGCCCGGACGGGGACGTGCCCCTGGAGGCGGCCGTACGCGAGATTTTGTGCTCGGCCCTGGCCCGGCCCCAGGCGCCCCGGGACCGGGAAACCGTCCTCACCCCGGGCGGCCGCTACGTGCTGCGCCTGGCCCATCTGGAACAGCTTTCCCGCACCGATCCCCTGGCCGGGGACCTGGCCGGGCCCGTGGCCCTGGATCTCGGCACCCAGGGCCGGTTGGACGCGGCCGCCTGGCGCCAGGTGCCCGAACGCACCCCCGGACCCGGCGAGGTGTGCATCGACAACCAGGCCGCCGGGGTCAACTACCGCGACGTGATGTTCACCCTGGGCCGCATTCCCGAGGAGGCCCTGGAGGCCGGGGCCGCCGGTCCCACCCTGGGGCTCGAATGCGCCGGCGTGGTCACGGCCGTGGGGCCGGACGTAACCGGGGTCGCCCCGGGCGACCGGGTGTGCTGTCTGGCTGGCGGCTGCTACGATTCCCAGGTCCTGGCCCAGGCGCCGTGCGTGTTCCCGCTGCCCGACTCCATGACCTTTGCCGAGGCCGCCACCATTCCGGTGGCCCATTTCACGGCCTATTACGCCTTGACGCACCTGGCCCGGCTGGCCCCGGGCGAAAAGGTGCTCATCCACGGCGCGGCCGGCGGCGTGGGCCTGGCCGCCATCCAGGTGGCGCGGCTGTGCGGCGCGGAAGTGTTCGCCACGGCCGGTTCCCCGGCCAAGCGCCAGTTGTTGGCCAGCCTTGGCGTGACCCACGTGTTCGACTCCCGGTCGCTCGATTTCGCGGACCGGGTGCGCGAGGCCACGGACGGGGACGGCGTGGACGTGGTGCTCAATTCCATTGCCGGCGAGGCCCTGGCCAAGAGCCTGGACGTGTTGCGCCCCCTGGGCCGGTTCCTGGAACTGGGCAAGGTGGATTTCTACGCCAATTCGCCCTTGCGTATGCGGCTGCTGCGCCACAACATCAGCTTTTTCGCCATCGACATGGACGAGGCGGTCAAGCAGCGGCCGGACGTCTGCCGCACGGTCTTTCTGGAGATGCTCGACCATTTCGAGGCGCGGGAACTGTCTCCCCTGCCCCACGTCATCCATCCCCGGTCGGCCATCACCGAGGCGTTCCGGGCCATGCAGTACGCCGAACACGTGGGCAAGCTCGTGATCGTGCCCGACCGGGTGCCGGCCTCGGTCCTGCTGGCGCCGCCGCCGCTCCTTTCCGGGCTGTCGCCCGAGGCCACCTATCTGGTCACCGGGGGCCTGGGTGGCCTGGGCCAGGTGGCGGTTACGCGGCTGATCGAACTCGGCGCCCGCCAGGTGGTGGTGGCGAGCCGTTCCGGCGCCGCGACCGAGGCCGGAAAAGCCGCCCTGGCCGCGCTTTCGGGCCTGGGCGCCCGGGTCACGGCCGTGGCTGTGGATCTGGCCGATCCGGCGGCGGTGGACGGCGTGCTTGCCCCGGCCCTGGCCGCGCTCCCGCCCCTGGCCGGCATCATCCACTGCGCCGGGGTGCTGCGCGACGCCGTCATCGCCAACCTGACCCCCGAGGCCGTCGCGGCCGTGCTGCGGGCCAAGACGCTGTCGGCCTGGAACCTGCACCGGCTGACGGCGGGCACGCCGCTCGACTTCCTGGTGTTGTTCTCCTCGGCCACCACCGTGCTCGGCAATCCCGGCCAGGCCAACTACGTGGCCGCCAACACCGGTCTGGAGGCCCTGGCCGCCTACCGGCGTTCCCTGGGGCTGGCCGCGGTCAGTTTCGGCTGGGGCCCGGTCACGGACGTGGGCATGCTGGCGGCCCGGCCCGACACCCTCGATTCCCTGTCCCGCCTGACCGGGGCCGTGGGGCTGACCGCCTCGGACGCCCTGGACTTCGTGGAGACCTATACCCGGGAGGCCCTGCCCAACCTGCACGTGTTCCGCATGCAGTTGCGCAAGCTCGGCCGCCTGCCCTACGTGTCCTCGCCGGTCTACGATTACCTGACCCAGGAGGGCGCCGCCGAGGCCGGTCCCGGTGACGGCGACGACATCCGCCAGACCCTGCGCGACATGAAGCCCAAGGAAGCCCTGAACCACTTAGCTGGCATCCTGGCCCAGCAGTTCGCCCGCATCCTGCGCCTGCCCGCCTCGCGCATCCGCCACGAAGTGCCCCTGGGCGAGCTTGGCATGGATTCGCTTATGTACGTGGAACTGGGCCTGGCCACCGAGGAAACCTTTGGCGTGGATATCTCGTCGTTGAGCTTGAGCAAGTCCTCCAGCATCCTGTCCCTGGCCGCCATGATCCACGGCCAGTTGCGGGGCGAGGACGCGGCCGGGGCCAGCGAAGCGCGCCGGGTGGCCGACGCCCTGCGCAGCCAGCACGGCTTGACCCTGTCCGAAGAAGCCACCAAACGCTTGATCACGGAAAGCGGCGGAGACGGGACCACCCCGGCCCCGCGCGGCATCTGAGCCCCAGGAGGCCCGTCCATGTTCGATCGTAACGCCGCCAAACCGTCCGAGGCCGCCCCCGGCAGCCGGCACGATCTGATCGCCCGCATGCGGGAGAAACTCTCCCACCGTCCCGTCGCCGCCCAGCCGTCGCCGGCTCCGGCCTGCGAGCCCGACGGCTTCGGCCAGCTGGCCGACGTCAAAAAGATCCAGATCCACAAGGCCGTGGCCCGGGAATGGGGCATCGACACCCTGTATTTCCTGCCCCACGACGGTCTGGCCCGGGATGTCACCGAGATCGGCGGCAAGACCTACCTCAACTTCTCCACCTACGACTATCTGGGCTTAAACGGCCACCCGGAAGTGGAAGCGGCGGCCGTGGCCGCCATGCGGCGCTTCGGCACCTCGTCCTCGGGCAGCCGGCCCACCTCGGGCGAGCGGCCGCCCCATCGCGAACTCGAACAGGCCCTGGCCGACCTCTACCAGACCGAGGCCGCCATCGCCTTTGTCAGCGGCCATGCCACCAACGTCTGGACCATTGCCCAGCTGTTCAAAAAGCGCGATCTGGTGATCCACGACAGCCTGGCCCACAATTCCATCCTCCAGGGCGGCCAGATCAGCCAGGCCACGCGCCTGTCCTTTCCCCACAACGACCTCGATGCCCTGGACGCCCTGCTTGCGGCCGAACGGGGCCGGTTCAAGCGGGTGCTCATCGCCACCGAAGGGCTTTTCAGCATGGACGGGGACGTGCCCGACCTGCCGCGTCTGCTCGACATCAAAAAGCGTCACCACTGCTTCCTCATGATCGACGAAGCCCATGCCCTGGGCGTGCTCGGGGCCACGGGCCGGGGCGTGGCCGAGCATTTCGGGGTCGATCCCCGGGAGGTGGACATCTGGATGGGCACCCTCAGCAAGGCCTTGTGCGGCTGCGGCGGCTACATCGCCGGTCCGGCCGACATGGTGGAGTGCCTCAAGTATCTGGCGCCGGGATTTCTTTACAGCGTGGGCATGTCCCCGCCCCTGGCCGCGGCCAGCCGGGCGGCCCTGGCGGTCATGCTGCGCGAACCCGGCCGGGTGGCCGCCCTGGCCGACATCAGCCGCTATTTCCTGGAGTACGCCGCGAGCCTCGGGCTCGACACCGGCAAGGCCCAGGGCCATGCCATCGTGCCGGTCATGATCGGCAGCTCCATCGAGGCGGCCATGCTGGCCTCGCGGCTTTTCGCGCGCGGGGTCTACGTCATGCCCATCATTTTCCCGGTGGTGGAGGAATGCGCGGCCCGGCTGCGGTTTTTCCTGTCGAGCCTCCATTCCCGGGAGCAAGTCCGCCAAGCCCTGGACCTGGTGGCCGAGGAATTGCCCGGGGTGCGCCGGCAAGTGGCCGCCCTGGCCGAGGCGGGCGGCCGCCAGGACCTGCCGGATGACTAACAATCAAGGTGTCTGGGCCCGCCGGTTGCACTTTCTGGTCCAGCTCGCCAAGGCTTTTTGTCCCGGGTCCGACGACTCCCGGGCCCTGCGCAAGTTCGCCCGGTTCGACCCCACGGCCCAGGCACCGCACCGGTCGTTTCTGTTTCTCCAGGGCCCGCAAAGTCCGTTCATGCGCCGGTTGGGCCTGGCCATGCACGGCCTGGGCGTCCGGGTGCTCAAGATCAATCTCTGCGGCGGCGACGTCTACCATTGGCCCCGGCCCTTCACCCGGTGGTACCGGGGGTCGCGCTTGGACTGGCCGGCCTTCGTGGCCGCGGTCATGGAACGGTACGGGGTCACGGACCTGATCCTGATCGGCGACAAGCGGCCCCTCAACCACGACGCCATCTGCCTGGCCAAGGCCCGGGGCATCGCGATCCACGTGCTGGAAGAAGGCTATCTGCGCCCGAGCTACATCACCATGGAGCGCGGCGGGGTCAATTCCAATTCGTCCCTGCCGGCCACGCCCGTGGCGATCCGGGCCCTGGCCGCCACCTTGCCGGATCTGCCCCGGCCGTCGCGCATCGTGGATTCCATGCCCGTGCGCGTGCTGTCCACCCTCAAGCACCATGTGGGCAACGCGGTGCTGTTCGGGCTGTTTCCGCGCTACCGCACCCACCGTCCCTATCCCATCGGCGTGGAGCTCACGGGTTGGTTGCCGCGCTATTTTTCCCGCAAGCGCCGGCGGCGGCGGGCCGAAGCCACCATGGCCGAGCTGTTCGCCTCGGGCCGTCCGTTTTTCCTGTTCCCGCTCCAGCTCGATTCGGACATGCAGGTGCGGTCCTATTCCCATTTCGGCGTGCTCGACTCCATCATGCGCGTGCTGTCCGCCTTCGCCCAGGGTGCGCCCAAGGATTGCGTGCTGCTGGTCAAAAACCATCCCCTGGACAACGGCCTTATCAACCTGTCCCGGTATCTGGACAATTTCGCCCGGGCCACCGGCATCGCCCACCGGATTCTCTACATCGACGGCGGCGCGGGCCGGCCCATCATGGAGCGCGCGCAATGCCGGGGGGTGGTGGTGGTCAACAGCACCATGGCCCTGGAAGCCATGGCCCTGGGCCGGCCGGTCTATTCCCTGGGCCGGGCGCCCTATGCCATGCCCGGACTGGCCGTGGCCCCGGCCGAAATGTCCCTGGAAGCCTTTTGGACCAACCCCCGGCCGGTGGACATGGGTCTGCTGGCCGATTTCGCCAAGGTGCTCCACGAACGGGCCCTGCTCCCGGGCAATTTTTACACCGATGTCGGCATTGCCGCCGCCGTGGGCGGGATTTTGCGTCGCCTGGGCCTGGCGGCCCCCTGTGCCGGGGAGGAACACCCATGACCGTCAATCTCTGGCAAGCCGAACCCGATGACGCCGAAACCATTGCCCACGTCATCCGCGAAACCTCGGCCGGCGTGGTGGATTACCTGCTTGGCGGGCTGTCCCGGGTACTCTCCCCGGAACGCCTGCTGACGCCGGTCATCATGGAAACCGGCCATCCCCTGAGCCACGAAAACGTGCTGCTGCTGCGCCAGGGCCCGGCCCTGGCCGGCTTGCTGCTGGCCTATCCCGCCGCCGACCACGGCATCCCTGACATCTTGCGCAAGGTGGTGGCGGCCCACAAACTCGAACTGCTCCACGGCCTGCTCAGCGAGGTTGTGCCCGACAGCCTCTATATCAACACCCTCTGGGTGGACGCGGCCTACCGGGGCAGCGGCGTGGCCGACGACCTCATCGAATGCGCCCTGGTGGCGGCCGCCGACCGGGGGTTGAGCGCCCTGTGCCTGCACGTGTGGATGGAAAACGCCCGGGCCGTGCGTTTCTACCAGCGCCACGGCTTTGTCACGACCCGTCATTTCGAGGTGCCGGCCAAGCCGCGCCTCCCCTACACCGGCGGCTACGACCTCATGAAACGGGACCTCGCACCGGCGAGGCGGCTGGCCTGAACCCGGACCCAACGCCATGCGCAACCCGTTTTTTCGTCTGTGGCCCGGCCGCGCCGCGCCCAAGGAACGCCTCTCGGTCCCGCCCGCCGCGACGTCGGTCCGGGAAACGCGCGACGTCCGGCCCACGGCGGCCGGGCGCCGGTCCTGGGGCGAGCCCACGGCCGGGCTGCGCGCGGAACTGGCCCGCCGGGAGGCCGATCTTGTCCGGATGACCGCCGACCGGGACGGGCTTCGGAGCGAGGCGGCCGAGACCGCCCGCTGGGCCGAACGTGCCTTTACGGCCTTTGCCGACCGGCTGGCCGCGGACGTGGCCGCCTGCCGGACGCATCTGGCCGGCACGCTGCCCCCGGAGACGGCCCGGGCGGTGCGCGACGCCCTGGCCGACCTGCCCCCGGACGCTCCGCGCGCCCTGGACCTCCAGGCCGTGGTGCTGGCCGCCTCGGGCTGGCTGTCGGCGGCGGCGGCCCGGAACTGGTTGCTCGCTGCGGACGCGGCCTGTCCCGCGCCCTGGTTTTCCCGGGAACTCTACCGCCAGTTGGCCGGCCCGGCGGCCGCGCCCACGCACCTCGATCCCCTCGTACACGGCCTGCTCGCCCTGGCCCAGGACGGGGACACGCCCCTTGACCGGTTCGCCTATGCCTACGGCCTGTGGAACCGGGACCTGGCCCCCAAAAACTACGCCCTGGAAATCGCCGCCCTGTCCGGGCTGCCCCAGTTCGACCGGGACTTCTACCGGGCCGGGCTTCCGGACCTGGACTGGGACCGGACCGATCCCGTGGCCCATTACGTGCTGTCGGGCTGGCGCGAGGGCCGTTCCCCCTGCCCGGACTTCGACGGGGCCCGGTACGCGGCCGACCATCCCCTGCTTTTTTTGCGCAAGGAAAACCCCTTCCTGCACTGGCTGGGCCACCGCGACCTGGAAACGCCCCGGTTCGACGTGCCGGAACCGGCCGCGCCCGAGGATACGCCCGTCCCGGCCCCCCGGGTGTCGGTCATCGTGCCCAACTACAACCACGCCCCCTATCTGGAACAGCGCCTGGATTCCATCTACGGCCAGACCTTCGACGATTTCGAGGTGATCCTGCTCGACGACGCCTCCAGCGACGGCAGTCCGGATATCCTGGCCCGCTACGCCGCCCGCTTTCCCGGGCGCACCCGGCTCGTGCGAAATAGCGTCAACAGCGGCGGGGTGTTCCGGCAATGGCGGGCCGGCCTGGCCCTGGCCCGGGGCGAGCTGTGCTGGATCGCCGAGTCCGACGACTGGTGCGAGCCGGATTTCCTGGAGCGCCTCGTGCCGGCCTTCGACGACGGCGCGGTCATGGAGGCCCAGGCCCGGTGCCAATTCGTGGACGCGGACGGGGAGCCCTCGGCCTTCACCCTGGACCATTACCTGGAGCCGGTGGGCGCGCAAACCTGGCACCGGTCCTTCGTGCGTTCGGGCCTGGCCGAGGTGCTCGGCGGACTCGGGGTGCGCAACACCCTGCCCAACATCAGCGGCGTGGTGTTCCGGCGTCCGGTCGGCCTGGCCCTGCTCGACGACCCGGACTGGCTGTCCCTGCGCATCTGCGGGGACTGGCTGTTCCACCTGCACCTGCTGGCCGGGGGGTGGGTGGCCTACGTGGCCGAGACCACGAATTTTTTCCGCCTGTCCGCGGGCAGCGCCGGCGCGGAAAGCTACCGCACCCCGGCCTATTACCGGGAGCACGAGGCCGTGGCCCGGACCGTGGCCAGGCTGTATCCGGTGGACGCCGCCCTGCTCGGACGCCACCGGGAGTTGTTGCGCCTGTTTTACGCCGAGCGCTTCCCGGACGACGCCTTGCACCTGGACACGCTCTACGACCCGGCGGTGGAACACTTCCTGGCCGGGCCGCGCCCGCGCCGGGTGCTCATCTCCATTTTCGCCTTTTCCCTGGGCGGGGGCGAGATCGCGCCCTTGCGCCTGGCGGTGGGGCTGGCCCGGGCCGGCTGGACCGTGCTCGTGCACGATTTCGGCTACACCCCGCCCGAACCGGCCATCCGCAACCTGCTGCCCCCGAACCTGCCCGTGGTCACGGCCCGGACGCCCGAGGCCTTCCTGGAGCTGCTGGCCGCATTCCGCCCCGACGTGGTCAACTCCCACCACCAGGCGGTCCAGTCCATGATCCGCCGGGTCCGGGACACGCATCCCGAAGCCTTTGCCGGGCTGGTCCACGTCAGCAGCATGCACGGCATGTACGAAGGCCTGCCCGCCGCCGAACTGGATGCCCAGTTGCCCGGGCTTTGCGCCTGCGCCGACGCCTGGACCTACGTGGCGGACAAAAACCTCGGTCCGTTCCGGGCGCGCGGCCTGTACGATCCGGCCCGCTTCCACAAGCTGCCGAACGGCATGGACCCGCCCGTCCGCCCGTCCGGCCCGACCCGGCGACGGCTGGGCATTCCCGAACAGGCCTTCGTGCTGTGCCTGGCCAGCCGGGCCTTGCCGCGCAAGGGCTGGCGCGAGGCCGTGGAGGCCGTGGACCTGGCCCGGGAGCTGTGCGGGGCCGACATCCACCTGCTGCTGCTCGGCGAGGGCGAGCTGCTCGACGAATTCATGTGCCTGCCCCTGCCCGACCACATCCACCTGACCGGGCTCGTGCCCGAGGCCAGCCCCTATTTCGCGCTGTGCGACATGGGGCTTTTGCCCTCGACCTTTGCCGGCGAGAGCATGCCCTTGGCCGTGATGGAGGCGCTGCTTGCCGGCAAGCCGGTCCTGGCCACGGCCGTGGGCGAGGTGCCGGACATGCTGCGCCACGGCGACGACCTGGCCGGGGCCTTGCTGCCCCTGGCGGGGGACCGTCTGTCCGTGCCCGAACTGGCCCGGTGCATGGCCGATTTCGCCACCGACCCCGAACGTCTGGCCCGGGCGGCCCGGACGGCCACGGCCTGTGCCGCGCGTTTCCGGCTCGACGCCATGGTCCGGCGCTTCGGCGAAATTCTGGATTTGATCCCGGCCCGTACGGCCTGACCCGGAGCAACCATGGCGGACAGGAGCGACCACGATACGCTGCGTCTGGCGGTACGTCCCGTGCGGGGCGTGGACAGCCTGACCCCGGAGACGGAGTGCTGCCATGTGCATGGCCGGCGTCCGTGTCTGGAGCTGGCCTTGCCCGAAGGCGGCCTGCCCTCGGGCTGGGTGCTGCTGCGCGGGGTGGTGCGCGGCCGGGGGGATCGCTACGCCGCCCGGCTGCTGGTGGAGACCGATGCGGAACTCCTGACCCTGGACCTGCCCGTGACCCGCCGGGGCACCATCAACGAGCTGCTCCACCTGCCGGCCGACGTGACCCGGCTGTGCCTCGAATGCCGGCAGGGCGAGGGCGATTTCGAGCTGGGGAACTTCACGCTGCGGGCGGTGGGACTCTACGAGCGCATCCGGCGCATGTACGCCCGGCTGTTCGGGGTCTACACCCGCCAGCCCCGGCGCCGGCGCAAAAGCCTGGGCCTGCACGTGCGCACGGCCCTTTTCCGCACCACCGAGGCCTACCGCCTGGCCGGGCGTTTCCACGCCCATGCCCCGGCCCAGCCCTATGCCGACTGGCTCGCCGAGCATGACGACCTGAGCCCGGCCGACCGGGCGGCCATCCGGGCCGACGCCGCCCGGCTGACCACGCGTTTCGTGCTGGTCGGGGCCGACGCCGCCCTTCTCGACGGCCAGCTCTATCCCGGCACCATCGGTCCGGCCGCGCCCGTGGACCCGGAGGCCTGGTATCTCTGGCCCGGTCCGGGCACGCGGCTGTCGCCCCATGCCTTGTACTGGCTGGCCCGGGCGGCCGCGAGCCGACCCGACGCGCGCCTGCTCTACACCGACCACGACAGCCTGACCCCGGACGGCGACCGGGAAGCGCCGGTGTTCAAGCCCGACTGGTCCCCGGAATACCTGCGTTCCACCAACTACATCGGCCGGGCCATGGCCTTGCGCGGGGACGTGCTGGCAAAGCTTTGGCCGCTCGCCGAGCCGGTCGACCCCCATGATCTGCTGTTGCGCGCGGCCGAGCACCTGGACGCGGGCGCGGTGGTCCATATCTACGCGCCGCTGTTTCATCTGCCGCCGGCCCTGGTCGCGGCCGACGCGGCCCGGCCCGAACCGGTCTCGGCCCATCTGGCCCGGTGCGGCCTGGAAGGCCGGGTGGAACGGCTGGGGCCCGGCTACTACCGGGTTCGCCATGCCCTGCCGGCCGCGCCGCCCCTGGTGTCGGTGCTGGTGGCCACGCGGGACCACGCGGCCGTGCTGCGCCGCTGCCTGGAAAGCCTGACCGCGCGCACGAGCTATCCCCGCTACGAGCTGCTGGTGGTGGACAACCAAAGCCGCGATCCCGAGACCGTGGACTATTTGCAGGCCATTGCCACCCGGCCCCATACCCGGGTGCTCGCCTACGACGCGCCGTTTAATTTCGCGGCCATCAACAACCTGGCCGCCACCGAGGCCCAGGGCGACGTCCTGTGCCTGCTCAACAACGACACCGAGGTCATCACGCCCGACTGGCTGGAGGAAATGGTCTCGCGGCTGCTTTTGCCCGGCGTGGGGGTGGTGGGGGCCAAGCTTCTGTTCGCGGACGGCCGGGTGCAACATGCCGGGGACGTGGTCGGGCCGTGCGGCTGTGCCTGGCACCTGCACCACCATCTGCCGGCCGACGCCCCGGGCTATTGCCACCGGGCCGGACTGGCCCAGGAACTGTCGGCCGTGACCGGAGCCTGCCTGGTCACCGACCGCCGGCTCTATCTGGACCTGGGCGGCTTCGACGCCGTGAACCTGCCCGTGACCTTCAACGACGTGGACTACTGCCTGCGGGTGCGCGAAGCCGGTTACCGGGTGGTGTTCACGCCCCACGCCCTGCTCCACCACCACGAATCCGCCACCCGGGGCCCGGACGATACCCCGGAAAAACAGGCCCGGTCCAAGCGCGAAGCCGGCCACATGCGCAAGCGCTGGAAAAACGCCATGCGCCACGATCCCTACTACAATCCCAATCTGAGCTACGCCCGGGCGGATTTTTCCCTCAATTGCGCCCCCCTGGTGGCCAAGCCATGGCGCCGCTGATCCCGGTTCCGGGCCTGCCCGTGCACCTGGTGGAGGAGCGCGACAACCCGACGGGTGCCTATTACCTGCTGCCGGCCCTGGCCGCCTGCGGCGCGCGCGTGACGCGCCACGGCCTGGACGCCCCGCCGTCTCCCCGGGACCTGGCCGGCAGCCTGGTGGTGGTCAACCGCTACCTGTCCGAGCCCTGGCGCCGGGCCCTGACCACGGCCCGGCCGCATCTGGCCGGGCTGGCCTATTTCATGGACGACGACCTGTTCGATCCGGCCGCGTCCCGGGGCTTGCCCTGGCGCTACCGCTGGAAGCTCTGGCGCCGGGCCACCCGCTACCGGTCCTGGCTGGCCGGGGTGGACAGCGCCCTGTGGGTGTCCACTCCGGCCCTGGCCGCCAAGTACGCGGCCTGGTCGCCGCGTCTGGTGGCGCCGGCCGCCCTGGCCGAGGCCGACGACCTGGCGGCCGGTCCGGCCGGACTGGTGTTCTACCACGGTTCGGCCGCCCACCGGGCCGAAATCGCCTGGTTGCGTCCGGTGCTGGCGGCGGTGCTCGCGGGGGCGCCGGGCCTGGAGTTCGAGATCATGGGCGGTCGGGACGTGGCCCGGCTGTACCGGGGGCTTTCCCGGGTCAGCGTGGTCCAGCCCATGGCCTTTGCGAGCTACCGGCGGTTCTGCCTGCGGCCGGGGCGGCTGGTGGGGCTGGCGCCCCAGTTGCCGGGAGCGTTCAATGCCGGCCGGTCCCACACCAAGTTTTTCGACATCACCCGGGCGGGCGCGGTGGGGGTGTACGCGGCCGGCACGGCCTGCGCCGCGGTGGTGCGCGACGGCACGGACGGGCTGGTCGTGCCCATGGAGCCGGCGGCCTGGGCAGAGGCGATTTTGTCCCTGGCCCGCGATCCGGCCCGGCGGGAGGCCATGCTGGCCCGGGCCCGGGACACGGCCGCGCGCCTGTCCCGGGAGGCGCGGGCCGGCTGGCTGGACTGAGGGCGGCGGAACGCGCGCCTTCGAAAGACTCTGGCAACGGTACGGTGCTGTGACGGTGCTTTCTGGCAAGCGCAATGACCAGGAGCGTATCAGTTGACGTATATCCGCATAAAGAGTGACACCGGACGGAAACCTTTTTTTACAAGTATTGAGGATTTCGGCGCATTGAACACAACAGTGGGCAGTGTCAAGGATTTGGAGAAAATCGTGTCATCTCGCGTCGTAGCCCCCCAAAACGAACGTTTGCACCCGTGCAGCAGTGAACGGCCGTTTGGTCTTGACAGGCCCGTGATCCGGAATAAAATGTAAATTTTTGTCCATAAATGCGGTGGACCTCACCTGCAACAACGGGTAGTGTCCACCATCCGCGACACGGTGCGTTTTTCCAGACACCGCGTTGCCCAACCCGCCGGGACTTACCTTGCCAATGCCGTGGAAGTACGCGGCCTGGTATCCGGTTATCGCAGCAAACAAAACCTGTCTGGAGATTGCAGACATGGCGTTAGGGCAAAACGAAGAGCACTTCCCAGACCAGGAAGCTGGGTCCCCCTTGTCTGCGGACCATGCGGCCAGCCTGGAGCAGACAACCAAGGTATCCCTGGCGACCCTGTGCCAGGCCGCTGCCGCCGCCCGGCAGCGCTACGAAGAGATTGCGCAGGGCGCAGGGGTCCAGCCGCCGGACCGTGACCATCGCGTCGAGGCCGCCCCGGAGGCGGGACCCGCCGCCGTCCCGGGGCCAGACGACCGGAGCGAACAGCGTCTGGACAAGGCCCTGGCCGCCCAGACCGAGGCCTTGCGCCAGGCCGCCGCCGCCAGGCAGCGCTACGAGGAGACCTGGCAGGCCAAACAGGCCCTGGAGGCCCGGTTCGCCGACACCCTGCGCCACGTCCACCAGTCCATCGCCGACCTGCGCCGCCAGCGCGACGAGCTGGCCGGGCAGCTGGACGGGCAACTGGGCGAGGCCCGTCTCGAACAAAACGAGGCCGACAGCCTGCGGCAGGCCCTGGCCTCCGCCCAGGCCGCCGAAGCCGAACGGTCCCGCCGCCGGATGGACGAACAGGAGGCATACGATCCGGGTCTGGCCGCCCGGACCGCCGCCACGGTTTCGGCCCTGGCCCGCCTGGCCATGCGTCCCGGGCTGTTTGACCAGGCCTACTACCTGGAGCGCAACCCGGACGTGGCCGCGGCCGGTCTCGATCCCGGGGAACATTTCATTGCCCACGGCTGGAAGGAAGGCCGGACGCCCCATGCCCTGGCCGCCCATTTCCGGGAAGGTGACACGGGCGAGGCCGTCGACATCCAGGCCCCCCGGCGCCTGTTCGACCAGGACTTCTATCTGGCCTGCAATCCCGATCTCGTGGGCGCCCCCGTGGACCCCTACCGCCATTACTGCGAACACGGCTGGCGCGAAGGCCGCGATCCCAACCCCTTGTTTTCCACGGCCCGCTACCTGCGGGCCAACCCCGACGTGGGTTTGGCCGGCGTCAGCCCCCTGCTGCATTACACCCTGGTCGGCTGGCGCGAGGGTCGGGATATCGGCGGTCTTTTCGACGCGCCCTTCTACGCCGCGTCCTGTCCCGAAGCGACCCAGGCCGGCATCAACCCCCTGGAGCATTTCGTCTTCCACGGCCTGGCCGAGGGGCGGCGCCCCAACCCGGTGCTGGACCCGGCAACCTTTCTGACCGAGGCCGAAACAAAGCAGGAACCCTGGGCCGGGGTGCGTCTGTTCCTGGAACGCCTGCACGCCCTGGCCCAAACCCTCAAGCCCGTCCCCCTGCCCCGGACGGACACGCCCCGGTTTTCCGTCATCGTGCGGGCCCGGGACAACCTGGGCGCCGTGCTGACCTGCCTGGAGTCCCTGATGCCGGTCCTGGAGGCCGGTTCCGGGGAAGTGCTGCTGGCCGATGCCGGTTCCCGGGATCTGCTGCCCCTGGTCGCGCCGGACTGGGACGGGGTGCACTATCTGCGCCGGCCCCGGCAGGAATCCTGGCAGGCCACGGTGGGCGCCGCCGCCCGGCAGGCCCGAGGCCAGATCCTGGTGCTGGTCGACGCCGGGGTTCGCCTGGCCCCGGACTGGGACAAGGCCGTGCTCGAAGCCCTGGAGCGGCCCGGGGTCGGCGTGGTGGCCGGCCAGGTCCGGGACGTTTCCGGCACCCTCGAGGACGCCGGCGGACTGCTCTGGAACGACGCGAGCCTGACGGTGCGCGGCCTCGGGCAGGACCCGGACCATCCCCGCTACGCCTACCTGCGTCCGGTGGACGTTCCCGGTCCGGACCTGCTGGCCGTGCCGGCCGAACTGTTCTGGCGCGAGGGCGGGCTGGACCCGGGCTATTCCTGTCCCCGGGCCGCCCTGGCCGACTTCGGGCTGAAGCTGTCCCGGGACGCGGCAACCGTCCTGTATCATCCCTTTTTCCGGGGCGTGCGGTTCGCCGACCCGGACCCCGACCGGCCCGGCCCGGCCGACCGGGAACGCCTGTCCGGCCGGTTCGCCGCCGCCCTGGCCGCCCTGCCGCCCCCCGACGACCGGGAAGCCCTGCATCTGCGCGGCGTGGTCGGCCATGTCCTTTGCATCGACCAGACCTATCCCGTCCCGGACCAGGACGCCGGGTCCCTGCGCCAGTACCAGACCCTCAAAATCCTGCTGGCCCTGGGCTGGGCCGTCACCTTCGTGCCCGAGGTGACCATGGCCGCCCAGGAACCGTACTCGACGGACCTGCAACGCCTGGGCGTGCAGTGCGTGCACCGGCCCCATTACCAGAACCTTTACGAGTTCGTGCGGGACGAGGGCCGCAGCGTGGATGTGGCCATGCTCTACAAGGGCCCCAACTCCGCCCATTACCGCCGCATCATCGAGCCCCACTGCCCCGGGGCCAAATATGTGCTGGACACCGTGGACGTCCACTATCTGCGCGAGCTGCGCCAGGCCGAGCTGTCCGGCGATCCCGCGGACATGGAGCGGGCCCTGCGCGACAAGGAAATCGAACTGGGCGTCATCGCCCAAAGCGATTGCAGCGTGGTGCTTTCCTCCTACGAGGAAACCCTGGTGCGCCAGGAACTGCCCGACGCCCGCCTGTCCCGGTCCTCCCTGATCATGGACTGTCCCGGGCCCCAGGTCCCGCCCGAAGCGCTGCGCGACATCTGCTTCATCGGCGGGTTCCGCCACCAGCCCAACGGCATGGCCGTGCATTTCTTCATCCGGGACATCTGGCCCCTGATCTGGCCCCGGCTGCCGGGGGTGCGTTTCCGCATCATGGGCAGCCATCCGCCGCCGGATATTCTGGCCCTGGCCTGCCAGGATGTCCTGGTGGACGGGTTCGTGCCGGATCTGGCCACGTCCCTGGCCCGTTGCCGGGTCTCGGTGGTGCCGCTGCTGTACGGGGCCGGCGTCAAGGGCAAGATCGGCAGCAGTTTGAGTTTCGGCGTGCCGTGCGTGTCCACCCCCATCGGGGTGGAGGGGATGAACATCGGCTCCGGGGAAGGGGTGGAAGTGGCCGAAGATCCGGCCGATTTCGCCGAGAAGGTGGTGCGCCTCTACTCCGATCCGGCCCATTGGAAACGCATGTCGGCCGGCGGCATGCGGTTCGTGGACCGCGAGTTCTCGCTGCGGGCCGGCCTGGGCCGCATGGCCCAGATGCTCACCGAACTGGATTTGCCCGTGGCCCCGGGAGTCCTGGTGTGACCGCAACCTCCCACGAGAGCGGTGGAGACACGGCCTTGGAAACGAATCTCATTCACGGAACCGGGTTGGCCCAACCCGGGGAGGCGGTCCTGCGGCCGAGCTGTTATGCCGGCCCGGAGGCGGTCAGGGGCTTTTTCGCCACCTACGACCCGCTGTCGGCCAAACGCGCCCAGGCGGACCGGGAGTTGCCTGCCTGCCTGGTCTGCGGCCGGTCCCTGACCCGGGAGGGGGGATGCGCCTGCGGCCTGACCGCGCCGGAACGCGCCCTCCTCCATGTGTTGCAACGGGAATTCCCGGCCTTTCCCCTGGGCACCACGGCGGTGATGGGGCGGCCCGAGGTTTCGGCGGCCGTGTCGGCCCTGTCCCTGGGCGCCTCGGCCGGCCCGGCCGACGAGAAAGCCGCCCTGGATTGCCTGGTGGTGGCCGATCCGGCCGTCCTGGCCGACCGGGACGGGCTGCGGCGCTGGCTGTCCCGGCTGCGGCCGGACGGCGGCGCCCTGCTGCTGCTCGACCCCGCCATCGAGGCCGCGGCCTGCCTGGAGCTGATGGAGCGCTGCCGGTCGGCCGGCTGTCCCGAGGTGGTCCTGCTTGACCCCTGGTGTCCGGCCCTGGGGTACGTGGGTCCGGGTCTGCCCTGCCTGGTGGTTCGCCGGACCCGTCCGGGCCGGGCCGCCCCGCCCCCGGAACGTCCGGTCCGGGCTCCGGTCCGGACGCTCAACCGGTCCCGGGCGCCAGTCTCGGTGATCATCCCCCTGTACAACCACCAGCGCTACATCGAAGCCGCCCTGGACAGTGTCTTCGGGCAATCGACGCCGCCGGCCGAGGTGATCGTCATCGACGACGGCTCCTCGGACGATTCGGCCGCCCTGGCCTCCCGGCTGTGCGCCGGCTATCCCGGAGCGGTGTTTTGGGCCCAGCCCAACCGCGGAGCCCACAACACCATCAACACCGGGCTGATGCGGGCCACGTGCCCGGTGGTGGCGATCCTCAATTCCGACGACATCTACCACCCCAACCGCCTGGAACGCTGCGTGCAAGCCCTGGAGGCGCGCAAGGCCGATCTGGTGGCCAGCGACATCCGCTTCATCAACGAGCACGAGGCCGCCATCGAAAACCCCTGGTACGACCAGGCCCTGGCCCACTGGCGCCAGGTGGGCAACACGGCCCTGGCCCTGCTCAACGGCAATTTCCTGATGACCACGTCCAATCTGGTCATGCGGCGGCAGGTGTTCGAGCGTTCGGGGCTGTTCCGGGACTTCCGCTACGCCCATGACCTGGATTTTTTCATCCGGGTGCTCGGCGACGGCCACCGTCTGGCCTTTCTCGACGAGCCCCTGCTGCGCTACCGCTACCACCCCTGCAACACCATCCAGGAAAACCACACCAAGGTCCGGGCCGAATGGGCCTTTATCTGCACCCTGGTCATGCGCCATTGTCCGGTCCCGCTGCTTGAGGGCATGGACCGCTGGGAATTCGGCGAAGGCCTTGATGACATCGTCCAGAGACACCGTCTGGGTATGGGCGTGCTGCTCATCGCCCAGGCCCTGTTTGCAACCGACCGCCAGTCCGATTTCAGGCTGCTGACGGGCCATCCGGAACTTCTGGAACGGGTCTACCGGAGTCTTGCATGAAAGTTCTCTTTCTCTCCAACCTCTATCCTCCCAATGTCTGCGGCGGGTACGAACAGCTGTGTTTTTCCGTCGCCTCGGCCCTGGCCGAAAAGGGCCATACCGTGGGGGTGCTGACCAGCAGCTACGGCGGTGCCAGTGCCGACTACCCCGGTCAGCAGGTCTGGCGTTCCCTGCTGCTGCTGGCCACCGAGGGCAACATCTACGAGCCGTTTTGTCCCACGCCCCAGTTGCGAAACGACATCTGCGGCCACAACCTGCGCGAACTCCACCGGGTGGTGGAGGAATTCTCCCCGGACATCCTGTTCGTGTGGAACCTGTACTTTTTCGACGCCAGCCTGTTGCACGAGATCGAGGGGAGCTACGGCCACAAGGCCGTCTATTTCCTGACGGATAACTGGCTGATCAGCTTTTTTCATGGGGATTTTCTCGGCTGGTACTTTCCAAACGTGGTGTTCGGGCACCAGACGCTGGAGGACGCGCCGGCCCAGGAGCCGGTGGCCCTGCGGGGCCGGGCCATTTTTGGGGCCCGGTTCATGGAGCGTTTTTACGCCAGTGCCGGCCTGACGTTTTCCCATACGGCGGTCATCCACAACGGGGTATGCTTACCCAGCCAGCCCGAGGCCGGCTATCGCGACCGGCTGCTGCCGGTCCGCAAGGGGGCCTTGCGCCTGCTTTTTGCCGGCCGCGTGGTGGATGTCAAAGGGGTGCACACGCTGTTGTCCGCGTTGCCCCTGGTTATGGCGGCCCTCCCCGACGTTGCGGTCTCCCTGGACATCGTGGGCGACTGCCAGGACGATGGCTACCGGGCCCGGTTGGACGCCATCCTGGCCAAAGACGGCACGGCCCCCCTGGTGCGGTTTCGCAACCCCGTGGGATTGTCGACCCTGTTCGACCTGTTCCAGGACTTCGATGTCTATGTGTTCCCCTCGTTGTACGAACCCTTTGCCCTCACCCTGATCCATGCCCTCCATGCGGGCATCCCCACGGTGGCTTCGGCCGTGGGCGGAAACGTGGAAATCGTTTTTGACAGGGACACGGGCCGTACCTATCCTCGCGACGATGTCCAGGCCCTGGCCGCGTGCATCGTGGACCTGTATCGTGAACCCCTGATGCGCAACCGTCTGTCGCACCGGGCCCGCGAAGCCGCCTGGGGCTTTACCTTCGCGACCATGGTCACCCGGATTGTCCAGGAACTTTCCACCGCGGCCGGCGGGGCCTAGGATGCGTCGACATTTGGTCCGACCTCTGGTATTCCTCTCAACAGGAGGAATATAATGCGCCTTCGACATGCGCTGAGTGACGAGCAATGGGATAAGATTAAAGACGCTCTGCCTGGGAAAGTCGGTGACCGAGGAAGAACGGCAGAGGACAATCGACTTTTCATCGATGCCGTGATGTGGATTGCAAAGACGGGTTCGCCTTGGCGGGCTTTGCCGGACTATTACGGAAAATGGTCAACGGTGCATAAACGGTTCATGCGATGGTCCACCAATGGTGTCTGGCAAATGATCTTCAACACATTGGCGGCCGAGGCGGATACGGAATGGCGCATGGTTGAGAATACCATTCTTCGCGCCCAGCAACAGGTCGCTGGTGCAAAGAGGGCCGCCGCCACAGAACTTCGCTTTTCTTCGCAAGACACCACGGGAAGCTGATCGATACATCGCCAAGGAAAGAAATGCGCTTGCGCGCCTGTTGATAAGATCACGTCGGTAAGACGAATTGCAACCCAATACGACAAACAGGCCATCGCTGCGGTGTCGTTGCCGCTTGGGGCGGCGCGAGCGGTCTGGCGCAGAAAACTGTCGGCACAACCGAGAGAACAGGGCATGAAAACGTGTGTTGTCGGAGGGGCCGGCTTCATCGGCAGGGTTTTGACCGGCCTGCTGGTCGGGCTGGATCGCGAGGTCACGGTACTGGGGCGTTCGCCGCAACCGGCCCGGCCGTTGCCGGCGGGAGTGCGGTATCAGCCGTGCGCCGGGGCAAGCCCTCAGGAACTGGCCCACGCGCTGCGCGGCTGTGACGAGCTGGTGGACTTGGCCTATGCCACGATGCCCAACACCAGCTTCAAGGATCCTATTTTCGACATCCAGGCCAATTTGCCGTTCGCGGTGGGGCTGCTTCAGGCCGCCGTGGCCGCCGAGGTCAAGCGGATGGTGATCGTCTCCTCGGGGGGCACGGTCTATGGCCGGGCCCAGGAGCTGCCCATTGCCGAAACCCATCCCACCCAGCCCCTGTCCCCCTATGGCATCACCAAGCTGACCCTGGAAAAATACGCGTTGATGTATCACCTCTGCCATGGCGTGCCGGTGATGGTGGTTCGGCCGGCCAATGCGTACGGCGAGGAGCAAAACGCGTCCCAGGGCCAAGGGTTTGTGGCGGCGGTCATGGCCCGGGTGGCGGCCGGGGCCGAGGTGCAGATTTTCGGCCCCCAGGGCACGGTGCGCGACTACATCCACGTTTCCGACGTGGCCAGGGGCATCGCGGCCGCCCTGCTGGCCGGGACCCCGGGCGAAATCTACAACATCGGTACCGGGTCCGGACGCAACAACATGGAAGTCCTGGAAGCCGTGTGCCGGGTGGCCGCCGTGGCACCGGAATCGGTGCACGTGCGGTTTCTGCCGGCCCGCCCCTTCGACGTGCCGGCCAATGTCCTGGATGCCTCCAAGTTGCGCCGTCAAACCGGCTGGGAACCGCAGATTTCCTTTGCTTCCGGCCTGGCCGCCTGCTGGGAGCGTTACAAGGTTGGGTTGGCCGGGTCCTGAGCTGGGGCGCGCCCGCAAACTATTACCCGTTTCGGGCGGGCCTCTTAGCGGGCCTATCTCCGGGAGTCTCCGTTGCACCGCGAAACCGAGCTGGCAGAGGTTGAGGCAGTACCGGCAATACCAACGAGCGTGTGCTTGGCCTTCCCATTCTCGCAATAGGTTCTGCTCTCCCTCGTCCCAGGGAGCTTGGGGTGGAGGGCCTGCTTTTTGTGCTTCTAGCATCCCGGATCGGTCGAATATTTTCGGGGCACATCGCCAGATGCGATGATTTAACTGTTGGAATTAAGTTGCTTTTATTTTCAACTTTTAGTATACTGCATCTGTGGTGGACGATAAAAAGATGAGTGTAAGATTTTGGGATGTGTCAGATGCGAGGATTGGAGGGGAATAAGGTGAAAACAGTCGCTCTTCTTGAGTCTCTTAATGTCAACAAAAAAAATTTCCCCACTTTATATCAATATTTGGAAGACACGGAAACAGAATTCGACGTTCTGCTTGACCAAGATTCTGAGTTGTTCAAAACGGCACAATATTTCGGGAAGTATCCGAGGCAGCATGTGCGCCTGCAGCCGCACATAAACGGCTACCGAGGCCTGGATTGTGACGAGCTGTTTTTGTTGAAAAAATATAATGTCAATTTATGGAGACTATGTAGATCAGAGCTTATGTGCTATCTTTTGTCAAAGGAAGAATGGCATGAGCTTTCTATGCTGAAGTATTCGAGAGAAGAATTTGACTATGTTTACAATAATTATCACGACGATTTAATATCAAATATTGGCGCTGCTGCGTATTGGCTAGATGAGTGGTACGTAAAAAGAGACGTTCTGAAAAAATATTCTTGTGTATTCATGTTTTCTGGCTCATTGATCTACGCAAGGTCTCTGATGGAATTTCTTCGTAAAAGCGCCACAAAATGCTACGTTTTAGAAAGTACTTTTTCTGGAAATCAGTTTTATTTAGATGAAAGATATACTCCCATCGCGAACAATCCATCGATTGATCGGGTGTCAAAGGATATTCTTGGTGAGATTGATCGTGAGATAATCAAGGCGAAGAATAAGTCGCTCAACATCAACAATAAAAATGTGAAGCAGCCACAAAGTAGGGGTTTATTAACATTTGGTAATAACGAGTCTACGGTACTGTTAGTTGCGCAAGTTCCGAATGATTTTTCATTGATTGAGCCTGGATTCCCTTTTTCAAGCTCAATATTTGTCTATAAGAAAATTATTCAAGAATTACTTGTAAACACCAATTTAAATATAATAATCAAGGCTCATCCCTGGGAGAACCATAAGGTCCATCTTAGGAATGCCTTGACGCATAAGTTGTTGACATCCTTCATAAAGTCACTGAGTGAAGATCAACAGTCCAGAATACTGATTGTTGAAGATTTCAATATATATGACTTATTCGACTGTTCTCAATATTTCGTGACGTTCACTTCCCAGTCCGGAATAGAAGCTCTCGTGAGGGGATTTCGTCCGTTTGTTTTAGGTAATTCGTTTTACGTGTCAGATGAGTATTGCTGTCGGGCAGATTCGGTAGAGTCACTCGTTGATAAAATTTTGTCGGAAAGGCCTACCCTCACGCTAGATGAATATAAGAAATTTGAGTTTTTTTTAGTGCGGTATTTCCAACTGTCGACTGTTTCCGTCACGGCAGAAGGCCTGTCTCAAATAGCTAAAAGAATGACTCCGTATACCAATATAAAGCAACTTTCTCCCGAAAGAGAAGAACTTCTGGCACGGAAACCGATAAACGCTCGGTATCTCCGTGAATCAAGCAAAATAAATTATTTCACCGCGGAAGCACTAAAGACGGAAAGCAGGATGAAGATTTCCGTGAACTGTCCAGAAACGGTGAATTCTTTTGTTAATCAAATGCTCACCTTGACTATGACCATTACAAACCACTCGAACATAGTGCTAGCCCCCTATGTTGAAGAACCCAGATACAAAGTCTCCCTTTCGTATCACCTCGTTGACGCTCAAAATGTCATGATCGAATGGAACGGCTTTCGTACTCCACTGGCCTTTGAAATTTTTGACAAACATCAACAAGAGTTTCAGATCAAAATGCCGGGAAACGACGGTGTCTATAAAATTCGTCCGGCCCTTGTCATAAGCGAGGTCTGTTGGATCGAAAGTGGAGAAGAAATCGTCGTTAATTGCCAAAAAGGGGGCAACGATGGTTGTTAACCACGTTATCACAAAAAATCTTTCGAGCAAGATATTCGCTGACATCTTTGAATATCACCTGAAATACGCCCCACACTATGCGGATATCTGCATTACGGAGGCTCCCGTGGCTCGTGCTGATGTTTATCATTATCATAGACCACAGTTAGAAAAAAAAGGATTGAAGTCTCCTTCTGTAATTACAATTCATTTTGATTTGTCAGACGTTGACTCGTGGGTTAATCTAGACAACATAATTGATGTGCTAGAGGAAGCGGACAAGCTGATATGCTTGAACAGCGGGCAGTATGAAATACTAAAGTCGCTGGGACTAAACAACGGTGTTGTCATTCCGCATGGTTATAATGAAGAACTGTTCAAAAAAAATAAAAAAATATTCGACACGCCCAGAAAACTTGTATTAGGATTGGTCTCAAAAAGATATGCTCGTCGTGTTAAAGGCGAAGCATACCTGTATGATCTTGTCAAACTACTATCGCCAGAGAAAATTTCGTTTATTTTGGTAGGACAAGGTCGCAATGAAGACGCGCATTTTCTCCGTGAACTTGGGTTTGAGGTCCTTGTATTTGAGTTTCTCCCATATCGTATGTACCCATACATCTATAAAAGTATTGATTTTTTATTGATGACGAGTATGGCAGAAGGTGGACCTGCCAATCTTCCGGAAGCACTTGCATCTGGTTGCCCCGTCCTTGCAACAAATGTTGGCATGGTTCCCGATTTAATTAAACATAACTGTAATGGCATGATACTCTCGGGTGATATTTTTTCGGATATTGAGCTCTTTTACGACATTTTGAACAACAAAAATAATATTTTAGATACATTATTTGAAGGCGCCTTTCGTGATAGTTCTACAATTACTTGGAAGCAAGTTGTAGATGCTCACTTTGAATTGTATAATTCTTTTTAGCAAAAGTGCCGCTACCATTCTTTCCTTGGCCTGACGCTTCCAGTTTTGCTGGGTGCTCTAGCAGCAACTCCGAAAGTCGAGCTTGCAACCGTAGCCTGTTGAGGCTGACAGCTTAACTGAACAGCAATGATTGGATAGATAGTTTTATTAAATATTTTCAGATAGATGAACGTTTTCAAGATTGACTATTTAATTTGGCCCATGCGCGTTCGACGCTAACTACAGCCTGATCAATGGGACAAAAATCAAGATCTGCAATGCTGCTAATAGGCAAATCCCACCATTTCAACTCTTCCAATTTTTGAATAATACTATCGCTAAACCGCATTTTAATAGTCTTTGCCGGAACCCCTCCTACTATTGAATAGGACGGCACATCTTTTGTAACAACACTTCCAGCGGCAATGATGGCCCCATTCCCAATAGTGATACCAGTTAAAATGGTGGCCTTAGCCCCTATCCAAACATCATTACCTATAACCGTGCATATATGCACACTGTATTCATTGCCGAGTGGCTTTGAAACGTTAAGCTCTTTAAATACTTTATTGTCCAATTGAAACAGATGTGTTGACAAACAGTCGGTAGGATGTTTCCCAACACCTATCTCTACAAATCGGCCAGTGCTACAAAATTTTCCAATTTCTGTATTGCTATATATAACGCTGCCGACATTATAGAAAGAATAACTGTCTAATAAAGTGTTACCATACACTGAAACATTGGCTGACAATACAACAGGACCATTGATATTTGCGTTTTTATGGACCCATGCAGATGGATCAATCTTAGATTCACCGACTAATGTCATCAGCCTCTCCCTTACAAAGTATGATAACGAGTTGATCCTAAAAAATACTCGGCGTTATCCTGCAGGTTGTGTGACGAGACATCTCTCGTCTCGCTAACCAGCCACATCACGATGGGAAAAAGATGCGACAGCTTGCCCGCGCAAACGCGCGCTGCCTTGGTGGCGCTTTGTGGAGCTGTCGCTCTTTTTCGGACGGCTTGGCATCACGATCGCAGCATCGCGCTTCCGCTCGCCGTCGAGATTTCCCAACTGCTTGGGCAACATGAGGCTAACCTTGGCTTGGCCGGGCGTCCAGCTTTGGGAGTATTCATCCTCAGCAACCTAGCCCGGGGAGCCACCGTTTGAGGCGCTGCCACAGGCCCTTTCGAGCCGGCCGCCTGGGCAGCACCGTTCCCTTGGCCCCCCCCCCGTCCGGGAGCTGGGCAACATACAGCGGCTGCCAGCGCTTGATGAGGGTCGCCTCCAGCATAAAATCGGCATTGTCCATGCGCGTCTCCTCCCCGGCGAGCGCGCTGTCCTGTCGGGTGAAGACGGTCAGGCAATCGAGCAGCAGGGGCGAGCCCCAATTGATGCACTCCTGACTGAGCACGCGGCCGCCATGGGCAAGAACGGACGCGCGCACGATGGAGGCGGAAACCTTGGCGGAACGCACATGGGGAATCGGTTCCTGGAGGTTCAGGGCGGCGGCGTTGGAGTGGTGCAGAAAGGCCGCGCCCCGCGACGACAGCCTGGAAAGAATCTGCTTCACATAGGTATCGAGGACATCCTCGTCAGCATGTACGAGGGAATCGAAGGAAAAGACGAAATCAAGTTCGGTGTTCCCAAGGAAAGCCAAACTTTTTCCATCATTATTGAAAAAACGGGCATGGTGCGCCGGGGCGAAACGCCGCTTGCAGTGATCGATGCAGGCGGGAGAAAGATCGACGCCGTAATATTGCTTGCATTGCGGAAGCAGGAATCTGGTCCAGCGACCGAACCCCGGGGCAATTTCCAGGATCGTCGGAGCCGGAAGGTATCGATGCACGCGCGGATACAAGGTGCCGAACCATTGCGCCTCCGAGTTTCCCCAGGCGCTCGACCACTCCTCGCCCTGGTCCTTCCAATCGTAATGAATTCCCCAAAAACTGTCATTCCACTTGATATCCGGCATACCTTACCCTTCTCTTGCCGCTGAAAACCCGCTTTTGCAGAGCACCCGAGTCAACCCATCCGTCAACGTGCAATCGCTCCTTCGGTCCTGCATCCGTGGACACGGAAGCAGGGAATGTCTTTTTGGCATCGGCGAAGTGCATTTTACTGGTTCTTTCAGCCCGTTGTGTTCAGCCAACCCGGTTGTAGGATGCTTTTCCCCTGGTTTCCGCTCGACGTCAATTCCTCATGCCCGCCGGGGCGTGAAGGACGGTTCCCGGACAAGGCCGACCGGCCGCTCCACCGGGCCTTTCTCCCAGCCGGCGGCAGGTTGGCGAAGAAGGTTGCGACTTGGTCGCTTCCGAGCATCCTGCGCAAAACGACCCGCCCCACAGCGTCGACGACGTGGAGTTGTAAGGTGTTCTTTGCCAGGTCACTGCCAACGAGGGGAATACTTTTCATGGGATGCCCTCCTTTAAGGATGGCGCGGCTGCTTTATCCTTATCCAGGTTAGAGGAGGGACCATCCATTACGGCTATGCTGAGCTAGGATCTTCGGTGCAAGATTTTATTAATAAGTTTATTATACTACGACGTTCTGGTGTCATGACAAAAGTTGAAAAGGTACAGCCAGCGCAGGCACCGCCTTTTACTTCCTCCGTAAGAAGATACTTGCGGAAATTTGTCGCATGCCTGTTGGTGTAGGCTAGAAAAATGTCCGATACTACGGAGATGTCCGCTGTAATGTATGAAGCATGCTCAGGAACATCCGAGCGAATGTTGCAACATGGAACAATCTTTCCATTGAAATCAATATATATAAACGAATACGGGACAAGGCATGGTGAGATTCTCTCCTCATTTGTTCTAATATTAATAGTCCCCCCACGATTTGTGCCATTTATTTCAAAGTTCCTTCCATACAGACGAATATTCATATCCTCAAACCTGAGTGAATACTCCAACCATTCCCCAGGAATATCGCGGACTAATGTCGCTACAAGCCCAAGTTTATGGATCATCTGGTTGATACGTTTCGATATCTTGATATGAGAATAAGTCTCGTTGTTAGCCAAGTAAGCTTGTATATTCAAACTCCGCAAACCTGCATCGTAAAGATGCGCTATGTAGTCAGAGTCAAGGTAGTCTCCATTTGTATTGGTATGGAGTAAAGCATTTGGTAGTTTTTCTCTAGCCTCGCGTATGCGATCCAAGATTATTTTGCTAGACAGAGGTTCGTTGTAGCGACTATATGATATAATTTTATCATAGTGAATTGATGCCAGTTGGTCTAGAATTGTAGAATATAAAGCTGTAGGCATAACATTATTTTTAGACATTCTGTCAATATAACTATTCGGACAGAACCAACATCTTCGATTGCAGTAAGAAAATACTTCTATTTCAATAGAACGAATTGCTCGTTTGAAAATTGATGCTGCGAGATTTCTATCCGTGGTCGGCTTAAGTTGGTCACTCTGTATATTTGCAAAGATATCCATTTCGTTTCTCCAGCGTTTGAAGTATCCAGAAAATTATGCGAACAACCTCTGGTTGCTGGTTCAGCAGAGGTCGTCTTTGAGCCTTTCCTTGAAGAAGGTCGAGAGCTAGGCCATGTCCTCCTGCCAATTCCTCGTTCGCATCGTCCAGCGCTTTTTGGCTTCGGCTACCCGGTTCGATAAATAAGGTCTTTGCCCCTACCCCGCCCAATCCGCTCCACCCGCTTGTGATTCACCTTCCCAGCACGCTTATGCAAAGCGGTGATACGCCTGTAGCCGTACCTACCATACGCGGTTGCCAGCTGGGTAGAAAACACGAAACGGAATTTTCCGCACCCGAATGGCTCAAGTCCTTCTGAGTTGGAGTATTCCCTGCTGCGCTTCACAATGCTCGCGACCATATTCTTGCGCAGCCGGACTTCTCTGGCGATCTCCCGATACGAGTGACCGGCAATGAACGCCTCCGGCCGACGCACCTTGCCAGGGAAGGTGCCCACCGCTTTTATCAAGAAGCGCTGGAAGCGGCGGGTCTATTCCCAGGGCCGGATCGACCGACGTGACTACGCGTTGTGCGTCATGGCGGAATTGCGCGAACGGCTGCGCGCCGAGGACTCTCTGCCACTGGTCATCGAATCGGATTTTTCGACTTTCATGGCACGCAAGAGAGCGGTTCTGTCCGATACCATGGCGCGCGTCTGTGCGAGGGCGGCCGAGAGGAGTTTGCCGGACGTGACCACCTCATTTAGCATCTGTCGGGTCTCACGTTCCAGGCTTCCACCGTCCAAGGGCCACCGTCCTCGGCTTTGAACAGGGCATAGGCACCTGTTGCGATTTTCAGGTTATGTTCACGACGGAAGGCTTCGAAATCCCCCATCAGGCAGGGGGAGAACCGGGCGATCCCGTTGCTGGTCACCACGAGGACGGTCTTATTCGGCCAGTCGTTGCGCAGGCGCTGACCAAAGGCCAGCCAGGCTTGGATGATCGCGTCCGGATCCGCGTTCCAGCCGGGGGGGACGATTCCGGCCTCGTCCCAGGCCTTGATAGCGCCCGGCCCCACGCGGGCTAGAACGTCGGCCTCGGGTTTGTTTTCGTCAGGGCCGTAATCGATCTCGTCGAACATCTCGAGAGCGATGCAGGGCAGGTGCAGCCCCATGGCCAACAGAGCTTGGTCGGCCGTCTGGCGGGTGCGGACCAGGGTGGCAGTAAAGACCACCTCGGGGATCAGGCCTTGTTCCTTAAGGTACAGGCCGAGCCTCCTCCCCTGCTCCAACCCCGAGGCGACTAAGGGCAGATCGGTCCGGCCGCCCACGCGGGTTACGATAGCGCCAGGGGCGAAGGTATTGCCGTGGCGGGCGACGATCAAACGCATTGTCATGGCAACAGTTCTCCGTGTTTGGCAATCAACGCCTCGGCGCGGGCGATATCCTCGGGGCTGTCGACGCCCGACATGTTGGCCCGGCCCTTGTAATCGACCGGTACGCAGCGAATCATGTAACCGTTCTCCAATATACGCAGCTGTTCGAGCCCTTCCAGTCGTTCGAAGTATCCTTCGGGCAGGTCGCCAAAGCGTTCGAGCATGGGACGGGCATAGCCATACAGGCCGATATGCCGCCAGACGGGTGACAGAGCCCTCTGTCGGCGCAAAGCATCTTCCGCGCGCAGAGCGGGGAGGATAGTTTTGGAAAACCAGAAGGCCCGGCCCGTCGTAGTATCGAAAATGGCGGTCGTGCCGCTGAAGGGAGTTACTTTTTTGTGCTCGCGCAACTGGTCCAGCTCGTCCCAGGTCAGCTGGGTTACAGGTGTCACCACATCACAGGGGCGGGCGGCGAAGGCATCGAGTAGCGCCCGGAGGAAATCGGGCGGCAGTAACGGGGTGTCACCCTGGAGATTAACAACGAAATCGGGTTGTGTCTTCAACTGGCGCACGGCCTGCAAGGCGCGGTCGGTTCCCGTGGGGCAGGAAACCGGCGTCATCGTCCAGGGCACGCCCAGTTCTTGGGCGTGCTTGCCGATGCGGGCGTCATCCGTGGCAACGAGCAAAGTGATGTCCGGATCGCCTGCCGCAGCGACCGCAGCAATGCGCACGACCCGTTGAAGCATGGTCTGCCCCGCGATCATGGCGAGTGGCTTGCCAGGCAGGCGCGTGGACCCGAAGCGGGCGGGAATGACGATGGTGGCCTTCATGCTACCCCCTTTATCAAGACGGCGCCCCCGGCGTCGCAATCAGAGATCACGCCGGAGAACGCCTACACCTCATGACTTGATGGTCGCCAGCCGTTTAGCGCAGGCGAGTCCAAAACGCAGCGGATCACAACGTTGGCGCATGACGGCTCGTGCTTTGACGGCAAGTTCCCTGGCCAAGTGCGGCTGGGTGAACAGCAAATGCATCGAGCGCGCAATGGAGGAAATCGAGGTTTCGTACCAGGTGAATTCAGGCCGTATGTCGCCGAGGGCCTCTTGGCCAACACAGGTCGGTATGTAATCGAGCAAACATGCCCAGTCAGGGGAGAGAAATTCGGCGGGGCCGGAAACCGGAGGGGCCATGACGGTTTTTTCAAGCAACATGGCCTCGATCAGGCAACGACCGAGACCTTCGGCGCGGTGGGGGGACACAAAAACATCAAAGCACGCCATCAGTTCGATCACGGCTTGTCGACTGTATTTTTCATTGATGAGTAATATTCTCGGGTCGCGTTGGGCCAGTCGCTCGAAGGCGGTGATGTCACCTGGTCGCAAAGACGGGGAAGATTCAGCTTTATATTTGAGGATGAGTTTAACTGGTGCGTTAGGGTTGTCCCCGAAAGCCGAGAGGAAGCCAAGGATTGTCGCCGTGGGATCTTTGCGCGCCACCAGGGAATTGCAGTCGAAAACTGAACCGAAGATAAAATCGGCAGGGTCGAGCTGGAAGGCCGTTCTGGAGGCGATCGTAGCAGGGACCTGGACGTGCAAGGGAAGAGTGATAACGGGCAGATCGGTTTGGGCGGAAAAAATAGAGGCGAGAAAGGAGTTGGACACCCAAAGTTCGTGTAAAAAGGGGAAAGCCGCACAATGCGAGGCAGGCAATTGGGGGAATTCCCAGTAGGGAGCACAGATATTGTAACGACCGGCAAAAAAATCAGGCCGATCCTGATGCAGCAACCTGATCGCGGGAAGATTGAGGCAAAACAGATTGACGTCATAGATCGGCGCAGTAACAATATCCTGGGCTAACGCCTCATCTGCATTGGAATTGATTAGGGAAGAATAATTTGTCTCGATTACCACAAAAGGTACGTTTGCGGCCTTGAGGGCCAGAACCTTGTCGCGTAGTTCCTGTCCCAGGCCATGCTCGCCCCTTGGCATGCCGAAAATGTTTAATCCGATCACCTTGCCCCACCCTCCAACTCTTCAAGGCGTCGCCTGAATCGTTGGCCCACAATCTCGGGAGAAAACTGCGAGGCAATATCAAACTTACCTTGACGAGCGATCGTGTGTCGAAAAACTTCATCATCATAGAGACGGCGCATGTATGAGGCGGCATGGTCAACGCGAGCATCAGCCCAACGTAATTGTTGTCCATGGTATTCGTTGCCATTCATTTTGACAAGATCGTAATCGACTAAGCAAGAGTTTTCTTGATTCATAAAATCGAGATTTCCAGAATATGCTGTCGCGATGACTGGCTTGCCATAAGACATCGCTTCGGCAATGGTCAATCCGAATCCTTCAGCTCGGTGCAGAGAAATATATGCGTCTGTATTGATATATAACGAGGCATTGTCGTCATCTGACAGTTGGGATTCGATAAGAAAGATACGTGGGTCGGTCGCGGCGAGTCGCTTGAATTTTTCGAAATGCGCTTTCGTTGTGGCGTCAGCCTGGAATATTTTGCACTTAAATACCAATCCGACATCCCGACTGGTATCGGGAAAGGCTTTTTGGAAAGCCTGGATCACTGCGAAGGGATTTTTCCGGGTCAGGGTCGAGTCGGCGCAAAAGGTGAACAAAAAAAGAAAACTTTTTTCAGGGAGGCCAAAATTCGCTCGTGTCCGCAAGGTGCCGGGCCATCGGGAAATCACCGGCAAAGGCATGGAAAAGACCGGAATCGACATGCGGCGAGACGCGGCTTTGGCGATGAAGTCGCTGAGCGCCCAGTACTCGTCGATATGTGCTGTGTCCGTGAGGTAATCGGGGAATTCCTCCAACTCCCATGCTCCATAACAAATAGTATAACTGGTTTTCAAAAAGCCGGTGCCACTGGCCTGGATCATTTTTTTCAGGCGCACCACGTCCCCGCAGACAATGGTATATTTTGAGGATTGGTACCCGCAAACAGTTCGGTTCGTTTCGCCATGCAGGGAGTCGTTAAAATTCACGCAGGTTACAAAGTCCTCGCCGAATTCACCGCGCAACACCTCGCTGACATTGCGGGTCATGACGCCCAGGCCTGTGACGATATTGTGTGGCCCAATAATGGTCATCCCGTGCCTCACCGTGCTCCTGCCCGCCAAGGTCAAGGCGCTTTCCACGGTTAAGTCCCGGATGAAGATACCGAGTTTGCGCGCGTCATCCGAGATCCCAGCGTCCGCAGGCGAATGAGGGAACAGCACGTGAATGACAAGATCAAGCATATTGTCGCAAAGTAGCCGGCGAGGCACAAGAATATTTATATTTTCCGTCTGTTGTGAAAGATTCACCGTCAGAAGCTCTTCTTGGCCCACGCAAAAACGGACCGTCTGCAATGGTAACAGATCAGAAACGAAAGCACTGACATTGGCAAACCGCAAGACTACATCCGTCGGGCAATGGTGCACGAAACGAAGTCTGAGGTGCGCTTCTCTGTCCTCCGACCAAACCCCGGAGGATTCCTGGCGGGCCCATCCATCACCCAAGGCAGGAAAGCCGGTTTCCTCGGCCGCGAAAGAAATTTTTTCGTGGAGATTACAGGGTAGATGGTTGTCAACCGGCAGTGCCTCCAAGGAAATCAGGCCCACGGCAATCGCGCGCGCATCTGCCTCGTCATCATTATTCATGCGCGAAAGGACCGATCCGCCCCCGGAGGTGACGAAGGTAAGCACCAAGGATCTTGTGTAATCTATCAGGAATGCGGGAACAATGAACATCTCCGTATGCAACTCCGAATCCTGAAGCTTGACCGCAAACAATATCGCGTTGCCGACGGTAATGGACAGGGCTACAGGAGAATCCGCACAGGCAAAGGCTTTGAATTCTATTCTGAACTTCACACCGGACGGGCTGACGGGCTGGGCGAAAGAAAGACAGACACGTGATTGCCCGACCTTGGACCAAGTTCCCCATGATTCCGGTTCCCACCATTGGTCGTCGAGCGCTTTTTGCGCGCCCCCGATCTTGGTAAAGTGAATGGTTTTCCCAAGAAAACACGTGACTTGATCCGTCAGACTATCGCGGCCAGGGGATGGGATTTCCCAATTGATGTTAAGCGTCTGCTTTATGACGTCGGAAGAAAGACAGGTCGTGAGCGCATCAAGTTTTTTAAAGTTTTTCGTGGCATACATCCAAAATTTATTTGCTATCGCGTCGAAGCAAAGGGCTGGTTCATTCGCGAAGCATTTCCATTTTGGATGGAACGCGATGCGTTCCTTATTGAAAAAAACTGCCTCGCTCAGAACGCTTGACGATATGGCGGCCACGCCAAGGAGCGGCAATTGCGACAAAATTTCATATATCGGTCTATTTATCAATGCCACATTCGCATAGCGTCGCAAGTTATCAAGCACCTGTCCTGGATTCACGTCATAGGGGTGCGGTTTAAAATATAGTGTCTTGTATTGTTTGGAAAGAAGTTCGAGCCTTTCATAATAGAGATCAAGGGATAGGATGCTGGAGTTATGGATCAAGGCCGCGTCCACATCGACTTGGCCACACAACAAAACCGAATTTTCGTCCAAAGCGAGCTTGGTCTTGCGTTGTGTCTCGGCGAAAATGATGTCCGCTGAGATCTTAAACACATACTCCGGAATGCGGCAGGCCTGAATCGCATACTCAAATTGCGGAACATTCGTTTCAGCCTGAAAAAAATAGTCCCGGCAGAACCTTATCGGATGAATGGCAAAGCTTAGGAAAGGAATGTTCAAAAGAGAAAAAGTCTTACGCTGCAAAGGAGAAAGCTCGAAGCCGATGATCAGACAGTTCGAAAAACAGCTATCAAAAATATCGATTAGATTTGGCGGGATATCCGTACCTTCATAGGTCTGTATCCAACTTTCAGCGGATGCGTCCCGCTGCAATGACCGATAGAATGCGGTGCCATCGAAGCTACCGTCACTGGTCCATAAAAATGGTTCTGGCTGGCAGCCTAGGGCCATGGACAGCGATTGGCGCATCAATCGATACATCCAAAGGATATTACCATTTTGGCAGGAACTCTTCGCATAGTGAACGCCCGATGCAACTCGCAAAAAGTCGCCTGTAACAACGAGACGTTTATTTTCATTTGACAGCCACGACTCGAGCAAAAAATTGTTGAACAGCTCTATCATTAATTTTCCCGAATGCTATTTCTTGAGTTGACTATCAGTCTACGAACAGATTTAACTGTCGTTGTGCAAAGATAAAATGTCCTTCCGACTTTTGCGTGAGTACCCTCGTTCAGGCATACTTGGGATGAAGCTCCAGTCCTCCGCAAAAGAAGAAGATGTCGTCTTGAAGTGCTCCCGGTTCCACGAGCAACCGTGCGGGTGGCCGATGCACGCCGGTGCGAGCCAGTTGTTTTCACGCATCAGGCGCAACGTCCAAATCGAGGACATCCGGCCTGCCCAGATCTTTCAGTAGCTTCACCGGGAAACGGGCGGGACGCTATCTCGACTTTGATCTGCCCGGCCAGTACGGCATCACCGTAAAGTTCTTGCGGCCAACGGCGTCGCCCCGGGCCCTTCGGCTGCTGCCGTTGACTGAACACAGCGGAACGCGACAGGCCCCAGAGGCGACAGATGCGCGCCATGCCGGAAGCTTTTCCGGTGAAGATCGAGATGGCCTGGCTCACTTCCTCGACCTCCAGGGCGTCAGCGGGTGGTGTTGCTCCATTCGGGCAGTTTCCCCCGAAGGAGTTCGTTTTCCATGGCCTGTGCGCCGAGATTCTCTCGCAGACGGTCGAGTTCGACGGAATTCTTGACCGGATGCGGCTTCAAACCAGTTTCACCCGCTTCCAGGAAGGTGTCGCACTACGGCGTCAACGTCGCCGCCGTCACCCCGAGAGGTCCCGGCGCACCAAGTCAATGTTCTCTCCGCGAAGAAGCCTCAGAACCGCCTGGGCGCACCTCCGTCCATACCATCGGACACCTCCTCGACAACCTCGGGAGTCGCCCACGGCGGTGTCTCCCAAAACCCGCTGCCGTTCCAGACGAAAGGCCGGCGGCCACCAAAAGGCAAAAAAACGCCACCCATTTTCGCTTAGTACCCTTTGACGAGCCTGTCGATGCGGCGCACCTGTTCGAGCAGGTGCGGCAGTTGCGAGAAGGGGATCATATTGGGCCCGTCACAGGGGGCGGTTTCGGGCGTCGGGTGGGTTTCGAGGAACAACGCGGCCACGCCGACGCTCACGGCGGCCCGGGCCAACACGGGCACGAACTCACGTTGCCCGCCGCTGCAAGACCGCTGCGCCCCAGGCAGTTGCACACTGTGGGTGGCGTCGAAGACGACCGGAGAACCTGTGGCGGCCATGATGGCCAGGGAACGCATGTCGACAACGAGGTTGCCGTAGCCGAACATGGTTCCGCGTTCGCACAGGGTAATCCGTGTATTGCCCGTAGCCAGGGCCTTTTGCAGCACGTTTTCCATGTCCCACGGAGCAAGGAATTGCCCCTTCTTGATATTGACCGGTTTCCCGGTGGCCGCCACGGCATGGATGAAGTCGGTTTGGCGGCACAAGAAAGCGGGCGTTTGCAGCATATCCACGACCGGCGCCACAACGGAGGCCTGTTGCGCCGTGTGCACATCGGTCAGCACCGCAACGCCCAATTGCTCCCGAATGGCTTGCAGCGCGTGTAATCCCGCCTCCAACCCAATGCCGCGAAACGAATCGTTCGCGGTCCGATTGGCCTTGTCGTAGGAGGTCTTGTAGATGAAGGGAATGCCCTGTTCGGCGAAGATCCGCTTCAAGGTGGCGGCGGTGTCCAGGGCGAAATCGTGGCTTTCCATGACACACGGGCCGGCAATGACCACCAACGGCAAGGCATTGCCGATTGTGATGTCAAAGGGGGGGGCCAGACGAACGGTGCGTTGCGGCGGAGTTGGCTTCATAGCGATCCCGAGACAAGAAAATTACAAGGTGTCCCACACCCCCGGGGCCAGATACCCCAGGCCGGGCTGGCGTCGAGGCGAAAGCGTGCCACGGCAACACGCCCTGACGCTCCTGCCGGTGACAGATGGCGGCCCAAATCCAAACAGTGTGTCATGCAAGAGCGTTTGGCGAGCTTGGACATTGCCCATTGGAACTAAAGGGGATCCTTCCCTTACCAAGCAGATCATGCAGATGCACGATGCCGCACAGCCTGCCCGAGCCTTCCAGCACGGGCAACACGCTGATGCTATGTTTTTCGGCAACATCCAGCGCCTTGCCCACGGTGACGCCAACATCGATGGTGACCGGGCATGTCGTCATGAACGTTGCCACCGGGCTGTCAAGATCCAACCGTCCCCGCGCCACCCCCCGGCGAATATCGCCGTCGGTGACCACCCCTTCGAGATAATTCTGGTCGTTGACCACAAAGACGATGCCGTAATTGCCCTTATCCAGGACAACCAGGGATTCCCGAAGCGAAACATCGCGCCGGACAAAGGGCAAGTCGTCGGAAGACATGATCGCTGTAATTTTCAACGAAAGGCGCATGCCAATAGCCCCGCCAGGATGACACCGATAAAAATCATTTTCACTGAAATTGCTTGCTTCGATCAGGCAGGCGGCGAAGGCATCGCCCACGGCCAGGGCCGCTGTGGTGCTGGCGGTCGGTACGAGCTTTAAACGACACGCTTCGACCGGGACCTTGACCTGTACCGGAAAGTCCGCCATGCGCGCCAAGGTGGAATGCAGATTGCCCGTGATTGCAATGGACTTGCAGCCCCGTTTTACAAACTCCGGCATCACCAGCAACAGCTCTTCGGTCTCGCCTGAATTGGAAAAAGCAACGATGACATCCTGCTCGCGCAACATGCCGAGGTCGCCATGCAAGGATTCAACCGGATGCAAAAAAAAAGACGGGTATCCGACGCTCGAAAACATCGCCGAGACCTTTCTGGCAATGAGGCCGGATTTCCCCATTCCCGTGAAGACCACGTTTCCCTTGCAATTTACCAAACATTGGGTAGCCAAAAAAAAATGTTCATCCAACGACTCTTTTACGGAAATCAGCCCCTGGCTTTCGATTTCGAGAACTTGCTTGCCTATTTCTATATACGATCGCATAGATACCGCCTTTTGCCAAAAAACATGAATTCGTAAAGCGCATCGCCTTACGTTGCAGTTTAGCTGCCTGCCGCCCTTGGGGTAAAAATCCCTCCCATGTGTCTCGGTGGTGCCGACATTAGTCTGAGCCAGACCGCTCTCGCCGCCACATGCAGCAACGACACGTACACGATGGACCGTTTGTCGTATCAGGTTGAAATTCGTCTCTTCTACTTGATCTTATGCAACATACGCTCACGCGTATTTCTTTCTTTAGAGCGCTATCGATCCTCTTCTCGTGGTGTCTTGCGAAGAGAAGCGAATTTCTGTGACGGCTGCCCTCGTTGAGCCAGCAACCTGTTGCTGCGCTCGAAGAATGCCCTTCTCAACCATACGCTCTTCCGCATCGGCAGTCAAAGTTCCGTAATGGCATGTCGCAGCTGCATTGCATTTCTCTTTAGGAAAAGAATAGCATGGGCCAGACCAAATGTCGACACTTCCTCGGGCTTCTTCATAATTAAAGGTTTACGAATCGCCTGCGACCGTTTCATACAATCTTGTCTTCATCGTCCACCGCTTCTCGGCTTCGGCAACCGCCAGATACAGCGCCTTGAACAGGGCGACCTCGGTCGGAAAAACGCTTTTCCCTTTCACGGTTTTTCTTACCCGGCTGTTGAGACTCTCAATAGGGTTGGTGGTATAAATCATCCGCCGCATTGCTTCGGGATAATTGAGAAAAGTCGCCAGTTCCGTCCAATGACGCTTCCAAGACAGCACGACCTGGGGATACTTCCGCCCCCAGATTTCCTCGAACTGGGCTAGCGCCATGAGGCCCGCCTCCTCGGTGGGTGCTGTGTAAATCGAGCGCAGACAGGTGGCAACTTCCTTGCGGTCCTTCCAGGCCATCTGGCCAGCGAATTCCGGACCTGGTGGACAAGGCAACGCTGGATCTCGGCCTGGGGATACACGGCTCTGATGGCTTTGCAGCCCGTTGCAAAAAACGGATTTGGCTCAGTTGAGGCTATGAATGCAGGCGAGCGGCAGGATGATGCAGGATTGATTTTCGAGGCATAGCATCAAGCCCAGATAGACCGTAGTGGGTATCTGCTCGGTCCAAATGACGACAAACCAAGCCTCGGCCCAGCCCCGTGGGGTACCGCAGCCGATTTTGGCCCGCATGAGCAAGCCAAGATTGAACCCGGCCACATGGATCAGATAGCGTTTCTGGACGTTCACCCGGCCACGCAACCAGACCCGACGCATGCCGCCGCAGCGATCCAGCGTGTGTTCAAAACTGCGCTCGACAACCTCAGTTCGCTGCCGCCCCGGGCATTTGCCGACCAATGAACCGAGGCGAATCCGGTTGTTGTATACGGCGCGCCGCGCTTCGTGATCGCCGTTCCAGACGTTGAGCCCTTGCCGCTTGGGTTCGGCAATCCAGCTGCGCCAAGGACTGCCATCCAGTTCCTTGAGCACGTCACGGGAAAAATAGCCTTCATCCGCCACAAGATCGACCGGATCGTCCGTGCATGGTGGTGTTTTGCTCACCTGCTTCAGGTTGTCCTCGGCGACCTTGAGCGTCTTGCCCAGGGTCGTCGTATCACCCTGATCGGCTTCGTGAATCTCGGCGGTAACCACCACACCGCTGTCCAGATCCACCGCATGTTCCGGCTTGTAGGCCAGATGCGTCCGGCCGTCCTTCAGCTTGGCGACCTTGGCCTCGGGATCGACAGGCGAACGCCAGCCCTTGTTCGAAAGGGACTTGTCTTTGCGCTGGCGGTCCAGCCGGACCAGATCTTCCGCCGTGGGCGCTTCGATGCCGCTTTCCTTGGCCATGTGCGCCAGCATCTGGCGGTAGCTCTCGCCTGTGTCACGGCGCACGATGGTGCGTAGCGCCGCGTTGGCCTCCATGGTCGAGGCGTCGACGCCGATGCGGCCGCCCAGCATCAAGCCCGCCTTGGCCAACATCTTGAGAACTCGGGCAAAGACTTCTTCATGCACGGAGAGCGGCAACCTGGCCCGCGACGACTCAGCAGGAATGGTCCGGGACAGACTCGTGTGGCGCCAGGAGCAGGAACTCCCGCAGGGACAGGGAATCGGCGCAACGCCATTCGATGCCTCGTTCGCTGTCGATCCCCTCGAAGTACCCCACGAAGTGCAT